>Ga0207683_10001437_pt1 | contig 21543 bp, 20 predicted proteins | sample KBSM73metaG_FD_184333 | JGI IMG/M metagenome (GOLD analysis project Ga0207683, IMG submission 184333) | Miscanthus rhizosphere microbial communities from Kellogg Biological Station, Michigan, USA - KBS M7-3 metaG (SPAdes) (version 2) | ecosystem: Host-associated > Plants > Roots > Rhizosphere >... | reverse complement strand
CCGCTGCCCGACCTGTCCGAGCTCGACGGTGGCAGTGTCCCGATGCGGCAAGCGGGAGGCCGGTAATGTTGACCCTTCTGTGGCTGGTCGCAGTCGTCATCGGCTTTGTTGCGCTCGCCTACGTGAACGCCGCTGGCTGGCTGTGGATTCTGGGTATCGGCGCGGCACTCATCGCGGCGCTCGCACTGCATGCGCTGCCGGCGCTGCTGATCGGCATCCTGGCGGCGCTGCTGTTCCTGCTGACGATTCCGTTGAACTGGCCGTGGCTGCGCCGAATGCTCGTCAGCGACGGCGTGCTGATAGCGTTTCGCAAGGCATTGCCGCCGATGTCGCCCACCGAACGCGATGCGATCGAGGCCGGCACCGTCTGGTGGGATGGCGAGCTTTTCTCCGGTCGCCCGGCGTGGGAAAAGCTGCTGACGCTGCCGGCGCCGCGCCTCAGCGACGTAGAGCAGCATTTTCTCGACCACGACTGCGAACAGCTGTGCGCGATGATCAGCGACTGGGAGACGACGCATGTCTACCGCGACTTGTCGCCCCAGGCCTGGGCGTTCGTCAAGGAGCGCGGTTTTCTCGGGATGATCATTCCGAAGGCCTACGGCGGGCTAGGCTTTTCGGCGTATGCGCACTCGCAGGTGATCACCAAGCTTTCGACGCACGCCAGCGCCGTGGCGGTGACGGTAATGGTCCCCAATTCGCTCGGCCCGGGCGAGCTGTTGCTGCACTACGGCACCGACGAGCAGAAGAACCACTATTTGCCGAGGCTCGCCAAGGGAATCGAGATCCCCTGCTTTGCGCTGACCAATCCGCATGCGGGCTCCGATGCGGCAGCGATTCCCGATCGTGGCATCGTCTGCATCGGACAGCATGAGGGTAAATCGACTCTCGGCCTGCGCGTCACCTGGGACAAGCGTTACATCACGCTGGGGCCGGTCGCAACCTTGCTGGGCCTCGCGTTCCGTGCCTACGACCCCGAACATCTGCTGGGCGGCGCCGAGGATCTCGGCATCACTTGCGCGCTGATCCCGACCCGGCATCCGGGCGTCAACATCGGCCGGCGCCACATGCCGCTGAACGCGGTTTTCCAGAACGGACCGAACTGGGGCAAGGATGTTTTCATTCCGATCGACTGGGTGATCGGCGGACGGGCCCAGGTCGGCAACGGCTGGCGCATGCTGATGGAGTCGCTGGCCGCAGGTCGCGGCATCTCGCTGCCTTCGTCGTCGACCGGCATGGCCAAGCTGGCCGTGCGTGCGACCGGCGCGTATGCGCGTGTCCGCACTCAGTTCAAGACGCCGATAGGCAGGTTCGAAGGCGTCGAGGAAGCGCTGACCCGCATGGGCGGCAATCTGTACATGATGGACGCAACACGGATGCTCACCGCGCTGGCGGTCGACCTGGGTGAGAAGCCCGCCGTGCTTTCGGCCATTGCCAAATACCATCTGACCGAGCGCGCGCGCCATGTGGTCATCGACGGCATGGATGTCGCCGGAGGCAAGGGCGTGTGCATGGGCCCGTCGAACTTCCTCGGCTCTGCATACATGCAGCTGCCGGTGTCGATCACCGTCGAGGGCGCGAACATCCTGACGCGAAGCCTGATCATCTTCGGCCAAGGCGCGATCCGCTGCCACCCGTTCGTGCTGCGTGAAATTTCCGCCGCCAACGACGCCGATCGCGGCCGCGCATCGAGGGCGTTCGACCTGGCGCTGTTCGGTCACATCGGCTTTGTCCTGTCGAACATGGCGCGAACGTTCGTCATGGGCCTGTGCGGTTCGCATTGCGCACGCGTGCCTTCCGACGTCGCGCCCGAAACGCGACGCTATTATCAGCAGCTGACGCGGTTCTCGGCCGCGCTTGCTTTTCTCGCCGACATCTCGATGGGCGTGCTGGGCGGCGCGCTGAAGCGGAAGGAAAAATTGTCGGCGCGGCTGGGCGACGTGCTGTCGATGCTTTATCTGTGCTCGGCCACGCTCAAGCGGTACGAGAACGAAGGCCGGCAGGCCGACGACGCGCCGCTGATGCACTGGGCGATCTGGGATGCGATGTTCCGCGCGCAGAACGCCATCGAGGGGGTGATCTCGAATTTCCCCGGCCGGATGATTTCGGGGCTGCTGCGGATGATGGTGTTCCCGCTCGGACGTCCGTATGTCGTGCCCTCGGACAAGCTCGGCCACGACGTGGCGCGGCTTTTGATCGCGCCGTCGGCCACGCGCGACCGGCTGACCGCCGGCATGTATTTGCCGGCGGACGAGGGCGACGCGCTCGGCGCGATCGAGCTTGCGCTGGCGGCCACACTCGCCGCCGAGCCGGTCGAGGACCGCATGCGCGAGGCATTCAGGGCCGGCCGTTTCAGCACCGCGCCGGGCGCCGACCGTGGCGCCGCCGCGGTCGCGGCCGGCGTGATCAGCGCCGACGAGCTCACGCTGCTGCGGCGGGCAGGCGAGCTCGCCGACCGGGTGATTCGCGTTGACGACTTTGCGCAGGACCTGGGCGCGTCCGAGCTCAAGCCGGCGGCCGCCTCGGCGCCTGGCAGCGCAACGAGTCGCAAGATCGCCGCCGCATGAACCGCCTCGCGCCCGCACCCAGCGATCCGGCCACGAAGCAGCCATGACCGAGCCGGTCTACGTCGTCGATGGCACGCGCACGCCGTTCCTGAAGGCGCGCAACCGCCCCGGCCCGTTCGCCGCTTCCGATCTCGCTGTTCAGGCGGGTAGAGCCCTGCTGTCGCGCATGCCCTTCGCTCCGGAAGATCTGGACGAAGTGATACTCGGCTGCGCGAGCCCGTCGCCCGACGAAGTCAACATCGGCCGCGTCGTCGCGCTGCGCATCGGCTGCGGCCTCAAGGTCCCCGGCTGGACGGTGATGCGCAACTGCGCATCGGGCATGCAGGCGCTCGATTCCGCGCTGACCAACATACGCGCCGGCCGATCGAGCCTGGTGCTCGCCGGCGGCGTCGACGCGCTGTCGCGCGCGCCGCTGTTGTACTCGGAGAAAATGGTGCTGTGGTTTGCCGCGTTCGGCGCGGCGCGGACGTTCGGACAGAAAGCCGGCGCTTTTCTGAAGCTCAGTCCGGCGGCGATGCTGACTCCGGTCATCGGAATCATGAAGGGCCTGACCGATCCGGTCGTCGGACTGATGATGGGCCAGACCGCGGAAAATTTAGCCTTCCGCTTCGGCATCACGCGCCGCGAGATGGATGCGTTCGCAGCGGAGAGCCACCGCCGCGTCCTCGCCGCGCAAAAGGCCGGGCACTTCGACCGCGAGATCGTCCCGCTGTACGACCGCAATGGCAAGCTCTACCCGGCGGACGACGGCGTGCGCGAAGACTCGACGCCGGAAAATCTGGCGAAGCTCAAACCCTTCTTCGATCGCAAGTACGGCAACGTCACCGCGGGCAACAGCTCGCAGATCACCGACGGCGCGGCCTGGATGGTGCTCGCGTCGGAAGCGGCGGTGGCCAGGCACAAGCTGCCGGTATTGGGCACGATCGTCGACAGCGAATGGGCAGGGCTAGACCCGGCGGAAATGGGTCTGGGGCCGGTTCATGCCGCGACGCCGTTGCTGCAGCGACATCGGCTTGCGCTCGGCGATGTCGACGCCTGGGAAATCAACGAGGCGTTCGCCGCGCAGGTGATCGCCTGCCTGGAAGCGTGGGAAAGCGACGACTACTGCCGCAACGCGCTCGGCTTGCCTGGCGCGCTCGGCAGCATCGATCCGGCGCGACTCAACATCGACGGCGGCGCGATTGCACTGGGTCACCCGGTCGGCGCCTCGGGCGCCCGCATCGTGCTCCACTTGCTGAACGTGCTCGAGCGGACGAGGGGCAAGCGAGGGATTGCGGCGATCTGCATCGGCGGCGGACAGGGCGGTGCGATGCTGGTCGAGCGCGCGAACGCATGAGCGCCGCGACCACGGGCGAGTTTCAGCACTGGCGGCTCGCGCGCGATAGCGATGCCCTGGAATGGCTGACGCTGGACCGCGCCGGCGCATCGACCAACACGCTGTCGGCGGCTGTCATGGAGGAGCTTCGCGCGGTGTTGGAGCGACTTGCCGCCGATCCGCCGCGGGGCCTTGTGATCCGCTCGGGCAAGGCCAACGGATTCATCGCCGGCGCCGACGTCGACGAGTTCGGCGAGCTCAAGAGCGTCGAAGATGCGACCGCGCTGGTCCGGCGCGGCTGGGATATTTTCGGACAGTTGGCGGCCACACCCTATCCGACCCTGGCGCTGGTGCGCGGCTTTTGCCTTGGCGGCGGGATGGAGCTGGCACTCGCCTGCCGTTATCGCGTCGCCGTCGACGAGCCGTCGACGCGGCTCGGCCTGCCCGAGGTGATGCTGGGTATCGTACCCGGCTGGGGCGGCATCAAGCGCCTGCCGCGATTGATCGGCGCGCCGGCGGCGCTCGATCTGCTGCTGACCGGGCGCACCGTCGATGCGCGGCGCGCGCGCAAGCTGGGCATCGCCGACGAATGTGTTCCGCCTCGCATCATGGAGAACACCGCGCGAGGCGTGCTCTTACAGCAGCCGCCGCCGCGGCGCGTGCCGTTTCCCCTGTCGCTGACGCTCCATCCTCTGCTGCGGCCGCTGATCGCGGCGCAGGCGCGTAAGCAGGTCGCATCGCGCGCCCGCCGCGAGCACTACCCGGCGCCGTACGCGATCCTCGATATCTGGGTCAAGCACGATGGCGATCCGCTCGCAGCCGCGCCGTCGGACCCCGCATCGATCGCGCATCTACTGCAATCGCCGACCGCGCGGAACCTGATCCGCGTGTTCAAGCTCCAAGAGCGGCTGAAGGCGTTCGGCAAGGACAGCGAGTCGGCGATCCGTCACGTGCATGTCATCGGCGCGGGAACGATGGGCGGCGATATCGCGGCCTGGTGCGCGCTGCGCGGCCTGACGGTTACCTTGCAAGATCAGAATGCAGAGCGGCTCGCGCCGGCGATCGGCCGGGCGGCCAAGCTCTTCGCCGACAGGCTGCGCGATCCGCTGCGCGCGCGCGATGCATTCGACCGGCTCGTGCCCGACGTCGCCGGTGACGGCGTTGCCCGCGCCGACGTGATCATCGAGGCGATTTTCGAAAACCTCGAAGCGAAGCAAAAGCTCTTCGTCGAGCTGGAATCAAAGGCCAAGCCGACGGCGCTGCTCGCAACGAATACCTCGAGTATTCCGCTGGAAGACATCAGTGCGCGGCTAGCCGATCCGACACGGCTGATCGGCCTGCACTTCTTCAATCCGGTTGCCCGCATGATGCTGGTCGAGATCGTCGTCGGCCGGCGCACGCGCGCCGATCTGGTGCCGGTGGCCGCCGCGTTTGCGCGCAAGATCGACAAGCTGCCGCTGCCGGTCAAGAGTGCGCCCGGATTCCTAGTCAACCGCATTCTCGCGCCGTACCTGATGGAGGCGATGCGCTGCGTCGACGAAGGCATCGCTCCGGAAACCATCGATGAGGCAGCGCTGGCGTTCGGCATGCCGGTCGGACCGATCGAGCTCGCCGACAGCGTCGGACTCGATATTTGCCTGGCGGTGGGCAAGATGCTGGGCGGCGGCGCCGAGCCGCCGAAAAAACTGACCGAGCTGATCGCCGCCGGTGCACTGGGGCGGAAGACGGGGCACGGGTTCTACAACTGGACGGCTGGCAAGGCGGTCAAGCGCCCGGCAGGTGCCGCGCCTGAGGGCCTCGCCGGCCGGCTGATCGATCCGATGCTTGCCGAGGCCAGGGCCGCGCTCGCCGAGGGCATAGTCGCGGACGCCGACCTTGTTGATGCCGGAGCGATCTTCGGCACCGGCTTCGCGCCGTTCACCGGCGGCCCGCTGCATTATGTTGCTGCACGAGGTGGTTGACTCAGTACACTAGCCGTGATCGGACAAGAAAGCGGTCTTGGGGAGGAGCGCATGGACAAGGTCTGGCTGAAGTCTTATCCGGCAGGAGTTCCCGCCGAGATCGACGTGAACCAGTACGCGTCGGTGCGCGAGGTGCTCGAGGAGAGCTGCGCCAAGTACGGATCGCGGCGCGCCTATTCCTGCATGGGAAAAGCGATCACCTTCACGGAGCTCGACGACCTGTCGGCGACATTCGGCGCCTTCCTGCAGGCGCGCGGCCTCGCCAAGGGAGCCCGAGTCGCGCTGATGATGCCGAACGTCCTCCAGTACCCGATTTGCCTGTTCGGCACGCTGCGTGCCGGATGCACGGTCGTCAATACCAATCCGCTCTATACCGCGCGCGAGCTCGAGCATCAGCTGACCGACAGCGGCGCCGAAGTGATCGTCGTTGTCGAGAATTTCGCCCATACGCTGGCCGAAGTGCTCGGCAAGACGAAGATCAAGCATGTAGTCGTGACCAGCATCGGCGAAATGCTCGGGCTCAAAGGTCTGCTGGTCGATTTCGTGCTGCGCCGGGTGAAAAAGCTGGTGCCGCCGTGGCGGATAGACGGCGCGATGTCGCTGAAGAGCGCGCTGGCCGAGGGCCGGCGACGCAAGCTCGACACCGTTGCCATCGGGCACGACGACATCGCATTCCTGCAATACACGGGCGGCACGACCGGCGTGGCCAAGGGAGCCATGCTGCAGCACCGCAATATCATCGCCAACCTGTTGCAGGCGGGCGCCTGGGTCCGGCCGTTCCTGGGCGAGCAGGCCCATGTCGTCATCACGCCGCTGCCGCTGTATCACATCTTTTCGCTGACGGCGAACTGCCTGACGTTCATGACGCTCGGCGGCGAGAACGTGCTGATCACCAACCCGCGCGACATCCCGGGCTTCGTCAAGGAGCTGGGGCGGCACCGCTTCACCGGCATCACCGGCGTCAACACGCTGTTCAACGCGCTGCTCAACAACGCCGATTTCCACAAGCTCGATTTCTCGCCGCTGCAAATGACCCTGGGCGGCGGAATGGCGGTGCAGAAGGCGGTCGCCGAGCGCTGGCAGGAAGTGACCGGCAAGCCGCTGATCGAGGCGTACGGGCTGACCGAAACCTCGCCCGCGGTGACGATCAATCCGCTCGATCTGCAGGAATACAACGGCTCGATCGGCCTGCCGGTGCCGTCGACCGACATCGAGCTGCGCGACGACGGCGGCCATGCGGTACCGCTGGGCAAGCCCGGGGAAATCTGGGTCACGGGCCCGCAGGTGATGGCGGGATACTGGCACCGTCCCGACGAGACGGCGAAGGTCATCGACGACCGCGGCTGGCTCGCCACCGGCGACATCGGCGTGATGGACGAGCGCGGCTTCGTGCGCATCGTCGACCGCAAGAAGGACATGATTCTGGTCTCGGGATTCAATGTCTATCCGAACGAGATCGAGGCAGTCGTCGCGATGCACTCTGGTGTGCTGGAGTGCGCGGCAATCGGCGCGCCCGATGAAAAGTCGGGCGAGGCGGTCCACCTGTTCGTGGTCAAGAAGGACAGCTCGCTGACCGCTGCGGCGCTGCTCGAGCATTGCCGGGCGCACCTGACCGGATACAAGTGCCCGCGCGAGGTCGAGTTTCGCGACGAGCTGCCGAAGTCCAACGTCGGAAAGATATTGCGGCGCGAGCTCCGCGAGGAGATGAAGAGGAAGGTCGCATGACCACCGGATCTGCGGCGGTGACGCTGCCCGCCACGGAGCCGTCGCTGCGGGTCGTGCCGATGCCCGCCGACGCCAACCAGCATGGCGACATCTTCGGCGGCTGGGTGATGTCGCAGGTGGACATCGCCGGGAGCATTCCCGCGTCGCGGCGCGCGCGCGGGCGCGTGGCCACCGTCGCGGTGAATTCGTTCGTGTTCAGGGAGCCGGTGCTGATCGGCGACGTCGTGAGCTTCTACGCGCAGATCACTCGCGAAGGACGGACGTCGATCACCGTCTCGGTCGAAGTCTATGCGCAGCGCAACCCCACCGAAGTGATCTGCGTCAAGGTGACCGAGGCGAGTCTGACCTATGTCGCGGTCGCCTCGGATCGCCGGCCGCGCGTGCTTCCGCCGGAGTGACCACGGTGACCTTGCAGTGTATAGTTTAGCGCGACTTCCGCGCGTGATCTTTCGTTTCCGGCGGACCGGTGAATCGAAAAGCAGCGATGGTGCAGCAGAACATCCACCAAGGAGGAAGACCAACATGAAACGCGATCGATTCAGCCGCACGCGCGTAGCCGCAGCAGTTGCAGGGATCGGGTGCGCGATGGCTGGGACCCAGGTGCTCGCTGCCGGGTTTGCGTTGTCCGAACAGAACGCCAGCGGGCTCGGGCACGCGTACGCCGGTGGCGCCGCCGCCGCGGAGGACGTCAGCACGATATTTTTCAATCCGGCGGGCCTGGTTCGCCTGCAGACCACCCAGGTCGTCGTTGCAGCCAATGCCATCTGCCCGTCGGTGAAGTTTCACGACAGCGGCTCGCAGCCGGCGGCGTTCCAGCCGCTCGGCGGCAACGGCGGCGAAGCCGGCGGCTGCGCCGGGGTGCCTAACTTGTATGTCGGCATCCCGTTCACCGATAAATGGTCGTTCGGCCTCGGCGTGAACGTGCCGTTCGGACTGGCGACCGAATACGATTCCGATTGGCTCGGCCGTTTCCAGGCGATCAAGTCGAAGCTGGAGACGATCAACGTCAATCCGGCGCTGTCCTGGGAGCCTACGCCGCGCCTGACGGTCGGCGCCGGCGTCAGCTGGCAGCATCTGAAGGCCGAGCTCAGCAATCACGTCAATTACGCAGCTGCTTTTGCGCAAGGCGTTGGCGCCGGCGTGGCTGCCGGGCAGATACCCGCCGCCGCTGCGCCGACACTTATCGGCTCGGCCGCTGCACTGGAATCGGCCGCGAGGGTCAACGGCAACGACAGCGGATGGGGCTGGAACGTCGGCGTGCTGTGGCAGGCAACGGACCAGACCCGGTACGGCTTCGCTTACCGATCGAAGATCAAATACGATGTCCGCGGCTCGGTCAATATCGAAAATCCGGCGGCGCTCGGTCCGCTGCCGCCGACGCTCGCCCCGGTAGGCTCGGCCGTGATGGCCGGCGTGAACGCCGTGCTGGCGAGCGGCGACGTCAAGCTCGACATCGAGATGCCCGACACCGCCAACGTTTCGGTATTCCACCAGTTCAACAACAAGTGGGACCTGATGGCGGACCTCCAGTACACCGGCTGGAGCACCATACAGCAGCTGCAGATCGTGCGCAGCACCGGCTCAATCCTGTCGACGACACCGGAGAATTTCCGCGACACATGGCGGTTTTCGGTCGGCGCGAACTATCGCTACTCCGATGTCTGGACATGGCGCGGCGGGGTTGCTTTTGACCAGTCTCCGGTGCGAGACGCCGAGCGGACACCGCGTCTCCCGGACAACGACCGTACGTGGATCGCGCTTGGCGCTCAGTACAAGTACTCGCCGGCCATCGCGCTGGATTTCGCGTGGGCGTATATTTTCGTCAAGGATTCCAACATCAACCAGAATGCGGGAAGCACGGCGGCCAACGGTCTGATCAGCGGCTCGTACAAGAACGACGTCAACATCGTCGGCTTGCAGCTGACGTACACGTTCAAGTAGCCGGCGACCGGGGCCGACCGCGCGATGCATGCGGCCTGGCATCGCTTCGGCCAGGCGCAGGCCGCGGGAATGCGGTCGACGCGTCTGCCGCATCGCGTCGCATACCGGGGAGTCCTGCCATGCAAAAGAGGGTTGTTCTGGTCGCCGCCGCGCTGCTGTCCGGCGCGTTGTCCGCTGCCGACATCGGCGGCGTCCGTGTCGATGACAAGGCGTCGGTCGGAGGGCAGGAGCTGGTGCTCAACGGCGCCGGCGTTCGCAAGAAAGTCGTATTCCACGTCTATGTCGCCAGCCTCTATCTGCCGCAAAAGGCCACCGACCCGGCCGGCGTGCTCGCGAAGGGTCCGCGCCGGATCCGGCTCGACATGCTGCGGACTCTGTCCGCCGATGCGTTGATCGAAGCCCTGAACGAGGGCCTCGAGGCCAACAACAGCGCGGCCGAGATGGCGGCGATCAAGCCGGGCAACGCGCAGCTCGCTTCGATCATGAAGACCTTCGGGCAGGTGAAGGAAAAGGATGTCGTCACGCTGGACTTTTACGATGGAGCCACGCACGTCGGCCTGAACGGTGAGGTCAAGGGCGCGGTCGCGGGCGAAGCGTTCAACCATGCGCTTACCCGGATCTGGCTCGGCGACAAGCCGGTTCAGGCCGATCTGAAAAAGGCGCTGCTCGGGGGCTGAACAAGCCGCGCCCGGCCCCCGGCGCGACCGCATGCTATCGTCCGCCCGTGCCCGATTTCTGGCCCTCCTGCGGGTACCGTCTGCTCGCCGTCGACGACGATCGGCGCTTGCGCGTTCGCGACGACTTCCTGCGCGGTTATCTGTTGCGCCCGGAGCTCGCGCCGGTGCGCGAGTCGTGCCGCGCCGAGATCGCGATGCACGAGATGCTGCTGTCCGACCCGCGGGCGCGGGTGGCGGAAAGCGATGTCGCCGCTATTGTCGATCCCGACGCGCGTGACAATCTGCGGATATGGCTCAAGTTTCGCGATCGCCTGCTGGGTGCGCCGACCGTCGAGGCTGCGTATGTCGGTCTATTCGAAGGCGAAGGCGTCGACGTGCCGCCGTTATTCGTCCATCAGCTGACGCAAATCCTGCTGCGGCATATCCTCGGCGCGGACGCCGATCCGATCGAGGCGCGCGCGGCGGAAATGCTGTTTCGTGTCCAGAAGATAAGTGTGCAGGAAGACGCGGTGATGGCGGCCGACGCGCAGGCGGTCGAGTTGCTGGCGACGACCGGAAGCCTGGGGAGCCTCGGCGAATTGCTGGCGCAGAACCGCACGCCGGCGAGAAGTGTCGATCTCGACGTGCTGTCGGAAGACAATGCCGACACTTACTGGACGCGCGACGAGCGCTTCGACCTGGCGATCAGCCTCAATCGCGGCCAGCCCGCGCTAGCCGCCCTGTGCCGCGTGCTGCAGCGCTGGATAGCGCATTTCCTGGCGGTCGACGTCGCAATCTCGCCGGAGCGCGAGATCGCCGACGCGCGCTGGGTCTGGCATGTCGGACTCGACGCCGAGGCGAGCGCGCTGCTCAACGATCTGTACAACGGCGTGGACGTCGCCGACGATCGGCGGGAACGGCTGCTGTGCCTGTTCACTCTGCGATTCTCCGATCCGGCGGCGATGCGTCCGGCGATCGCCGGGCGGCCGGTATACTTGGCGATGGCGATGGATCGCGAAAACCGCCTGCGATTGAAGCCACAGAACCTGTTGTTGAACCTGCCGCTGGCGCGGCCGCAATGAGGGAAAAGGCACGATGATTCCAAAATATCTGCAGTCGGTGCTGACCGCGGCATTGCTCGCCGGCGCGCTCGTCGGGCCCGCTTCCGCACAGGCTCCGGCAACGCCGCCCGCCGTCCCGCCCGGCGGCGCGGCAAGCGACAAGCCGGCAGACAAGTCGGCGGGGCCGCTCGCGGCACTGGCGTGGATGCGCGGCTGTTGGGAGGGCAAGGTTAACCAGCGCGATTTTCGCGAGGAATGGCTGCCGCCGGCCGGCGACATGATGGTAGGCGTCAGCCAGACCACGCTGCGCGACAAGACGATCGATTTCGAATACCTGCGGCTGGAATCGCGCCCGGAAGGCGTGTTCTACGTCGCGGCGCCATCCGGCAAGAACGAGGCGGCGTTCCGCCTCGCAGGACAGACCACCTCCGGCGGCGACGAGGTGTTCACTTTCGTCAATGCAACGCCGGGCGCGGAATATCCGCAGCGCATCATCTATCGCCATGCCACCGAAGGCTGGTTGTACGCGACTGTGGAGGGCAAGATCAAGGGAGTGGACAAACAAGTCATCTTTCCGATGCGCCGCGTTGATTGCCAGACCGGCGCCGTCGTCGGCAACTGACTTCCCACCGGCTTGCTCGATGACGGATGCTGCAGCCCCGGCAATCGCGCGCTTCGAGCAATTGCTCGCTGCGGGCAAGGACGGCGCGCTGCTGCGTTTTGCCTTGGGGCAGGAATACCTGAAGCTGGGCGATGCGGCGCGCGCGAGCATCCATCTGCGTCAGGCGGTGGGCTTCGATGCAGGTTATTCGGCCGCGTGGAAGTTGCTCGGGCAATCGCTTGCGGCCGAAGGGCGGACCGACGAAGCGCTCGCCGCGTATCGTGACGGCATCGCCGCCGCTGAGCGCAAAGGCGACAAGCAGGCGATGAAGGAAATGCAGGTCTTCGCGCGACGGATTGCCAAGCAACATTCATCGGGGTAGAGTGCGCCGATGCTGCATTGCAGCAATCGGTCTTTGCCCGCTTCTCGCGCGTACACGCTGCTGATATCGACGCGGACGCCCTCGGCGACCACGCACGCCGTGCTCGCGGCCGCGTGAGCCCGCGATGATCAAATACGACAAGCTCCGCCGCGTCGTTATCGGCGCGCCGCTCGATCCGCTGAGCCAGACGACGCGCCAGCACATCGCGCTGGCAGCATTCATCGCCTGGGTCGGGCTCGGCGCCGATGGGCTGTCGTCGTCGGCCTACGGGCCCGAGGAAGCGTTCAAGGCTCTCGGCGCGCATACGCATCTGGGCCTTTTCATGGCGCTGGCCACCGCGGCCACGGTGTTCGTCATCGCGCTCGCGTACAACCAGGTCATCGAGCTGTTTCCAACCGGCGGCGGCGGCTATCGCGTTGCCACCAGCCTGATCGGCCCGCGCGCCGGCCTCGTATCCGGCGCCGCGCTGATCGTCGACTACGTGCTGACGATCGCGATATCGGTCGCCAGCGGCGTCGACGCACTGTTCAGCCTGCTGCCCGCGGCGATCGGGCACTTCAAGCTCGCAACGGAGCTGCTGCTCGTCGCGGTGCTGCTGGTGCTCAACATGCGCGGGATGAAGGAGTCGATTCGCCTGCTGCTGCCGATCTTCGTCGGTTTCTGCATCACACACCTGCTGCTGATCGTCTACGGCGTGTTCGGGCACTCGCAAGGGCTGATGCTGGTCGTGCCTGACGCGCTGGTGGAATCGAAAAAGCTCGTGCACGACATCGGATGGGTCGCCGCGCTGTCGCTGTTCCTGCGCGCTTATTCGCTCGGGGGCGGGACCTACACCGGCATCGAGGCGGTCTCGAACAACGTCCAGACCTTGCGCGAGCCGGTGGTGCGCACCGGCAAGCTGACGATGTTCTACATGGCGCTCTCCCTTGCGTTCACGGCGGGCGGCATCATCCTGCTGTATCTGCTGTGGCAGGCGAAGCCGGTCGAAGGCCAGACGCTGAACGCTGTGGTATTCGGCAGCATCATCGACAGCCTGGGAATGTCGCCCGGGATCAACCAGGTGGCGCTGCTTCTGGTCCTCGTCTTCGAGGCGGGGCTGCTGTTCGTCGCGGCGAATACCGGCTTTCTCGGCGGTCCGGCAGTCCTGTCCAATATGGCGGCCGACTCATGGCTTCCACACCAGTTCCGTCATCTGTCGACGCGTCTGGTCACCCAGAACGGCATCGTCATCATGGGTTTGGCCGCGCTTGGGGTACTGCTGTGGAGCGGCGGCAAGGTCGATCTGCTGGTCGTGCTCTACTCGATCAACGTTTTCCTGACGTTCTCGCTGTCGCTGCTCGGCCTTTGCATCTACTGGTGGCGCAAGCGCAAGACCGACTCGCGCTGGAGCTATCGATTTGTGCTCTCTGGATTCGGTCTGGCGGTGACGTCGGGCATCCTGGTCGTGACGACCGTAGAGAAATTCGGCGAGGGGGGCTGGGTCACCGTCGTCATCACGTCGATGGTGATCGCGCTCTGCCTGACTATCCATCGTCACTACGGCGAGGTCAAGGCGCGGCTGAAGGAAGTCGATGAAATCTTCAGCGCCGCGCGCTGCCCAACCTGCGAGAACCCCCCGCCGCTGGTCGCCGAGGCTCCTACGGCGGTGTTCATGGTCGGGTCCAGCCGCGGCGGCGGCCTGCACACCGTGCTATGGGTGCAACGGCTGTTTCCGGATCACTTCAAGAACTTCGTGTTCATCAGCGCCAAGGCGGTCGACGCGCAAAGCTATGGCGGCGCGGAGCAGATCAAAAAGCTCGAGGGTGCACTGAAGCGCTCGCTTTCGTTCTATGTCGATTACTGCCACGCCAACGGACTGGCCGCCACCGCGCGCTTCGCGCTCGGCACCGACCGGGTCGAGCAGCTGGTGAAACTTGCCGAGGAAGTGCAGCGGGAGTTTCCGAACAGCGTCTTTTTCACCAGCAAGCTGGTCTTCCGCAACGAGAGCTGGTTTACCAGGCTGCTGCACAACCAGACCGCGCTTGCGCTGCAGCAGAAGCTGCACCTGAATGGAATGCAGATGGTGATCCTGCCGATGCAGCTGTAAGTCTTGCTACAGCGAGAGCGAGTCGACGCCGAGATTCGCCAGTTCGTCGGCGCGAACATTGCCCGGCGTCTCTGCGTGCCCCTTCACCCAGTGCCACTCGATGTCGTGCTGTGCGACGGCAAGATCGAGCTGCTGCCAGAGGTCCGCATTCTTGACCGGCTTGCGGCCGGCGGTCTTCCAGCCGTTTCGCTTCCAGGCATGGATCCAGGTCTGGATGCCGTTCTTGACGTACTGGGAATCGGTGTACACCGCAACGGCGCAACGACGCTTCAGCGTCTCCAGCGCCTGGATGACGGCGGTCAGCTCCATCCGGTTGTTGGTGGTGTGCGTCTCGCCGCCGAATATTTCGCGGACCCGGCCGTTGTATTGCAGCACCGCTCCCCAGCCGCCCGGGCCGGGATTGCCCTTGCACGCACCGTCGGTGTAGATGACGACTGCGGCGCTCATGCCCCGTCGCCGGCGCGCGCATCCTCAATCGATGGCATCTACATACTCTTTCGCATGCCGCGCGACCGATGCGAGTGCCTTCTTGCGCACGCGACGTGTCCACGCCGGCGTGATCACCCGCATGCCCGCCACCCGCTTGGTTGCACGCAGGTAATACACGCCTCCGGCAATCGGCCACCAGCGATCGCCGGCCCGTTCGAAGAACTCGAAGCGTCGAAGCCATTTTTCCTGGGCGACCGGCGGCACGTAGGCATCGAGCCTTCCCCCGCTGACCTCGAATCCCAGCAGTGCAAGCCAGTCCTTTACCCGATACAGCGATATGAAGTTGCCGGTCCAGGGCATCGTCTGCTCGCGGCCGAAATAACGCTTGGCGCCGAACAGGCTGAACGGATTGAATCCGCTGACGACCAGTTGGCCCTCGGGACGGATGACGCGATACACTTCGCGGAGCAGCTGATGCGGCTCGTCGGTGAATTCCAGCGCGTGCGGAAGCACGACCAGATCGAAGCTGTTTTCGCGAAACGGAAGCCAATGAGGGTCGGCCAGAACCTGCGCCGGCTCCTCGAGGTCGACGGTGCAGCGGGTCGCGATGCGCGAGGCCCGCAGCAGCGGAGTTTCCGGCAGTCCGATCTGCAATGCGTGATAGCCGAAGATGTCGGCCAGCGTCGTGTCGAAATAAGCCTGCTCGCGAGCCAGTAGGTGCTGGCCGAGCGGCGTAGCGAACCATGCCGCCATCGTGCCGGTTGACACGCTGGCCGGCGCTGTCGAAGATGCTTCCATGCCGACGATTATCCCCATCCCCGCGTTCGCCGACAACTACATATGGTTGCTGCGCGAAGGCAGAGCCGCAGCCGTCGTCGATGCCGGTGACGCTGCGCCGGTGATCGATTATCTCGACCGCGAGCAGGTCGAGCTGACTGCGATCATTTGCACGCATCACCACGGCGATCATGTCGGTGGCAACCGCGCGCTGCTCGAGCGTTGGCAGGTCCCCGTCTACGGACCGGCGCGCGAGACGATACCCGGGCGCACGCACGCGATGCGCGAGAACGACGAGGTCGTCGTTCCGGGTATCGGGCTCATGCTGTCGGTTCTCGATATTCCCGGCCACACCGCCGGCCATATCGCCTACGTCGCGGAGTCCGATGCCGCACCGCTGGTCTTTTGCGGCGACACGTTGTTTGCCGTTGGCTGCGGTCGACTGTTCGAGGGGACGCCGACCGACATGGTGGCTTCCCTCGACAAGCTCGCCGCGCTGCCGGCGAATACGCTGGTCTACTGCGGGCACGAGTACACCCTCTCCAACCTTCGCTTTGCCCTTGCGGTCGAACCGGGGAATGGTGCGCTGCGCGAACGCGAAGTCATGGCCAGCGGACAGCGCGCCCGGGGCGAGCCCACGCTGCCGTCCACGATCGGCGACGAACGCGCGACCAACCCGTTTTTGCGCACTGGAGAAACGACGATCCGGGCTGCGGCCTCGGCGCATGCCGACCGCGAGCTCGCCGACCGCATCGGCGTATTCGCCGAGATACGCGCGTGGAAGAATGCGTTCCGGTAGCGGGCCTTTGGGCGCGCGCGCTTGACGGTAGCTGCGCCTGCCCCCTACCATCGCGGCACATTGCGCGCTATCGAACTGCCTACGCCAGCCGTCGCCAGAGCAGCCGCCATCGCCGCGGTGGCATTCGCATTGGCGTCCTGTGCCACGATGCCAGGGTCGGCGCCCAACGGCGCGACGGCGTCCGCTGCATCCGCTGCTGTACCGGAGCCAGCCGAATCCCCGGTCGACCTGGGTGCCGAACCGGCCGCAACGTGGCGACCAACGCCGGAGATGGAGGACGCGACGATGCTTGCGCACGCGGTAGTGGCGCCGAGCGTCGACGAGCCGGCGGTCAGCCTCGAGGATCCGAACGCGATCACCGTGCCGCGGCCGCCGGCGAACGGCAACCTGTGGGAGCGCATCCGCGCCGGGTTTGCGATGCCCGACCTGGATACGCCGCAAGTGAAAAAGGCGGCCGACTGGTATGCGGCCAATCCGGAGTACGTCGCGCGGATGGTCGAGCGCAGCCGGCGCTACCTCTACTATATCGTCGGGCAGGTGGAAAAGCGCGGGATGCCGATGGAGATCGCGCTGTTGCCGATGATCGAAAGCGCGTTCAATCCGATGGCGTATTCGAGAAGCCGCGCCTCGGGCATCTGGCAGTTCATGCCGTCGACCGGCAAGATCTACGGCATGGAGCAGAACTGGTGGTTCGATGAGCGGCGCGACATCGTTGCAGCGACCGATGGCGCGCTCGATTATCTGGAAAAGCTCTACCAGGAATTCGGAGACTGGCAGCTCGCCCTCGCGGCGTACAACTGGGGCGAGGGATCGGTGCGGCGGGCGATCGCTGCCAACGCGAAGCGCAGGCTCCCGACCGATTATTTGAGCCTCAAGATGCCGGCGGAGACGCGCGGCTATGTGCCCAAGCTGCAGGCGGTAGAAAACATCGTCCGGGACCCGAAGGCCTATGGGCTCAAGTTCGCCGACATTCCCGACGCGCCGTACTTCAGCGTCGTGCGCACCAGTCGCAAGATGGACGTCAAGATCGCGGCCGAGCTTGCGGACATGCCGCTGGAGGAATTCCTTTCGCTCAATCCGCAGCATAATCGTCCGGTGATCGCGGGCGCCGATGAGGCGTCGATCCTGCTGCCGTACGATAAGGCCGGGTTGTTCGCTGCGAAGCTGGAGCTGTCGGACCAGCCGATGGTCACCTGGCAGGCATACCGGCTCAAGACGGGGGAAACGCTGCAACAGGTGGCCACACGGTTCGGACTGCCGCTGGAGACGCTGCGCGCCGTCAATGGCATCGGCCCGCGCGCGCAGGTGCCGGTCAATCACACGCTGCTCGTTCCTTCGCAGCTTCCCTCCAGCGCGACCGCGGCGACCTTGCAGAGCGCAGTCTTCACGACGGTCCCGGAAGGGCGGACTTTCTATCATCGCGTCCGCAACGGCGAGACGCTATACGGCATCGCCGCGCGCTATCACGTCAGTGCGCAGGAGCTGAAAGCCTGGAATCCCGACGTCAAGGGCAAGGTGATGCGTGGGCAGCGACTGCGCGTGATCGGCGATGCCGCACCCGCCGGAGGCAAGTCCAAGCGCGGCGGCAAGAGTCACAAGGGTGCGACTGCAGCCGCGCTCGGCGCCGGAAAGCCGGCAGGCAGTGCCAGCGGCAAGGCATTGGCGGCTCCCCGCTAACGCCGCTGTCGGGCGATTCGCCCCGCCCAAACAAAACAGGCGACACTTGCGCGTCGCCTGTTTTGGGGTCCATCGCAGCTGCGACGGACGGATTGCCGCGTAAGCCTATTTCTTCTTGGCGGCCTTTCTCTTGGCCGGTTTGCGCTTGGCGGCCTTCTTCTTCGGGGCAGCCTTCTTTTTCGCAACCTTGCGCTTCGCCGCCTTCTTCTTGGCGGGCTTGCGCTTGGCGGCCTTCCGCTTTGGGGCGGCCTTCTTCTTCGCTACCTTGCGCTTCGCTGCCTTTTTCTTGGCGGGCTTGCGCTTGGCGGCCTTCTTCTTGGGGGCAGCCTTCTTCTTCTTTGCAGCCTTCTTCTTGGGGGCAGCCTTCTTCGCTGCCTTCTTCCTCGGCGCCGCTTTTCGCTTCGCCTTCTTCTTCGGCGCCGCGGCCGGAGCCGACGGTGTCGACATAGTCATCATGTCAGCCATCATTTGCATTTCTCCTGTCTGAGTTGCTAAAACTGTTATGAGTGCTTCTCTTCGTCGCAGGTTTCGCCGGAATCGGTCGTCGAGATTTACTGCGCCTCTTGACAAACCCATTGACACCTGCTGCCTGAATTCTAGCCAATTTTTTTCGAAATACAAGATTTAATTGCTGTTTTAGGTGACGCTGTACGTCAGTGTTGCGCTTTTGCACAGGCGATTTTCGGGCTCGCACAAGTGATCAAGGAAGCAAAATTTCGCGCGCGAATAGTTCCTCCGCGACCTCGCGCGGACGGACGAGATGCGCCATTTTTCCGTCGACAACCAGCTCGGCGGCGCGCGGCCGCGAGTTGTAATTCGAGCTCATCGCCATCGCGTAGGCTCCCGCGGAAAGGACGGCGAGCAGGTCGCCTTCCGCAAGGTCGAGCACTCGGTCGTGCGCCAGGAAATCCGCGCTCTCGCATACCGGTCCGACGATCTGCCAGACCGCAGGCGGCCCGGAGCGTGGCGCGACCGCGCGCACCTCGTGCCAGGCGTCGTACAGCGCGGGCCGCAGCAGGTCGTTCATCGCGGCGTCGACGATCGCGAAATTGCGATCCGCGCCCGGTTTCAGGTACAGCACGCGGGTAAGCAGCGCACCGGCATTGCCGACCAGCATCCGGCCGGGCTCGAACAGCAGCTTGAGCGGGCGCTTTCCCAGTAGAGCGCGGATAGCTGCGGCGTAATCGGCCGGCGCTATCGTCTCCTCGTCGCGGTAGCGAATGCCGATTCCGCCACCCAGGTCGATGTGCTCGAGCGCGATACCGTCGGCGCCCAGACGGTCGACCAGATCGAACGCCTTGGCCGCCGCCTCGCAATGCGGCTCCAGGGTCGTGATCTGCGAGCCGATGTGCATGTCGATGCCGCGCACGGCGACGTGCGGCAGCCCCGCGGCGCGGCGGTACAGTGGCAGAGCGTCGTGAAATGCAATGCCGAACTTGTCCCCCTTGAGGCCAGTGGAGATGTACCGATGCGTCTTCGGATCGACGTCCGGATTGACCCGGAAGCTTATCGGCGCCCGCCTCCCAAGGGAGCCGGCGACCCGGTTCAAATGCTCGAGCTCGCTCGCCGATTCGAGGTTGAAGCACAGTATCCCGAGCTGCAGCGCACTTGCCATTTCAGCGTCGGTTTTGCCCACGCCGGAGAATACGATCCGCGCCGGATCCGCGCCGGCAGCGATCGCGCGCGAAAGCTCGCCGCCCGACACGATGTCGAAGCCGCTGCCCAGGCGCGCGAGCAGGTTGACGATCGCCAGATTAGAGTTGGCTTTCATCGCGTAGCAGACCAAGTGGGGCAGGCCGGCGAATGCGCGATCGAACGTCGCAAAGGCGTCTTCGATCGCGGCGCGGGAATAGACGAAGCACGGAGTGCCGTGCTTCGCGGCGATCTCAGCGAGCGCAACGCCCTCGGCGGCGAGCTCGCCGTCGCGATAGTCGAACGCGGTCACTGCTTGCCGGCGCCGGATGATCCGGGCGCGGTCGGAGGCTCGGCCGGCGGCGGGGAAGACGGAGTGGACGACGGCGGCGGGGTGGTCAGCGGAGCGCCCGGTCCCGTCGTCGGGGGCGCGGCAGGGCTTGCGGCGGGCTTGGCCGCGGGCAGTTTCAGCGGGCCCTTGATGCCGCACGATGTCAGCGCGAGCGCCGCGATGCATGCGATGGCGACGGCGTAACGGCGTAACATTCCCGGCTCCAGGTGCAAGAAAGTCATCGCTATGCGGCCTTCATTGTCGGAAAGTCTAGCACGCAGCCGCGGGTCGATCCGATGAGCAGCGAGAGCATATTCAGCGCTCGCGCCGACGCCGTTCTGGCAGCAGTCGGCGCGGCGCTCGATGCCGCCGGCGACGCCAGTGACGCCGATCTCGACTGGTCGCTGAACGACGGGGTTCTGACGATCGACTGCGGGCGCGACGGCAAGTTGATCGTCAATCGGCATGTGCCGAATCGCGAGATTTGGGTGGCGGCGAAATCCGGCGGTTTTCACTTTCGTGCGGCCGGCGGCGCCTGGCGCGATTCGCGTGGCGGCGAGGAGCTCGGCGCCGCACTCACGCGGTTGCTCCAGGACCAGGCCGGCACGACCATCGACCTCGCTGCGCTGCCGCCACCGCCGGCAGCTTAGCCCAGCAGCGGAGTCAGCGCGTCCAGCTCGCGCCGGGTATCGTCATGGCCCGGCAGCAAGGTTTCGAGCAGCGCCCAGAATCGCGGCGAATGATTGAGCTCGACCAGGTGCGCGACTTCGTGCGCGACTACGTAGTCGGCGATGTGCGGCGGAAGCTGCACCAGCCGCCAATGCAGCCGGATCTCGCCTTTCTGATTGCAGCTGCCCCACTGCGTTCGCGCGCTGGACAGCCGTACCGTCGGCGAGCTCGTGGCCACCAGGCTGGCAAAATGCGCGACCCGTGGTGCGAGCAGCGCCAGTGCCTGGTCCTTTAGCCAGCGTCCGACGAATGCCGCGATCTCGGTTTCGTCGCTCGGGTCCGGATGCAGCACCGTCAGGTGCAAGAGATCGGCGGCGATTGCCTTGCGGCGCGCGGGGAACAGCGCCAGCGTCAGCGGGCGGCCCTGGTACAGCAGCCCTGCGCCCGCGCGCCATTCGGTAGGCAGCGAGTCGCGGTTCTTACCCCGCCATTCGGCGAGCGTCTTGATCACCCAGTCGGCGCGCTCGATCAGCGCCAGCTCGATCTCGCGCAACGCGACCCATCGCGGCGCGCGCACGACGAGGCCGTTGTGGTCGATCACCATACCGATCGAACTGCGGCGAGCACGGAAAAGGCGATAGTCGACATTCTGGCCGGCGACCATGACGCGGCGCAGGCTGCCTTCGCCCGCGTCGGAACGCCCACCGGTCAACGGCGCGCGCTTTCGCGCTCGCTCAGCGGATTGCCCAGTCGCGCGACTTCGTTCTCTATCCAGGACTCGACCTCCCCGATCAGCCGCTGCATGTCGTCACCTACCGGACGGATTGGCGGACCGATAGACACGGTCACCGTGCCCGCCCGCTTGCCAAGCACGCCCTTAGGCCACAAATAGCCGGCATTATGCGCCACAGGAACGATCGGGATGCCAAGCGCGATC
>Ga0207683_10001436_pt1 | contig 21554 bp, 26 predicted proteins | sample KBSM73metaG_FD_184333 | JGI IMG/M metagenome (GOLD analysis project Ga0207683, IMG submission 184333) | Miscanthus rhizosphere microbial communities from Kellogg Biological Station, Michigan, USA - KBS M7-3 metaG (SPAdes) (version 2) | ecosystem: Host-associated > Plants > Roots > Rhizosphere >... | reverse complement strand
CGGCTCGACCGCTCGGCCGGCGGCCTGCTGATGGGCATCGACGCCGCGGCGGACAAGAACATCCGGCTCGGCGCGGTCTGGGGCTATTCCCGGACCAGTGTCGACGCGCGCGGATCGGGCAAGATCGACAGCTATCACCTCGGCGCCTATGCCGGTGGCCAATGGGGCGCCGCCTCGATCCGGACCGGTATTGCCTATAGCTGGCAGGACATCCACACGACGCGGGTCATCGCTTTCCCCGGCTTCGGCGAGACGGCGCGCGCCGGCTATAATGGCGGCACTTTCCAGGCGTTCGGTGAGCTCGGCTATGGCTTCGATCTCGGCCGCACCAAATTCGAACCTTATGCCAATGTCGCCTATGCGCGTGCCCGCACCAACGGGTTCAGCGAGACGGGTGGCGACGCCAGGCTCGCCGGTGCCCGGGCAGCGAGCGATGTGACGTTCACGACGCTCGGTCTGCGGACCTCTACCGGTTTCGACCTTGGCGGCGCCCGTACGACGCTGCGGGTCGGCGCGGGCTGGCGCCACGCATTCGGCGATGCCGCGCCGCTCACGGCGATGCGCTACCGAGCCGGCGGGAATGCCTTCCCCGTCGCCGGCCTGCCGCTAATCAGCGATGCTGCCCTGGTCGATGCCGGTCTCGATATCGCGGTTTCGGGGCGTACCAGCATTGGTGTCTCTTACGGCGGCCAGTTCGGAAAGCGCCTTTCCGATCAGACCGCGCGGGCAAACCTGACGTTCAAGTTTTAAGAACCCGCGACGAGTCCATTTGCTCGGTGGTTTCTCCAGATAATCGCTATCTGCGCTCGGGAGCGTTTTATCCTAGAGCGGAGAGCGAAAAAGGGAGGGTAGCGGTACGTCAGCAAACCAGGTGAAGCATTGACGTTCCGCTTCGAACTGATCGATTGACGGAGAGGCAACCGTTTTGCGCCCCATAGCGGTCGTTAGGAGAACCTAGCCCCGGAAAGCCGCAGCCGTGAGTGTCCGCTTCGCGTCCCCTAATGACGGCTGTTCGTTTCGTGCGCGCGCTGCCCCGTAAAGCTGCCATTCGCTTGCCGGCAGGCTATCGACGCTTCTTCCCATTCTGATCGATCAGGACGGCCTGTTGCCAGCGGCTTGGTGCCTTGTCGGTACGGTGAATACAGCCCACCCAGCAGCAGGGCCGCTTTTTCCCCTCCAGCAACTCCTCACATGTCCGCTCAATACGGCGCTGGCGCGTCGCTGGCTGTCTCGCGTCGTCGACCCAGCAGATGAATTCATTCCGACCCAGCGGCGTCAGGCTTTCCCATAGCTTGTGGGTCTTTGGATCCGATCGAACTGCTGCTTGAAGGTCGTCACCTGCTTCGTGGACAGTGCCATGAGAAAAATCGTTTGCCACGAGGGCCTCCAAGCATTGCCGGCCAACAGCGGAGCCTAGCTGCGTTATTCCTTCAACCGCATCCGCGCTATGCCCTCTAGCCGATCGGTGCCAGCCCATCCATGATCGCGGTCAATGCCAGCGCCGTCTGAAGCTCCATCGCACTATGACCGGCATTGGTTCGCACATAGCTGACTGGCGCCGCGCCGACGGCCGCCAGCGCATCGATGAGACGGGATGCCTGGGTGAGGGGGCACACCTGGTCGAAGCGGCCGTGCACGATATGCGTCGGAATGTCGGCGATCCGGCCGATATTGCCGAGGATGTAGTCAGGCTCCAGGAACAGCTGGTTGGCGAAGAAATGCGCTTCGATCTGCGCGAACGACAACGCGAACTCGGCATCACCGAACTTGCCCGGATCGTCGTCCTGGGGGATCAGATTGGAGATCGTCCCTTCCCAGACCGACCAAGCGAGCGCGGCGCGCAGTTGAAGCGTGCGGTCGGCGTCGCTTGCAGGAACCATGTCGAATATCGCCTTGTAGGCGTTCATCATGTCGCCGCGGCGGTCGGCGGGGATGACCTCGACAAATGCTTTCCACTCGTCGGGATAAGCGATGTAGCTACCGGGCTCGGTGAGCGCGAACGGCGTCTCGGCAAAGATCGCGGCATTGCCCTGGTACATGTAGCGCAGGTCCTCGCGCGCGCCGATGAAGATTCCTCGCAGGATCAGAGAGGCAACGTTCTGCGGATGCCGAATCGCATAGACGAGCGCGAGCGTGCTGCCCCAGCTTCCGCCGAAGACGTGCATCTTGCCGGTGATGTCGAGCGCCGCCCTCAGCGCGTTGATATCCTCGACCAGATAGTCCGTCGTGTTGCGGATGAGCGCTATGGCCGGACCCGCCTTGGCAACGGTGGGGTCGCTCTTGCCGCAGCCGCGCTGATCGAACAGGATGACGCGATAGCGGGTGGGGTCGAAAAAGCGCGCCATGACCGGCGCGCAGGCGCCGCCAGGTCCGCCGTGCAGGAACATGACGGGCTCACCCATGGGGTTGCCATATTCCTCCCAATAGAGCTTGTGATCGGGTGCGGTGTCGACCTGCAACAGCCCGCTGCGGTTCGGATCGGCTGCGGGATATTTCCACTCGTCCGTGATTGCGCTGGTGGCCTGCAGCCCGGAAAAATCGATCATGTCGTCCTCGCCGTCTGCATTGCGGTTAGATGTATCCCACGCGGGCAGCAATGTGTTGACGGATCACGGCATCGTCCGCTTCTGCAGGTTTCTGGCTGAAAGCTGTCGGACCGGGGAAGGTAGGCCATTTATCGGCGGAAAGACGCGTTTTGCCCCGTCTATCTTACAAATAACGCGCCGCCGATATCGAGGCCTATGAACGCTTCTTCTTAGAGCGTCTGTCGCGCCTGCCGGGTGTTCAGGAGATCAATTCGACCCGTCGCCCTTCCGAGATCAAGAGCGAGACCGCGCTTTTCACATTGTTGTGAAAGAATTTCCACGCGAAGAGGTCGCTGAAGGCGGAAAAAGGGCAAAAATGCCGAAAAGTCGACGGTGGCTCCCTGAGTAGGATTCGAACCTACGCGAATCGAAGCGAATCGCGATCGTCCGATGCCGAAAAAAACACCATAGAAACAGCATATTAACGCGCGTTAACGCACTGTGCCGTCCGGTGTCGTCCGTAGAAATCAGGACGAAGCGAGCATTTGACTTAGGGTAAAAGTTAGGGACGAGTTTCCTCGCAAGTTGAGGAAACAGCCCTTGGGATCGCTATACAGACTGACGGCGCAATCGGTGAGGTACGCGACCGAACCTGGCCTGTATGCCGATGGTGGTGGCCTCTATTTAAGAGTGGCTTTCGGGGGCTCCCGCGCGTGGGTGTTCATATTTCAGTGGACTGGCCGACGCCGAGAAATGGGCTTGGGCGGCGTTAACTCTGTCACACTTGCTCGAGCGCGCGAGAAGGCCGCCGAAGCCCGCGCCATGGTGGCGGACGACATTGATCCGATCGCTGCGCGTCGGGCAAAAAAAGCCATCCCCACATTCGGCGCGGTCGCCGACGAATTCATCGCATTGCGCAGCGCGACCGCGAAATCTGATAAGTCAGTTGCTCGGTGGAAACGGTGCATTGGTGATGGCGGCTATGCCGAGCCAATCCGCGGGCGACGGGTGAACACAATTGGCAGCGACGAAATCCTCGCCGTGATACGCCCGATCTGGCTGGAAAAGGCAGAGACAGCGAAAGGCGTCCGAACTTACATTGAGGGCGTTCTCGATCTGGCCAAGTCGCAGGGGTATCGAACGGGCGAGAATCCGGCGCGGTGGGATGGGCACCTCGCCAACTTACTTCCGTCTCAGTCGCAGCAAACGAAACACCATGGGGCGGTGCCATGGAAGGCGATGCCGGCGTTTTGGGCCGAACTAGTCGCGCGCCGGCCGACTACCGCGGTGAAGGCCTTAAAATTCACCATTCTCACCGCGGCGCGGACGGGCGAGGTAATTGGGGCTCGGGTGGGGGAGGTCGACTTTACGCGTCGCGTCTGGACCGTACCGGCCGAGCGGATGAAAGGCGGTGTCGAGCACCAAGTTGCCCTGTCGGATGCGGCGGTCGCGATCGCCAAGGAGGCCGCCTCTGGAAAGAAGCCGAGCGATTTTCTGTTTCCCGGTCAAAAGCCCGGAAGGCCGCTCTCGAATATGGCCATGTTGAAACTACTCAAGGATGACATGGGGCGAACGGAGACAGTTCACGGGACTGCTCGCTCAAGCTTCCGTGATTGGGCTGGAGACGCGACAGATTATCCGCGAGAGATTGCGGAAATGGCGCTCGCGCACACCGTAGGTAATGCGGCCGAGCAGGCCTATCGGCGGGGGACTGCCCTATCGAAACGCGCGAACCTTATGGCCGATTGGGCACGCTACCTAGGCGCCCTGTCTGCGCCCTGCGTCGCTGTCGCGCGGCCGGTTGGGCGTGCAGAGCCTAAAAGGAGGCGGGACGTTCGTCGGGACATACCCGGCCAAGTGGTGCTGTTTGAAAACGCATAGCCACCGAAACCGTCCGGTCTTTTCCAGGCACCGCGCCAATTCTTGTTGTTGCAACCCCGCCGACACCGGTCGGTGCAACAAATGGAGATGCCCATGATTACGCGATCCGCGTTAGCGCGAGAGGTCGGAAAAGACCGGGTCACGCTGTGGCGGTGGGAGCAGGCAGGCCTGATCCCGTCGACAAGCCATCCGAACTCCCGCCGCGCGACCTACTCCCCGGCGCAAGCTACCGCCGTGCGCGCCTTCGTAAGGGCGGGCGCATGAGCGTCATGACCGCCGCCGCACGATGGTTTGCCGGCAAGCGCGACCTTACTGCTGATGTCGTTCGGCTGCGGGCCGAACTCGAGAGGTGGGAAGGCGATCCGCCCAAATCGATAGACCCTGCCGAGCATAAGCGATGGAAGGAGCGACGATCGGCACTTCAACTTGATCTCGAATCCGCCGAAGGCGCCCTGACAATAGCCACAGCCGAGGTCGCGAAAGCCGAGGCAGCACAGCGCGAAGCCGATGCCGACGCGAATCATGCGTCGGTCATCAAACTTCGAGATGGCGCCATTCCTGTGGTCAACGAGGTCGGCCGCCTCTTGGAGAAACTCAACGCCGCCGTTCTCAAGATCGAAGAACAGCGCAAAGCCGTGGAGGAGGCCAACCGCAACCGCGGCAACCGGCCGATCATCGTCGACGCCGAAACGCTGGCTCGCCAGATTCCGGGGCGCACCATTCCTGAGAAATGGCGAGAAGACGTCAACTGGCTCGACGCCCGGGGCGAGCCGGCCTGCGTGTTTCGCACTGAGAAGAGTGGCGAGCTCGTGCCGGTCGACGCGGGTTATCGCCGCACGATCGTCAGGGTGCTCGAGTCTCCCGAAGAGCGCATTCCCCCGCGCACGCCGGCCCGATTCGCCAAGGCTCTGAAGCTCGTCGACCCCGCGGGAAATCCGCTCAAACTGGACTGAATCGAAAACGGCGACCGGGGGGACGAGGCCCGGTCGCCGCTGACATTAACACGGCGCACCATCGCCGCACCAAGGGAGCCCCGAATGACCAAATTTTCAGGGACGCACTATGTCTAAGGACCTTGCCGCTCTTCGTCAGGACGCGTTCGGTGGCGGTCCTCGCCGTCTGCACCAGGTTATCGAGCTCGCGCGCGAGATGGGCCGCTGCGGAATGGCGTACCATGATGCGCTGGACGTCACCGAAGATTGCATATGGGCCGCGGGGGCGCTCCCAGCCGATACGCCATGGCAGCGCCGCGCGTGGGAGATCTGCTTGCGCGGGGCTCGGGCAGCGTTTTACGAAGGATCGCGAGAAGTCGTACGCCTGCACGCGCGGCGCGCTGTCGCGGCAACCGCCGGATCGCCGTATGCAGCGCTGTACATCACGGCGTTCCACTCCTGCCTCCTAGTGTACTCGGACGACGATATCGTCGACGCCGTGCGGGAGGCCTTGGCCAAAGTTGGTTATCCTTCGCTGCCGAATGCCTCGCCGCTCTACCCGATTAAACGCGCCAGGCTCGCGCACAGTCTCGGCGACAGGGCAGAGCTCGAATCGCTGTATCAGTCCGACGAAGGCATGGCGTTGGCGGCGTTCGTTGACGACGGTGAGCGGATCCATTCGATCTATTTTCCCGGTCACGATTGTCAGACGCCTCCGCCCGATGACGATTGCCGCCGGGACGCGAGCGACGAGGTCGCCGATAGCCGTCACGAACGGGAGGCGAGCGCTTCTGCCGACCGGGAAGAACCACTTATAAAGACCGGCACAGCTGGTAGCCCCGCGGGGCTCCGCCTTGTCGTTGCAAATGGCGAGGCGGCCGCGCCGGCCGAGCAGAGCCTCGCGAGCGACATTCAGACCCTCGAGCATCGCGCGCTCGAGCAGGGCGATCAACGTCTCGCGGCTAGGCTTCGCCGCGAGCGGCTAGGTCTGAATTGTCGCGCCGACGAGGCGCCGCAACCGGTCGATTTATGGCAACGGCACGAGGCTCCCGTCTTACCGCTTGATTGCCTCCCTATCGCCATCGAGCGGTTTGCGTTTGAGCAGGGCGAACTTATGGGCGCCGACCCGGCAGGCATAGCGATGTCGGCCCTCGCCGTCTGTGCGGCAGCTGTCCCGGATTCGATTGAATTGCAGGTGAAGCAGCACGACCCGTCCTGGCGCGAAAACGCTCGCCTGTGGGTCGGGCTTGTCGGGATGCCGAGCACCAAGAAATCGCCGGTGATGCGCGCGGCCATGCGTCCGCTCCGGGCGATCGATCAAGAAATGGCAATCCGCAACGCAATTGCCGCCCAAACGTGGGGCGCGGTGCCTAAGAAAGACCAATCTGAACCGCAGCCTAAGCAGCCGCGCCTTGTTGTGCAGGACTCGACGATCGAGGCGCTTCAGGAGACTCTGAAAGACTCACCGCTCGGCGTGCTGTCGTTTCAAGATGAGCTCACGGGCTGGTTTGGCGCCATGGAAAAGTACGCGGGAGGGAAAGGTGCAAAGGCGGATCGGGGGTTTTGGCTTCAGGCATTCAACGGCGGGCCTTACGCCGTCAATCGGATCGCCCGCGGGACTCTACTCATCCCAAACCTCGGGGTCGGTATTTTAGGCGGCATTCAGCCCGAACCCCTTCGCGCTATCGCTGGCGATATGGATGATGATGGACTCTTACAGCGGTTCCTGCCGGTGATCCTTCGACCCGCGACCGTCGGCCGTGATGCGCCGGCGGGCGACGGTGCCAACGCCTATGAGCGCCTTGTGGAACGGCTGCACGGCTTCCGGCCACCTTGCGGCGCTGGGAACTTGGAGAATAGCAGACCGGTGGTCATGAGTGCCGAGGCGCGGGTCTGCCGTGAGGCGCTTGAGGCCGAGCACGTAGAGCTCGTGCGGGCGCTAGAAATTGCCTCCCCGAAACTCGCCGGCCACCTTGGCAAGGCTGACGGCATCTTTGCGCGCCTGTGCCTGTTGTGGGCGTGCATCGAGGCCGATGGGCCGACCGCGCCGGCAGAGATTAGCGGTGAAGTAGCCGACCGCGTGGCGCGGTTTATGAAGGAATTCCTTCGCCCATCGGCCGTGGCATTCTACGCGGGCGTTCTGGGCATGTCGGCGGGGCACGACGACCTGATGTCCATTGCCAACTTAATTGTTTCAGAAGGGCTGGAGGAAGTCGACGCTCGGATTGTTCAACGGTCCGGTCAGCGGTTCCGGTCGGTTGCGGCTGATGAGGTTAGGCGTCTTTGTGAAAAGCTCGAGGCCTTCGCCTGGCTGTCACCCGTGGCGGTGGCCAAGGGCGCGTCACCGAAGTGGCGAGTAGCGCCGGCGGTCCATGACATTTTCGCGGATCGCGGGCGGGCGGAAGCCGAGCGGCGAGCGAAGGTGCGGGAGGTCATCGCTTCAACCCTCGGGGCAAAATGAGCGCCACGCGCAACTATATTTCGCGGTTGTCGTCACCTGTCGCTTGCGCGCATGAGATAGAAATAATCATTCTTTCTCCTCTTTGTATGGAAGTGCGGAATCGCGTCGCGCGCGCAAGCGACAGGTGACGACAACTGGGCGAGCGGCCGCCTGGGGCCACGGCAGGGCGGCAGAAGACTTAGTGGTGGGCCGAGCGGCTGAATGAGTAATTCCGCCAGAATGGATCTTCCCCCGCTTGACTGAGACCTTCATTTCGCCCGAGGTACGGCTGGGGCCAGCAGTGAAGCGAAATCTGGGTCCAAGGGAGGGAAAAGCCTGTGTCATTCGAGCGACTGATGCCTATCGAACGTTTGCGACCAGGCGCGACGCCCTCAGCACCGGCGGGCTCATTACTCGTCCCTTACGGTTCGTTGGAAAGCCTTTCGCTGCGGTTCGATATCGACGGCACAAAGCTGGCTCTTCCCCTCGATGCTAGGAAGGAAAGGGCCTTCGCCACCTTCAATATCGCGAATCAACACCTGCCAGCGCTAATTCTCGAGGATTGGGCCCTTAGGGTCGATCCAGACAGCGGATACAACACGTTCGAGGCATCTCCAAAGGCGGGGGACGCAATCATTACCGTCGACGATGCCGGCTTCGTAGGAATGCTTGATCACACTCTGACCTATGTAACGACCAAGGGCGGAGTAATCGCGCAACCGAATTGGAGCCGTGACCAATTTATCGGCTTTCGCCGCTGGTCCGTTGGTTACCAAGAGGCGGGTCGCTGGATTGACCTACTGCCACTCCAAGATCTGGCCGACTAGTGGCTGGGTTCTCTAAATGATCGGAACCGCCGCAAAGAGAGACCTGAACGACGCTGTCGGCGTCCTTACCATTCGGGGCATAATCGGACTCGCCGCCGTAGCCTGGTTCGTGGGGCTCGCTCTGCTGGCGCGATGACCAAAGGCGCGCACGGCCAAGAGATCAGCCTTCCGGCCGACTACGCCGGCAACCCGATCATCCGCGGCTTGGTGCAGTTGATACCGGCCGGCATCGGATCGGCGCTCGACGTCCTGATCGTCGATAAGGCGGAGCGCATGAAGAAGGAGCGAGTGCGCACCTTCTTCGACGAGCTCGGCCGGGGCGATGTCGCATTGACCGAGGAATTAGTCCAATCTGACGACTTCTTGCATTCGCTCGACGCGACCATGCGCGCGGCCTTCCGCACGCGGCGCGAAGAGAAGGTCAGGATGTTTGCAAGACTCTTGAAACGGGGCGCGATTGATGGGCAAGCCGCATCGCTCGACGATTACGAGGAGATGGTCGGCCTGCTCGACGAGCTTTCCTATCGAGAGTGGCAGGCGCTTCTGTTGTTTCAGGGCTTCCTTGATCGAGCGACGGGCAACCTAACTCCGATGCAGCGAGCGGTCCTCAATTGGTCGCAGTTTGTTGCCGAGCTCCGGAACCAGTTGGGTGTCGATCACTCCGAAGCGTCCAGCTTCATGAACCGCATCTCGAGAACAGGGCTGTATAACGAAATTATCGATTCCGCTCCGGGCTATCAAGGCGGCGTCGGGATGACCACACCCCGCTTCGCAAGGTTCCGGCGATTGGTCGAGGACTTGGATGCACCGGCCGATGGGGCGGCGGCCATCTAAGCGCGATGAGCATGCCGCGATAAGGCAGCGAATCCCCGACAGCCGGGATGAGACGGCGCGCGGCGCATCCGCAGATCGCTTCGGCGCCACATGACGGCTGCCATTGGCTCGCCACCCATCACCAACCACCCCGGAAAACCCCCAAAAGCGGCGTGGGTCCTCCCGGGGCCGCCCCCGCCGCGGGTATCGCGCGAACCGCCGTGATCCCGCAGATAAGATTCGATTTTTGAACTTGTTTTCGTCGATCGCCAAAAATCGCGAATCCCGCAGCAAAAAACCAAAAAACAGAGTTGTTTCGCTCATCGGTACGTCCGAGCGCGAGGTAGCAAATTTGCGCCCAACCGCCACCCAAACCGCCCACGGGATTTTTCTACCTCTTCCATGCTCCCGCCATGGACGAAGTCGACCCGAAGCCGCTCGAGGCGGCAAAGCCGCTCATCGATGTTGTAGCGCCGGATTACCTCGAAGATGAGAACGGCGAGGTGCTCACGGACGATGACGGCAATCCTTGGCTCGAGTTGGCATGAAGGTCGCACTTCTCCCACTCGTCACCACGCCCGACGGGACCGAAAATGGCATCGTTGTCGACGGGACCGGCAACGCAAAGCGAGTAAACCTGCTCGCGTGGGCGACCGCGCAGCTTGCCACCGCCAAGACTTCCGCGCTCAACGCAATCTCCGCCGCGCAAACGACAGCCACCAACGCGGTATCGGCGGCGCAGTCGACCGCCACGACAGCGATCAACGCCCTAATTACGACCGCGCAGGGATACGCCAATGCGGCGGCGGCGTCGGCGAGTGCTGCGGCCACGAGTGCCGGAAGCGTTCCGACCGGTGCGGCGACATATATCGAGGGGCGCGGCCCGCCGGGCTCCAATATCGGCACGTCGGGTGCGTTCTATTACGACCTGGACTCGAGCTACCTGTACGGGCCGAAAACGGCGGCAGGCTGGCCGGCAGGAGCGCTAGTTCCGCGCGGATCGGTGCCGCCGGCTACGAAAACCCGCATCGACATGCGCGCAACCGGTGCAGCGTTCCCGACGGCTCATTGGACGTTTACCCGCGCCAGCGCCTCGACCGATTTGCTGGAAACTGATCCCCACACCTACACCTACACCACTTATTCCAACGACGTGCCTGTGATGCGCGCGGGCAAGGGCTGTTACTCGTACATGCGTGCGCAGCAGCTTCTTTCGAACCCGACCGCCCCCGCAAATCACACCACGGCCAGCAACGTCGCCGTGGGCGTCGCGATTTTCTTGGTGTGGGGACCCGCCGGCGCACAGGTGCAGATCTCGGCCGGCACGGCAGTTGGCAGCGGCTTCACGACGGTAACCTGCAATGGGAACAGTGCGGTCAAGGCCGTACTGACGATTACCACGGCCGGAACCGTGTCGGTGGCGATCGTCTCCGGCTCGCCGACATATTTCAACCTGCAGCAGAACCCGTCGGCGCCGACCGCAACAGAGGCGGTTCCATTTATCGCGACGACGAGCATTCGCGAGCCTGACAAGGCTGTCGCCACGTCGACCATGATCGCCCTGCTCAACGCGACGCAAGGCTACATGCTCATGGGCGTCTCAAACGTCACCGGGCGCAGCTATGGCCGCTCGCCATGCCTGTGGGGTCTCAACAACGTCACGGCTGGCTACGCAGCCAGCGACGTTTTGATGACCATCTACGACCCGGCAAATCAGACGACGCTGACTAACACGGGGGCCGGCACCTTCAGCGGTGGCCTCACCGTCGGCCGGACCTGGGACGCCACCGCTACCGTGGACTTTGGCGCAGGAAATTACCTCGAGACGTCGCACCCATTTCGATACAACAATGGCGCCGCGGTCACAGCCGCATCGCTCGGCCATCCGTCGACCACGAACACGAGCGGTGCGAACCAACTCAACGGCATTATCGGCTGGTATGAGATCGACACGGCGGCTCGAATATCGGCGGAGGTACTCTACGAGAAGTACACGTCGATGCCGTCCCCTGCACTCGACGATCTCCTGAAGAACTATGCCGGATCGTCCCAATTCCCGCATGTGACCAGCCAGGAGCGCTTGCTGCGGGCAGGCGTAATCGACCACATTCCATACGGAGTGGCTGGCCCCTCGCACGAGGGCGGCGTCGCGACTGGCACCAACATTCGCGCGGTAGCGTGGATGACACAGATGGTAGCCGACCTCGAAAGCCAGGGTTACGCGGTCAGCGACGATTCAGTCGTGAGCATGAATAGCGCGCCCTATGCCTCGGGCACCAATCCGTATGATGCCCGCGAAACCTACATCGGCGCGGCGCCGACGCTGTCTGGCGTGACATTCGGCGGTGAGGCGATCGTCGTGCCGGCGGGCACTGTGCTCACCTTTACGCCGCCGACCCGCCAGACGGCCCGGTTCCATCTCGCAGTTTACACGAACGCCTCCTATGGCAACGCCGAGGTGTCGATCGACGGCGGGACGACCCCGATCGCTTGCAATGAGAACGGCGCGACAAGCATTCCGAGCACCGTCTCAACCTTCACCGCGTCGATCGCTGACGATCTGATGACCGTGACGGGCGCGGTCACCGGCCCAGCCCTTGCGCCAGGCGACATCTTCAGCGGCGGAACTGCGGTCAACGGAACACGCATCACCGCCCAAGTGTCTGGCACGGCCGGCGGGGCCGGCGTCTATCGCGTGCACGTCGGAAAGCAGACCGTCGCGAGTGCGACGATGACGGTGATTATTCGCCAGCGCACCTTCGATGCCGCCCTCGGCATGAACGGATGGTCGACCAAGGCAACCGGAAGCCAGGTGAAGGTGGCTTATCGCTATGCCCGCAATCCGCTCATCAAGCAGCGGATCTTCTTTAGTGGCGGCCGCAACGGATTCAACGTCACCAACCTGGCGCAAGATAGTGCACCGGAAAGCAGCTACCTCTTGCTCATCCGTGCGCTCGGCTTTGCCGCGGTGATCGGCGGCATCGACCAAACGAACGACATGGCGGGTTCGGGCACCGACTTCCAGTCGATCTACGACCCGAAGAGTTATGCCATCATCAGCGCGATCAGGACAACCGCCGACCCCATCGGCCTAACCGACCCGCCAACTTCGCCGGCTGTCTACGCACTCACGATTCAGGACAAAATCGTGAACCAGGCGCGGGCCATCTATGGGAAATATGGGGTGCCCTATTACGACCTCTACGGCTGGAAGACCGTTGAAGGCGTGACGTCGGGATACACCGTCATTTTCCCGAGCGGCCTATACGGCAGCGACACCATCCACCTCGCCAAGCGAGGGCAGAAACGACTTAAGGCCAACCAGATGGGCATGCTGCTTAAGCGCATCTGGGCTGCGGCATAGCAACGGAGATCACAATGGCAGACGGACAAACCACGCCGCTTCTTGAGCAGGCTTTTTCCGATTGCGTCGACCTGCTGACCGGATTTGGCCTGGTCGCGAGTTCGAGCGATGTTGAACGCATCTTCGGGATGTGGGCGGACATCGCGCCAGCGGATCGCCACCTCGCCGCACTTTGCTTCATGCAATTCGACGGCAATCGCGACATCTTCAAGTTGCCGTCCGAAGAGCAGGTCCAGTAAGGAATTCCATGCATCTCGGCGCATTCGTTACAGAGCTCGGATTCTGGATGATCGTCCTTAGCGGTCTAGGCGCGGCTGTTCACTTTGCGTGGCGGTTTATGGGCAAGAGGCCGCGCGGCTAGGTCGCTCAATCGCCCTCCCAATTGTCGCGGTAATTTCACTATTGGTATCGGGTCGGTTGTACGATCGCAACCTGTTCAAATCCAATGTTGGCCACCCTCGAGTCGTGGCGTAGCTTAATTCTTGATACGGGACCCAGAACATTGGGTCATTATGGTTTCAATACACGTTGATTGCGTGGCGCAGATCGGCGAAGCTGGCTGTCTTGCAACGATGACTGAGGGGGCCGTCGTGAATAGTAGTCTGCGCCTTTTTGTTCTAACCGCTACACTCTTGGCAGTTAGTGGCTGCCTTGCTCATAAGCGGCCACCAGTGTTGCCGCCTGCCGCTGAAGATCAGCCAACCGGTGCTGTGCCGGGCGGGGCTGAATCAGAGCGATCACCTCCAGCCCTCGTTGCAGCCCCGGTGGAAAGTGTGAAGGCGATTGAAGGCGCGACGATCGCGAGAGCGTATATGACAGTAGGGGCGGATTTCGTCCCTCAAGCGAAGATGGCGCCCGCGGGGGTGCTCCTTTTGCGAGCCGGTGACAAACAGAACGAGAGCCTTTGTGACGCGTTCAATCAGCTGCCAGAGATGGGTCAGCTGACTGATGTCGAACCCGATCATATCATCCCCACATTTTGGCTTTTGAAATACATTGCTGCCGACTTGCGCTCCTGTGAAACCCTCATATCGTCCTATGACTATGACCGGGCGTTCGAGACTCGCGTGAAATACGGCGTGAATGATGTGAAGGGACCCGTCCTTTTATTGGTTCAAAGCGATGGGCGATATGTCGGTATCGATATGTCCTCGTATACGCCGCCGCAGGTTCAAACCGTGATGAAGACGTACTTTTCGCTCGTGGTGGATGAGGGCGTTGAACTCCAGCCGGCACCCGCGGCGGCCGTCAAGCTCGTGGTCGCTAAGCCCTCACATCCCGCGCCGAGTGTCGCCGCGGCCAGCGCGGGTGCCTCGGCTGTGCCAACGCCACCCTCCGCGCCCGCGGCAAAAAAAGCATCGATAGGCAAGTTGCTCTGCACGCTTACGTCCAAGCTGAAGGATACCAGCACGCCCTTGGACTTGGTTGGCAACGTAGGTTCGATCTTCTGCCCTAAAGCGAAGCCGGTCCCGCCGGCTTAAAGCCCGCCAGCATGCGCATTGAGGACGGTTGAGCGATATTTTCCGCTCTTGCGTGCCGCAGGCGGGCCGCGCAGTCTGCCTAGCTCAAAAGGGAGGATTTGCCCATGTTTCGCTTTGCACTTGCCTTGGCCAGCGTCGCAATGGTCGCGACGCCCTCACTGGCTGCGAACCGTTGCCGCGGTGCGCATGGCAAATTCATTAAATGCCCGCCACCTAAGGCCCCGCCGGCGAAGAAATGCCGCGGTGCCGGTGGCAAGTTCGTGAAGTGCGGGACGGCTGGCGCGAAGCCGGCTTGATTAGTCCACATCTTTAGTGGGGGCGCGGTTTGGTGAGTTCTGGGATACTCAAAAGCCGTGCTTCCATTTCGCGACAGCGCTATCGGAGCGCGTCGATTGGTAAGGCCCCAAGTTCGCCCGACCACGCAGATCAAGATTGGTGGAAAGTGGCGGTCGAAGCGGCATCGCTCGCTAGTGCCGCTGGCCTTGTCCTTTCCGGCCTAGCCACGGCTTTGTCTCTCAGGCTGAGGGGAGTAAGCTTCCTTTCGATAGTTTCAGTCGAGGATGTAATTCTCTCGGGGCTGTCAATCTTAATATCTGCGATATTGTTGTCGCTGCCGATGGTTATAACGGTGTTTGTGGCGAGCCAATGGTTCGCTGGTATGGAAGACCATGATGCAGGGGAGTTCTGGCAACTGGCGCGGCGTGAATTTAATGCATTGAGTAGGCGTCGTATTTTATTGTATTCCGCTACAGCGTCACTTCCGCTTCTGCTGATGTCATTTGCCTTGCAATATTCCGGCGATACCAAACTCTTGGCGTTGAAGGATGGTGACCGTCATCCGCCGTGCAATAACACGGTGGAGTGGATGGGAACGCAAACGATTGTGATCCGCTGTGAGCCTTCGGGGCACCTCCTGTATTTGCACGATTTTCAAGGAGCGATAGTCGCCGCCAAAGACGAGCACCAACCGCACGGGCAGGTGGAATTCGACATGCTTGGCGCTTCCATTTTACCTGGGACGCAGCCGCGTTCGGCGCCGTTACCAGCTAGGAGCGCTTCACCCAAAGTTCGTCCGTCCGCGTCATTTCGATAAGGTCGTCGGGAAAGCACCGCTTCTGAAATGCGACCGCAGTGTCGAAGTCGCCATGGATCCAGGCATCATATTGATCGGGCATAAGCAGGACCGGCATGCGATCGTGGACCGGCCGGATCGCTTCGTTGCAATCGGTCATGACCATGCTGTAAACGTTCGACCATTCGTCACTGACGCGCCAAAGGCCCGCAGCGGCGAAGATCGGCTGACCCTTCACATTGAACCACGTCCTGGTGCGGGTTCCCTTGGGGCCCTCAGCCTCCGCGAACGCCGTCAGTGGGATCAGGCAGCGCCATTGCGGCTTGGCCGCCAATCCTCGCCAGAACGATTTCTGAAGATCGGCGATGTTGTTTATCGGCTTCGGTTTGGCAGTCGGCGACATGCCCCTAAGGCGCAGCGGAAAGCCCCACGTCATCGATTGCATGACGCGCTCGCCGCCTTCCTCGCGGATCACGGTTCCTGGCGTGCCGGGATAAGCTTCCTCGGGCGCATTCGAGAACGATGGCACCTTAACGCCGAAGTGTGCGGCGACTTCGGCCATGCTTTTGCGCATCGAAGTGAGGTTGCACATCGTTGAATATTAGATGGAGGATCGGGCGGAGGCTAGTGTGGTTGACTATGCGACGCTCTCATCGGTTTGGCCCAAAATGAATTGACAATCGCTTGCTTCATCAGGGTGCTTACGACAAGTTCCCGGGTAAGACGGAAGGGGAAAAAAGATGCGCTTCAAGTTGGCATGCGCTCTAGCTGGTACGGTACTTTGCTCAGGCATGACTTCGGCAAACCCGGTTGCAGTGCCTTTGGGGGGAGGGTTTGCAGGCGACCCCAATGGAGTGGAATTCGTCGTACCCGCCAATCGCACGATTAAGGTCTCTTTGGTGACGAATAACACTCACCTGAGCGAGAAATGGACGATCAATGGATACGGCAAAGTCGACGGGGAGGAACCTGCTCCGGTACCACCGCCCGGCCACGCCCCCGATGAGATGCTGAGGCTGGTTTATAGTCAAGCCGGTACCAGCGGAACATTCAATACAGTATGGCCCGGTTACGGTCATGAACTGTATTTTCAAGTTTCATGCATAACCAAGCGGGGCTGGGATTACGTAGCTCATGCTAAAGTGATCTCGGCGACACCGAGCCGGATTGTGGTGGGAATCGACGGCACAGAGGATGTGAGTCGCCCGCCAGTTTATCCCGGAGAATATAATGATGTCGTCATCACATTCGACATTTCACCGCCGATCTGATCGGGTTCTAGATCAGAACGATCTGTGACAGCGCCCAAAAGTCCGGCACACTCCCACTCCGCCACCGATCGTCGGTGTGCATCACCTCAACCCGCTCCGCGGCCATCGGCGGCCGGAACTGAAACTCGATCACGTCGCTGATCGAACCATGTAGCCAGCGCGAATACTCGCTCTGCTCGAGTAGCACCGGCATTCGATCGTTGTAGGGCATGACTGCGTCGCTTGCCGTCATCGTCATGCCGGCGAATACAGGCCCGACCCCTGGCAGCTTCCGACAAAAGCCAGCCCAGGCGACCAACGGCTCGCCCTTCCACGAAAACCACGACCGCGTCTTACTCCCCGGCTCCCCTGCGGGCGCCGCGAAGTGGGTGAGGGGGATGAGGCACCGATAGCGGGGATCGACTACGAGCGTATCCCACATCGGGTTGGTGAGGTCCGCTACGAGCCCAATGATGCCGGGCTCTTCTCCGCGGATCGCCGCTTTGAGTGTGCGCCGCGGGAACCCCCATTGCGCCATCTTGAGCAGCCGGCGTCCACCATTCTCGATGATGATCGGACCTTCCAACCCCTCGGTCATCTCGCTCGGCATGGAAATGATCGGCGCATCCTCGACCCCGAATTGCTCGGCGATCTGTTGCGATCCGACCTGGGCAACGAACAAACGGGCCACGTCTGCACTCCTATTTCGACTCGGCTTGATCGAGGTTTAGCATGAATCTGTTGCCGCGTGTTCCGTTTTTGTTCTAGCCTTCATGTCCGCCGTGGAGTCGGCGATTCGACATTCAAGGAGAACGGCCGTGCAGCATGACCCGCTGCTGCGCGCGATGGCGCGCGAGACATATGAAGCCTGCTACCCAACGGAGGATTGGGCGCCTGTCCGTTTTGAGGAAGCGGAGCGGCTGGGCACAATCCACTATCGGCAGGCGGTCGAGGCCGCGCAGAGGTCGCGAGCGCTCACCGCGGCGAAGGGGGAGCAGCTTCCGCTTTTCGAGGCGGCGTGATGCAGGTCGTTCCCCACGACGAGCTCCGCATGCGCATCGCGATCAAGCTTCAGGTGCTCAAGCCGTACAAGAAGCGCGAGCTAGGCATCGTCAGTCCAGTGACGCTTGCCGAGGTCGTGAACTCTGTGATGGAGGTCCTGAATCGCACCGTCGTAGTGCGGGCCGACTTCGTCCACGGCCAACAACGCCCGGGCGTGTTCGGCGTCGATGAGCCCTGGCCGCCCGGCTGTGAGCCGCGCGAGGGCTGATGTGGCGCGCTACGGTCCCGAGGGTAGCCTGCTGCCGACCAATCTACTCGAGGCAGCCGCCTGGCACTTCGCGGTCGTTGCGACTTGCCGGCGGTGCCATGCTTGGGGGGTGTTCGATCCTCATGCTCTTTGGGCGCTCTTTGAGCGTCGCGGGTGGGATGTCGGGATGCAGAGCGTTGCGCGGCGGCTGCGTTGCAAGCGTTGCGGTGCCGGCGCGTTCGTGTCCTGGTCAAAGGATCGCGAGCCGACAGTGTCTCTGCCGATGCCAAGTGAGCAGCAGTGGAAGCGGGCTCTAAGTCGACTGCGGAGTTAGTCGGTCTGTCGGAGCGCCCTATGTCAGTCAAAATCCTCTGGCGATCCAAGGTCGAAGTGAGCGGACACCGCCTTCGTAGGGCGATACCCATCTGCCTTTAGAGTGAATGAGACGTCACCTGGCTTTGCAATTCTCATGAGCGCCGAAGGAACGGGTAGCGCAACCATCCTCCCCTCGGCGTCTTTTGGCGCTTCAAGACCCAGGGTAGCAACCACCTTGCGATCAACCTTCACCTCTAATTCGATATGACGATTCGCAAGCGCCTGATCGACAATTACTTCAATGTAACAGCCTACCCAAATCTGCGCGGGAAATTCGCGAACCAATATATCGCCAGCATACACCCCGATTAACGTAGGCTTCCGGTTAGCGCCCATGATCACGTGCTCACAGAGAAGAGCATTGCGGAATTTGATTGATCGGGACACTACGCCACCATCTGGCCGCGAGGCGTCGCGGTTGCAGCGCTTTGAGACGACGGGGAGGGCGCGGCAATTGACCTGCTCGCCGTTGCGGTGCCGCTCAACCATTGATCCCGAAAATTCGTGATCATCGGCGTATTTGCGGCCGTTAGGTGTTTCAGCTCTACGAATTCTATCTCTGGGCGATAGCCGATCGCTCGCGCTATATTATGCATCGTTCGGATGGTAACATTACTTCTGCCAGACAGAATCCTACTTAACTGGGCCTCGTTCATACCGATACGCTCGGCAATTTCCTTTTGAGTGAGGCCGCCCGCTTTAGCGTCGCGGACAGACTCGTGAAGCCTCCGCCAAATCTTAAGGCGAAACGAATTCCATTGGTCCGACAGCACGTCGTCCGGAATGCGATTGTCGGGGTCCATCGCTCAATCCTTCACATTGCAAAAGCAGAATGTCAGCGGATGGCAAGGATCTCTCGGCTTGGGATCGAGCCACTCTTGCCACCAAGCCAGCGATTTGCCGATAATCTCGTCAAAGCCCTTTTTCTCCAACATGTCTCTAAATTCCGGCTCGATAGCTACGAATACGTCCGTCTTTGCTACCGCGCCCACGATTCTAGCCTGTGGTTGGAATGTTATTCGGAATTCCCAGATGTTATGAGAATGAGGCACCAGCTTCTTCAAAACCGCTTCGTCGTCATACAATGGCTCACCCTTCACAAACTCACCGAGTGCCGCGCGAATTCTCGAGTAATAATCGGCGGTAGCTCTTTTCGTATGAGTTCCGTGAATGAATGAGCCAATCCTCTTGGTAACGAACAGTGTGCGCTTTTCGGCCTCGTCGGCGTCCATAGGCGGCTTGAATCGCATCAAATGACCCTCCGCCTCCAACTCGCTCAAAATCGTTATGATTGACTTAAATGTCAATGCCGCCCCCCGCTAATGCTGAAAGGCTAGGGCAGGTTGCGATAAGCGAGCAACCTTTTTTCCTTCCATTTCGAACGCACCTTTTATCCAGCGCAGACGTCCCATCTAACTCGCCAACTTCCCCTCCCGCTCTTGAACCTGTCGAAACACCGCCTCAAGCGACCGAGCAGTCTCCGCGAATTCCCGACCTAGCGCCGCTCCCAAGCCGTCGAGCTCGACCGGCCCGCCGCCAACCATGCGCGCCGCCGCGAGTGATGAAAGGCCGCGCATGACGCCAATGAGCGTCGGAACGAATATCTCATCGTCTAGGGGTAGGGTCCTGCCATCTGCCGACAAGCCGAACAGTGCCTGGCCGAGCGCGACACGCACCTTCTCAGTGTAATCCTCGGTTTCCTGGTCGGTCATTTCGTGATCCCGTCAGCGCAATCCCGATTAACGCTCGTGACAGCGGCCGGAGCCATGGCGGCACGATCTAAATTACGGATCGGTCTTCGGGCAGGGGAACGCCTTGATCAAAGCTGCCGGCACAACCGCGCTCGCGTCTGACCCCACAGTGTCCGCATTTTCGCGAAGATATTTGACGGTAGCGTCAATGACCTGAATCTGAGTAGTGTTGCTCGGCAAGCAGATCACGGTCTTGATGACCTTCATCGATTGCAGCTTGTTGAATATGTCTGAGGCGCCGATAATGTAGCCCCCACATATTCCTTGTTCGGCGGCGCTCCTACTGAGGCATTTAGCCTTTAGTTCCCCGCCGTTCAGAAACACCAGGCTACCCATCGCTATCACAAGACCGATCATACCTCTCCCCCTTGAAAGCCAGAAAGCTGCCTGAATTGAGCCTGGCGCACAATCGTCAGATCCGGTTCAGTCTTTGCGGAGCGACCAGTGAATGCCGGGCAACGCGTAAGTGTAGGGCTGGGCAATCCCTTCGGAGTCTTTCTGGACCGTAAAGCGCCCCCGACGCTCGGCGAGGCGGCAAGTCGCATCGTCGAGCGAGGCATTGCCGCTTGATGCCGTCACTCGGCACCCCGCGACCTTCCCCGACGTGTCGACACTTAGAAGAAGCGACACGCTGCCCTGGGCACCGGCCCGCTTGGCGTCGGCCGGGTAGTCATCGTCGGTGAACCACCCCCCCGGATTACCCTTAGGCCCGCCTGGCACCGCTAGGGTGGTGGGACCAGGGGCAGCAAGCACTGGCTTGGCAAACGGATCATCCGGGATGTCGGCATATTTGCGCTTCTCGGCAGCCGCGGCAGCAATGTCCGAACGGACTTTTGCCAGGCATCGCCTCGCCACGGCCAAGGCCGCGCCACTTCCGCTAAGCGACAAACGATCAACGACCACATTGCCCTTCAAGATCACCAGGTTAGACGAAGCCGAGAAGTCGGCTAGGAATTCGGCTCCAAAACTGGTTGCGAACGCCTTTTTGGCATCGAATTTGTCGCTGACGCCGACCGCAACCCCGTCTGAGTAAACTCGGCCGTTGACGCCGAAAACCAGGTTAGTCTTCTCGCCTTTCTCGATGCTCCAACCGGCGTTACCAACGATCAGCAGGGCGTCACCATTTGGCTCGAGGTAAAGCCAAATTTCAGTCGAGCCCTTACCCTCGTACTCCATGTGAATGGCGCAATCGTCGCTAGACTCGAACACGTCCCAGCCGGCCGTTTTTGGCCAATCCCGCGCCGCGGCGGGACGCGCAATTGTTGTGACTGCTGCCGCGAGCGCCAAGCAAGTCGCCAGCATTCTCACGGCCCTTCTCCCCCGCCGGCAAAGCGCCTTGAGCGACGTTTCATCGAGTTTTCCTTCTTGCGGTTTCTGCCTCACCGCCCGTCCCCGCGAACGCCATAATCCAGGCGATCACGACCAGCACCGGATGGGAGTGCCAATATGCCAAGCTCAGGACGGCAACTAGGAAGTGCGGCGCAATGAGCCAGCCTAACCAGGCGAGCCACCCGAAAGGTGTCGTTGCGAATAGTAGAAGCGTTATACGAGGAAAGAGCGCCAACCCGATAAGAAACCAAAGTCCGTGATTGCC
>Ga0207683_10001430_pt1 | contig 21604 bp, 22 predicted proteins | sample KBSM73metaG_FD_184333 | JGI IMG/M metagenome (GOLD analysis project Ga0207683, IMG submission 184333) | Miscanthus rhizosphere microbial communities from Kellogg Biological Station, Michigan, USA - KBS M7-3 metaG (SPAdes) (version 2) | ecosystem: Host-associated > Plants > Roots > Rhizosphere >... | reverse complement strand
CAGTAGCGCGCCCGCGGGGGACGTCGCCCCGCTTCGGAAGCTGATCGAAGATCTGCCCGACGCCCGGGCGGAGCAGGTCTACACGCACGCGTCCTGGGCTGTCGATCGGTCGGCCTCCTACGAGCGGCTGGAGTTCCTCGGTGACAGCGTTCTCGAGCTTGCGATGGCACGCGAGCTCTATGAGCGCTACCCCGACTTCACCGAAGGGCGCCTCGCGAAGATCCGGTCCCACGTTGTTTCGCGTCAGAGCTGTGCCGTCGTCGCGCGCCAGCTCGAGCTCGGAAACGAGCTCGCCAGACGTGGCGTCGACATTCCCCCGGACGAGCTCGAGCGCCTCTCCCGCAATCGCAACGTCCTGGCCGCACTGCTCGAAGCCGCGCTGGCCGCGTTGTTCCTCGAGCACGGCTTCGAAAAGATCGAACAGCCGATCGTCGAGGCATTCACGAGCCGCATCGACTACGCCCTGACCTCGCACGTTGACTACAAGACAGAGCTGCAGGAGGCCCTGGCCCGCAGGGGTCAGGCCGTGAACTACGCGGTGCTCGAGGTGGAAGGCCCTCCGCACGATCGCCGGTTCACGTGCGCGGCGATGATCGACGGCGAGCAGCTTGGCGTCGGCACGGGCGAGTCGAAGAAGGCGGCCGAACAGGAGGCTGCTAAGCAAACCCTCGAGAAGCTCGGGGTAGAGGTCTCGGCCGCCTAGTCGCCGAGCGAAAGCTGCGCTTTCGCTCGGGGTTTGGATACGCCCACTTCGTGGGGAAACGTGCGCGGGCCAAGCCCGCGCACTCTTTTTTGGTGGTGGTTGCCGGTTGTTCCCTTCCGCATCGGTTCGCCTACGGCTAAGCCCGGCTTCGCCTGGTCTTAGCCTCCGGCTTTCGTGTTTCTGCCGGGTTCGGCGGGGGAGGACCCACCATCCGTTCTCCCCGATAGGTTTCCCGGTGCGTGAACCTACGCGCCATCAAGCTGCGCGGCTTCAAGTCGTTCCCTGAACCGGTCGAGATTCGTCTCGAGCCGGGCGTCGCCGTCGTCGTCGGGCCGAACGGCTCCGGCAAGTCGAACGTGTCCGATGCGATCGTCTGGGCGGCCGGCTCGCTAGCCCCAACCGAGCTCCGCGCGGAGAAGCCGGACGACGTCCTCTTCGCAGGAGGGAGCGGCCGTGCGGCCGAAGACTTCTGCGAGGTCGAGCTGCTCTTCGACAACCCTGAAGGCGAAGGGCCTCTGCCGTACTCCGAGCTCTCGGTCGCGCGGCGCCTGCACCGCGGCGGCGAAGGTCAGTACCTCCTGAACCGCACGGCCGTGCGTCGCATCGACCTCGTCGAGCTCCTCGCCGATCTCGGCCTCGGCGGAGGGATGCACTCGATCATCGGGCAGGGCCGCGTCGAAGAGATTCTCGGCTCGAAGCCCGAGGAACGCCGCACGTTGCTCGAGGAAGCCGCCGGGCTCGGGCGCTTCAAGCGCCGCAAGCACCGCGCCGAGCTCAAGCTCGCGCGCGTTGCGATCCAGGTCGAGCGGGCCTGCGACGTCGAGGCCGAGGTGAAGAAGCGGCTCCGGCCGCTCGCGCTGCAGGCCACCGCGGCCGAACGCGCTGAGAAGCTCCGCGGAGAGATCGCGTCGCTCCGTGCCCGCGTGGCCGAGCTCGATCTCGCCGGCTTCCGCGAGCGGCTCGAAGACGGAGAGAGCCGGCGCACGGCAGCAGTGCTCGCGCGCAAGCACGCCGACGAGAAGCTGAACGCCCTGCTCGAGGAGCGCCGCCGGGCAGAGGAGGAGCTCGCCGACGCCGCCGGCCGCAGGGAGGAGGCGACCGCCACTCTCTATCGCCTGCGCAGTGCGCGCGAACGACTGGAGCTGCGGAAGGAAAGCGCGGCAGCATTGGTCGAACGGCTCCGCGCAGAGCTTGCGCGTCCGCGGCGCGTGCTCGATGCACGTGTGCGCGCGGAGCGCGAGGCCGCGCGGGAACAAGCCCGCGTCGCGCGCGAGCGGTTGCAGACACTCGAGCGAGCGCTCGCCGAACGCGAAGGATTGCCGCCCGCGGCGCGCGCGCTTGCCGAAGAAGGAGAGCGGCTCGCACTGTCCCTGCTCGACGTCGAACCGGGCCACGAGCGAGCGGTCGCAGCCGCGCTGGGACATCGCGCCTCCGCGCTCGTCGCTGCCGACGCGCGTGCAGCTCTCGCGCTCGCGGAGCGTGCCCATGCGGCAGGGCTTGGGAGCGTCGTCGTCCTCACGAGCGACCCGAAGGAGCTCGTCCGCGAACTGCCGGTCGTGCCGAAGGAGCAGCTGCTGCACTCCCGCGTCCCGGCCGTCACGCCGGAGGGCTTCGGCTTCGATCCCGAAAAGGGCGAGATCTGGTTCGCCGGCGAGACCGCGGAAGCCGTCTGGCTCGAGCTCGAGGCCCGGCGGCGCGCGCTCGCCGCGGAGGTCGGAGAGCTCGAGGCGAGAGCCGAGGCTCCGATCCCCGATGCGGCGTACTCTGCGGCCCACGATCCCATGACCGTCACGCTCGCACAGCTCGCCGAGCGGCTCGTACAGGCACTCGAGGAAATCGGTGATGACCGCTTCGAAGCGCCGTTGCGCGCACGAGCTGACGCAGGCGCGTCGAGAACGGGCGCACTCGCCGACGAGCTCCGCCGTCTCGGGGCCGACGAGGTCGAGGTCCGTCGTCTGGCCTCGGAGGCAGGCGAGCGGCTTAGCGCAGTCGACGTCGAGCGCGCGCGCATCGAAGCGGAGGCAGACGAGGCGCGGCGCCGTCTCGAGGCGGCCGAGGCCGAGCCGGCGGAGGGCGACGACCGAGACGAGCTCGCGGACAAGATCGAACGCCACGAGCGTAGGCGCGAATCTCTTGGTCAGGTCAATCCGCTCGCGAAGGAGGAGTACGACCAAGAGAAGGAGCGCCTGGTCGAGCTCTCGACGCAGAGGGCGGACCTCGAGGCGAGCCTGAAGGAGCTCGAGACGCTGCGCGACGATCTTGCACGCACCGTCGAGGAGCGCTTCGCGGAAACGTTCGCCGCAGTCCAGACGAACTTCACCGAAGTCGCTGCGACGTTGTTCCCCGGCGGCGAGGGAAGACTGCGCCTCACGGAACCGGAAGACGACGAGGAGCAACCAGGCATCGAAGTCGAGCTCCGGCCGGCGGGCAAGAAGGTGACGCGACTGTCGCTGCTCTCCGGCGGTGAGAAGGCGCTCGGTGCGATCTCGTTCCTCTTCGCGCTCTTCCTCGCGCGGCCGTGTCCGTTCTATCTCCTCGACGAGGTCGAGGCCGCGCTCGACGACACGAACATCGGACGCTTCGTCGAGCTGCTGCGGCGCTATTCCGATCGCGCGCAGTTCATCGTCATCACCCACCAGAAGAGGACGATGGAGGCCGCGGATATCCTCTACGGCGTGACGATGGGCGCCGACGGGGTCTCGCAGATCGTTTCCCGGCGCCTGCCACGCGAGCAGGCCGCCGCGATTGCCTCGTAGCTGGGGGCAATTGCTTGGCGAGGAGGGCGCGGAGCCGGACACGGCGGCCGAGCGCGCGGGCCTCTTCTCGCGACTGCGCGACTCGCTCTCGAAGAGTCGGCAGGCACTCACGGCCGAGTTGGCGTCCGCCGCGTTCGATCCCGGCGACGCAGAGGCGTGGGAGCGGCTCGAGGAGGCGCTCATCCGCGCAGACGTCGGCGTTCCCGCAACGGCCGAGCTCGTGCAGCGCCTCGAGGCGCGTCCGGACCTGACCGATCTCAACGCGGCGCTCGCTGCCGAGATCGCGACGTTGCTCGGTGAGCCTGCGACACTCGACGTGCGTGCGGACCCGAGCGTGTTGCTCATCGTCGGCGTGAACGGCACGGGCAAGACGACCACGATCGGCAAGCTCGCCGAGCGCTTGCGGCAACACGGTCATTCCGTCGTGCTCGGCGCTGCGGACACCTTTCGCGCCGCCGCCGAGGAGCAACTGGAGATCTGGGCCGATCGTGCGGAGGCGGAGTTCGTCGGCGCCGAGCGCGGGGCGGACCCCGCGTCAGTCGCCTACGACGCGATCGAGGCCGCAACCCGCGACGGCCGTGACGTCGTGATCGTCGACACCGCCGGCCGGCTGCACACGCAGGCGAACCTCATGGAAGAGCTCTCCAAGGTGCGGCGTGTGATTCAAGGGAGGCTCGAAGGCGCACCGCACGAGACGCTGCTGGTTGTCGACGCGACGACCGGACAGAACGGTTTGCAGCAGGCGCGACTGTTCGGCGAAGCGGTCGGCGTGACCGGCGTCGTGCTGACGAAGCTCGACGGCAGCGCGAAAGGCGGCATTGCAGTCGCGATCGCGCACGAGCTCGGACTGCCGGTCAAGCTGATCGGTGTCGGCGAACGGCTCGAAGACCTCCGGCCGTTCGATGCGGACGATTTCGCCCGGGCCCTCGTCTCCGGCTAGGGCCTCTAGCTGCGCTCCACCCCGAAAGCGATGTTCACCGTCGTGCGGTACACGCTGATGTGGTCGCCTTCGACTTCGGCGCTCATGGACATGACCTGCGCGCCGCTGATGTCACGCACGGTCTTGGCCGCCTCCTGAACTGCGGCGTCGGCCGCCTTCGCAAAGCTTTCGGGCGACGAGCCGATGATCGTGATCACCTTTGCGATATTCGCCATGACTTCCTTTCTCGTGGAGTCTTGCCCACGTACCGGCTGCGGGAGGATCGACACCTTGAACTCTAAGTGGACGCGGAGTACGGTCGCACGATGAGCACCGAGGCCGAGAAGCCTCTTCGCAAGTTCCTGAAGAAGGTCGGGCACGACCACGCACTCGTGGACCTCTGGTGGACGGGCGGCGCAGACGCCGTTCTGAGCGACCCAAGAGTCGCGGATGAAGTCGAACCCCTGACGGATGATCAGCTAGCTGCGCTCCGCGACGGCGACCTCGGGTTGATCAAGGCGGAGCTAGACAAGGAAGCTCGGACCTCAGGCGAATCCTACGAAGACATCTCGGCCCAAGGGAAGAACTGGGCGCTCGTCCGCATCTAGGGTCACACATCTTGACCGGGTAAGGCCGCCCTAGTACGGTCCCCTTGCTGTGGCGTCAGAACCAACCAAGTCTCTCGCCGAGTTCCTGCGGGACGTTGGGCGGGACCACGACTTGCAGAGGAGGCTGTTCGACACCGATCTGTCGGAGGTCTGGACCGACAAGGGAATCCAGGGGCTCCTACGTGCAAAGGGCGTGAGGAGCCTCAACCGGGAGAGTCAGGAGCTCTTCTCGATGGACCGCCCGCCGACTCTGCAAGAGATCCAGGATGCGCTCGTCCGTGAAGGAGAGGTGGAGGCGTCGCAGACGTTCACCACCTGCTGGGCGCTTGTCAGGATCTAGCCGGCGGTCGTAACGATCGCCGACCGCGGCTCGCTCACCGTCGTCGGAACGGGAATTCGCGTCGGATCGCAACTCACGCCGGAGGCACGGACTGCCTTCGAGCATGCCGACGCCGCATTCTCGCTCGTCGCGGACCAGATCGGGGCCGGCTTGCTGGCAGAGATCAATCCGCAGGTTCGGTCGCTCAACGACCACTACGAGCCCGGGGTCCACCGCCAGGTCATCTACGACCGTATGGCCGAGACGATCCTCGCCGAAGTCCGACAAGGCCTTTCTGTGTGCGCGGCGTTCTATGGCCATCCAGGGATCTTTGTCTCGCCGTCACACGAAGCGATCCGCCGCGCGCGTGCGGAAGGCTTCCCTGCACGCATGCTGCCCGCGGTTTCGGCGGAAGACTGCCTCTTCGCTGACCTCGGCGTCGATCCGGGCGCGACGGGTTGTCAGAGCTACGAAGCGACGGACTTTCTGCTGAGGCGGAGACAGGTCGACCCGACGGCGATGTTGATCCTCTGGCAGGTGAGCGTGATCGGCGAGCGGCTGTACTCGAGAGAGACGCCGCCGCGGCGGCTCTCGGTGCTCGTCGACTACCTCCTGCAGTGGTACGACCCCGAACATGTCGTGACGTTGTACGAGGCATCGCCGTATCCGATCGCCGCGGCGTCGATCCAAACCCTCACGCTCGAACGCCTTCCTCACTTCGAGCCTGCGCCGCTCGCGACGCTCTACGTACCCCCCGTGGACGATCGGCAGGAAGACGCCGAAGTGGCGGCACTGCTCGGCGTGCCTAGCGGTTAGGTTCGAACAGCCGGATCCTGAGCCAGCTCACGGGCACGCGCGGCCGAGGTGACGTTGCCCTTGCGCTCGTAGAGCTCGACCGCGCGGTGATACGCCTTGCTCGCCTGTGCGGGATCCTCCTCGGCCGCGAGCACGCCTCCGAGCGCGACGAGCGCATCGCCCGTGAGGTTGAGGTCGTCGGTCTGCTCCGCGAGAGCCACGCTCTCATCTGCAAGCACCCGTGCGTCGACGAGGTCGCCGGCGCGGCACAGGATTCGTGCGCGCGCATTGCGCCAGAGCACTTGCGACTGGATGTCTTCACGCAGGGCGGTGTCTTCACTCAGCAGCGCGTATTTGTCTGCCCCGTCGTCGTCACCCTGATCCGCAAGCGCTTCCGCAAGCAATGCTGCGTAGGTCGAGAGATTCCCGCGCTCCCCGATCTCGACGAGTGTGTCGCAGGCCGAGCGGAGGATCGCCGACGCGGTGCCGGCGTTTCCCGCCAGCAACTCGACCGCACCGGCGTCTGCACGAACGAAGGCCAGCGCGAGCGTACGGCCGAGATCGAGCAGGATGCGCTCGGCCTCCGCTGAGAGTGTGCGCGCCTCGTCGAATCGTCCACGCATGGCTTCGAGAACTGCGAGCTCGCCGCGAACAAACGCGTCGAGGCCGAGGTCGCCGGCATTCAGCTCTCTGGCGGCCTCGCACCACTCCATCGCAGCCGTTACCGTCGTCGGGCCGCGAAGCGCGGCGCGTGCGCGGACATGGAGCAGGTCGGCCACGAGGCGGCGACTGTCGGCGCGCTGTGCGTGCTCGATTGCTCGATCGAGAATCTCCTCCGTCTCCGCGAGGCGGCAGCGGATGAAGGTGATGTAGGCGTGAAGCATCAGGGCCCGGCTCAGGCCCACGTCGTCACCGGTTGCCTCGAAGACCGCAGCCGCTTCCTCGCTCAGCGGTACGAACAGGTCGAGCGGCCCCTCCCAGGTGTGAAGCTGGGTGAAGGCGGCTTCGACATTTGCTCTGGCGCGGACACGATTGTCCCCTGCGGCCTCTGCCTCAGCGGCGGCCTCGTCGAGGACACGCTGCGCTTCCCCAAGGGCACCGGTGCCCTGCAACGCTTCGCTGAGCTCGATCATGATCTCGAGCCGCACACCGTCGACACCGGGCTCGAGTCGCAGAGCGCGCTCGAGCAGGTTCGCAGCGGCCGGCGAGTCTCCGCGTCCCGTCGCGCGCCGTCCCGCCGTGGTGAGGATGTCGCAGGCGCGCCGCCCGAGCGCGCGTGCGTCCTCACTCAGTGGTCCGAGCTCGGCGCGATAACGGAACGCCTGCTCCAGGTGGTACGCAATGATCTCGTCGAGCTCGCCGGCGCGACCGGCGTTCGTGCGTGCGGCGAGGTTCGCGAACCGCTCGTGCAGCTGGGAACGCTGCTCTTTCGGGATGCCGGCGTAGGCCGCATCCCGGATCAGCACGTGACGGAAGCGATACGCGTCCTCGCGACCCGGACGAGGGGCCAGGAAGTCACGGCGCACGAGGCTGAGGAGGCGCGCGTCGACGTCTGGGTGCTCATGTTCGTCCGAGAGGCGGAGGACGGCGTTCCGCGTGAAGTCCTTCCCTGCGACCGAGGCGCGCTCGAGCACGCTGCGCTCTTCCGGCGGGAGGCGGTCGAGCCGTGCCGCCAGCAACGCGTGGATGGTGGGCGGGATCGCGTCGAGCGTCCTGCCTTCGGCGAGCATCGCCGCCATCTGCTCGACGTAGAGAGGGTTCCCCTCGGCGGCCTCGGTGATCCGAGCCCGCGCGGTCGCGTCGAGCGGCCACTCCCGGCCGATCTCTTCGAGCAGCGCTTCCGACTCGGCGTCCGTCAGCGGACCGAGCAACAGGCTCGTCGCGTCCTGTGAGCCCAACCACCCTGGTCGCTCGTCGAGCAACTCGGGACGCGCGAGGCAGAGAAGGAGAATCGGCGCGTCGTCGGTCCACCCGGCGAGGTACTCGAGCAGATCGAGCAGCTTCGGCTCGGCCCAGTGGATGTCCTCGATCACAATGAGGAGCGGCTGCTTGCGAGCGAGCTCTTCAAACAGACGGCGTACTGCCCAAAACATCTCGCCGCCCGGCGCGACGGTCGGAGTCGGGCCGACGGCGCCCAGCACACGATCGGCGATGAGGTCCGCGTCCTCGGCACCCGCGAGCACCTCGCGAACTCCGTCGTCGCCGCCGAGGGCGCCCACGATCCGAACGAGCGGCCAGAACGTGATCCCGTCTCCGTAGGGAAGGCAGGGACCGACGAGCACACGCGCGACGTCTTCCACCGCGCGGCAGAGCTCTGCGGTTAGCCTCGATTTCCCGATGCCTGCCGGGCCCACGACCGTGACAAGCCGACAGGCTCGATCGGACATCGCAGCGTCGAACGTCTGCCGGAGCATCCGGAGCTCGCGCTCGCGACCGACCAATGGGGCGTCGAGTCGCCGCGCATAGGCGGACGCGCCCTCGACGATCGCGAGTGCGTTCCACGCAACGACCGGATCCGCCTTTCCCTTCAGGGTGAGCGGATCGCGCGGCTCTAGCACGACGGCGTTCTCGACGAGGCGCCGCGTGCTCTCACCGACGAGGATCTCTCCGGTTCGCGCAGATTCTTCGAGCCGCTTCGCGGTCGTGACGGGATCTCCGGTTACGAGCCGTTGCCCACCGGTGCCGTCCCCGGCCACGACCTCGCCGGTATTCACGCCGACGCGGATCCCGATCCGGACTCCGAGCTGCTGCTCGAACTCTTCGTTCAACCCGGCCAGGGCAAGGCGAAGATCGGTCGCGGCACGAACGGCGCGCAACGCGTCGTCTTCGTGCAGCTCCGGGATCCCGAAGACAGCCATCACCGCATCACCGATGAACTTCTCGAGGGTGCCGCCGTGGCTCTCGAGGACCGCTCCCATCGCATCGAAGTACCGCGTCATGACCTGTCGGAGCGACTCGGGATCGAGTCGTTCGCCGAGAGCCGTCCAGTCGGCGATGTCGGCGAAGAGGACGGTAACGGTACGGCGGCTGACGGCCATGTCCTGAGTCTAGGACTCGGCCTTCAAGGGGCCTAGCCGAGCGCCGCCGAATCGCCGGCGAGGAGGTCTGGCCCAGAAAGGGACGTAAGTACACTTCCCGGCCGTGTTCGACACCCTGTCAGACCGTCTCCAGAACGCCCTCGGCGACCTCCGCGGGCGGGGAAAGCTCGATGAGGAAGCGATCTCGCGCGCGATGCGCGAGATCCGGCTTGCGCTGCTCGAGGCCGACGTCAACTTCGAGGTGGTCAAGAGCTTCGTGGCTCAGGTGCGCGAGCGCGCCCTCGGCCAGGAGGTCCTGAAGAGCCTTACGCCGGGACAGCAGGTCGTGAAGGTGGTGCACGAGGAGCTGACCGCGCTGATGGGCTCCGGCAGCTCGATGCTCGCGTTTACGGGCCGGCCGCCGACGGTGATCCTGCTCGCCGGCCTGCAGGGATCCGGCAAGACGACGACCGCGGCGAAGCTCGCCCTGCTTCTGCGGAAGGAAGGCCGGAAGCCGGGGCTCGTCGCCGCCGACCTCCAGCGTCCCGCAGCGATCGACCAGCTCGAGCAGCTCGGGCGACAGATCCAGGTTCCGGTCTATCGGGGAGACAGCTCGGATCCCGTCGAGGTCGTGCGAGACGGGCTGAAGAAGCTTGCCGACGGAGGCGTCGACACGATCATCCTCGACACCGCCGGTCGGCTGCACGTCGACGAGGAGCTGATGCAGGAGCTCGAGAACGTGCGCGACCAGGCGAAGCCGGCGAACGTGCTGCTCGTCCTCGACGCGATGACCGGACAGGAAGCGGTCAACGTCGCGCTGGCTTTCCAGGAGCGCATCGCCTTCGACGGCGTCGTGATGACGAAGCTCGACGGCGACGCGCGCGGGGGTGCCGCGCTTTCCGTCAAGGCCGTCACCGGCAGGCCGATCAAACTGATCTCGGTCGGCGAGAAGGTCGACCAGCTCGAGTACTTCCACCCCGACCGGATGGCGTCGCGGATCCTCGGCATGGGCGACGTGCTGACGCTGATCGAGCGCGCCGAGGCAGCGGTCGAGGAGGGCGAGCAGAAGGAGCTCGAGGCCCGCATGCTCAAGGGCCAGTTCACCTTCGACGATTTCCTGAAGAGCTACAAGATGCTGCGCCGCATGGGGCCGATCCAGGGCGTCCTCAAGATGATCCCCGGGCTCGGCAAGCAGCTCGAGGGGATGGACGACGTCGACGAGAAGCAGCTCGGCAAGGTCGAGGCGATCATCCTCTCGATGACACCGCAGGAACGTGGCGCGCCGAGAGTGATCGACGGCTCGAGGCGCAAGCGGATCGCGGGCGGATCCGGCACGACGGTCGAGGATGTCAACCGGCTGATCGAGGCGCGCAAGCAAATGGAGAAGCTGATGAAGGGCATGGGCAAGGGCAAGATGCCGGACCTCGGAGCCCTTGCCGACAGCGCGCCCGCGGCCACTCCGCAGCCGGGACAGCGAAAAGCGACAAAATCCAACAAACGCAAGAAGCGACAGAAATCCAGGAGGTAGTGGTTTGGCAGTTCGCATGAGGTTGACGCGTGTCGGGTCGAAGAAGAACCCGGTGTACCGCGTCGTGGTCGCCGACTCGCGCTCGCCGCGCGACGGCAAATTCATCGAGATCGTGGGGCGCTACAACCCGCAGCACGATCCGTCGTTGATCGAGTTCGACGAGGACAAGGTGAAGGACTGGCTCGGCAAGGGTGCGCAACCCTCCGAGGCGGTCAACAGGCTGCTGAAGATCAGAAACCTGAGCAAGTAGGGAATGGCGGAGCTGCTCGAGTATCTGGCGCGGCAGCTCGTCGACGAGCCCGACGCTGTGCGGGTAGAGCGCGTCGACGAGGACGACACGGTCGTCCTTCGCCTGCACGTGGCGGAGGAGGACCTCGGCAAGGTGATCGGCCGGCAAGGACGCATCGCACGCGCGTTGCGCACGATTGTCCGTGCCGGAAGCGCGCGCGAACAGCGTCGCGTGCAGCTCGAGATCGTCGACTAGAGGTGCCTGATACGGTCGCGGTCGGCCGGGTCGGCAAGTCGCACGGGCTCGACGGCTCGTTCGTCGTCGAGGACGCGAGTGAGACGCCGGCGCGCTTCGAGATCGGCGCCGAGCTGATCGTCGAGGGCGAGCCGGCGAAGATCGTGTCGCGCAGGCAGGCCCGAGGACGCCCGGTTATTCGGCTCGATCGCCGCGTTCCCCGCGGTGCGGTGCTCGAAGTTCCCCGCTCTGAGCTCGAGCCGACGGGTGACGACGAGTACTACGTCTTCGAGCTGATCGGGCTGAAGGTGGAGGAAGAGGGAGGCGCCGAGCTCGGCACTGTGACCGACGTGCTGCCGGGTGTTGCGAACGATGTGCTCCAGCTCGACTCCGGTCTTTCGTTGCCCATGGTGGAGGACTGCATACGGGCCGTCGACCTGGCCGAAGGGCGCATCCTCATCGCGCCAGGCTTCGTGATGCCTAGCTAACCTGGATCGCTCGCCCTTGCAACTCGACGTCTTCACGCTCGTTCCGCATGCTTTCGCCTGGCTGACGGAGCAAAAGCCGGTTGCAACCGTGCTCGGGGGCGAGCTCGATCTGCGCTTGTTCTCGTACCGCGACAGCACGCCGCTCCGTGGCGCGCAGGTCGACGACGAGCCGTACGGCGGCGGGGCCGGGATGGTCCTGCGAGTCGACGTCGTCGCGGGTGCGCTGGACGCGATCTATGGCGGCGTGCCTGAGCATCGTGTCGTCGCGCTCACGCCGCAGGGTCGCCAGCTGACCCAGGACGTCGTCGAGGAACTGGCCGAAGAGGAGAAGCTCACGCTGCTCTCGGCCCGCTTCGAGGGCTTCGACGAGCGCGTAGTCCAGCATCTCGCCTCGGATGCGATTTCGATCGGGCCGTACGTTCTCTCGAACGGCGACCTGCCCGCGATGGTTCTGATCGACGCGATTGCGCGTCGTCTTCCGGGCGCGATCAACGAAGAGTCAGGTGCATTCGAAAGCTTCTCGGCCGAGCTCGAGGGCGGGCTCGAGTATCCGCACTACACACGCCCCGCCGAGTTTCGCGGGTGGCACGTGCCGGACGTTCTCCTGTCAGGCGACCACGGAAAGATCGAGGAATGGCGACGCGAACAGAGCCGCCGACGAACGGTCCTGTGACCGATCACTACGCGACGCTCGGAGTCCGCTCCGACGCGTCGCCGCAGGAGATCGAGTCCGCGTACCGGCGCACTGCGCTCGAGGCCGGTTACCAGGACGACGGGTGGCGCCGTTTGCGTGACGCGTACGACACACTGCGCGACCCGGAACAACGGGCCCGCTACGACGCGGAGCGCGACGGCTTCGCGCAGCCGGCGACCCAGGGGAAAAAGTCGCACAACCCGATCGACCGCTTGTTCCCGAATCTGCCGCACGGCTGGCGCGTCGCGCTCGACTGGGTCGTGACGATCGCGGGCGCGATCGCGATCGTTCTCGCGATCAAGGCCTGGGTCGTCAATCCGTATCGGATTCCGTCGTCGTCGATGGAGCCAACGCTGCATTGCGCGCGGCCCGCACCGGGGTGCGAGGCGAGCACGTCTGACCGCGTCCTCGCCAACCGGTTCATCTATCACTTCCGCTCGCCGAGTCGTGGCGAGATCGTCGTGTTCAAGACACCAAAGCTCGCACTCGAGGCCTGCGGTTCCCAGGGGACGTTCGTCAAGCGGCTGATCGGCCTTCCCGGCGAGGTGTGGGAAGAGCGGAGCGGGTTCGTTTACATCAACGGCAAGAAGCTGAACGAGCCGTACGTCAAGGCCGACCGGCGCGATCACGACAGCTACGGGCTGATGGATATCCCGCCCCGGCACACCTACACCCGGATCCCGAAGAACTACTACCTGATGATGGGCGACAACCGGAGCTCCTCCTGCGACTCCCGCCGCTGGGGCCTCGTCCCCCGGAAGAACCTGATCGGCCCGGTCTTCGCGACCTACTGGCCTCCGAGCCGGATCTCCTTCCACTAAGCGGATCAGGGTTCGCTAGCATTCCGCGGCTGCCTTCGCGGCGGCTTTTCCTATGAGCAAAGTGATCGAGACACTCGAGCATGCCCAGTTGCGGGAGGTGCCCCGGTTCAAGGCAGGGGACACGGTTCGCGTCCATTTCAAGGTGATCGAGGGCCAGCGCCAGCGGATCCAGGTCTTCGAGGGCATCGTGATCAAGCGCCAGGGCTCTGGAGCCCGCGAAACGTTCACCGTCCGCAAGCAGTCGTTCGGCGTGGGCGTCGAGCGGACGTTCCCGCTCCACACGCCCAAGATCGAGAAGATCGAGGTCGCAGCCGTCGGTGACGTGAACCGGGCCAAGCTCTACTACCTCCGCGGCAAGGTCGGCAAGAAGGCCCGGGTCCGGGAGCTCCGCCAGGACGTCGTGCGCAAGCCGAAAGGCGCTCAGGCCGAGGAACCCGCTGCGAGCGACGTTTCCGCCGAGACGTCCGAAGAGCCCGCCGAGTAGCTCGGTATCCTCGCGGCCGTGGCGTCCCGCACCGGCCAGAAGCTCCTGAAGTTCGACCGGAAGCTCGGGGCACGACTCGTCGCAGGCACGGATGAGGCCGGACGGGGGTGTCTCGCCGGCCCGCTCGTGGTCGCTGGCGTCCTCCTCGACTACGGTGGTCTGCGGGACCACAAGGTGCGACCGCTCGGCTTTCTGAACGACTCGAAGCAGTGCTCGGCGGAGCGGCGCGAGGAGCTCTTCCACGCCGTGCTCGGCTGCGCCGAACAGGTGGTGGTGCGTGTGATCCCGCACGGCGCGATCGACCGCAACGGCCTGCACAAGTCGAATCTGGCCGCGATGCGCGAGATCCTGCACGCTCTCTCGCCGCCGGCCGAGGCCTGTCTCGTCGACGGCTTCCGGCTCGGCCCGACGGCGCCTGCGCATACGGCAATCGTCGACGGGGACGAGAAGAGCGCCGCGATCGCGGCGGCCTCGATCGTCGCCAAAGTGACGCGTGACCGGGTCATGCGGCGGATGGACGCGCTCTTCCCGCACTACGGCTTCTCGTCACACGTCGGCTACATCACGCCCGGTCACTCGAAAATCGTGCGCGAGCGCGGCCCGTCGCGCATCCACCGCCGTTCCTTCCAGGCTCTCTGTTACCGGAGCGAGGAGGAGCTGGCGGCGCTGTCCGCCTAGTCGCCCTGAGTTTCGTCCCTGATTCGTTACGGCTACGTGCGGTCAGTGCGCATACCGTCACCTCATGGACAGACGTCGAGGCAAGCGTGCCGAGCGACGCGCGGTCTGGTGGTATCGCCTGCGCGGCTATCGCATCTTGGCGCAGAACGCGTGGGTGGCCGGTTACGAGCTTGACATCATTGTGCGGCGCGGCCGCAGCCTGATCTTCTGCGAGGTCAAAGAGAAGCTCGGTCCCCGCTTCGGTGACCCGATCGAGATGGTGGACGACGAGAAGCAGCGCCGGATCCGGTGGGCCGCGGAGGCCTGGCTCGTCCGGCATCCGGAGACGGCCCGCCTCGACGTCTCTTTCGACGTGATCTCCGTCCGAAGCGGCAGGCTGGAGCGTCTGGCCCAGGCTTTCTGACCTCGGCGTCGAACTGGCGCGGGTGGCCCCGACTCAGGACGCTCTCTACGCCGACATCGATCTTGCCCTCTCGTGGTCCGAGCGGGACCTGCCCGAGCGCGAGCGGACGAAGCACGTGCACCGGCTTCATCCCTATCTCGGCAAGTTCATCCCGCAGCTCGTCGAGATCCTGCTCTCCCGCTACTTCCGCCCGGGCCAGCACGTGCTCGATCCATTCGCCGGCTCCGGGACGACGCTCGTGCAGGCACTCGAGAGCGGGCTCGATGCGACCGGCGTCGATGTGGCTGCGTTCAACTGCCTGCTCATGGAGGTCAAGACGCGGTCGTACAACCCGTTCGTGTTGGAGCAAGAGCTGCGGGCAGCGCATGCGCGGATCGGCGAGACCACAAGCGGCCGGCCGTCTGCGTATCTCCGGCGATGGTACGCACCTCAGGCGGCGCGGGAGCTCTTGGGGTTCGGCGCAATCGTCGACGATTACGAACACGCCGACGTTCTGCGCGTTGTGCTCACCCGTGCGGCGCGGTCTGCCCGTCGCACGACGCACTTCGACCTGGAGTTTCCGCAGGAGCCGCAGCTCGAGCCCTACTGGTGTTATAAGCACAGGCGCGAGTGCCGTCCCGTCGGAACTGCCGCGCAGTTCCTTCGTCGTTACACGCTCGACACGCTGGCGCGGCTGAAGGAGTTCGCTCGTGTGCGAAGTCGCGGCCGCGAGGCGACGGTGATTCACGCGGACGTGCGTGAGGAACCGCTCCCGGGGCGGTTCGACGGAATCCTCACGTCGCCCCCGTATCCGGGACTGATCGACTATCACGAGCAGCATCGGTATGCGTACGAGCTGCTCGGGCTCGACGATCGTCGCGAGCTCGAGGTGGGCGCCGCGGCTGCCGGGTCTTCGCGTGCGGCGCTGACGGCGTACGTGGACGGGATGGTGCAGGTGCTGCTGAACGCCAAGGCGAGCCTGCGCGATGGGGCGCCGGTGTTGATCGTCGTCAACGACCGGCGTGACCTGTATCCGGAGATTCTCGACCGCGCGGGGCTCCAGTTGGAAGAACGCCTGCGCCGTCATGTCAATCGCCGAACCGGGCGACGGGCGGGAGAGTTCTTCGAAGACGTGCTGATCGCGCGCTGAATCGACACAGAGACGTCTCAGCTTCCCGCGTAGCTTCTCGAAGTGCTCGCGCGCGCGGTCACCTTTGCCCTCGTCGGACTCGACCCGCGGCGGGTCGAGGTGGAGGCGCACATCCAGGGCGGTGCGCCTTCGCTGACGATCGTCGGTCTCGCCGACCGTGCCTGCCAAGAAGCGAAGCAGCGCGTGCGGAGCGGCATCCTGTCGGCCGAGCTCGAGTTCCCCGGAAGTCGCGTCACCGTCAACCTCGCTCCGGCCGAGCTGAAGAAGGAGGGCTCCGGCTACGACCTGACGATCGCGCTCGCGCTGCTCGCCGCGTCGCACCAGATTCCGCGTAACCGGCTGGCCGAGCACGCGTCGTGCGGGGAGCTCGCGCTTGACGGCCGTCTGCGCAGGGTGGGCGGCGTTCTTGCGGTGGCAGAGGGAGCGCGGCGTGCGGAGCTCGAGCGGATCATCTGTCCGTACGACGCGTGCGCCGAGGCGGCGCTGGCCGGAGTCGAGCCCGTCGGGGTGCGCCATCTCTCCGAAGCGGTTGCGTATTTGAGGGGCGAGCTCGAACCACCCGATTTCCTCATCGGGAACGGAAAGCCTCGGCGCCGGCCGCTCGATCTTGCAGACGTGCGCGGGCAGGAGCGTGGCCGCCGTGCGCTCGAGCTCGCGGCGGCTGGACGGCACAACCTCCTGCTCGGCGGCCCGCCGGGAACCGGAAAGACGATGCTCGCGCGCAGGCTGCCGGGGATCTTGCCTCCGCTCGAGGAGGAACAGGCGCTCGAGGTGACGCGCATCCATTCGGTAGCGGGGTTGGTCGATCCTGATCATCCGCTGATCGGATACGCGCCGTTTCGCGCGCCGCACCACAGCGCCTCGACGGCGGCGATCGTCGGCGGCGGGCCGCGGCTGCGCCCGGGTGAGGCGAGCCTCGCGCATCTCGGTGTCCTGCTGTTGGACGAGCTCGCCGAGTTCCAGCGTCCTGCATTGGAGGCGTTGCGCCAGCCGCTCGAGGACGGTGAGCTCGTCGTCGCGCGCGCGGTCGGGAGCGTGCGCTTTCCCGCGCGGTTCCAGCTCATCGGGACGATGAATCTCTGTCCGTGCGGTGCGCGCGGCGATCCGGGGGCGCACTGCTCCTGCTCCGCACAGAGGTTGGCTCACTATCGCGACAAGCTCTCCAGGGCGCTCCTCGACCGGTTCGATCTCGTCGTCACCATTCCGCGGGCTCGGGCGCTCGAGCTCCAGGGCGGACCGGGGGAGGCCTCCGAGGGAGTTCGCGCGCGCGTTGTCGGCGCGCGCATGCGTCTTGCGGCCGCTTGTCCGAAGCGAACCGCCGCTGCCGACGACCTTCTGACCCGTGCGGTTGAGCGGCTACCGCTCTCTGGACGTGGTCGGGCGAAGGTCGCGGGGGTCGCGAGGACGATCGCCGCGCTCGCTTCAGCGGACGAAGTGCTCCCGGAGCACGTTGCGGAGGCGCTTGCGTATCGCGCTCCGAGCGAGCTCTCGACGCCGTGATGTTCCTACGCAAGCGTGACCTGCCGCCTCTGCTTCGTGCGATTCACGATCCGCCGGCTGGGCTCTATCTGCGAGGTGAGGGTGACGAGGAGCTGCTGACGCGCCCGGCGGTCGCGATCGTCGGCGCGCGCGCATGCTCGCCGTACGGCGCCCAGGTGGCGCGCATGCTCGGGCGCGACCTCGCCGCGGCGGGGGTAGTGGTCGTCAGTGGTCTCGCGCGCGGGATCGACGGCGAAGCGCATCGTGGTGCGCTCGAGGCGCGGGGTCACACCGTTGCGGTTCTCGGGTGCGGCATCGACCGTGACTATCCGGCGGCGCACATGTCGCTGGCCCGCTCGATCGCTGAGCGGTCGCTGATCGTGTCGGAGTACGAGCCCGGCGTCGAGCCCGCGCCGTGGCGTTTCCCTGCTCGCAATCGCATCATCGCGGGTCTCTGTGCCGCGACGGTCGTCGTCGAGGCGCGTGAGCGAAGCGGTGCGCTGATCACTGCGGACTTCGCGCTCGAGGAGGGGAGAGAGGTGTTCGCGGTCCCGGGCGAGATCACGTCGGCACTGTCTGCGGGAGCGAATGCGTTGCTCCATCTCGGAGCCACGCCGCTGACTGCGGCGGGCGACGTTCTCGAGTCGCTGGGGCTCGAGCCGCCGCCGCCTGTCGAGCAGGAAGGCGGGCCGTTGCTCGACCTCCTGCCGGCGACGGCCGACGAGCTCGTCCGGAAGACCGGGCTGAGCGCCGGCGAGGTGACCGCGGCTCTTGCCGAACTCGACGTGGCGGGCCTCGCGAAGGAGGGCGACGGGATCTATCGCAGGCTCGCGTAGCATCGCCCGGGTGGATACGCCCTTCCGGCTCGACGGGCCGACCTCGCAGTGCACGATGCCCCGCGGGATCGCGGAGGGTTCGAGTGGCCCGAACTGCGCGACTCCTCGTGTCCGGCTGATTCCGGCGAGCCAGCCGCGGCCCTGTCCGGTACGGACGTCGCTTGGGGTCTGACCCCAGCCAGTGACCGAAGCGTACGACTGTGGAAAAGGGTCCTTCCGCACTTGTGTGTGCCGTTAGGGCGCCAACTTCGCGGGGTCTGACCCCAGGGCCGTGGCCGAAGCGGTCGCCTGTGGGAAAGGTCGTTACGCTCACGTGCGCGCCGTTATTGGGCCGACTTTCACCTGAGAGGAGCTGACGATGGGATTCGAGCAATACCACGAGCCCGCTTCCGAGCTGAGTGCCGAGACGCGGACGTTCGCACGGATGATCGCCTCCCTGACCGAGGAGGCCGAGGCGATCGGCTGGTACCAGCAGCGGATCTCGCTCGAGCCGAACGCCGACGCACGGGCGATCATGGAGAACGCGCAACAGGAGGAGTTCAAGCACTTCGGGATGGACCTCGAGTTCCTGATCCGTCACACCCCGAAGTGGCGCATCGCGCTCGAGCGGATTCTCTTCAAGCCGGGCGACATCGTCGAGCACGGCGAGGAGGCCGAGGAAGCCGAAGACGCTGGGAGCTGATCCGGGCGGGCCTCGCATGGCGGTCTCCTTCCACTGGCGTGGCGACTTCGACAACGCCGAGGTGAACGAGCTACACGCCGACGCGTTCGGGCACCGCGTCCTCGAAGACGACTGGCAGGCTCAGGTCCAGCAACACAGCCTGGGCTGGGTCTGCGCGCGCGACGGCGCACGGCTCGTCGGCTTCGTCAACGTCGCGTGGGACGGGGGAGTACACGCCTTCGTACTCGACACGATGGTCCCAGCCGGAGCCGCCCGGCGGGGAATCGGGACCGAGCTCGTTGCCGTCTCGGTCGCCGAGTCGCGCGCGGCGGGCTGCGAGTGGATCCACGTCGACTTCGACGATCACCTGCGCGAGTTCTACTTCGACGCCTGTGGCTTCGAGCCGACGAATGCGGGCCTGATCAAGCTGTAAATCTCCCTAACGCGTACTTCCGGTTGTCTTGCCGTTAAGCGTCGGTTGCGGGCGACGAAAAAGTGCATGCGCACGCTTACGTTCCGTACGAGATGCGCGCGCACACCTGTGTCGTGATCCTCGTGGCAATTCTCTGCACGGGAATCGCCGTGCATCCCGGGCCCGCGACGAGCGCCGCGCAGCCTCCGAGCGTTCGCACGGTCGCCATCTCTTACCGAGCTCATGACGGCCGCCCGCGACGGGCCTACCTGATCCTCCCGGCCTGGTATGGCCCGCAGGACGACCCGCCGATCCCGCTCGTCATCTCGCCGCATGGGCGCGGGGTCGGAGCGCGCACGAACGTTCGGCGCTGGGGCGATCTGCCCGCGCTTGGCCCGTTCGCAGTCATCAACCCCGAAGGGCAGGGCCGTGCGTTGACCCTCTTCTCCTGGGGCGACCCCGGAGAGATCCGCGACCTCGCACGGATGCCGGACATCCTCCAGCGCGCGATCCCTTGGCTGCGGATCGATCGTCGTCGCGTCTACGCGGTCGGCGGCAGCATGGGGGGCCAGGAGACTCTTCTGCTCGTCGCGAGGTTCCCACACTTGCTGGCGGGCGCCGCCGCGTTCGATGCTCCGACGAACATGGCCGCCCGCTACCGGGCCTTCGACACGTTGCGCTTCGGCGACGGCCTGCAGAGGTTGGCACGCCTCGAGATCGGAGGGACTCCGGCGAGCGATCCCCAGGGCTACGAGATCCGGAGCCCGCTCGACTGGGCACGGAAGATCGCCTTCTCAGGCGTGCAGCTTCAGATCTGGTGGAGCAGTCGCGACACCATTGTCACCGATCAAACTCGAGAGTCGGGCCTCCTCTACCGCGACATCATGCGCATCAATCCGTTTGCGCCGGTTACACAGTTCGTCGGCACCTGGGCGCACACGACGGAGATGAAGTCTCACGGGTATCTCCCGTACGCCCTGTCCCGATTCGGGCTGCTGCCTTCGCGCGCTGCTCCCCCTGCCAACAGGGATCGGGAGCACCCCTCCGAGCAGTTGCTGGTCTAGAGAGGAATCGCCGGCAGGCCGAGCTCGTCAGCGCGCTCGAGCGCGGCGAGCGCAATAGCGAGATCCTGAATTGCGAGACCGGTCGAATCGAAGACGGTGATGTCGTCGTCGGACTTCCGCCCCTCCGCCGTACCGATCAGCACGTCGCCGAGTTGCGATACGTCGTCGCGCGCGAGCACACCCGCTTCGACCGCATGCACGAGATCACCGTTGTGGCTCGCCTGCTCCCAGTCGTCGCAGAAGACTTGCACGCGTTCCAGCTCCGCGACCGCGATCTCGGCTTTCCCTGGGCCGTCCGCGCCCATCAGGCTCGCATGCTGGCCGCGAAGCAATGACCCCTCGTCGAGCACGACCTGCCGGCCCGGTGTGACCGTGACGAGAAGATCCGCGGCGAGCGCTTCTTCCCGGCCCGCCGCAACTTCGGCCCCGACTCGCTCGGCGACCTCCTCGGCCCGGGTACGGTCGATGTCCCACAGCTCGACACGGCGTCCTCGAGCGACGAACGTCCGCGCGGCGGCCTCGCCGTTGACTCCGGCTCCGATCACCGCGGCCGTCTCCGCGTCGGAACGGCCGAGCGTCTCCGCCGCCAGCACGGCGGCTGCACCGGTGCGGAGCGCAGTTACCGCGCCTGCGTCGAGCACTGCCTTCAGCATCCCGTTCGACGCGTCCGACAGGAGCACGAGCCCGGTCACCGTCGGCAAGCCTTGCGCTGGATTGCCGGGAAAGGAGGTCACCCACTTGAGGAGCGCATGCCCGGCGCCGAGCGCGGGCATCGCGCGAAAGTCGCCCTCCGGATATGCGGGCACGTAGACCTTCGGCGGCATCGTCCACTCTCCGCGTGCGTACGCGACGAATGCATCGCGAACCGCGTCGAGCGCCCGTTCCGGCGAGACGGCGGCTCGCACGTTCTCTCCGTTGAAGAAGGGAGTCAACCCGACCAGCCTCCCGTCTCGCCCTTGTACGTTCCGGCGAAGAGCGCGCGCGGAGTCCGCGCGATGATCTTCAGGTCGAGCCACGGCGAGCGATGCTCGACGTACCAGACGTCGAGCTCGATACGGTCCTCCCAGGGCAAGCGCGCTCGCCCGTGGATCTGCGCCCAGCCGGTGATACCGGGCCGCACCTCGAGGCGCCGCCGCTGGCGTGGCGTATAGCGCTCCACCTGATAGGCGAGCGTGGGGCGGGGACCGACGAGGCTCATATCACCGCGCACGACGTTCCAGAGCTGCGGCAGCTCGTCCAGCGACAGCCGCCGCAACATCCGTCCCGCACGGGTGATGCGCGGATCGCCCTCGTTGACCGCGAACCCCGCGCCCTTCCGCTCCGCACCGACGTCCATCGTCCGGAGCT
>Ga0207683_10001428_pt1 | contig 21608 bp, 20 predicted proteins | sample KBSM73metaG_FD_184333 | JGI IMG/M metagenome (GOLD analysis project Ga0207683, IMG submission 184333) | Miscanthus rhizosphere microbial communities from Kellogg Biological Station, Michigan, USA - KBS M7-3 metaG (SPAdes) (version 2) | ecosystem: Host-associated > Plants > Roots > Rhizosphere >... | reverse complement strand
GGCAATTGCATCCACCAGCGACCGGTTTTCTTACTTTGCAAAAATGTCGTTTCTACTTCTGCAAATGCAGTATGATATTCGTTGAAAGAATCTTTTTCATCAAGTCCCGCTTCCCGTCTGCCACGGCTGCGTCCATCCAGCATGTACCAGATCATGTGCGAAATCTGTTTCGCCGTCATTTCGCCCTGGTCAAGCAGCGGATCATAACCGTATATGCCTACACTTGTAATGTTGGGACTCATACCGGCATATCGTAGTAATGAACAGGCCTCTTCGCCGGTAAAACCATTTGGTGTAAGAATATTAGCGGGCGCATAGGCGTTGGCGATAGCCGTGATATCAAAACTCAGGAAATTACTGTTTCGCAGTACAGGCTCCATTTCCTCGATGTTCTCTTTTATATGGCCCACACGGTAACAATCAAAGCGCAGCTTATCCATCGTTTCCAGCATTTTGGGATGCACATAGTAACTCTGGAAGCCGATATGATTATAGTGGCGCATATAATTCGGTTCGCCGGTGAGCATTTCCATCAGGAAATTTTCATGACGAAAGGAAGAAGATATATTCAGATCGATCAAAGCATCCACACAAGAACTCTCTATGATGCGTTTATCATCAGCATAGGCATAATATTGAGTCAGTGTAAGATCGTGACTGCCGCCAAGAATAATGATCGTTTTGTTATCATTAAGCAGTTCATGAACCACTGTTTTCAACGCTGCATATGAATCAGTATATAAAGAACCTGCTTTAATATTTCCAATATCAGCCACCTTCACATCCTGGTGCCAATAGAACAATGAATAAAGATGACGGCGTATTACATCCGGCGCCTTCGACTGACCATGCACCAGCCCGCTGCCACGCTGTTCGCCACAGCCCACGAGAACAATCTGCGCATCATCGATATCGGGGAATTCTTCGTACTCGTTGTATACATTGATCAGTTTGCCCAGCTGACCGTCTTTATATCCTTCGTCGAAATTCAGTTCGTGGATATTCACCGGCAAGAGAAAGTCGGAAATATTTAAATAATCGGACATGAGGATGATTTGCCTACAAACTTACTGAACGGTTGATGCAATGGTTCAATCATTTATCCACCTGTGGTAATTATTTAAACGGAAAGTACTCGTTTGGCCAATTATTGTAATTTGCAGCACATTGAAGAAGCCGGTGACAATATTATTTCTCTTTGTCTTTTCATTGGTAAGCATCGTAATGCCTTATGGCAATTTTGATGACAACTTTGCAACAAGACTTGTATATGACCGGCAGCAGGAGCAGGACCCTGATTTAACGCTTGGCGAGTTTATCTTCGGAAAACTTTTATACGTGGGCGATTTAATCGACAAAGATGATGATGCATTACCACCTAAGGCGCCTTTAAAAGATTCACCCTTTCAAATATTGCAGATACAGGCAGGTTCTATTGAAATATCAAAGCCTGAAGTTAAACTACAGGATATAACAACAACCGACGCCAAACCTTCCTGCCTTTTCAGGGAAAATAAATTTGCCCGCGAATTTTCCATCCCCGTTTTTCACCCGCCGGCAGCTTAACAATTTTAATTTGATATATTTTATAACAGGCATCGAACTTTACTGGTCACGTTGATGCCTGCTGGCGAAGTTATGTGTACATGTAACCGGCAAACATTTTACCGGGCAAGAATACGGTTTGCAGCAATTCAATTATTGGAGTTATATTCAAATTCATCAACAAAATTTTTATGAAAAAAATTATTTCATCTATAACGGCCTTTTTATTTATTACTGTACTCAACACGGTATATGCTCAAAAAACGGCATGGCATATCCTTAAAACGTTTCACATAGCAAGCAGCGGCGGATGGGATTATCTTGCTGTAGGTCCGTTAAACAAATTATACGTTTCACACGGCACACAGGTAAATATCCTGAACAAGGACACCGGTGATTCGCTGGGGGTAATTGAAAATACGACGGGCGTTCACGGCATTGCTTTTGATAAAAATAATGGCAAAGCCTATACAAGCAATGGGCGGTTGAACAACGTGTTTGTATTTGATCTTTCTTCGGGTAAAGTGATTACTCAAATAGCTACAGGAGAAAACCCGGATGCAATTTTGTATGAACCTTTTTCAAAGAAAATTATTACATGCAATGGCAGAAGCAAGGACCTAAGTGTAATAGATCCGTCAACAAATAAAGTTATTGTTACAATACCTGTTGGCGGCAAACCGGAAACGGCGGTAAGCAATAATGAAGGCAAATTGTATGTAAACATCGAGGACAAAAGTGAAATTGTTGAAGTGGAAACCAAAAATTTTACAGTCCTGCATCATTGGACGGTTGCGCCTGGCGAAGAACCAACCGGCCTGGCGATCGATATTAAAACTCATCGTCTATTCGCGGGTTGTGGAAATAAACAGCTGATTGTTATGAACGCCGAAAATGGAAAGATCATCGCACATCCCGCGATAGGCGACGGTTGCGATGGAGTAGCTTTTGACAGCAATACTAAAAACATCTTTGCTTCAAATGGAGAGGGTACCTTATCGATTTATAATGAAGAAACAGCAGATCAATACAACCTTGTTGCCACAGTGCCCACAAAAAAAGGGGCAAGAACCATCGCTGTGGATGAAGAAACGCACAAAATTTATTTACCGACAGCGGAATTTGAACCAACACCGGCCACATCCGTGACCGAACCTAAAACAAGACCAAAAATGAAAGAAGGAACTTTCCAGGTACTGGTGATCGGGCAATAAGTTGTACGTGACTATAAAAATTTAGAAATGAAGAATGTTATTATTATATGTTTCTTTCTGCTATCCGCTACCCTTTCGTTTGCACAATACAAAATCATCATCCAGGTAAGCGATGCAGAAACGAAAGAAAAACTCCAGGGTGTTTCCGTGAGTATCGTCAAAACGAAACAAGGCGGGACAACCGATTCAACAGGTAAAATTGTATTAAGGGATATACCGGGTGGCAGGCAGCAAATCAATATATCCAGTGTCGGTTATACAGAGGTAACACTTACTTATACTTTTCCGCTGAGCAACGAAGATGTAACAATAGAATTGGCAAAAGCTCAACAACAGCAAATGGATGAAGTGATCGTTTCATCCAGTCGTACTGAATCGCGTATCGAAAATCTGCCAACAAGAGTAGAAGTTTTGGGTGCTGAGGAAGTGAATGAAGAAGTGGGCATAAAACCCGGCAGTATTGCCAGTTTATTGGGCGACGTGGCCGGTATTCAAACACAGGTAACATCGGCAGCAACCGCTAATACAGAATTGAGAGTGCAGGGATTGCCGGGTAAATACACACAACTATTAAGAGATGGAATGCCTTTATTCGGCGGTTACTCCGGCAGCTTTAGTATTTTACAGATACCGCCACTCGATTTGAAACAGATTGAAATTGTAAAAGGCGCCAGCTCTACGTTGTATGGAGGTGGCGCGATTGCCGGCATGATCAATCTCATTTCTAAAAAACCAAAAGAAGGTGAGTTTGAAAAAACAATACTGCTCAACCAGACAACGCTGAAAGAAACGAATGCGAACCTTTATTTGTCGAACAGGAAGAATAAAGCCGGTTATACATTTTTTACGGGACTCAACTATCAGAAAGCAGTAGACGTAAATAAAGACGGCTTCAGCGATGTACCGGATATACAAGGCTATTTTGTTCACCCGACAATTTTTATTTATCCAAATAATAAGAACAGCATCTCTATCGGGTACAATGGTGTATTTGAGAACAGGAAGGGCGGTGATATGCTTGTGTTAAAAGATCAAAAAGATAATCAGCACGAGTATTTTGATCAAAATAAATCGTATCGCAATACGGTGGATGCATCATGGGAAAACAAGATCAATTCAAAAGACAGGTTCAATTTCAAAGCAACCGGCAGTTGGCTTGACCGCAGCATTGCTACGAACACATTTGGTATGCGGGCTGTGCAATTATCTTACTATAGCGAAGCAACCTGGCTAAAAAAGTTTGAAAAAAATGATTTTGTTGCCGGTATCAATTTTACCGGTGAGCGATTTACAAAAAAGAATCCCGACAGCACCCAGGTAAGCGACTATAATTATTCTACAATCGGTGCCTTTGTACAGGATGATTGGAGAGTAACCAATTTATTTACAGTAGAAGCCGGTTTACGACTGGATCATCACAATCAATATGGCAATTTTTTATTACCGAGAATATCCTTGTTATATAAAATAAATAGTTATTGGTCCACAAGACTTGGCGGCGGATTGGGTTATAGGATCCCCACCGTTTTCAGCAGCGAAGTAGATGAACGCGATTACAAATTACTGTTACCATTGACTACAGCAAGAGATGAAAAATCGGCGGGAGCCAATTGGGATATAAACTATCACCGGCATGTGAATGCATGGGATATCACAATCAACCAGGCATTTTATAGTACCAGCATCAGTCATCCGCTCGTAATGGATACAGCAAGCAATAGTTTTATTTCTTTTAGCAATGCCGGCAAATCAATCAGGACGATCGGCTCAGAAACCTATGTGCAATTGCAATATGATAAACTGGAAATTTACCTGGGCTATATGTACACCATCGCGAAAAAATTATATGATAAATCACAACCGTATCTAAGCCTGAGTGCGAGAAATAAATTTGCGTCTGTGCTGGCGTATGAATTTTCATCACAATTCAGGGCAGGAATTGAAGCCGCTTTTACCGGCAGGCAATACCTGGACGATGGCAGCCGTACACCGGCTTATCCTTTTGTCGCCGCCATGTTTCGTTATGATATCAGCCGGTTTGCATTTGTACTGAATTGTGAAAATCTTTTGGATTACCGGCAAACAAAGCAAGAGAATATTATCATTCCGCCGGTGAATAATCCAACTTTTAAACAATTGTGGGCGCCGATTGACGGCAGGGTTGTGAATTTAAGTGTAAGAATCAAGTTGTAAAAACAGTGAAATTTTTGCAGTAGGCTGTCAATCTCAAAAATCTTATAAATCATAGTTGAGACTTATCTTTGCCGCCTTATGGACCAGCTATTGCAACAGATAGAAGAGTACAAAAAAGAAATCACAGCATATTCTTCTACCGATGAAAAATCTGTGGAAGAATTCCGTATTAAATACCTCGGCACGAAGGGTATTGTGAAAGCGATAATGGGCGAAATGAAAAATGTGCCAAACGATCGCAAAAAGGAATTTGGCCAGGTATTAAACGAGTTCAAAACCTTCACCGAACAAAAATTTGAATCTTTAAAATCACAGGCGACTGATCACCAGCAATCCGGAAGCGATATAGACCTTACGCTGCCCGGCGACCCCGTACCATTAGGCAGCCGCCACCCGGTTACGTTGATGAAAAACCGGATCATTTCCATTTATCAGCGCTTAGGCTTTGCCGTTGCAGAAGGGCCGGAAATAGAAGATGACTGGCACAACTTTACTGCATTGAATCTTCCCGAACATCACCCGGCGCGGGATATGCAGGATACATTTTATATACAGCAAAATCCCGACTGGCTGTTGCGCACACATACCAGTAACACGCAGATACGCGAGATGGAAAAAGGCAAACTGCCTATCCGCGTTATTTGTCCCGGCCGTGTATATCGCAACGAAACCGTGAGTGCAAGAAGTCACTGTTTCTTTCACCAGGTGGAGGGATTATATATTGATGAAAATGTTTCATTCGCCGATCTCAAACAAACACTGTATTTCTTTGTGAAAGAAATGTATGGAGAAGATGTAAAAGTTCGCTTCCGTCCATCTTATTTTCCATTTACCGAGCCAAGTGCGGAGATGGATGTGAGTTGTTTTATCTGTGGCGGCAAAGGTTGTCGTATCTGTAAATATTCGGGCTGGGTAGAAATTCTCGGCTGCGGTATGGTTCATCCCAACGTACTGGAAAATTGCAAAATCGATAGTGATAAATACACCGGCTTTGCATTTGGCATGGGTATCGAACGGCCGGCATTGATTAAATATGACATCAATGATATCCGTTTGTTTAGTGAAAATGATGTGCGGTTTTTGAGGCAGTTTACGAGTGCGGTGTAACGGGTCGGGAACCCTCAAATGCCGGAGACTGAACCTTCTCTAAGATCAAACCGTTGAACTTTTATTGTCAACCGAATTTCTGTAACTCAAAAACGCCCCAACCAAAAAAGCAATAACCGCCAGATAATACCACGGCGTAAATTGTACAACCAAACTTATATTGGTATCATCATTCCTCAGCGAAAGATCCAGCCGTAGCTGCGACCTTATATTTATCATTAACCCGATAAGCGCTGCTGCTGCTCCAATCCCTGCTATAACTGTCCATATTTCTTTTCCTTTAAATTTCATCAACGAAATGATAAAACCACCAAGGCCAAGAATCATAGCAGCCAATGCGTAAAAATTACCTTCGCGTTTTCCGGACTTTCTTATCAATATATCATTATCGGCATCCAGCTTACCCAATAAAGAGTTATCTCTTGTTTTTATTTCAAACCCTGTTGCAAGCCCAACACCACTTACCTGCTGCAGCGAAACATCGTTGCAGCGTATGTCAATAAAAGGCGCCAGGAATAAAAGAACACCCAAAACAAAAGGCACGGGTACTAATCTTTTTGCCGGAAATATTGCGGCAGAACTATTATTTTGATTCGGCGGAGTTGCAGGTTCGCTTATATTCATTGCTAAATTTTATTTAAGTTATCGAAACTTTTACTTCGGCATTCAACGTTCCATATATTTAACGTTGTTGTATCATTACAGGTTACAACTTCTATCTTTATCCTGTAAATCGTTTAATACCGTAAATCATGATCCAGACAATATGCGTTTGCGGAGCGGGCACGATGGGTAATGGCATTGCTCAAACAGCAGCACAGGCAGGCTTTCATACCATTTTGTATGAACTGAATGAGGCAGTATTGTCAAAAGCAAAGGAAAACATTGAGAAGAATTTGCAATTACTTGCTGAAAAAAAGAAAATCGCAGAAGGAGAAAAAGAAAAAATTATACAACGGATATCATTTACCCGGGATATCCATTATTGTCTTGCCGACATAATCATTGAAGCTATTATTGAAAAAACAGAAGCAAAAATTGCCTTATTCAACCAACTCGCGGAGATTAATCATAGCGATACCGTATTTGCTACAAACACATCTTCACTGCCTGTAACAATTATTGCAGAAAAAGTAATGAATTCACGGCGGGTAATCGGGATGCATTTCTTTAATCCTGCTCCGTTGATGAAGCTGGTGGAAGTGGTGACAACAAAATATACAGCGAAAGAAACCACCGAAACTGTTGCCGCTCTTGCAGCAGAAATGGGAAAAACAGCAGTAGTCTGTAACGATTCACCGGGATTTATTGTAAATCGTGTCGCAAGACCTTTTTACATTGAATCTTTACGCCTCGCTGAAGAAAATATTTCTTCGTTTGAAACGATCGATACATTACTGGAAGCAACCGGTTTTAAAATGGGTCCTTTCAAATTGATGGATCTTATCGGCAACGATATAAATTACGCAGTAAGTACTTCCGTATATGAACAATTGAATAAACCCGACCGGCTAAAGCCTTCATTCATTCAACAACAAAAAGTAGATAACGGTGAATTGGGAAAGAAGGCCGGCAAAGGTTATTATAATTATAGCGGACAGCAATAAGTTAAACAGTTAACATGAGCTATCTTCGCCGTTCGTTTCAACCCGTCAACAGTACAACTTGTCAACTAAACTATTAATCACAGGCGGCACTGGCTTTATCGGTTCCTACATAATTAAAGAATTGATAGAAAAAGGGTACAGCGTTCGTGCCCTGCGACGGAGCACCAGCAAACTACCGTTTTATATTCCTTCAGAAATATTCAATAAAGTAGAGTGGGTGGATGGCGATGTCCTCGACATTATTTCACTGGAAGAAGCCATGAATGGAATTGATACGGTGATCCATTCTGCTGCCATCATTTCTTTTTTTCAAAAGGATAAAAAAGAAATGTATAAAGTAAATATCGAGGGTACAACGAATGTTGTCAACATTGCTTTGCAAAACAATATAAAACGATTTGTACACATTAGTTCGGTGGCAGCACTGGGACGGACAAAGAACAGTCACGTTGATGAAGAAAAGAAATGGGAAGAAAATAAGTTTAACACGCATTATGCGATCAGCAAATACCGCTCGGAGATCGAAGTTTGGAGAGGCATCGCCGAAGGCTTGAATGCTGTTATCGTAAACCCAAGTACTGTTATCGGGTATGGCGACTGGAACACATCGAGCTGCCGTATTTTTAAAACTGTATACGATGGCTTACCGTGGTACCCTGTCGGTGTCAATGGATTTGTGTATGTGGAAGATGTGGCCAGGGCTACTGTACAAATGTTAGAAAACAATGTAACAGAACAACGTTTTATAATCAATGGCGACAACTGGCCTTTCCGGCAATTGCTCAATTCTATTGCACATAATTTTGGAAAGAAACAACCCTCCCGGAAAGCCAGTCCGTTCATGGGTGAAATAGCCTGGCGGCTGGAACGATTGAAATCATTTTTTACAGGTAAAAAACCATTACTTACGAAAGAGACGGCCGCCGTATCATATAGTAAAACGTATTTTGACAATAAAAAACTACTGGCCGCTTTACCGGGATTTTCCTTCACCACACTCGAAGACGGCATTCAAAAGTCCTGTAAAAGGTATCTTGATGCAATAAATTGACCTCAATCTTAGTTTAACTATCTGTGCCGTTAAAAGATATTTTCGCCATAAAGCATCATTTTCAGAGAATGGCATGAAAATTTTAACAGCATCGGAATAGTCAAACAAAAAAATTACGGATGAGCATGTCAAGGTTTTTCATTTTTACTGCTTTTATATTTTCGTTTATACCAGCATTTGCACAATTTACAGTCACCGGTAAAGTGGTTGACTCAGCATCGAAAGAACCACTTCCCGGCACTTCTGTATTTTGTCAGAATACCACTTTAGGCACCATCACCAATAAGCAAGGTGAGTTTTCGCTGAATCTTAAACCGGGCGGTTATGAGTTGATTATTTCTTATACCGGGTACCAGACAAAATTGATACGTATTAACAGCAGCGAAACGAATAGTTTGACTATTGAAATGCTGAAGGAAGACAAAAGCATGAGCGAGGTGGTGATCAAAAGCAGCAATGAAGTGCCGGACGGCTGGCAGAAATATGGCAGTTTCTTTATTGATAATTTTATTGGCACAACGCCGAATGCAGCTAAATGCGTTTTGCAGAATCCGGAAGTATTGAAGTTTTATTTTTTGAAAAAAAGCAATAAGCTGCGGGTATTGGCCACTGACCCATTAATTATAAGCAATAAAGCATTAGGATATAACCTGAGGTATGAGCTCGATTCATTCGTTTACCAGTATAAAACAGATATTAGTCTATACAGAGGGTATTGCCTGTTTACCGAAGCGGACACGACTGACAACGTAAAGCAAACGTGGAAGGCTGCACGTGAAAAAGCTTATTTTGGTTCCAAACTTCATTTCATGCGATCTTATTTTGACAGTACTGTCAAAGAAAGTGGTTTTTTGATTGACCTGCTATCGGAAAATAATAACCTGAAGTTTGACCAGGTAACAAATCCATATGACACGTTATTCTATGCATTTGTGGATAGTACCAATGAAGCAGAATTGGATTATCCACGCAAGTTTAGCGTTACCTACATGAAAGCGAAACCCGAACCTGAGTACCTGAAGAAATTCAATTTTCCAAAAAATGTCGGCACACAGATTTCATACATCGAATTACTGAATGGTATTGCTATAAAGGAAAACGGTTACTACTACGATCAAAAAGATTGGATAAACCAGGGATACTGGAGCTGGAAGAATCTTGGAGATCTTTTACCCTATGACTATGTTCCTTAGTACTACTGCCGAAGCTTTAGGTTTTTTTAATTCTCCAATGCAGGAAATATCCAGGAGTTTATGAAGCTGCTTCCGCAGCAGGACATTTAACTTATAAACTAATCAACTTTCTTACCAACCATTTGTTCCCACAATTCCGGTATACGTTTTATCCAGACAATCTCTCTCATTTTTTCCTTTGCTTCAACTGCCGGTGAACCGAAATAGTTTTTTCCTCCTTCCAATGAGGCAGGCACTCCGCTTTGTGCATACAACACGGCTCCTTTGCCGATAGTCAACGTTTTACTTACACCAACCTGCCCCCACAAGATTACATTGTCTTCAATAACGGTTGCTCCTGCAATGCCAACCTGCGCTGCGAACAAACAATTTTTACCAATCATCGTATCATGACCGATATGCACCATGTTGTCAATCTTTGTTCCCGCGCCGATTACTGTATCGCCACTTACGCCCCTGTCAATAGTACAACCGGCACCAAGCTCTACGAAATCTTCAATAACAACACGACCGCAGCTCGTCATTTTTTTATAATGAATATCCCGGTTTGTTTTTTTGTTGTAATAAAAAGCATCGCTGCCTATTACAGTACCGGATTGAATGATCACGTTATTGCCAATGACACAGTGATCGAGAATACTGACATTGGGATAAATGATACAGTTGTCACCAATAGATACATGATTGCCGATATACGCATTTGGCATAATCACCGTCCCCTTTCCGGTTTTTGTCGTATCACTTACCATTTTCATTGAAGGAGCAAACGGACGAAAATGATCTACCAGTTGCAGGTAGGCTTCAAACGGATCGTTAACGATCAGCAACGCTTTTCCCCCGGGAAAATCAGTTTTTTTATTGATAATAATAAAATCAGCAGCTGAATTAATACAGGTTGCATAATATTTGGGATGATCCACAAATACGACATCTCCCTTTTCCACTTTATGTATTTCATTAATGCCGGTTGCTTCACCATTTTTATTACCTACCAGCTCAGCATGGATAAAATCAGCGATCCATTGTACGGGAACAGGCTTTTCAAAGCGCATAGTAATTAGTTTTTGTAAAGGTAATTACCCTGAAGAATGTTATCACGATCTGTCATTTTTATAAAAATGACCCTTAAAAGCACCGTTTATTGATTTTTGCAAAAATTTTTTTTATGCTGTTTATTGGATGGAATACTATCTATTCTATCGATAATTGATGTTTTACAATAACTGCATTGCATCTAACAATTGCGAAAGATTAAAAAATCGATTCGGTTGAAACAGCGATGTGATAAGGGTTTCATTGAATGCTATCATTAAAGCTTTGTATTGTTTTTAAATGAAGCGATATGAGATTCATCCATTGCATACGTCTATGCATTATGCTATTATCCACAGATATAAAAAAAATGTGAATAAAATTTATAAGAATTTTTTTTTAGTTAGTAAAAATTATTGATAATATTGTGATGGGAATTTGATTCCCTGTACTTACTAACCCATCCACATATTAAGTCCCCGGTTTCGGGGGCTTTTAATTTTTATACCATTCAAGCCCGTTTTATATCGGGATTTAGCAGTACACGTAAAATAAATTGCTTCAAAACATACTCATTAAATATCTTTATTGATAATAAAACAACTTGCATGCTGAAATCAATGACAGGGTTTGGAAGAGCAGAAAAAAATGTTGGTGACAAAACCTTTTTGATTGATATAAAATCATTGAATGGAAAACAGTTTGAGTTGCAATTAAAACTTCCGGGCTTTCTTCGACCGTTTGAATTCGATATCCGTCGCATTCTTTCCGACAAACTGAGCCGCGGCAGTGTTGATTGCACCATTAGTCTGAAAGAAACGGGTAGTGCAAAACCTGTAAGTATAAATAAAGATCTTGCAAAAGCCTATTACTTACCTCTTTCTGATCTATCCAAAGAACTGAATCTCGATCCTTCTCATATCCTGAGTACGTTGGTAAAATTACCGGAGGTGATCACACCTACAGGAGATACATTGACCGATGACGAATGGAACCAGTTTGAAAAAATTCTGCTCGCAGCGATAGAGGATCTGAACCTGCATCGGCTGGAAGAAGGTAAATCATTGGAAGAAGATTTGCGGGTACGTATTGAAAATATTGCTGTGCAACAGGAGCAGGTAATAAAGCTTGAACCTTTGCGTCAGCAAAAAATACGCGAAGGATTGCAACGCCTTCTTGAAGAAAATGTAGGCAAAGAAAATTATGATGGTAATCGCCTGGAACAGGAGTTGATTTATTATATCGAGAAAATAGATATCAGCGAAGAGCAGGTGAGGTTGAAAAACCATTGCGAATATTTCAAAACTATCCTGGCTGAAAAAGACGAATCGAAAGGCAAAAAGCTTTCGTTCATTCTCCAGGAAATCGGGAGAGAAATAAATACTACCGGCGCGAAAGCCTACGATTCCACTATTCAGAAATGTGTAGTGCTGATGAAAGATGAATTGGAAAAGGCAAAGGAGCAAATACTGAATGTGCTTTGATATGCTGCGGACTGCCAGCCATTAAAATCGTATCTTCTTGACTACATTTGCAAAAATTTATTGCTTGAAAAGAAACAGGAATGTGATTTTTTGGATCCTCACAGTTTATTGCTTACAGCTCGTTGCTGTTTCCTGCACCACTATTGATCTCTATGAAAAGAATGTAACCATTCCTAAACACAAATGGAGCAGTTCTTTCAAACCTGAATTTTCTTTTTCTATTACGGATACTACCGCTACTTACCAGGTATTTTTTGTAATGAGGCATACGGAAAAATATACCTTCAATAATATCTGGATCAATCTTTACTCACAGCCGCCCGGCGATACAATGCATAAAGCAAAATATGAATTAACCCTCGCTACCAATGAAAAGGGTTGGCTCGGTACCGGAATGGATGATATTTATGAACACCGCATTCCGCTCACTAATCCGCAATCGTTAAAGGCCGGAATCTATAAATTCAAAGTAGAACAAATAATGCGGGAAGATCCGCTGGAGCATGTTTTGAATACAGGGATACGGGTGGAGAAGAAATAGTCCCAGCCTTGATTGGGGTAGATTCATTGGTTTGCAACAATTGAAGACCGGATATGAAAACTGTTTCAAACAACCTCAAAGGCTTTCAATAAAATGTATCTTACTTTCTGACATCTATGCCGCAAGCCGCAAAAAAAGGGATTCGTCGAATAACCATTGTGTATTGGGCACTGTTATTATACATCATCGCCGCACTTGTATGGTGGTTTATTTCGCTTGAAATGCAGAATGTGCAAATGAAGGATTTTCATGTAAAGCAATTGAACGCAACCATCGACAGCCTTACGACACCCGAACTATATAACAATGAAAATGCAAAAATTGAAGATGCATACAGGCGTAAAAATTTCCAGTTCCTCGGCGAAGGCGTCATTTTTCTTTTGGTGCTATTGGTCGGCGCCGCATTCGTATACCGTTCCGCACGCAGGCAATTTAAGCAGCAACAACAGCAGCAAAATTTTATGATGGCTGTAACGCATGAGCTGAAGACACCGATCTCCGTTGCACGACTGAATCTTGAAACGCTTCAGAAATATTCCCTTGATGCTGAAAAACAAAAGAAGCTGATCCGGATGACGCTGCAGGAAACAGAACGATTGAATTCACTTACCAATAATATTCTTTTATCGTCTCAATTGGAAACGGGTGGATACCAGACAGCGAAAGAAGATCTTGACTTATCTGACCTGTTGAAGGATTGCGTACAAAATTTTCAGAACCGGTATCCCGAAAGAACATTTACGTACGACGCTGTGCCCGATATTGACGTAAAGGGTGACACACTTTTATTGCAATTACTCATCAATAATCTTTTGGAAAATGCAGCTAAATATTCTCCAAAAGAAAAACCGGTAAGTTGTTCTTTAAAAAACAGGGATGATCGTTTTGTGGAATTAACGATAAGAGATGAAGGAGAAGGAATACCGGATAATGAAAAGGAAAAAATCTTCCAGCGCTTTTACCGCATCGGCAATGAACTGACCCGCAAAACGCAGGGCACCGGCCTCGGTCTTTATCTATGCAAAATCATTGCCCGCTATCACAATGCCGACATTTCAGTGACAAACAATCAACCCACAGGCAGTAATTTTACCGTTACATTCTATCTCTGACATGAGCATTGAAAACAAAAAGCCATCCATATTATTGGTTGAAGACGAAGAAAATCTGCATGAAGCACTTAAGCTGAACCTTGAGCTGGAAGGATATGAAGTAACCTCGGCTTACGATGGTAAGGCTGCATTGAAATCGGTAGAAAATGAATATTTCGATTTAATTATTCTCGATGTAATGCTCCCGGAAATTGATGGTATCAATGTGACAGAAACGATACGTCTTCAGAATAATGAAGTGCCGATACTTATTCTCAGCGCAAAGAATACAAGCGCGGATCGCGTGCTGGGTTTAAAAAAAGGCGCCGATGATTATCTCACAAAACCGTTCAATCTTGAAGAACTGCTACTGCGGGTACAAAAACTGATTGAAAAGAATAAAAAAATGCAGGATAAGGAAACGGTGGGTGATACCTACAGTTTTGGCGACAATACAATTGATTTCAAAGCGCAGGAAGCAAAAACAAAAAAGGGCGAAACAGTACAATTAAGTAAAAAAGAAACCATGCTCCTTAAACTGCTGATTGAAAATAAAAATGAGGTAGTGCCCCGGGAAAAAATCTTACAGGCTGTATGGGGCTACAATGTGTATCCTACCACAAGAACCATTGATAATTTTATTCTCAGCTTCCGCAAATACTTTGAAGAAGACAGCCGCAATCCAAAATATTTTCATTCCGTACGGGGAGTGGGCTATAAATATTCAGAATAGAAACTTATTTCAGATGACTATCTATATATCTCAATACCGTTTTCGTATCGGCAAATAACTCCTTTTTCGAATAAAGCGGGATTGAATCCGTATACATCACCGTTTCACATTGCCCCATAATTTCTATCAATTTAATTACAATCTCGTCCGCTATCCCTTCCTGTTTCAAATGCTGAATTAAAGACAACTTATTCATTGTGCTGCCGGATACTTTTATTTTTTGACGAAAATATTCCCAGGTGGCGTTATGCAGCTCTTTATAAAAATTATTATTATCGGCTACGAGCATTATCCGGCATGTTTCCAATATAGTTTCAATAGATATAACCGGTTCAGTGCTTAATACTGCATGGTTACCTGTTTGCTGCGTTTTTCTTTTATTCTTCTTATTTACCCAAAACAAAATGCCGGACAATAAAACCATTGCAGCCAAACCAATACTCAACCAGGTATAAACAACTCCCGGTATCGGGTTCGATTTTTTTGTGTCGATTACTTTTTCTCTTTCCTTTTCCTTAAAACTTACCTGCAGCGATAATGGCTCCGTCTCCAGCTTTACAAAGTGATTGGTATCGGGATTAAAAAAATTAAACTCCACAGCAGGTAATTCGTAATTACCGCCTTTACCGGCCACAAACGCATAGCTAAACGTTTTTGAACCATTCAGCGGCACTTTAAGTCTGTCGATCGAATCTTTGATAACCGGTTCAAACGCATCAATACCTGCCGGCCATTTGATCACCGGCGCATTGATCTGTGTAAAATTTCCCTTGCCGGTAATGGAAACAATAAGATGGCATTGTTCATTTTTTGCCATTGCATTTTTTTCAAGCGACGCATGAATAGAAAAATCACCAACAGCCGCCGTAAACGAATCTGTTTTATTTTTAGCTGGTAAAGGTTTTACAATTACAGGTACCGGTTCCGTCTTTACTTCGTTTTCATACACTACCGTATTATCATGTATAACATCAGCCGGATTGTTGAGTACACCTTCTATTATCTCCTGCTCTGTTTTTTTATTGACTTCGCTTCGCGAAAATTCCACTTTATTCGAAACTTCCATCGGGTCCACCACAAAAGTTCCGGCCTGCAATGGGTACAGCTGCACTTTACGAACAGTATGAACATCAAATGTCTTTCCATTAATTGTTTCGGTAGCCTGGGAGCGGTCAGCCAGATTGATCATATCGTGTACCGAAAAACCATAGAAGCCGGGATTCTTTATAATATCACTTTTTGATTCGAGCCGGGAATACAACTTATACGTAGCTACCACCGGTTCACCGACATAACAGGTATGCCTGTCCACCATCACTTTCATAAAAAGATTCTTCCGGATCTTTACAATCGGATCTTCGCCCGGTTGTAAAAAATATTCGGAGTTGCTATAAAAAGAGCCATCCTTTCGCTTATTCAATTTATAGGCTTCCTCTTTGGAAATAACCTGGACAAAGGCATCGCTGCTATTGAGTTCATTGCCGTTTGCCCATACTTTAGCTCCATGAATGATATAGCGTCCGGGTTTAACAGAAGCAAGCGTGTAGACTGTATTTACTAAAGGCCTCGAAATATTCAAATCAATCACCGCGCCTTTATAAACATGTGGGCCGGTAACTAAACGAAAACCGGAAAATGCCGGGGCCGTAAATGACTCAATGTTCACATCACCTTCTATGATATATTGTACTTCAAATGATTCACCGGCTACAACGGGTTGCTGCGGTACAACCGTGCGAAAGCTGACCTGTGCTGTAGTAATAAGAGAAACAGTAAAAAAAATAAAAGATAGAATTACACCCCTCATAGCTTATCCTAAAAATAGAACAGATGCTGTGAAAAAGAATATAAAATTGAAAAACGGGGTTGAGGGTTAAGATGAACTCTCAACGCTTATTCTATAAATCTCCGAGTTGAGGCCGGATAACAATTTCCTCTACACATGCCTGTGGTGAAAGCTGCGAAGCAGCAAAAATCATTTTGGCGATATCATCCGCCTCCATAATTCTTTTAGGATCAATGTTTGCGCCAGCCCATGAATCCGTAAAGACTGCGCCGGGTATTACATGTGTCACCTTTATTCCGTGCGGTTTCATTTCTTCACGCAGGTTTTTACTGAATCCATAAATGGCGAACTTACTGATGCTGTATGCCCCGCCGTTTTTATAAGCGTTCGTTGATGCAATAGAGCAAAGATTGAAAATATGTCCTTTTTTCGCTTTCATCATAGCGGGCAATACGGTTCTGGTAAGATGATAAGCACTGTACAGATTTACGGCAATCTGGCTTTCCAATGTTCCTTCCGGTTCATTGTATACACTGCCCGGTTCAAATAAGCCGGCATTATTTAACAAGACATCAATATTTCCATTACCTGTTTTCGCCGTTTGTTCCAATACCCATTTGCCAAAATCCTTTGCCTGTTCTTTTATGGATAAATCAAATGGTTTTGCTTTAATAGTAACGCCGGGAAATTTATTCAACAGCTCTTCCGTGGTTTTATATAAGGATGCTTCGCCCCTGCTGCATATAAAAATATTGCAGCCATTGGCTGCAAAAATTTCTGCAGCTGATCGTCCTATACCTTTTGATGCACCGGTAATAACCACATTCATGTTTTCAGATTTTAGATTGTAGCTTGCAGCCTTTAATAGCAGCTACAAATCTAAAATCCGCATTCTGCAATCCGAAATGAAATATCGTCACCTGTTTTTTGATCTGGACCACACTCTCTGGGATTTTGAAGCCAATGCAAAAGCAACACTGGAAAGTTTATATGAAACCCTGCATCTCCGGGAAAAAGGTGTCAACGATTTTGAATTATTTTACAGGAATTACCTGGATCACAATGAGCGATTGTGGGAGCGGTATCGCAATGGTTTTATCAAACAGGAAGATTTGCGGATAAAACGGATGCGGCAATCCTTACTTGACTTTAAAATTGCAGACGAAGAACTTGCACAGGCCATGAGCGTTCAGTTTTTGGAATTATTGCCTACACGAACCATCCTGTTTCCATATGCGAAAGAAATTCTTACTTATCTTATCGATAAAGGTTATGAACTTCATCTGATCACGAACGGTTTTGAAAAAACGCAGCACAAGAAACTGCAATACTCAGGTCTTGATTCATTTTTTAAAGAAGTAATTACATCAGAAGGATCGGGCAGCCTGAAACCGAATAAAGAGATTTTCGAGTATGCATTTCAGAAAACAAATGCAGCCCCTTCAGAAAGTATTATGCTGGGAGATACGCTTGACGTAGATATTCAGGGCGCTATCAATGCCGGTATTGACCAGGTATTTATCAATCATCATCGCATCACCAGTCATATACAACCGACGTATATGGTGCATACGTTGAAGGAGTTGGAAGAAATATTTTAATATCCGTACACTACCACGTTGCAACCACCGTCACGCCACCCTGCGGTGTATCTCCAATTTTCACCTGCACTTTAGCATCAAGCGGCAACAACAAATCAACTCTTGATCCGAATTTAATAAACCCCATCTCATTGCTTTGTACCACCTGCTGACCGGGTTGCAGGTAATTAACAATACGTTTCGCAAGTGCACCGGCTATTTGCTTTACCAATATTTCCCTGCCATTCTTTTTATACACTACCGTATGCCGTTCGTTCTCTGTTGATGATTTTGGATGCCATGCGACGAGGTATTTTCCTTTGTGGTATTGACTATATGTAACATCACCGCTCACGGGATTCCGGTTAACATGCACATTAAGCGGGCTCATAAAAATGGACACCTGGATACGGCGATCATTGAAATATTCATCGGCTTGTACTTCTTCAATAGCTACTACTTTCCCATCGGCCGGTGCCACGATAGCATCTTCCCGGGTGGTAAGATTTCTTTTCGGAATACGGAAAAAAGAAACAAGAAAAATCAACAGGCCCAGGGTAACTAAAAAAATCAATGTACTGATAAGCGGTGTTGAAAAACTGATAAAGTAAAATGAAACGATATTGATAACGCCGAAGATGATGGCGCTCCATGCAATAGTTTTAAAACCTTCCCTGTGTATTGTCATGCGGCAAAGATAATAAAGAGTGCCTCTATAACTATCGGGAAGTCAGTAGTGAATAGTCCGGGTCAGAAAGTTCTGGGCGTTTAAACAAAAAAATAAACAAAAATCCAGACAAAAGGAGTTGCTAATAACAAAGAATCAAATCGATCTAAGAAACCGCCATGGCCGGGCATGATGTGACCGCTGTCTTTTACGCCGGCCATACGTTTTAATTTTGATTCAAGGAGGTCGCCGAAGGTACCGGCAATGGCGGCGATCGCTGCAACCATCGCAACATCCTTTGTGCGACCACCCACAACCATTGGGCCAAGCAAGGCCATTACAATTATTGCCAGTATTGCCCCGCCGACTGTTCCTTCCCATGTTTTCTTTGGAGAAATTTTTGATAACGGCGTTTTACCAATTAAAGAACCAACTATGTACGCCATTGTATCATTTATCCAGATGGAAAAAATCAATAAGCAGGGATAAAGTCTTCCAAAATCTAAAAAATAGTTATCTCCTTTGAATGCAATTCCAACATTTCGCAATGAAATCATCAATCCCAAACTCAGTGAGATATAAAGCAACCCAAATATGGAATGCCCGATGTTTTTGGGCAACGTATTCTTTGCGAATAATAATTCAGAGATTATCAAAATAAAAAAAATCAATAATGGCCACCAGCTCATTTCATTCAAGTGAAAACCCGAAACGGTGTAAGCATTATTTGTAAAACAGAGCATAATGCTCCACCCGGCGATCATCACTCCGTATTTGTGAAGAGTTGATATTTGTTTATAGCCCGGATCGATCAACCCAACAAGCCTTTGGTATTCTACCCAACAACCAAAATGTATAACCGAAAATAAAATAAAAAAGCTCCAGTGATTCCATAACAATCCCGCCAGCATTACTGCAACAAAAATCAATGCTGTTAAAGTCCGCGTGCGGAATGTTTGCCAGTTAAACGCCATTATAGATCATCATTGTGGCGCAGTGGTGTATTGAGCCATGGTGGTTGATTATTATTTTCTACGGGCAGCAACACTTCTTCCCCGGGTTTATCAACCTGGTACTTGCTCACCTTTTCAAACACAATAAACAAACCGTATAAAGCAACTACAGAAACCAGCCCGGTCCATAGTGGAAATTGCATATCCGCTTTTGAAAGATCGGCATTGGGGTTATTTACTTTTGTAACATACAAAAGCGTTACGGCCGTGCCATTGTAAAATCCGTGTGCAATGATGTTGAGCCAGATATTTCCCGTACGGTAATACATCCAGCCTAAAACAAATCCTAACACAAAGCGACTGAGAAAACCGAGGTAAGACCCATGCACAGCACTGAATACTGCAGACGTAATAATAATCGCCAGTATCGGCATCTTCAACCAGCGGCTTAATAAATTTTGTATGCCCCCGCGAAACAACGTTTCTTCAAACACAGCGGGCAGTAATGCAAGCATAAATAAGGAAAGCAGGTAATCGGTAAAATTATTCATGCGGCCGATAATCGCCACCTGTTTATTGTATGCATCTTCTGCTGCTTTAAATCTGTCAAATGTTGCTTTGGAAAAGGGAAGTTTTTCCGTCAGCTCCGACAATGTGCCGACAAGAGGTAGTGCGGCAAGCATGATCAGTACGGCTATACCGGCCTGTTGTATGGTAACAGCTTGTTTAAAACCCAGGTGCTTCGATGGTTTTTTATGACAGATACGGGCGTAGAGAAAAGTAGGTATAAAAAAAAGAATCAGCGTACTGAGAAACTGGACAACGCGGAGTATGCCCGCATTTTCAGGAACAAATATTTTAGCTTCCAGGTCCTTCAGGTCGCCAATATTTACCCTGGTTAATAAAATTAGTTGGATAATGCCGCTGCAAATCAAGCCGGCAGCCACAAGTCCTGCCAAAATGCCCAATTGTCCCCAATAGGTAAATCGATTTGTTGCCGGGTGTGCCATAGCTTGGATATTTGTCAATAAATTTGCAGGTTCAAAAATAGTTGACAGTTGGCAGTTAACAGTTGGCTGTCCCGGATTTATTTACCCTCCAACAATTGCATGAATAGAACAAAATGGTAAAGATCGGTAATGTAGAGCTCCCTGATTTTCCGCTGCTGCTGGCGCCAATGGAAGATGTTAGTGATCCTCCTTTTCGCGCCGTATGCAAGGACAACGGTGCGGACCTGATGTATACGGAATTTATTTCTTCCGAAGGGTTGATCCGCGATGCCATAAAAAGTAAAAAGAAGTTAGACATTTTCGATTATGAGCGACCGGTAGGCATTCAAATCTTTGGCGGCGATGAAGAAAGTTTGGCAATGGCGGCAAAGATTGTAGAAGTGACCAATCCGGATATCCTGGATATAAATTTTGGATGCCCGGTAAAAAAAGTGGCCATGCGTGGCGCCGGTGCAGGCGTATTAAAAGATATCGATCTGATGGTCCGATTAACATCAGCGGTTGTTAAAGCAACTTCATTGCCTGTAACCGTAAAAACAAGATTAGGCTGGGACGAACATACAAGGAATATTGAAGATGTAGCTGAACGCTTACAGGATGTGGGCATAAAGGCATTGGCTATACATGGCCGCACGCGGACACAAATGTATAAAGGTCATGCGGACTGGACATTGATTGGTAAAGTAAAAAACAATGCGCGCATCAACATACCCATATTCGGCAATGGTGATATTGATTCTCCGGAAAAAGCATTGGAATATAAAAACCGTTATGGCGTAGATGGCATTATGATTGGCCGCGCTGCTATCGGTTACCCCTGG
>Ga0207683_10001427_pt1 | contig 21614 bp, 21 predicted proteins | sample KBSM73metaG_FD_184333 | JGI IMG/M metagenome (GOLD analysis project Ga0207683, IMG submission 184333) | Miscanthus rhizosphere microbial communities from Kellogg Biological Station, Michigan, USA - KBS M7-3 metaG (SPAdes) (version 2) | ecosystem: Host-associated > Plants > Roots > Rhizosphere >... | reverse complement strand
GCGCTGTTCCTCGTCAGCGGCGGCCTGATCGGAGCGGGCGCGGGCGCCGTCTTCAAGGGAACGACGGGCCTCGTGCTGGCTGAGACGGCGCCCGAGAACCGCGTCGCGATGACCGCGGAGTTGCTGATCGCGCTCTTCGTCGGGCTCTCGGTGCCGGTGATCGGGGCGGGAATCGCGCTCGACCAAGGTGCAAGCGCGCCGAACACCGTGCTCGTCTTCGCGGTCCTCGTCGGTCTCGGTGTCGCGGGCGCCGGCTGGGGACTGCTCGGCCACCGGCCGAAGGGCTCGCCCCAGGCGGCGTGACGCCTGCAACGACCACACTTCGGAAAGGAGTCAGCTTGACGACCGAGACGACAACCATCACCACCGACCTTCCGGACTACGCGCCAGTGCCGCAGTCGGCGCTCGGCCCGGCGCTCAACGACCAGGGCTACTACGTGGGCCGCGTCGAGCGGAACCTGTACTGGATCACCGACGGCACCTATCAGTCCGCGTTCCTGACGACGTCGGACGGGGTCGTCCTCCTCGATGCGCCGCCGACGATCGGCCACAACATCCAGCGGGCCGTCGACGAGATCGCGGCCGCCAATGGCGTCAGCAACAAGGTGACCCACCTCATCTACTCGCACCACCACGCCGACCACGTCGGCGCGGCGTCGCTGTTCGACAAGAACGTCGCGCGCATCGGGCACGAGGAGACGCGGAAGCTGCTGCTGCGCGACGACGACCCCGCGAGGCCTCCGAACGAGGAGACCTTCCAGGACCAGGCCCACCTCGTGATCGGCGGGGAGCACATCAACCTGGACTGGCACGGCTCGAACCACTCGCCGGACAACATCTTCATCCACCTGCCCGACCACGACACGCTGATGCTGATCGACATCGTCAACCCGGGCTGGGTACCGGTATATGTCTCCAATCTGACTGAGGACATCCCCGGCTACCTCGAAGCACCCGGGAACGCGCTCACCTACTCGTGGACGCATTTCATCGGCGGCCACGTGGGACGGTTGGGGACGCGCGACGACGTGGAGCTCCATCAGCAGTACATGGCCGACATCTCGGAGAGCTCGAGGAAGGCGATCGACGCGGTCGATCCGAGGCGCTACTACGCGCACTACGGCGAGAACAAATGGGCCGCGGCCAGAGGCCACCTCGACGAGACCACGCGTCTTGCCGCGGAACCGGTGATCGAGAAGTACACGGGCGTGCTCGGCGGCGCCGATATCTTCACCGAGAGCACGACGTTCTGGGTGATGGAATCGATCCGCCTCGACCTCGGCTACGGCTCGCAAGTGCATCCCTGATGCCGGGCCTCCCCGTCCGCGACCCGGCCGGCGGTCAGCTGCTGCGGCCGCCCGCCGTCCGTGTCGAGGGCGTGGTCAAGCGGTTCGGCTCGACGACGGCGCTCGCCGGCGTCGACCTCGAGGTTGCGGAGGGCATGGTCTTCGGTCTGCTCGGGCCGAACGGCGCGGGCAAGACGACGCTCGTCCGCATCCTGGCGACCCTGCTCGAGCCGGACTCGGGCCGGGCCGAGCTGCTCGAGCACGACGTCGTCACCGAGTCCGCGCGCGTGCGCGAGCTATTGGCCCTCACCGGTCAGTTCGCGGCGGTCGACGAGCTCCTGACGGGCCGCGAGAACCTGCAGATGTTCGGGCGCCTGTTCGGGCTCTCTCGCGCGCAGGCCGGCCGCCGGGCGTCAGAGCTGCTCGATCGTTTCGAGCTCGTCGAAGCGGCGGACCGAACAGCGAAGACGTATTCGGGCGGGATGCGACGAAGGCTCGACCTGGCGTCCAGCCTGCTCACGCAGCCGCGTGTCCTCTTCCTCGACGAGCCGACGACGGGTCTCGATCCTCGGAGTCGCAACGAGATCTGGGAGATCGTCCGCGACCTGCGCCGCGAGGGGACGACGATCCTGTTGACGACCCAGTACTTGGAAGAAGCGGATCAGCTTGCGGACGAGATCGCCGTCATCGACCGTGGCCGCGTCATTGCACACGGGACCGGCAACGAGCTGAAAGACCGCGTCGGGGGTCACATCCTCGAGGTCGAGCTGACGGATGAGCGCCAGCGTGACGAGGCCAGGGCCGCACTGCTCCGCATCGGCTGCGGCCAGCCGGAGGAGGACGGGCGACCGGACCGCCTGACGTTGCCGGCGCCGCGGGAGAGCCTCGTCCTGGTCGAGGAAGCCGCCGCCGAACTGCGTCGCGCGGCGATCGGCGTCAGCGAGATGGGCCTGCGTGGACCGACGCTCGACGATGTCTTCCTGCAGCTGACCGGCCAGCCGCCGAGCGAGAACGGGAGACCGGAGAGCGCGGTTTCCGTGCCCGGGAGCCCGGCGAAGCGGTCTCGCCGGCTGTGGCGCCCGCATGCGCTGTCACTGCGGGACGCCGAATCGAGTGTCACCGACACGGCCGTGGTGACGATGCGGAACCTCCGTCACTTCTGGCGCCAGCCCGACCTGCTCATCTTCTCGACGATCCAGCCGGTCATGTTCGTCCTGCTGTTTGTCTACGTCTTCAGCGGTGCCATCGGCAAGGCGCTGCCGCCGGGAGTCACCTACGTCGACTACCTCCTGCCCGGGATCTTCGTGCAATCCGTGACGTTCCGGGCGAGCCAGACGGCCGTCGGCCTCTCCGAGGATCTGCGCCTGGGCGTGATCGACCGCTTCCGCTCGATGCCAATGGCGCGTTCGGCGGTTCTGGTCGGACGCACGACCGCAGACCTCGTCCGAAACATCCTGATCATCGGTCTGATGATCGTCGTCGGCTATCTCGTGGGCTTCCGCTTCCAGGCGGGCGTCCTCCCGGCGCTCGGCTGTGTGGCCCTCATCGCCGCCTGGGGCGTCGCCCTCAGCTGGATCTTCGCGTTCGTCTCCTTGGTCGTCCGCGGAGCGGAGAGCGCGCAGACAGCCGGATTCGTGATCCTGTTCCCGCTCGTCTTCGCGAGCTCGGTCTTCGTCCCGGTCTCGACCCTGCCGAGCTGGCTGCAGCCGATCGCCAAGGCCTCGCCGGTGACGCTGACGGCGGACGCGGCGCGCACCCTTGCGCTCACCGGCGGCGTCCCCGATTCGCTCGGCGGCGCTCTCGGGTGGATCGCCGGAATCGTCGCCGTCTTCGTCCCGCTCTCGATCTGGCGCTACCGGAGGATGAGTTAGCTGCCGAGCTGGGCGGAGGCACCGGCGGTCTCCGGCGAAACGAGGCCACGGGTACGGGATTGCCCCGCGACCGTGCGCGAGCTACGAGCCCGCGAGCGAGCGCTGTGCGGGCTGCACCAGCTCGACCGGACTCTTCATGCGTTCTGGGAGCGACTTCCGTTGCGGGGGCTCAGGATCGCCGGAACGGTCGCCGCCGTCGGAGTGGTCGCCTACCTGGTCGCGGTTCGCCGTGGCTCGATCGAGCACTCGCTTTCGAAAGTCGGGAGCGCGCAGCCCGGCTGGATCGCCGTGGCCGTTGCCGCCGAGCTCCTCTCGCTTGCCTGCTACGCGGTGCTGGTCCGTGTGCTGCTGCAGCTCGGCGCGGTCACCGTCCCGTTCCGAGCCCTCTTCTCGCTCACGGTGATCGGCATCGCGATGCTCAACTCCATTCCAGGTGGGCAGGCGATCTCGACGATCTACTGGTACGAGCAGCTGAGGCGATACGCGGTCCAGCGGTCCGTTGCCGTCTTCGCGCTGCTGGTCTCGAGCCTGTTGGGTATCGCGACGCTCGTGCTCCTCGCCGCGGGCGGTCTCGCCGCCGGCAGCCACGGGTTCGGAGCTCAAGCGCGGTATCCCGTGCTCGCGGTCGCGGCCGCCATCCTCATCGCAGCCGTCCTCGGTCGCCGGCAGTTCGTGCCCGGTGCACTCTGGGCCGTCCGGCATCTGGGCGGGCAGGACGTCCCGCGTGAGCAGCCGCTCGCCGCCAATCACCTTGCGTCGTTGCTGGTGCTCGGCTTGCTCAACTGGCTGTTCGACGCGGCAGTTCTCTTCGCCGCCCTCGAGGCAATGGGCCAGACGATCCCAGTCCGTGGAGTCGTCGTCGCCTACACGCTGGGCCAACTCGTCTCCGCGATCCCGATTCTTCCGGGGGGCGGGGGGACGATCGAAGCGACCATGAGCGCCGGGCTGGTGCTCGCAGGGGGTACAGGCGCGGCAGTGATCGCCGCGGTGCTCCTCTACCGAATCGTCAGCGCCTGGGGCCTCGTCCCGCTTGGCTGGGGGCTGTGGCGCGCGATGCCCAACGCCCATCCTGCGAGGCTCGAACCAGCTGCGGGACCGTGAAGCGCCTCTACGCCGCCACCGGCGATGGGATCGTCCGCCTCGACGAGGTGGGCGAGGCGTGGACGGTCGAGTCGTCCCTCTCGGGGAGCGGCGCGCAGTGCCTCGCCGTCGACCCGGCCGACCCCCACACCGTGTTCGTCGGCCTCCGGGACGGCGGTGTGCGCCGCAGCGTCGACGGCGGCCGAACCTGGGCCGACTGCAAGCTGCCGGAGCCGGCGGTGTTCTCGCTCGCAGTGAGCGCGGCCGATGGGACGGTGTATGCGGGCACCGAGCCGAGCCGGCTCTTCCGTAGCGATGACGGAGGTGAGAGTTGGACCGCACTCGACGCACTGCTCGAGCTGCCATCGCAACCTCGTTGGAGCTTCCCACCGCGGCCCTGGACGTCACACGTGCGCTGGATCGCGCCCAGCCCACACGACGGCGACCTGCTCCTGGTCGGGATCGAGCTGGGCGGCCTGATGCGCTCCGGCGACGGCGGGCAGAGCTGGCAGGACCACCGCCCCGGCGCCCAGCGGGACGTGCACTCGCTCGCCTGGCATCCGCACACGCCGGGTCGTGCGTACGAAGCCGGCGGTGGCGGCGCAGCCTTCAGCACCGATGGAGGCAAGAGCTGGCAGCCGGCCGATGAGGGCCGCGAACGCCATTACGCCTGGTCGGTGACCGTCGATCCCGACGATCCCGACTGCTGGTACGTCTCGGCGAGCACCGGCCCTCGCGCCGCCCATGGTCGCGGCGACCCGCAAGCGCGTATCTATCGGCGACGCGAGGGCGAAGCCTGGCAGCCGCTCGCCGGCGGCCTCCCGGAACCGCTCCCCGCGATGCCCTACGCGCTGCTCGCCACCGACGGCCGCCTCGTCGCCGGTCTCGCCGACGGGCAGCTCTGGGAGAGCCGCGACCGCGGTGACACTTGGACGGCGATGCGACTCCACGGCGACACGCTGCGCACCGTGCTCGCGCTCGCGGCAGACCGAATTGGGAGCGCCGCCGAACCTCCGCTCGGGACTATCCTCGTCTGATGCCGACCCTGGCGGTCATCGGCGCCGGGCCGAAGGGCATCGCAATCGCCGCCAAGGCGCGGGCTCTGGCTGCGGCCGGTCTCGAGGTCCCGCAGGTCGTGCTCGTCGACCGGGGCCCCGTGGCCGGGAACTGGAGCGGCCGGCAGGGCTACACGAACGGCCTCTTGCCGCTGGGGACACCGCCGGAAAAGGATGTCGGCTTTCCGTATCCCGACAGCTGGGGCGCAGCCTCGGCATCGGTCACCCAGGCGATGACGGAGTTCAGCTGGCAGCGGCATCTGATGGCACATGGCCGATACGCCGACTGGGTCGATCGCGGACGAATGCGGCCGACGCACCGGGAGTGGACCGCGTACCTGCGTGAGGTCGCCGAGCGGGCCGAGGCCGAGCTCGTCAATGCCGAGCTCGTCGGCCTCGACGTCGAGGGCGACAGGTGGCGGCTGGCGCTGGAGGGAAGCGAGCCGATTTCGGCCGACGGGGTCGTGTTCACCGGCTCGGGGCAGCCGATCACCGTCGCCGGCCAGCCACGGGAGCACCCGCGTGTGTTCGATGGGCGGAGCTACTGGCTGCACGGGCGAGCCCTCAGGAAGCAGTTTGCCGAGAGCGTGTGCGTGATCGGCAGCGGTGAGACGGCGGCCTCGATCGTGATCAGCCTCCTGAAGAAGTCGCACAAGCGCTCGACCGTGGACGTCCTCACGAGCCGCGGAGTTCTCTACTCGCGCGGGGAGAGCTACGACGAGAACCGCTTCTATTCCGACCCCGGCGACTGGCCCCGGCTCGCGGAGTCGCATCGCCGCGAGTTCCTCGAACGCACCGATCGAGGCGTGTTCTCCGTGCAGGCGGAAGCGATCCTGAACCACTCACGCGGGTTCCGAACCCTTGCCGGACGGGCCGCGGCGATCGAGGCGGGAGACAGACAGGTCGTCGTCACGATCGAGTACGACGACCAGCGCGAGCGAGTCGCCTACGACCTCGTCGTGGTCGCGATCGGGTTCGATGCTCGTTGGTTCGAGTCGTTGCTCGGGAGCGACGCGAAGCGCCGACTCGAGCACGCGGCGGGGGCCGAGCTGGAACGACGCATCGACGTCGATCTGTCGATCGCGGAGCTGTCCCCGCCGATTCACCTGCCACTGCTCGCGGGGCTTGCGCAAGGACCGGGCTTCCCGAATCTGAGCTGTCTCGGCCTCTTGAGCGATCGCATCCTGCGTCGATACGTTCCGCTCGAGGAACCGATGCGGCGAATCGTGTCCGAGAGGAGAGAGCTTGTCTGAGACTCCCGATGACGTGTGGGAGAGCGACGACTGCGTTCGTCGCACGGTCGTTCTCCCGACCGAGCTCGCGGAACGGCTCGCCGCCGAGGCCGAGCTTCGTGGCCTCTCGATCAGCGACCTGCTGATCGAGTACGCAGCTGAAGGCCTACGGCGCGGGGGAGCAGAGAGGTAGTCGGTCAAGTCGCCGAACCTGCTGGCGTCCGACATTCGGAATACTTGATCGCTCAACAACGTTGAAGGTCGAACACATGGCGACCGCTCCCAAGCGAATCGGCTTCCTGTCCTTCGGCGCCTGGCATCCGGGAGGCGGCATGACGTCCACGGGCGGCGACGCGCTCCGGCAGACAGTGGAGCTCGCGGTCGCCGCCGAGCAGATCGGCATCGACGGTGCGTTCGTGCGCGTGCACCATTTCGCGCGCCAGCTCTCCTCGCCGTTCCCTCTCCTTACGGCGATCGGCGTCAAGACGAGCCGGATCGAGATCGGCACCGGCGTGATCGACATGCGCTACGAGAACCCGCTCTACATGGCCGAGGAGGCCGCAGCGGCGGACCTCCTCGCCGGCGGCCGGCTCCAGCTCGGCGTCAGCCGCGGCTCGCCCGAGCCCGCTTGGCACGGCGCCGAGGCCTTCGGCTATTCGATCGACGAGAACGAGGCACGCGAGAAGACGTCGCTCTTTCGCGCCGCGATCGCCGGCGCCGGGGTCGTCCCAGCCGACGTCGGGGGCCGGCCAGGCGAAGCCAGGCTTGCCGTCCAGCCGCAGTCGCCCGGTCTCGCCGACCGGATCTGGTGGGGCTCAGGCTCTCGCGACACCGCCGTCTGGGCGGGCGAGCAAGGCATGAACCTGATGAGCTCCACGCTCCTGCTCGAGGACACGCAGGTGCCGTTCGACCAGCTGCAGGCCGAGCAGATCGCGTTGTTCCGGGAGGCGTGGACGAAAGCAGGCCACGCCCGGGAGCCGCGCGTGTCGGTCAGCCGCAGCATCATCCCGATCACCTCAGACCTCGACCGGCGACTCTTCGGCGCCGACGCGAACGAGGACCAGGTCGGCTGGCTCGACGGCGCGCTCAGCCGCTTCGGCCGCAGCTACACCGGAGAGCCCGACCGCCTTGCGGAGGAACTCGCCGAGGACGCCGCCGTCGAAGCGGCCGACACGATTCTCCTGACCGTGCCCAGCCAGCTGGGCGTCGACTACAACGCCAGGATGCTCGAGACGATCGCGCGCGAGATCGCGCCCGCTGTCGGCTGGAGCGCGAGGCTCCCCGAGCCCGTCGGCTCGGGGACCGGCAAAACGGGCTCTCCGCGCTAGCCCTGGTTGGAGGCGCGAGTAAAGCCCCCGAGGTGCTCGGTGTGAAAGACGATCTCGACGCCCTCACCGGACTGCTGCTTCAGAGCGGTGAGCATCTCCTCGCTCGGCTGCCCGAAGACCTGGATCCTGACGGTCGCGTCGAGCGTCTCGGCATACGCCGCCCGTGCTCTCTCGGCAACGATCCCAATGTGCGCTTCCATCGAGGCCGCGTCCGGGTGAACCTGCACAACCGAGACCTCGTCTCCGGCGTCGTTCAGGTACTCGTTGAAGGCGATCAAGCGTGGCTCGTTGGCCTCGACGAATTCGACGAGACCCGGCACGCGCGCCCGCTCGCTGTCAAGTCGTCCAGGCTTGAGGCGATTCGTTGCGATGAAGATCAAGGGTCCCTGCATTCCACCTCCTTGCCGGTGACTTCGCTCGCAACCTCAGGTCGATCGCTTTACGGTTGGCCGTCGTACTCGGACGCGAACAGATAGCTCACCGCCAGGCTCCGGTACGGCCGCCAGCGATCCGACACCTCTGCCACTTCGTCGTCCGAAGGCAGGTGGTCGAGGCCGTACGCCCGCTGAATCGCGCGGCGGAGCGCCAGGTCGCCCGACAGGAACACGTCCGGCCGATCCAGCGCGACGAGCAGGAACCCGCGGGCCGTCCACGGCCCGATTCCGGGTACTTCGGTCAGGGTCGCTTCGACCTCGTCGTCCGTCATCGCGGCGAGCGCCTCGTCGCTCAGGCGGCCATCGACGAACCGCTCGGCCAACGCACGCAACGTCTCGCCTTTGCGAGCCGAGAAGCCGCTCTCGCGCAGCACGTGCGGATCCGCGGCCAGCAGCTCGGCCGCAGACGGCATGTGCCCTCCGAAGTGCTCCTCGAGGTGGCGGATGATCGCCCGCGTCGACGCGACCGACAGCTGCTGCCCGGCAACCTGGAAGACGAGTGTCCCGAAGCCGTCGAGCACCGGCAGCTCGTCCATCCAGGCCCGCGGGCGGAAACCCGGCCGCGCGTCGATCAGCCGCGCGAGGACGGGATCCGCCTTGCGGAGGGACTCGCGCGCCTTCCGATTGGCCAGTGCTGCGCGCTTGCGGGGTTGGCTGTCGACGCTCATGTCTGGATTCTGCCTCTCGTCAGCCCTCAGCGGTCAAGAGCGTGTAGAGGCGGGCGATCCGTCCATCACGCACCAGCGCCACGTCGATCCCGCTGGCCGCGGGCGGCTGCTCCGGCACGCCGAGGTTGAAGGCGAGGAGTCCCAGGTCGCGGCTGACGTGAACCGGTCCAGCGGCGCTGAAGACGAAGTCCGGCATGCGGTCGAGCAGCTTCTGCGCCTGCTCGTTCATCTCCGCATGCCCCCGCATCGTCCCGTCGGGGTCCGACCAGACCACGTCCTCCGTGTAGTTGCGTGCGATCGCCTCCAGGCGACGCTGCGGGTCGCGGACGTTGAACACGGCGAACAGGTTCTCGAGCAACAGCTCACGGATCCGCTCGACCTCCGTCGTGGCGGAGGCGGCGGTGCGCTCGGCGCCGACGTTCACGCTCGTTGCAGCCGTTCGGTGAGCACGATCTCGACGACGTCGTCGACCGTTTCCTCGCGCGCCCAGTCGCGCTGGAGCTCGACGGCGAGCGCCACCCAGCTGATCGGCGCGCCTCCCGCCTGGACGACCCGCTCGAGGCCGGCACGGTGCGCCTCCTCCGACGTGCCTCCGATCGCGTCGACGACGGGATAGACGTCGTAGCCCTCCCTCAGGGCGTCGAGTGCCGGAAACGCCATGCAGATCTCCGTCCAGAGCGCACACAGGATCAGCTTGCGCCGGCCGGTCGCACGCACCGCGGCAAGGAACTCGGCGTCCTCCCACGCGTTCGTGGTCGTCCTGTCGATCGGCGGGTTGTCCTCGAGCAGCTCAGCCAGCTCCGGCACGGTCGGTTGCCCACGTCCCGTCGCGACGTTGATCGTCGAGTGGACGATCGGCAGGTCGAATGCCTTCGCGGTCTTCACCGTCGAGACGATGTTCTCGAGCAGCAGGTCGCGATCGATCGAGTTGACGCCGGCGAACTGCGACGGCTGGTAGTCGATCACGCACAGGGCCGCGTTCTCCGGCGTGAGCAGGTGGTCGCCGACGGGGTCGCGAACGACGCTCCCCGCCATCAGGGGTGCACCTGGGCGCCGTAGCCGAGGTCGAGGCGGATCGACTGCATCACCTCGAACGACACGTCCTCCGTGAACACGTCCGCCGCCGCGAGCACGCCGGTGTACTTCTCGATCACGGGTGCGGCCGTCGTCGCCGCGCACTCGTCGAGGTATCCCTTGAGCGCCGCCCAGAAGTTCTCGCCGTACTTCACGAAGTAGGGCGTCGGGTCGACGGTGTCGATCGCGTTCCGTGCGCTGTCGGAGATGTCGGCCATGTACTGCTGGTGCAGGGCGAGGTCGTCGCGCGTGCCGAGCCGGCCCATGTGGCCGCCGATGAAGTACTTCCACGGGTAGGCGAGTGCGTTCCCCGGCGCCTCGAGGTAGCCGGGGATGTCCTCGGAGAGGTTGGACCGATAGATGGGCACCCAACCCGGATTGCAGATGTCGACGAGCATCATCGTGTCGTGGTCGGGCAGGTGGATGAGGATGTTGTCGGGCGAGTGATTGGGACCGTGGAAGGCGAGATCGATCCGCTCGCCGCCGATCTCGAGGGTGCGCTTGTCCTGGAAAGTCTCCTCGTTCGGAGGCCTGGCCGGATCGTTGTCCCGCAGGAGCAGCGTTCGCGTCTCCTCGTGCCCGATGCGGGTCACGTTCTTGTCGAACAGCGACGCCGCGCCGACGTGGTCGGAGTGGTGGTGCGAGTAGACGAGGTACTCGACCTTGTTGCTGACGCCGTTGTCGGCGGCGATCTCGTCGATCGCCCGCTGGATGTTGTTCCCGATCGTCGGCGGCGCGTCGAGCACGACGACACCGTCCGAGGTCGTCAGGAACGCGCACATGTAGGTCCCGTCGGTGACGTAGTAGAGGTTCCGCTCCACCCGGCCGACGTAGTAGCCCTGGTCGTTGAGTGCCTCCCCGAGAGCCTCGCGCGGAATCGGCGCGTAGTCGGGGAGGGTGGCGGTGTCGGTTGCGCTCATGCGTTGACTCCTTCGGTTGCGATGATGGCCCGTGCCTGGTCGAGGTCGAAGATCCGTCCCTGGAGCTCGCCGTCGGGGCCCTCCATTCGACCTGCCTCGGAGATGCCTCCGACCTTCAACGGCTCGAAGCCGGCTGCCCTGATCAGGCGTTGGGCGGCCGCCTCCGCCGCGTCGTCGTCGGTGGCGTAGAAGAGAACGACCCGCGGGTCGCGGTTCGCGCTGACCGCGAGCTGCTCGACGGCGCCGAGGCTCCCGAACGCCTTGACGAAGTGCGCGCTCGCGGGGAGCAGGCCGGCGACCACGGAGCCGGACGTCTGCCCGGCCGGCAGCGTTCTGATCATCTGTCCGTTCTCGAAACCGATCGGGTTCGACGGGTCGATCACGATCTTGCCCTCGAGCAGGGTCGCCGCGCCGGGCAGGTACTCCTTGGTCTGGTCGAGCCACGTTGCGAGCACGACGGTGTCTGCGCCTGCGATCGCGTCTTCGACAGAGGCGGCGCTTGCCTTCGGGCCCAACTCGTCCGCCAGCTCCTGTGCGTGTGCTTTGTCTGCGGCGGCCAGGACAACCGGTTCGTCGCCCGCCACGAGGTGGCGTGCGACCGTGCTCCCGAGGTTGCCGACGCCGATGATCGCGGTTGCCATCGCGCCTCCTTCCCGAACTTCTCCAGTGAGACGACGCTAGCCCCGGCGACCTCCCAGTCGCTTACGTGGATTCACTGCACTTGTTCGGGAAGCGCGAGGTCAAGCGCGTCCCGCAGCTGCGCGCGGGAGGTGACGCCGAGCTTCGGGAAGAGCCGGTAGAGGTGAGACTCGACCGTCCGGTGCGAGAGGTAGAGCTGCTCACCGATCTCCCGGTTCGAGAGCCCCTCGGCAGCCAGCTGGGCGATCTGAAGCTCCTGCGGCGACAGCTGCGCCCAGGCTCCGGGATCGCGGCGGCGGACCGTCTCGCCCGAGGCCCGCAGCTCCCGGCGAGCCCGTTCGGCGTAGCGCAGCAGTCCGAGCGCGTCGAACGTCTCGGCTGCTTCACGAAGCGGGGCACGAGACTGGGTCATGCGCCGGCGCCTACGCAGCCAGGCTCCGTAGGCGAGCTGCGAGCGTGCGACGTAGAACGGCCACTCCGGCTGGGCGGACGCAATCGCGGCCCGAAAGTGCCTTTCCGCCACCGCGTCCGGGGCGAGGATCGCCGCTGCGTACGCGACCTGCACCTCGAGGTGGGGGGCTCGCGTTCGCGCGGCGACCTGCTCCCACTCGGCGAGGTAGCCGCGAACCACGTCGAGGTCGCCGTCGCCACGCGCGGCGGCATCAACGAGATCGGCGAGCGCCGAGCCGCGGACGAAGGGATGGAAAGCGACGCTCTCCGGGTCGAAGATCCGAATCAGATGCTCATACCCCTCGCCGAACCGCTCGCCGGCAAGCGCCAACCTGCCGCGCGCGAATGCGGTCAGAGCAAGCATCGGGTGTGCCCCGAGCGGGACGAGCAGCGCCTCCCCCTCGGCGACCAAGCGCTCGTGGGCTTCGTCTTCGCCCTGCTCCGCGCCCGCGATCGCCTGGGCAAGGCGCGCGGCCACGATGTACCGCGGTGCGCGGATCTCCTCGGCGATCCGCGCACCTTCGGCCGAGCGCGTGATCGCGTCGCGCACCGCGCCGCGATGAAGATCCGCCCAGGCCTCCCATACGAGCGTGTGGGCGAGCAGGCTCAGGCGCCCATGGACACGCGCAGTCGAAGCCGCTGCCTGGAGGAATGGGCGTCCTAGGTTCCACGCCCAGACGGCCGACGCGGCGACGCCGACGTCGAAAAGCTCCTCTGGGTCGGAGATGCCGACTGGGGACAGACGCTTGACTTGCTCGACGACCTCTTTGCCTCTCCCGAGTGGATCGATCAATCCCAGGACGTACAAGCGGCTGGGGTCTTCGGGCGGCACTGCAATCTCGTCGGAGATCGCCGCAATCTCACGCCGCGTCTCGTCCTCCAGCCGCTCCCAGTAGGCGCGCACCGAGATCGTGTCGAGCGCTCGGAGAGCTCGTTTCCCCTCTTCGCCATCCACGAGCTCGCGCGCGATTCGCGCGAAGTCGCGGATCGTGGCCGAGCCCGACCACGTGTTGTCCGCCAACTCCAGGGTGAAGGCGGCCATCGCGTTTTCAGCAGCAGGGAGGCCGATCTGCACTGCCGCTCTGAGCAAACGCACGCCTTCGCTCGAACGGCCGAGCTCGCGTGCGAGGTCGCCTGCGCGGTAAAGCCGCGTTGCGCGGCGCTTTGGCTCGGCGGTCAGCTCTGCGGCTCGCTCGAAGGCGGAGACCGCAACGTCTCCGGCCCCGCGAAGCGTTGCCCTGTTCGCAGCAGCTTCGAGCGCCTCTGCGACCGCCTCGTCCGGCCCGGACGCCGCCGCGGCCCGGTGCCAGACGGCGCGATCGGGCTCATCGGCGAGCGCCTCGGCAAGGGCAGCGTGCGCGTCCCGAAGCTCCTCGGGTGTCGCCGCCTGCTTGATCGCCGAGACGATCAAGGGATGCCGAAATCGAAATCCTCCCGAATCGAGGGTCCCGAGCCCGGCGTCGACGGCCGGCTCCAGGTCGGCGGAGTCGACCACCTTTCCCGCCGCCAGGCTCAGCTCGGCCAGGTCGACTTCGTCGAGCGCGGCCAGGAGCAGCAGCCTCTGTGCGTCCGCGCCGAGGGTCGTGAGCCTCGACGCGAAAGCTTGCTCGAGCCGAGCCGTCAACGGCAGTGGGCCCGGCTGCGGCGTGTGTGCCCCGAGCTCGGCGGCGGCTGCCGGCAGCTCGATCAGCGCGAGCGGGTTACCGGCCGCCTCCTCGAGGACACGGCGCTTGAGCTCGGCCGCCAGCGTCGGGGCCGTGACGTCGAGGAGCTCGTTCGATGCTTCCCGGTCCAGCCCGGCCAGGCGCAGCTCGGGCAAGTCGGCGTCCTCGAAGGAGCTCGGCAGTCCCTCGCGGACCGCGAAGAGCAGAACTGCGGGATCCGACTCGATCCGACGCGCCACGAACTCGAGCACCTGCACGGAGGGCCGGTCGAGCCAGTGTGCGTCGTCGACCACGAAGAGCAGCGGCGTCTCGGCTGCCCGTTCCGCGACGAGCCCCAACGTCGCGAGGCCGATCAGGAACAGATCGGGAGCGTCGCCTTCGGCGATCCCGAACGCCGACTCGAGCGCCCGGCGCTGCGGTTCGGGAAGGAGCGTGAGCCCGCCGAGCAGGGGCAGGAGCAGCTGGTGAAGCCCCGCGAAAGCGAGCCGCGCCTCCGACAGCGCGCCCGCCGTCGACACCACCGTGACGCCCTGATGGAGCGCCCGTTCCTTGGCAGCCGCGAACAGCGCCGACTTGCCGATCCCCGCCTCGCCGCGAACGACGACCGCGCCGCCTCGCTCGTCGATCCCGTCGATGAGCGCGTACAGCTCTGCCAGCTCACGGTCGCGCCCGAGGAGCGGCTGTGACGTGGTGGCGATTCCGAGCTCCACTGACGTCCGAGTTTGCCTGCGGAAGCTCGACCGGGAGCCGACTAGCGGCTCACCCGCGGTCGAGTCGGAAGGGCCCCGACCCGTGCATTCGCCCTCTCCAACCTCGATTTTACCCGGTAAACGGCGCCCTCATGAGGCTCGCGTTCGTGCCCCATAATCGCCTGCCGAACACCCAGATCCCAGGAAATCGGAGGCGCGAATGCACGAGGTGGTCATCGCCGGCGGCGGGCCGACAGGGCTGACGCTGGCGGGCGAATTGGCGTTGGCGGGGGTGGACGTCGCCGTCGTCGAGCGGCGCGACAGCCAGCAGCTCGCCGGCTCGCGGGCGGGCGGCCTGCACTCCCGCACGATCGAGGTCTTCGACCAGCGCGGAATCGCCGACCGCTTCCTGGCCGAGGGGCAGACGGCGCAGGTCGGGGCCTTCGGCGCCACCAAGTTCGACATCAGCGACTTCCCCACGCGGCACCCGTACGGGCTTGGGCTCTGGCAGAACCACATCGAGCGGATCCTGGCCGGCTGGGTCGAGGAGCTGCCGGTGCAGTTCTACCGCGGGCGCGAGGTGACCGGCTTCACGCAGGACGACGACGGCGTCCACGTCGAGACGTCCGACGGCCCGATACGGGCGCAGTACCTCGTCGGGTGCGACGGGGGGCGCAGCCTGGTCCGTCGAACGGCCGGGATCGACTTCCCTGGCTGGGATCCCACGATCAGCAGCCTGATCGCCGAGGTCGAGATGACCGAGGAGCCTGAGCTGGGCATCCGCCACGACGCCGTCGGCATGCACGCCCTCGGCAGGGTGGAGTACGAGATCCACGACGGGGAGATCATCTGGAAGGACTCCGGCCCGATCCGGGTCATGGTGACCGAACAGCACGTCGGCCGGGGCGAGCCCACCTTGCGCGACATCAGCGAGGGCCTCATCGCCGTCTACGGGACCGACTTCGGGGTCCACAGCCCCACCTGGATCTCGAGGTTCACCGACATGACGCGCCAGGCCGCGGCGTACCGCGAGGGACGGGTCCTGCTCGCCGGCGACGCCGCCCATGTGCATTCACCCGACGGCGGCCAGGGCCTCAACATCGGGGTGCAAGATGCGGTCAACCTGGGCTGGAAGCTGGCCCAGGTGGTCAACGGGGTCTCGCCGGACGCCCTGCTGGACACCTACCACGCCGAGCGCCACCCGGTGGCCGCCCGCGTGCTGCGCAACACGATGGCCTCGGTCGCGCTGCGCCGTCCGGACGACCGCATCAAGGCGCTGGGCGACGTCGTGTCGGAGCTGCTGAGCTACGAAGAGCCGCGCAGGCACTTCGCCGCGATGATGTCCGGCCTGGACGTTCACTACGACCTCGGCGAAGGCCACCCGCTGCTCGGGCGCCGCATGCCTGATCTCGACCTGGTCACTGCCGACGGCCCTTTACGGGTCTACGCCCTGCTGCACCGGGCTCGGCCGGTGCTCCTCAAGCTCGGTGAGCCCGGCGGGCTCGACATCGCACCGTGGGCTGATCGGGTTCAGCTGGTCGACGCCGAGTACGCCGGCACCTGGGAGCTTCCGGCTCTCGGCGAGGTCGCGGCCCCCAGTGCGGTGTTGGTTCGCCCGGACGGCTACGTCGGGTGGGTCGGAGAGGGATCGGACCTCGGACTCAGAGACGCGCTCGCCATGTGGTTCGGACCGCCGGAAAGCGCGTAGCGCTGCTCAGAACGCGTCCGTCATCGACTTCCACTCCTGAAGGCGCTGCGCGATGAGCTCGGCGCGCGCTTGCGGGCTGCCGCCGTCCAGCACCTCGAGGTCCGAGGGATCGGCCCGGAAGTAGACGCCCGAGGTTCGGGCGTTCAGCTCGAGGTCGCGGTCCGATCGCGTCGTCCAGTACCCCGCCGCACGGTCGACGCTCTCGACGAGAATCTCGCCTGTGCCCTCGAGCTGCGGGGCGTTCGGATGCCGCGGACGTTCGCCGTTCCAGAAGTAGAAGACGCCAGCGGGATCCCGGCGCTCCTTCGAGGCCTCGCTCCAGTAGCGGACCGACAGCATCCCGTCCTCCTGCCAGCCGCGGCCGTTCACGGTCAGGGCGCCGTCGCGGTCGCGCGAGATCTGCAGCAGGCTCACCGCCGACGGCTCCTCCTCCGTCCGCATCGTGAGCGAAAGCTGCCACCACAGCCCTTCGATCGCGCTGCGGTGGCCTTCCGTCTCGATCGCCTTGCGCAGCTTCTGGTTGATCGCGCGGACCTCCGCCGGGCTCGTGTCCGGGTCGTAGCGGATCGAGGTCAGGCCGAGCAGGTCGCTCGGGAGCTTCGAGCCGCTCGCGTGGAGGATGAACGTGCGCCGGATCCCGAGCGCGCCGCCGAAGAGGCCTGCCTCGAAGACCACGTTGTCGCGCGGCGACGCCTGGCCGGACTCCGCTGCCTCCGTCGTCGTCCAGTCGTCCTGGGCGAACACGAACGCGGCGAAGTCGACCTCCTGGGAGAGCTCGACGAGCCGGTCGAGCGTCTGCCGCCCCGGGTTGAACGTGGTCGTCCAGGGCTCGACGTCTGCGACCTCCGCGAGCCCGCGTGTGATCGCCTGGATCAGCTTGGCCTGCTTGCCCGACGACCCGAGGAAGATGCGCGGTTTGTTCATGCGCGGGTTCACCGTCCGATCGGGAGACGAGGGCCAGCGTACAGTGCCGTATCGGCGAAACAACCCCCGCGGAGGCTCCCGAGAGGCCGGAGTCGTCGGCCTGGGCGCCCCTGCACGTCGCCGCCTTCCGCGCGCTCTGGCTCGCCGCCCTCGTCGGCCTGACGGGCGCGTGGTTCCAGACCGTCGGGGCGCAGTGGTTTCTCGTCGACCAGCCGCACGCGTCGATTCTCGTCTCGCTCGTCCAGGCCGCGACGACGATTCCATACGTTCTCTTCGGCCTGATCGCGGGCGTGCTAGCCGACATCCTCGATCGCAGGCTCGTGCTGATCGCGGTGCAGGCGACGGTGGCTGCGCTCGGCGCGTTGCTGGCCGTGCTGACCTTCGCGGACCGCGTCACACCGGCGCTGTTACTCGTGCTCGTTTTCCTCCTGGGAACGGGCTCGGCGCTGGGGGCGCCGGCCTACCAGTCGCTCGTTCCGGAGCTCGTCCCGCGGTCGGAGATTCCGGCGGCAGCGGCGCTCAACTCGATCAGCATCAACGTCGCCCGCGCGCTCGGACCCGCGATCGCCGGCGTGCTCGTCGCGACGGCAGGGGTGGCGTCGACGTTCGCCGTTTCCGCGGGCACCGCTCTCACGTATGCAGTGGTCGTCGCGCTCTGGCGTCCGCCAAGGGCCGAGCGGCACGTGCCGGAGCCGTTCGTCGGAGCCCTCCGCGCCGGGCCTCGTTACGTGCGCCACGCGCCGGTCGTGCGGCGGATCCTCCTGCGGGCGGCGCTCTTCCTGGTTCCCGCGAGCGCGCTCTTCGCACTCCTGCCGCTGATCGCCTCGCACCGGCTCGGGCTCGGCTCGGGCGGGTACGGCCTGCTGCTCGCCGCCCTCGGCGTCGGTGCGATTGCGGGCGCGCTCGTGCTGCCGCGAATCCGCGAACGGCTCTCGGCGAACGCGCTCGTGGCCGTCGCGGGCGGCGCCTTCGCGGTTGCTCTCGCCGCCGTCGCGCTGCTGCGGGACCCCGTGCCCGTCCTGCTCGTGCTCCTGCCGGCCGGCGTCGCCTGGGTCGTCGTGCTCTCGACGCTCAACGCGTCGCTGCAGCTGTTTCTCCCGGCGTGGGTCCGCGGACGGAGCCTGGCGATCTACACGATCGTGCTGTTCGGCGGCCAGGCGTTCGGCGCAATCGTCTTCGGAGCGATCGCCGACATCCTCGGGCTGGTCGAGGCGCTCCTGATCGCCGCGGGACTTGCCGCCGCCGCGGCCGCGACGATTCGGATCTGGCCGTTCTTCGAGACGACCGGCATGGACCGGGGCGCGGCCGTCTACTGGCCGGAACCGCAGCTCGCTGCGGGCGTCGATCCGGACGGCGGGCCGGTCGTCGTCGTGTCGACCTACGAGGTGCGGCCCGAGCGAGAAGGGTCGTTCGTCGAGGCGATGGCGCGCGTGCGCGAGTCCCGGCTGCGAACCGGAGCGGTCAGCTGGGGCCTGTACCGCGACGGCGCCGAGGGCCGGACGTTCGTCGAGATGTTCGTCGTCCTGAGCTGGGACGAGCACCTGCGCCAGCACCACGAACGGCTGACCGGCACCGACCGCGAGTACGAGGGCCGAGTCGACGCACTGGTCGACGGTGAGGACGTGCACCACCTCATCTCGGTCGACGTCCCTCGAGGCGGGCCCTCTTAGTGCGACTCCTGCCGGGCCGGAGGAACGATCAGCACCGGCCGGCCGGCGTGCTCCGCGACCTCGTGGGAAAGGCTTCCTTCGAACACCTCGCGTGCGCCCCTCAGACCTCGCGAGCCGATCACGATCACGGCCGCGTCGAGGTCGTTCGCGGCCTCGACGACGCCGTCCCAGGTCGGGGCCGCGAAGTCGGCGCGCGGCTCGGCCTCCAGGCCGTGCTCACGGGCGAGCTCGGCTCCGACGCGCGCCTTCGAGAGAGCGTCGGCCGTGTTGATCTCCTCGAAGTTGGGGATCACCGGCGCCAGGTCGGCCAGGGACTCCTGGGCGGTCACCGCCGGCGCGACGTCGAGGACGACGGCGCGGCGGCCGGGGAACAAGGTTGCAGCAGACTCGACCGCGTGACGCGCGCCCGTCGAGTCGTCGTAGCAGATGAGCAGCGGAGCCTCGTTCATGGTGTCTCCTCCTTGTCTGCGAACTAGTGACGACGGCGCGTGGCATTAGAGCCCGGTCTCGGCCTTGACCCGCCCGCTGCGCGCCGCTTCGACCAGCGCCTCGTAGTCGCGCTCGTTCTGGTCGGCGTACGCCTCGGCGAAGGCGACCAGCGCGCGGTCGAACGACGTCCCGCCGCCGAGGTAGCTCGCGATCGCGATCCGGTCGCCCGACCGGGCGTGGCCGCGCGCCAGGGCCCAGCCGCACGTCCGCCCGTAGGCCGCCATCTCGTCCGGCCGCATCACCCCGAGCTCGACCGTGCCCTTCCAGTCCTTCAGCTGCCGCGCGTAGAAGTCGACCGTCCCGCCGCTGGACCTCGGCATCCGCCGCCAGCCGAGGAAGATGTCGCTCGCTGCCTGCATAAGCCGTTGGCCGGCGACCACGCGCGCGCCGTGGTTCCGGTAGGTGCTCTTGCCGACGAACGGCTCGAGCACCGACGGCTGCGCCTCTTTGACCTGCAGGAAGAGCGGGTCCTGCCGGTCGCGCCCGAGCAGCAGCGCGATCCACGCCTCGGTGCCGACGCTGCCGACGCCGACCACCTTCCGCGCGAGGTGCGCGAACCGGTACCGGCCGAGCAGCACGCGGCGATCGGTCGACAGCGAGTCGCGGTAGCCGCGCAGGAAGTCGCGCACCACCTTCGTCTGCTCCGCCTCTGTGGCCGTCGGCGCGAGCTCCTCGACCGGGACGATCAGCGGTGGGTCGGAGATGATCCGCGGCTCGCCGTCGACCTCGTGCGTCAGCTTCGAGAACGCCCTCAGGCTGTCGCGCGTGCGCGCCTTGGCGACGTCGCGATCGAGGCGCTTGCGCTGCTGGCGGGTGAGCGCGGGCCGGAGCTCCGCGAGCAGCGGCTCGACCTCGAGCCGCGCGTACCAGACCTCCAGGTCGCGCTTGCCGGCGAACGCCCGCATGGCGCTCCGGTAGCTCGCCGTGGTGTCGCGGACGACCCGTTGCCGCTCCTTCGCCTTGAACGCGTTGTCGCGTCCTGCCACCGCCAGGCTCGCGACGAGTCGCTTGACGTCCCACTCCCACGGGCCGGGCGACGTCTCGTCGAAGTCGTTGATGTCGAAGACGAGCCGCCGCTCGGGTGAGGCGAAGACGCCGAAGTTCGACGCGTGGCCGTCTCCGCACAGCTGCGTGACGAGCGCGGTGTGGGGGAGAGCCGCGAGATCCGAGGCCATGATCGCGGCCCCGCCTCGATAGAAGGCGAACGGCGAGACCAGCATCCGGCCGTAGCGAATCGGCACGAGTTCGGCGATGCGCGACTCGGCCTGCTCCTCGAGCAGTCCGATCGGGTCCGGGCGATCCGCGGCGGCGGTGAAGTCTGCGTGACTCGAGCGCGGAACCGCTTCGCGCTCGGCGCGCCCGCGGGCCACCCGCTCGTCGACCGTGGGCGTTGCCTCTCTAGCCGTCGGAGAGCAGCCCTTCGCGGTGGGCGATCGCCACCGCCTCGAGGCGCGAGTGCGCGCCGAGTGCGGCGAAGACGTGGCGGATGTGGTTCCGCACCGTCTCCGTGCTCAGGTGGAGCATCTCGGCGATGTCGGCCGTGGAAGCGCCCTGCCCGAGCAGCTGCAGGACCTCGTACTGGCGCGTCGTGAGACCCGCCGCTTCGGGCCCCAGGCGCGGCGGGCCGAGCACGGCGACGCCGAAGATCGCGTGCGCGACGTCACCGTCGGGGATCGCGACGGAGCTGATCTCGGCGCTCCGCCGCTTCCCGTCCGGGGTGACGATGTCGACCTCGTAGTCGGTCGGCGGCCCTCCCGCGAGCTTCTTCGCCAGCTGCTGCTCCACGCGGGGAACGTCTTCGGGAGCGACGACCGAGGTGAACGGCCGGCCGAGCAGGTCGCCGACCGTCTCGCGAACGGCCTGGTTCTCCCAGGTGACGACTCCCCGCCGGTCGAGGATTCCCGCCGGGACGCGCACCTGCTCGAGCATCACGAGCATGTCGATCGGCGCGCGATCGTCCGCCGCCATCGGCGTCAGAGGCGACCCGACCGCGGCTCGTCAGGGTCGAAGTCGGTGCCGACCCACTCCTGCTCGGACCGCGCCCGCGAGTCCCAGGCAGTGGACGGTTGCGGCTCCTCTCGCTCGCGCTCCGTGAGCGGATGGTCGGGCGGAGGGCCGGTGATCAGCTGGCGGATCCAGTCGAGCAGCCTCACGCGCGCATCATCTCACCCGGGACGCGGGGCAGCGCGATGACGGATACTCGGCGCTTCCGGGCCTGGGAGTCAGCGTGACGACGACGAGCGCGAGTCGGGAGCAGGAGGTCGAGCGGGCTGACCGGTCGTGGCACCTCTCGCTGCTCACGAGGACCGAGCCGGGCCGCCGCAACCGCAGACCCATCGACTCGGCCGTCCTGGTCTTCGCCGCGCTGTTCGTCGGGCTCTCGGCGGTGATCGCATCCCAGGCTCCTGCGCAGGACAACGAGGTGGCGCACGC
>Ga0207683_10001425_pt1 | contig 21622 bp, 19 predicted proteins | sample KBSM73metaG_FD_184333 | JGI IMG/M metagenome (GOLD analysis project Ga0207683, IMG submission 184333) | Miscanthus rhizosphere microbial communities from Kellogg Biological Station, Michigan, USA - KBS M7-3 metaG (SPAdes) (version 2) | ecosystem: Host-associated > Plants > Roots > Rhizosphere >... | reverse complement strand
CCGGGCGTTCGGGGCCGACCTGCTGTCGATGGCCCACTACCGCCGCGCCCGCTGGGGGGTGCGCCGCACGTTCCAGACCGAGCAGGCCATCGAGGAGCTCTCGGTGTTCGACAATGTGGCCATGGTGCACGAGCACGCCAGGCTCGGCGGCGCTTCCCGCCGCGGTGACGTGCTGGACGCGCTCACGTTCACCGGCCTCGACGCCGACCCGGAGACCAAGGTGCGCACGCTCGGGGCCGGCCAGCGCCGCCTGGTCGAGGTGGCGCGGGCCGTCGTCGGGCGGCCGCGGCTGGTGCTGCTGGACGAGCCCGCCGCCGGGCTGCCGGACGAGGAGACCAGGCACCTGGCCGAGGTGATCCGGCGCATCCCCGAGCACACCGGCGCCCTGGCCATCCTGGTCGACCACGACATGAGCCTGGTCTCGGCCTGCTGCGCGACCACAGCCGTGCTCGACTTCGGCAAGCTGATCGCGTCCGGCCCGACCGCCGCGGTCCTCCGCGACGACGCCGTGATCCGTGCCTACCTGGGGGTGGCATGAGCTCGTTGCACCTGCGCGACCTCACCGTCGAGCGCGGCGGCCGGGCGGTGGTCAGGGACGTCTCGGTGGAGATCGAGGCGGGCCAGGTCACCGCCCTGCTCGGGCCGAACGGGGCGGGCAAGTCCACTCTGGTCCTGGCCGTCGGCGGCGTGTTGCGGCCGCGCTCAGGCACCGTGCTCCTCGACGGCGAGGACATCACCGGCCGCCGCCCGGAACGGATCCGGCAGGCGGGCGTCGCGATCGTGCCGGAGGGCCGCCGGCTGCTACCCGACCTGACCGTCGAGGACAACCTGCGGGTGGCCAGCTACGCGCTGACCCGCGACCAGGCCCAGGCCGGCCGGGACCGGGTCCTCGAGCTGTTCCCCCAGCTCGGCCAGCGGCTCACCGCCGCCGCCCGGACCCTGTCCGGCGGCGAGCAGCAGATGGTCGTGCTGGCCCAGGCGCTGATCACGCAGCCCCGCTACCTGCTGATCGACGAGCTGTCCCTCGGCCTGGCCCCGGTCGTGGTCAGCCGGCTGATCCCGGTCATCGCCGCGGTGGCCGAATCCGGCACCGGCGTGCTGCTGATCGAGCAGTTCGCCACCGTCGCGCTCGGCCTGGCCCAGCAGGCGCACATCATGGAGGGCGGCCGGATCCGCTTCTCCGGCCTGGCCCGCGAGCTGCGCGAGCAGCCCGAGCTGCTCAGCTCCGCCTACCTCCTCCGCGGCAGCCCCACCGCCGACCCCACCGCTCCCCTCCGCGGCGGGCCGGATACCGAACGGGCCGGCTAATCCGTCCCCCGCCGGCCCGCGCCACCCGAACCACAAGCCCCAGCCGCACCTCTGGTCCGTCGAGCTCCATTGGTTTGCCCCAGGCAAGCCGCTCGACTCCACCTGAATTCAGTGAGAGTGGCGCTGTGCACAAAAGAAGGTGCACAGCGCCACTCTCATACCTTCTGCGCCGCCCCTAGAGTCAGGGCCATGATCAATATCTGTTTCGCCGGCGTCACCGGGTGGACGGCGCCGCCCATCCTCGCCGCCATCGACGCCGCCGAGGACCTCACGCTGACCTCGGGCGTCTCCCGGTCGGCGGCCGGTCAGGGCGCGGTCTACGCGACCGCCGCCGAGGCACTCGCCGCCGCGCCGGCCGACGTGCTGGTCGACTTCACCAGCGCCGCCGCGGTCCAGGGCAACGCGCGGGCCGCGATCGAGGCCGGGGTGCACGTGGTCATCGGCACCAGCGGCCTGACCGCCGGCGACTACGCCGAGATCGACCGGCTGGCCCGCGACCGGGGGGTCGGCGTGATCGCGGCCGGGAACTTCTCGGTCATGGCCGCCGTGCTGCGCCGCGCCGCCACGATGGCCGCGGAGCACATCGGCGCCTGGGAGATCATCGACTACGCCAGCGACACCAAGCCCGACGTGCCCAGCGGCACGGCGCGCGATCTCGCCGAGACCCTGGGGCAGGTCCGCGAGCCGGCCCGTGCCGTGCCGCTCGCCGACCTAGAGGGACCGGCCGAGGCGCGCGGGGCCGAGGTCGGCGGGACCCGGGTTCATTCGGTCCGGCTGCCCGGCTTCGTGGTCAGCACCGAGGTGGTCTTCGCCGGGCCGGGGGAGCGGCTGGTCATGCGGCACGACCCGGGGCTGACCCCGGCCCCGTACGTCGCGGGCACCCTGCTGGCCGTGCGCCGGGTAGCGGACGCCGTGGGCGTCCGCCGCGGGCTGGACTCGCTACTGTTCGGCGGCCCGGCCTAGCCCCGGGCATCTTCACACCGATCACAAGTCGTCTGCAGCCCGGCTGCACCGTCGTGATGAGGATGTGGGTGTACGGCGGGGTGAGGGGGACGAGATGAGCGTTCAGCAGGTTGGTACCGATATCCGCGCGCTGCGGGATCTCGAGGATTTCCCGCTGGTGGAAGCGCTGTTCGGGCGTCGCTCGCGGCGCTTCGCGCGAGGCGGGGAAATCCCGGACGGCCCGCTGGCCTACCGGTCCGGGCATGAGCCGGTTCCGCTCAGCGAGCTGGAGCGGATGCTGGTCCTCGGGGCCATGGGCGGGACGACGGGATGGCATTTCTCGATCACCCGGCACGCTCGCTACGCGCCGCACCTCTCGAACTATTCGGCCGCGGCCGCCGGGCGCACGTTCCCGTCGGCCGCCGGCTTCCATACCGCCGAACTGTTCTTCACCGACGACTCGGGCGTGTACCTGTTCGCGACCCGCGACGCTGGCGCGCTCGTCGACCCGGCCACCGAGGAGGTGACGCCCGAGCTGATGGTCGAGCGGCACCGCGGGCGGGTACGGAAGCTGGACGGCGGGCGGCTCTACCTGCCGGCCGAGGAACCGTACCTGGAGGGCCATAACACCTGGTGCGTCAACGTCCCCGGGTCGCTGCTGGTCATCCCGGTGGCCGACATCGCCCAGCACCTGATCGCGGTTCTCTGCTTCCTCGCCCAGAACGGGTACGCGCTCTACGACGACGTCAACCGCCGCGAGATCCCCGGGCTGGCCGGGTTCAGCGGGCTGGTCAACGTCGACGATCCGCTTCCGCTCACGTTCGCCGAGCAGTACGCGCTGACCGAGGCCACCGCGGAGCTGGCCACCGCCTGCTACGCCGGCGTGCTGCTATTGCAGGGTATGGGCCTGGGCGGCTGGATGTTCGACGGGATCGACCGCTTCGCCATGCTCGGCGCCTCGGGCCACCCTGACGTGCCCGGCCTCGGGTTCCGGTACGACCAGGACGAGCGCTGGCCGGTGCCCAACCCGACCGGCCGGGAAGGGGTCTTCGAGGCGTACTGCCCGCCGCACTACCCCGACATGGCCGCCGCGGTGGAGGCGTTCGCCGAGCGCAAGTTCGGTCCCGGCGGCCCGTTCCATCCCGGGACGCCGGGGGCCTGGACCGACAGTCCCGGCGTCCGGGGCAGCGCCCAGATCCACGACCCGGCGTTCAAGGCCTGCGTCGCCCGGCAGGCACAGTACGTCTTCGACACGTTCGGCAAGTTCCCGGGCACGGTGCCGTCGGTGTTCATCATGAACTACGTCCAGGCTCATCACCTGGACCTCGACTTCTACGACCGGTTCTTCCGGCCCGGCGCATACCTGCGCACGCACGCCGAGCACATGCAGCGCTGGCACGGCGAGCAGCAGGGAGGGTGACCAGGAATGCTGTCGGCCAAGACGATCTTTGCCGAGATATTCGATAACGACGAGGCGTTCCGGCTCTTCTGCTCCATCGCGGCCAGCGACGAGGCGCAGGGCGGCTGGGAGAACGGCCGGATCGCGGCCCTGGTACCGGAGTCGTGCCAGGACCTGGCACCTAAGATTGCCCGGCACGGCGCGGACGAGGATAAGCACGGGCGCATATTCAACGCGCTGCTGCGCAAGCGGGGCCTGCAGCCAGTACCCGTGCCCGCCGAGACGGACTACACGATGCGGCTGGAGCGTGTCGGCCTCGGACTGACCCACCGCCAGTTGCGGCGCGAGGAGCAGCTGACCGAACGCGACATCATCGCCTATCTGGTGCACAGCCGGGTTACCGAGCAGCGCGCCTCGGAGCAGATGCGGGCGCTGCGGACATACGCCGGCTCCCGTCAGGAGATCAGCCGCGCGGTCACGATGATCGCCAATGACGAGGACAACCACCTCGCCTACTGCCACGAGGAGCTGCTCAGGCTGGCCGCGTCGGGGTACGCGGACACCATCCGGCGCATGCTGCGTGCGACGGCCCTCGCCGAGATTGCCATCTACCGCGACGTGAGCAAGGCGGTCATGGCGCACCTAGGGCGCATCTTGCGCTGGCCCTGGCCGAAGGCAGCCGTGCTGATAGCCGCCATCCAGGCCATCTATCTCTACGAACGGCTCGGCGGCTGGCGGCGGATGGTGTCCCTGCAGGCACCGGCCCGGCGCAACGCACTCGGCGGCAAGCCGCCGGCGCGCCAGCCTGCCTGACACGCCGGACTGTATTTTCCCGTCCGATGCCCGCTCCGTTCAGGTAACAGGGTGGGGAGGGGCCATGACCTACGAGGCAGAGCACCACGTCCGGTCGGTCCTGGTGGGGGACCTGAGGCTGCCGCCGGAGGACGCGGCGGATCAGGTCCAGGTCGACCCGGGCGAGAAAGTTCCCATGCTGGTCGAGCTCAACTTGCGCTACCCGGGCGGGCTGGCCGAGGTCCGGCGGGCCTTCTACGCATTGTGGGAGCAGTACGCCGAACGGGCCGGAGGGTCGTGGCCGGCCGAACCTGCGTCGGTCAGTCCGGTCCAGCCGCCCGTCCCAACGGGGCTCGCACTGGTTGCGCCCAAGCTCTACCAGTGCGTCCTGTCCCGCGCCGACGCGCAGCAGATGGCCGGGCACGACCGCAGCTCCGCCCGGGACAGCGGGCTTCCCCCGGTCATCTTCCGGATCTGGCCGGACTACACCCTGACGCCCCAGATCGACCGTTCGGCGCCGACCGTGAAAGTCGACGCGGCCTGGCGCTCCTACGACGCCCGCGGGCACGGGATCGTCTGGGCCGTCATCGACAGCGGGATCGACGCCTGCCATCCGCACTTTTCAGCCCTCGAGCTGGCCAGGGAGGGCCGCGGGGACATGCCGCCGCAGGGCCTGACCAGTCAGCTGCACCGCGATTTCAGCTACCTGGTCAACCCGGACAGCCCGGCGCCGGCTGCTCCCGGCTCGGGCCTGTCCGACGACAGCGGGCACGGCACCCACGTGGCCGGGATCATCGCCGGCTGCTCGCCCGATGGCTCCGTTCCGCTGGTCGCGGACTCGAAGGAAGCCGGGGACAGCGGGTACGTCCCGCGCACTCGCGTCGGCAAGCTGTCCGGCATGGCGCCGGCCTGCGAGCTGGTGAGCCTGAAGGTCATGCGCCGCAGCCCGCAGGGCACCTGGGTCACCTCCTCGGCCGCGGTCATCCGGGCCCTGACCTATCTGCGCACGGAGGTCAACGTCGACCCGGGCCTGCTGCGCGTGCACGGGATCAACATGAGCCTGGGCTGCGAATGGCAGCCGGACCAGTACGCCGCGGGCCAGTCCCCGCTGTGCCAGGCCGTGAACCTCCTGGTCGCCTCCGGTGTCGTCGTGGTGGTGTCGGCGGGTAACTACGGGGCCAGCACGACCCGCGGAGACTCGGCCAACACCGCGGCCATCATGGGGTCGATCACCGAGCCCGCCCACGCGCGGGACTGCATCGCGGTGGGATCGACCCACCGCGAGGCGCCCCATGCCTTCGGTGTCACCTGGACCTCCGGCAAGGGCCCGACCCTGGACGGCCGGATGAAGCCGGACGTGGTGGCGCCGGGCGAGTGGATCGCCTCGGCCGCCACCGGCCAGGTCCGCGCGGGCGCCGGTTTCGACCCGCCCGCGGCCGCCCCGGACCCGGCCAGCCTGCTGACCTACGCCGAGCTGTCCGGCACGTCCATGGCCGCGCCGCACGTCTCCGGCGTCGTCGCCGCGTTCTTGTCCGCCCGGCCGGAGTTCATCGGCCGCCCGGAGCAGGTCAAGAGCCTTCTCACGCAGAGTGCCACCGACCTGGGCCGCGAACGGTACGCACAAGGCGCCGGCCTGGTCGACCTGATGCGGATGCTCGCCAACGTCTGACAGAAAGGGCTACCGCCATGCCACCACTACCGACCGGCGAACCGGTCTGGGACCTCCAGTTCGACGAAGACGGCAAGCTGACGTCGCCCGCTCAGGGCAGCTTCCTGGCCGAGGTGGCCGCGGCCGGCGTCACCGACCTGTTCGCCTTCAGCCACGGATGGGGCACGTCGCAGAACAGCGCGCGCCAGCTGTACAACACGATGTTCCCGTTGATCCGCACCGCCGCGCACGGCCTGCCCGGCATCGGGAAGGTGGGCTTCGCCGGCATCTACTGGCCGTCGCTGTGGTTCCCGCCGACCCCGGCGACCCCTCCGCCCGCCGCTGGCGCTCAGCAAGCGGACGCCGGTGCCGTGGTGGACCTCAGCGCCGGGACCGCCGCGCTGTCGGGCGCCGACATCGCCGCGGCCCTGCAGCCCGGGTTCGCCGACCCGGCGCAGGCCGCTGCCATCACGCAGATCGGCCAGCTCATCGACGACGGCGAGAGCGCGGCCGGGGCGGCCGAGTCCGACGACGCGAAGCAGCAGCGACTCGAGCAGATCAGCCAGCTGATCAAGTCGCTGACGCCGCCGCCCGCGCCCGACGGCGAATTCGAGGACGCCGGCGAGACCGCGCTGCTGCTGAGCGATGATCCCGCCGCGGATTACCAGGCGGCCGCGGACGCCTTCGGCAGCACGCCGTCGGCCGGCGCGCAGCAGGGCCTCGGCGACTGGTTCGGCAAGGCCATCGGCGGTGCCAAGGACGTCCTGCGGGTGTTCTCCTACAACACCATGAAGGCCCGCGCCGGGACCGTCGGCCGGAACGGCCTCGGGCCCCTGCTCGCCGCGCTGCACGCGCAATCGCCCGCCGTCCGGGTGCACCTGATCGGGCACAGCTTCGGCGCCCGGCTGGTGTCCTTCGCGCTATCCGGCGTGGGCGAGCCGGCCAGCAGCCCGGTCGCCTCGCTGGTTCTTCTGCAGGGCGCGTTCTCGCACTGGTCCTTCGCGCACGCCCAGGACAACCCGTTCGGCAGCCCCGGCGCCCTGAACGCCTATGCCGACCGGGTGCACGGTCCCCTGGCGGCTACCCACACCGTCTACGACTGGGCCGTCGGCGTGTGGTACCCCAAGGCCTCCTTCCTGGCCCATCAGGATGCGGCGGCCGCCGTCGCCGACCGGTGGGGCGGCATGGGCTCCGACGGCTTCCAGGCCGTCAAGCCGGCCGAAGACCGGGCCATGCCCGCCCAGGGTGGCACCAGTTACGATCTCGCGCCCGGCACCTTCTACCGGATCGACGCCGCCAGCGTCATCAACGACACCAAGAACGAGCCGTTCTCCGGAGCGCACTCCGACATCAAGAAGCTCCCGGTGGCGCAGCTAGCCGCGGCCGCCGCGGCCGCCCACGCCTAGGCGTCGCCGCGCCAGGTGCGGAAGTAGCCGGCCGCGAACTCGGTGAGGGCCCGGGCCGCGGCGGGCCGGTAGGCGTCAGCGCGCCAGACCAGGCTGAGCGTACGCCGGCACGGGACATCCAGGTGCGGGGCATCCAGGTGCAGCCAGGCTCAGCGCCCTGGCGCTGGCCGCGGCCCTGGTGGCGTTGCCGGACAGCCCGGCCCGGCCGGCCCGGGTCGACGTCACGGGCGCCGTCCTGCTCGGCGCGGGGATCGCCGGGCTGCTCCTGGTGCTGGCCCAGGGACCGGCCTGGGGCTGGACGTCGGCCGCCACCCTCGCCGGAGCGGTTACCTCGGTGGCGCTGCTGGCCGTCTGGATCGGCTGGGAGCAGCGCGTTCGGCATCCGCTGATCGAACTGCGGTTGCTCGGCCGCCGGCCGGTACTGGCCGCCAACCTCACCGTCTTCCTGATCGCCGTCGGCTTCTACCCGCTGATGTCGCTCGTCGTCCGCTTCGCCCAGACGCCGCCCGCGGCCGGTTACGGCCTGGGCGCGCCGGTGGTCGTGGCCGCGGCCATGCTCACCCCGTTCTCCCTGGCTAGCTTCGCCGCCAGCCGGCTCGCCGCGCGGGCCGCCCGGCGCACCTCGGCCGAGTTCGTGGTGGCGGCCAGCTGCGTGCTGCTGATCGCCTCCATGGTGCTGTTCCTCGTCGCCCGGGACAGCTATCCGGGGCTGGTCGCCGTCATGGCCGTCTCCGGCCTCGGCGTGGGGAGCGCCTACGCGGTTAACCCGCTGCAGATCACCGCGGGCGTGCCCGCGTCGGAGACCGGCAGCGCGATCAGCTTCTACCAGCTCGTGCGGACCGTCGCCTACGCCATCGCCAGCGCGCTGAGCGCCACCGTGCTCGTGCTGTCCACGCCGGCCGGGGGCCGGTTTCCCGCGGACGCCGGTTACAGCGTCGCCGCCGGCATCTGCATCGCCGTCCTAGTCGCCGCGCTGGCCGTCAGCGTCGTATTCGTCATGAGAAGGCCGGTGCTGGGTAGGAAGCGCGCATGACAGAAGGCGACACCGGGGCACCGGAGCTCGTACTGGGCCCGCTGCTGCGTTACGTGGCCGAGACCGAGGCCACGATCTGGGTCGAGACCGAACGGGCCTGCGAGGTGGCGATCCTGGGCCACCGGGCGCGGACCTTCGAGGTCGCCGGGCACCACTACGCGCTGGTGGTGATCGGTGACCTGAGCCCGGGGACCGAGTACGAGTACCAGGTCGCCCTGGACGGCGTCATCCGCTGGCCCGAGCCGGACTCGGAGTTCCCGCCGAGCGTGCTCAGGACGCCGGACCCGGGCCGGCCGCTCCGGCTCGCCTTCGGCTCCTGCCGGATCGCCGAGCTGCCGATCCTGCCGCGCCGGCTCAGCTCCCGCCGCGCGCAGCGGGACGAGGAGGAACACGGGCCGGACGCGCTGGTCGCCTACGCGCTGGACCTGCGCGGGACGCCGCACGAGCGGTGGCCCGACCTGATGCTGCTGATCGGCGACCAGGTCTACGCCGACAACCCCGGGCCGGCCACGCGCGAGCTCATCGAGCAGCACCGTGACCCGGCCGAACCGCCCGGCTACCAGGTCGCCGACTTCGGCGAGTACTGCTTCCTGTACCGGGAGGCCTGGACCGAGCCCTCGGTGCGCTGGCTGCTGTCCGTCGTCCCCACCGCGATGATCTTCGACGACCACGACGTGCACGACGACTGGAACACCTCGGCCGCCTGGCGCCGCGACTACCAGGCCAAGCCGTGGTGGCCGGAGCGGATCCGCGCCGCCTACATGAGCTACTGGATCTATCAGCACCTGGGCAACCTGTCCCCGGCCGAACTCGCCAAGAACGACCTGTGGAAGCAGATGCTCCAGCCCGGTGATCACGCCGACGTGCTCGGCGAGTTCGCCGTCCAGGCCGACCAGCAGGTCGACGGCCTCCAGTGGAGCTTCCGGCGCGCCTTCGGCCCCCCGGGCGGCGGGGTGCGGATCGTCGTGATCGACTCGCGCGGCGGCCGGGTGCTCGACGAGGGCCGGCGGCTGATGGTGGACGATGCCGAGTGGCAGTGGGTCACCGAGTCGGTGGCCGGCGACTGGAACCACGTGGTGCTCGCCAGTTCGCTGCCGCTGCTGCTCCCGTACGGCATCCACGGCCTGGAGGCGTGGAACGAGGCCGTCTGCGGCGGAGCCTGGGGCAAGCGCGCCGCCCGCGTCGGCGAGCGGGTGCGCCGGGAGCTTGACCTGGAACACTGGGCCGCGTTCGGCCGGTCGTTCGGCCTTTTCGAGCGGCTCCTTACCGGGCTGGCCACGGGGGAGCAGGGCCGTCCGCCCGCCTCGGTCACCGTGCTCGGCGGGGACATCCACCACACCTACCTGGCCGCGGTGGACTTCCCGCCCGGGACGAACCCCCGCAGCTCGGTCTACCAGGCGGTGTGCTCGCCGATCCACAACACGCTGCCGGACCAATTCCGGCGCGGACACCAGCTGACCACCTCGCGGCCGGGCGGGGTGGCCGGCACCGGGATGGCCCGGCTGGCCGGGGTGCCCAAGACCAGGCTCCGCTGGCGGATCACCCGCGGCTCCTGGTTCCACAACATGCTCTCCGCCCTCGAGTTCGACGGCCGCCGGGCCCGCATCCGCTTCGACCGCACCGTCGCGGACGCCTCCGGCGTGCCCCACCTCCAGTCCGTCTGCGAAACCGAACTCAGCTGACCCCGCCGCACCCCGCGGCCCCACCCCCGCCCGCCCCAGCCCGCCCGCGCCCCAGCCCGCTCGCGCCCCAGCCCGCCCGCGGCCCGCATCATTGCGGATATCTGCACCCCCCATGGGGGGTGCAGATATCCGCAATCCTTGCCGCCGCCTTGGTGGTCGCATCAGCGGCCACGCCAGCCCCGCCAGTGCGGGCCGTGGCGACCGGACGGATCATTGAGTGTCGAAACTCCCCCTATCAGGGGTGCGATGACACTCAATGACGAACGCCGTGAAAGCCGTGACACCTGAGGCTGCCATTTTGACTTGCCAACTTGGAAAGTCAAGAGTTAAGCTTTCCTACTAGGAAAGTCAAACGAGGCGAAGTCAAACGAGCGGACAACCGCCAAACGGGGCAGAAGCACACGGGGTAAGGGGCAGCACGGTGGAATTCGACGACGCGCGGGCAGGTATGGCCGACATCGAGGCGCGGCAGGCGCAGGCGGTGCGGGAGGCGGCGAGCTGGCGATGGCCCTGGTGGTACGTGGCGGCTACCGCGGCGCTGATGGTCGGGATATCGGTGGCGATGGACTTCGGCCAGCATCCCGCCACGCTCATCGTGGTGTACTGCTGCGGCGCGTCGCTGCTGCAGATCCCGCTGGCCGCCCGGATGCGGGTGCGGCTGCACCGGTCCCGCAGTACGTTCCGGGTCAACTGGCCGCTGGCCGCACTGCTGCTCACGGTGGCCGCGGTCTACGTGCTGGCCCGGATGGCGCTGGATGCGGCCGGCGCACCGCTGCCCAGCACGCTGGCCGGGCTGCTGATGGCCGGCGCGTACGCGGCGGGGCTGCCGGTCGCGCAGCAGATGACCGCGCGGCGGCTGCTGGCGGCCCGCTGATGAGCGATGCGCCGAAGGGCATCGAGCCGCGGTTCGACGAGCTGATCCACGCGCCGACGCGGCTCTCGATCGTCGCCCTGCTGGCCGCGGCCGACTGGGCCGACTTCACCTTCGTGCGGGACAGCCTGAGCCTGAGCGACTCGGCCCTGTCCAAGCAGATCTCCATCCTGGAACAGGCCGGCTACGTGACCGTGCGCAAGACCGGCGCGGGCCGCAGCCGCCGCACTCACCTGCGGCTGAGCCCGTCCGGACGCCGGGCCTTCAGCGCACACGCCGCCGCCCTGCGGCAGATCATCACCGGCGCCGAAGCCCTCATCCCGTAACGGCACCTAGGCCCGCGCGGACAGGTCCAGGCTGGCGGGGATGGCCCTGACCGCACCGTCCAGGCGCTCGAGCAGTGCCTCCCGGCCGCCGCGACCGCCGTGGCGGACCCAGTGCCGGCCGGCCACGCTAAACGCGGTGGTGGCGAGTTCGGCCAGGACCAGCAGCCGGAGATCCTCGGGGTCCAGGCCGAGCTTGCCCGCCAGGCACTCGGTCACCTGCCGCTCCACCCCGGCGCGGTAGTGCTCCACGTAGGCGAGCAGGGCCGGCTCGCCCGCGATCAGCCGGCGGGTGGCGAGGAACCGGTCGTCCCAGCCGGGATCGAGCCCGGCGGCGGCCGCGGCCAGCGTCTGGTGCAGCTCGCCGAGGATGGCGCCGGACAGCTCACGGCCGGCCAGCGCGGTCAGGTAGGCCGTCCAGAGTTCGGTCTCGGCCTCGATCGCCGCGGCCTCCTTGGCCGGGAAGAAGCGGAAGAACGTGCTCTTCGAGACCTCCGCCTCCGCGGCCACATCCTCCAGCGTGGTGCGGCCGAAGCCATTCGACGCGAACAGCCGCAGCGCCGCGTCGGCCAGCGCGCGGCGGGTCCGCAGCTTCTTGCGCTCGCGCAGCGGCAGGGAGCGGTCCGCGGCCGGAGTGATCACGCCCGGCATCCTATCCGATGACGACACCAAGAAGCTAATAAAGCTGAGTAGTTTTTAAAACTTGACATTAAATAAGACTGAGTTCCAAAATGAGGGAGATGCCGATCGAGGAGAGATCATGGAGTACCAGCTCGACATGAGCATGATGTTCGCGATGCACGACGCGCTCCGGCGCGAACTCGTGCAGGTCGCACGCATCGGAAGGCGAACCGGCGACCACCCGGGCCAGCTGCTGCGGGCCGCCCTGGGGTGGGAGCTCTTCAAGAAGTTCCTGCTCGTCCACCACCAGTCCGAGGACGACACCCTGTGGCCGGCTCTGCGCGCGAACGTGGCCGGGCAGCCCGAACGGGTGGCCCTGGCCGACGCGCTGGAGGCCGAGCACGCCGTCATCGAACCCCTGCTGACCGCCATCGACGCGGCCGCGGCCGACCCGGATTACGGCTACCAGCGGTTCGGCGACATCGTCGATGAGCTCGCCACCAAGCTGACCGCGCACCTGGCCCACGAGGAGACCGACGGGCTGCCGCTGATCGACGCTTCGCTGACCGAGCAGGAGTGGCAACACTTCGCCCAGGTCCATGCCGAACGGATCCGCGGTGACGCATCGCTGTACATGCCCTGGCTGCTCAACGGGGCGAGCCCGCAGATGCTGGACGCGATCCTCGGCAAGTTCCCGCCGCCGCTGCTCGCCGCCTTCCGCGAGGAGTGGGGGCCGAGGTACGCGGGCCTCGACGTCTGGAACGCCGCGCTTTCCGGAAGGGCGTGAGGGCCGTGTCCGTTCAGAACCGGACCGGGCTCACCCCGCAGGCCCCGCCCCCGGTACAGCGCAGGCTCGGCCTGGCCCTGCTGGTCATCGCGACCGCGGAGCTGATGCTGGTGCTCGACGACACGATCGTGAACGTCGCCCTGCCGAGCATGCAGCGCTCGCTGCACCTGGCCACCTCCCACCTGAACTGGGTGATCAGCTTCTACGCGCTCGCCTTCGGCGGCCTGATGCTGGCCGGCGGCCGGGCCGGCGACCTGTTCGGCCGCCTGAGGGTGTTCCGGGTCGGGGTCGGCGTGTTCACCCTGGCCTCGATCGCCGGCGGATTTGCCCCGAACGGGCCGGTGTTGATCGTCGCTCGTATCGTGCAGGGGGCCGGCGCCGCGATCGCCGCACCCTGCGCGTTGTCCCTGCTGGCCACGACGTTCCCGGCCGGGCCGGCCAGGACCAGGGCGCTCGGCGTCTACGGCGCGATGGGCGGCCTCGGCTCGGTGGTCGGCCTGCTGCTCGGCGGCGCGCTCACCGAGTACCTGAGCTGGCGCTGGGTGCTGTTCATCAACGTGCCCATCGCGGTCGTGGTGCTGCTCGGCACCGGCGTTCTCGTCCCGGGCGACACCGAGCACGGCACCCTCGACGTGCCGGGCGCGATCACCGCGACCCTGGGCGTCGGCTCGCTCATCTTCGCGCTCACCCGCGGCAACACCAACGGCTGGAACGACGCGGGGACCCTCGTCTCGTTCGCGGCCGGGGCCGTGCTGCTGGCCGCGTTCGGCCTGATCGAGCGACGCAGCCGGGCGCCGATGGTGCCGCCCCGGCTGGTGCGCGACCGCAACCGAGCTGGCGCGAACGCCGTGATGCTGCTCCTCGGCGCGGGCATGCTCGCCATGTTCTACCTGCTCACGCTGTACATGCAGGTGGTGCGGGGCTACTCGGCGGTACACACGGGGCTGGCCTACCTGCCGTTCGTGGCGGGCGTCGGCGTGGCCTCCGGCGGGCTGGGGCCGCGGCTGCTCGGCGCGCTGCCCGCCCGGATCGTCATCGCGGCCGGGATGCTGCTGTGCGCCGGCGGCCTGGCCTGGTACGTGGCCAGGCTGACCCCCACGTCGGACTACTTCGCGGTGATGCTCCCGGCCATGCTGGCCGGCGGGACCGGCACCGGGCTGACCTTCGTCGGCTGCACCGTGACCGGCATGCGGGACGTCGCCCCGCGCGACAGCGGCGTCGCCGCCGGCCTGCTCAACACCAGCGTGCAGGTGGGCAGCGCGCTCGGCCTGGGCGCACTGGCCGCCATCGCCTCGATGGTGACCAGGAACCGCCTGGAGGGCCACGCGGTGGCGGCGGCGCTCACCGACGGCTACGTGGCCGGGCTCCTGGCCGGCGCGGTGCTCTTCACGGTGGGCGCGGTCGTCGCGATCTGCACCGTCAACGCCAGGATCAGCCCGGCCGAGGCCGCGGCCCGCTGAGTCAGGCGGCCTCCCACAAGTCAGTACGGTGCGCGGCGACGTGGGCCGCGATGCCGGCCAGCGCCGCGGCCGCGGGCAGGGACGGGAGCCGCCGTCCGTCCCGCAGCCTGACCGCGACCTGGCCGGCGCCGGCTTCCCGCTCGCCGATGACCGCCTGGTACGGGACCAGCCGGGACGACCGGATCCGGCGGTTCAGGGTGCCCGAGTCCGGTCCGGCGACCCGGGCGCGCAACCCCAGTCCGGTGGCGTGCCCGCAGACCGAGGCCGCCGCCGCGGCCTGCGCATCGGTTACCGGCAGCACCACGAGCTGTTCCGGCGCCAGCCAGTCGGGAAAGGCGCCGCCGTGCCGTTCGATCAGGTGCGCGACCGCCCGCTCCATGCTGCCGACGATGCTGCGGTGCACCATGACCGGGCGGTGCCTGGCCCCGTCCGCGCCGGTGTACTGCAGGCCGAACCGGTCCGGCTGGTAAAAGTCGACCTGGACGGTGGACAGGGTCGCCTCCCGCTCGGCGGCGTCGGCCACCTGCACGTCGATCTTCGGCCCGTAGAACGCCGCCTCGCCCTCACCCGCCTCCCAGGGCAGGCCCGAGTCGTCGAGTATGCCGGCCAGCATGGCGGCGGCCTGGTCCCAGATCCGCGGGTCGCCCACGTATTTGCCGGCGCTGCCCGGGCGGGCCGGACCGGGCAGCGACAGCCGGTACCGGGTCGGCTCGATGCCGAGCGCGGCGTAGGCCTGCCGGATCATCGCCAGCGCCGCGCGGGCTTCGGCCGCGGCCTGGTCCGGGGTGCAGAAGATGTGCGCGTCGTTCAGCTGCATCGCCCGCACCCTGGTCAGCCCGCCGAGCACCCCGGACAGCTCGGTCCGGTACTGGCCGCCCAGCTCGGCCAGCCGGAGCGGCAGCTCGCGGTAGCTCCGCCCGCGGGACCGGTAGAGCAGCGCGTGGTGCGGGCACAGGCTGGGCCGCAGCACGACCTCCTCCCTGCCGGATTCCATGGGGCCCAGCTCCATCGGCGGGTACATGCCGTCGCGGTAGTGCGACCAGTGCCCCGATATCTCGTACAGCTCGCGCTTGCCCAGCACGGGCGAGTAGACGTGGCTGTACCCGGCCCGCCGCTCCAGCTCGCGCAGGTACTCCTCCAGCGCGTGCCGGACCGCCGCCCCCGCGGGCAGCCAGAAGGGCAGCCCGGCGCCGATCAGCGGGTCGGTGTCGAACAGCCCGAGCTCACGGCCGAGCTTGCGGTGATCGTCCATGGTGGCCTCCCTGGTCAGGGGCGGGCGGCCAGCCGGAAACACGAAGCCCCGGGGCGCTCGCCCCGGGGCTTCGTGTTCAAAGACAGCGATCAGCGCGCCGGGAACGGCTCCGGCGTCGTCGTCATGCCAGCACGCTGCATGCCGGTCACGGTATCAGCCGCCCCCCGGCCGCCGCACCTGGGTTTCGAGCTGGGCCTTCATGGCCTCGGCCAGGGCGAGCGCCGCGCTGAGCGGGCGGATCATCACGACGAGCTCGTCGATCAGGCCGTCGGTCCCGCTATGGAGAAAGTCGCTGCCCTCTAGTTCCCGGCTTCCCACCCGCGCCTGGAAGAGCAGCACGTGGTCGGGCGCGCCGGGCGAACCGATCTCGCGCACGTAGCGGAAGTCCTCCGCGACGCGCGAGAAGGCACGCAGGATCGGTGCGACGGCCTCGCGTCCCTGGTACGGGGCGAACACGACCGGGCTGCGGAAGACGACGTCCTCGGCGAGCAGCGCCAGGGCGGCGTCGATGTCGCGGGCTTCCACCGCGGCACGGAACGGGTGTGTCACGTCATCCCTCCCTGGTCCGCCCCGCCGGCGTTCTGCGCCGCCATGCTGGCCAGCCGGGCATAGTCGTAGGCGTCTTCCGGCTTCGCGCGCACGAACCCGTCGAGGCCCACGGCGTCCTGGCCGACCAGGATCCGCCAGGCTCCCGATAGCACCCCGTCCAGGATGATGGTGGCCGCCCCGGCCGAACTGAGCGGCGCGCTGTCGCGGAAGTCGTTGCTCATCTTCTCGAGCATCTGGCGCATCTCGCCGGCCGAGGCGCCCTCGGCCAGCGCGCCGCGCCGGATCAGCTCGGCCCGCCGTTCTTGCTGGGCGTCGGTCAGTGGCCCGGAGTCCGCCAGGATGCCGTGGGCGCGCATGCTGTTCGCGACGATGTCGGTGCCGATGTGCCCGGGCATCACCACGGCCACCCGGACCTGGGGCGCGTTGGTGCGCAGGTCCTCGATCAGCGCCTCGGTGAAGCCCTTGACCGCGAACTTGGCCGCGCAGTAGGCGGTGTTCGGCATGCCCGGGCCCAGCGTGGCCCAGAAGCCGTTCACGCTGCTGGTGTTGACCAGGACTCCGTCGCCGCTGGCGATGAGCAGCGGCAGGAACGCGCGGGCGCAGTAGTAGACGCCCCACCAGTCCACCGCGAACGTGCGCTCCCAGTCCTCCCGGCGGTCGTTGACGAAGCTGCCGCCGCCGATGCCGGCGTTGCTGAAGACCAGGTCCACGTGATCGGTGGCGTGCGCGGCCAGCAGCTCATCGCGCAAGCGCAGCACCTGCGCTTCGTCTGAGACGTCGCAGGCATGGCTGGTGACGACGACGCCGGGCGGGGCGTTCTCCCGCGCCACGGCCGCGGTCTCCGCCACGGCGTCCGCGTTCAGGTCGCAGGCCGCGACCGAGCATCCCTGTGCCGCCAGCTGGCGGACGAGCTCACGGCCCATGCCGGAACCGCCACCGGTCACCACCGCGAGCTTGCCCGAGAACGAGTCCATCGTCGGCACCTCCCTTACCGCAACCGATATCACGATCCGGGGTGCCGGGCCGGCACGGGTATCCGGTCCAGATCACGAGCCAGCACGACCTCACCGCCGAAAACGGCCGCCGCCTCGTCGGCCAGCCGCCGGTCGCCTTCGGGGCCGTGCTCGTAGCGCTGCGAGAAGTGGGTGAGGACGAGCAGCCGCACCCCGCCCTGCGCCGCGATCTGCCCGGCCTGCCCGGCGGTCATGTGCCCGTAGTCGCGGGCCAGCGCGGCCTCGGCGTTGGCGAACGTGGACTCGCAGACCAGCATGTCCGCCCGGTCCGCCAGCGCGAAGGCCGCGTCACACAGCCGGGTGTCCATGACAAACGCGAACCGCTGACCCGGCCTCGGCTCGCTCACCTGCTCCAGCGTCACCGTCCGGCCGCCCGCCTCGAGCCGCCCGGAACGCTGCAGCCGCCCGATGTCGGGCCCGGTGATGCCCAGGGCCGCCAGCCGGTCCGGCAGCATCCGCCGCCCGTCCGGCTCGGTCAGCCGGTAGCCGACGGTCGGGACGCTGTGCGACAGCGCCCGCGCCTCCAGCCGGAACGGGGACGTGCCGATGCCGGAAGAAAGTACCGCCTCCGCCCCCCTGACCCGCCGTTCGCGCAGGTCCAGCACGTCGCGGAACAGCGACGCGTGCCGCAGCCGCCCGAACACGTCCCGGCTGCCCGCGGGGTAGCAGACCTCCACCGGGTGCGGCACCCGGTCCAGCGACATCCGCGCCAGCACGCCCGGCAGGCCGAGGCAGTGGTCACCGTGGAGATGGGTGATGCAGATGCGGGTGATCTGGCTCGCGGTGACCCCGGCGAACAGCATCTGCCGCTGCGTTCCCTCACCCGGGTCGAACAGCAGGCCCTCGTCGTCCCAGCGCAGGAAATAGCCGTTGTGATTGCGGCGGCGGGTGGGCGCCTGACTCGCCGTGCCGAGGACCACCAGCTCACGATTGGACACGGCACCCCACACTAACCCCCACCTACCCGCCCTCACCTGCCGCCGCGTGATCGTGTGCAGCTGGGCGCCAGAATCGATACCTAACTGCACACGATCGCGGCTGCCGTCTCCGGCGGGCTTAGGGGCCGGGGTTCACGACTAGGGCGCTGCCGCCGAACAGGCGGACCGGCTCGGCGATGGCCTCGAAGCGGTCGCGCCCGAGCACCTGCAGCGCGGTCGCGTCGCCCGGGTAGTTGTCCAGGGGCAGGATCGGCCCGGTGGCCAGGGTGAACTTCTCGCCGTACTGGCTGGTGAGCTGGGCCGCCAGGGCGCTGTTGTAGAAGTCGGGTTCGGCCAGCGAGGTGGGCGCGTTGCGCTGGCTCACCCGCGGCGCGGCGAGCGCCGCCGGCAGCGACATGCCGAAGTCCACGTGGTTCAGGATGATCTGCAAGATGGTCGTGGGGATCGTGGACCCGCCGGCCGCGCCAACGCTGAACACTGGCTTGCCGTCCCGGAACGCGATGACCGGTCCCATGCTCGACCGCGGCTGCTTGCCGCCGGCCGGCAGGTTCGGGTCGGAGGCCCCGGCCGACGGCGGGGCGAAGTCGAAGTCGGTCATCTCGTTGTTGAGCAGGAAGCCGTAACCAGGCACGGTCTGGCCGCTGCCGCCGAAGAAGTTGATCGTGTTGGTGAACGCGACGACGTCGCCCCACTTGTCGGCGGTGACGATGTTGTTGGTGTGGCCGCCCTCCGCGGCCGGCTGCTGCGCGCCCTGCGCCGGGCAGGTCCCGTACGGCGGATAAGGGTTACCAGGGGCCACCGGGGAGACGAGCGCCGTGTTACCGATCAGGCAGCGCCTGGTCGCGGCGAACGCCGGGTCGAGCAGCCCGGACAGCGGCACGCTCACGTAGCGCGGGTCGCCCACGTAGGCGTTGCGGTCGGCGTAGGCCAGCCGTGACGCCTCCAGGTAGTGGAACAGCGCCGTCACCCTGGGCTCGCCGGACAGGTTGTATCCGCTCAGGATGTTCAGCGCCTCGCCCACGGTGGACCCGCTGCTCGACGGCGGCGCCATGCTGTAGATATCCAGGCCGCGGTAGCGCACGCGGGTCGGCGCCAGCACCCGGGCCCGGTAGGCGCGCAGGTCGGCCGTTGTCATGATGCCGGGCAGCTGGACCACGCTCTGGCCCGGGGTCAGCACCGGGTGGTCATCGGCCTGGACGATGGCCTGGCCGAGGGGCCCGTCGTACAGGTAGGACGGCCCGTACCTGGCCAGCAGCCGGTAGGTCTTGGCCAGGTCGGGATTGCGGAGCAGTGTGCCGACCGGAAGCGGCTGTCCCGACGGCGTCAGCAGCAGCGCGCGGCTGGCCGGGTAGGCCTGCAGCTCCGGCAGGTCGGACTGGGTGAGCTGGACGAAATCCTGGTTGACCCGGAACCCGCGCTCGGCCACCCCGATGGCCGGCTGGAGATCGGCGGCCAGGCTCTTGCGCCCGTACTGGCTGACCGCCTTGGCCCAGGCGGCCACCATCGAGGGCACGCCCGTGGCCAGCGGCTGGTCCGAGGCGTAGTCGTAGTCGAGCGGCTGGCCCGTCTTCGGGTCGAGGAACATCGTCGTCGTGCACGCCGCGGGGCAGTTCTCGCGGCCGTCGATGGTCACGACCTCGTGCGTCTTGGCCAGGTAGATCACCATGAAGCCGCCGCCGCCAGGCCCGGCCACGAACGGGACGGTGACGCCCAATGCGCTGGCTGTGGCCACCGCGGCGTCGACCGCGTTGCCGCCGTGCTTCAGCACGTCGATGCCGGCCTGGCTGGCGTCCACATCCATCGACGCGACCGCGCCCCCCGAGCCGACCGCGACCGGCTCCTTCACCACGCTCGCAGGGCTCTGCCCGGTGGCCCGGGCCCCGGCGGGAACGGCCAGCAGCAGCGCGGCCACCGCTGAGACGGCGATCACGGGCAAGCGACGCATGGGATACCTCCGCCCGGCTCGGTGCAGATCAGGCCATCGGCTAAAACTAACACAAACACTCAAAACCCGTCTTGATCAGACACCAGGCTGGGTGGCCGCAGGAGTACCGATGATGCCTCGCGGCTGGGCCCGTTGCCGGGGCGGCAGGCATCGCTTACCGTAACCCAGGCGATCGGATCCTGACCATGACGTGTCAGGCTTAGGCCTACCGAGACTGGCGGCGCGGAGCGACCGGCGAGGTACCGTGCTCAGCGGGCGGGAGTGGCACACAGTGAGCGGACGCACGCAGGAACAGGTGGCGCCGTATATGGCGGTGGGGCTGTCCACCGTCGTGCACGGCATCGGCAGCCGCCGGGATATCGAGCGCAACCTGCAGATCGTGGAGGACGGGATCCACGCGGCGGTGTCGATCGTGGGCATCAACATGCCCGTGCGGCTGATCGCACTCGCCGAGGGAGCCTTGACCGGGTTCACCGACGAGATCTTCGATATCCCGCACGTCACCGCGGCGCGCGATCTGTTCATCGACATCCCCGGCCCGGAAACCGACCGGCTCGCCTCGCTTGCCCGGCAATACGACACCTACATCGTGGCGCAGTGCAAGGCGCGCTGGCCGGAGGTAATCGACAAGCGCTTCTTCAACACGCTTTTCGTCATCTCGAGACAGGGTGAGATCGTCCACAAAGCCGCCAAGAACCACCTCTGGTGCCGAGAGCGCTCGTGCGTTCCGCATGACGTCTACGACCGCTGGGTGGAACTGTTCGGCGACGGAATCGACGCGTTCTACCCGGTGCTGCGCACCGACGACATCGGCAATATCGGCACGATCTGCTGCTCCGACGGAGAGTACCCGGAGGCGGTACGCGCGCTCGCGTTCAACGGCGCCGAGGTTGTTTACCGCCCGAGCGAGGCGGTGCCGATGACCCAGATGGGGATGGAGCCCGGCGGGACCTGGCTGTTGCAGAACCGGGCGCATGCGCATTTCAACAACGTCTACATGGTCTGCCCGAATGTCGGCCCGGTGTATGTGCACCCGAAGATGGAGCATCCTTATGACATCGCGGGCGGCAACTCTCACATTGTCGACTACCAGGGGACCGTGCTCGGGCACACCGCATCAGGCGCCAATACGTTTGTCGCCGGGATCGTCGACATCGAGGCCCTCCGCCAGTTCCGCACGATGAATCTCAACTCCAACTGGATGAAGGACCTGCGGACGGAGATCTTCCGGCGCATGTACTCCGAACCCGTCCACCCGAAGAATCTCTGGCTGAACGCCGAACCACTCCAGCACGCTGACGTGGACGAGATCTACCGCGCGAACATCGGCCGGCTCATCGCCCGGGGAAGCTTTACACCACCCGCGCGGGCCTTTCCCGGAGCGCGGTACATCGCGCCCGCGGAATCCCCCGACGAGGCCGACTGGGAACACGTCCGGAGCCTGTGGGCTGCGCCGGCCGACGAATAGCCGTCGTCACGCATCCGTGAACAGCTGCAGCACTATAGCCGGGTCGCGACCAGCGGGAGTGTCGCGGACCAGGCGGAGGCTGAGCTTGCCGGGCAGGAAGTAGTTCCGGCTCCACTGCACCGGGCGGCCATCGCCGGAAGCGGCGCTGTCGAGGTACATGGTCTCGGTTAGCATGAGCGCGGCCG
>Ga0207683_10001424_pt1 | contig 21623 bp, 21 predicted proteins | sample KBSM73metaG_FD_184333 | JGI IMG/M metagenome (GOLD analysis project Ga0207683, IMG submission 184333) | Miscanthus rhizosphere microbial communities from Kellogg Biological Station, Michigan, USA - KBS M7-3 metaG (SPAdes) (version 2) | ecosystem: Host-associated > Plants > Roots > Rhizosphere >... | reverse complement strand
TCCCGGCGCTGGATTTGCCCAGACCGCGATTCCGGATACGCCCGCCGGCCAAGCCTTATCCGCATGGTTGGAGGCATTCAACAGCGGCGAGCGCGCCACGATAGAGGCCTACGTCACGAAGTTTGACCCGAATAACTCCGTGGAAAGAATCATGAGCTTCCGAAGTCAGACAGGCGGCTTCGATCTGATCGCGATCCTGAACAGTGAGCCTGCCGCAATCAAGTTCAAGGTAAAAGAAAAGGGCAGCTCAACGATTGCCATCGGAAATCTCCGGATGAAGGATGGGCAATCGACAATCGTTGAGAGCCTTGGCGTGCGCGCCATTCCTGCGGATGCGGAGGAAGAAGAGATCAAGCTCGACGGCCCGCAACGGGAGCGCATTGTCGAGGCGGCCTCCGCGAAATTGAACGAGTATTACATCTATGCCGAGACCGCCAAAAAGATGGCGGCTGCTCTGAACAAGCACCTGAAAGATGGCGACTACAACGAAATCACCGAAGGCGATATTTTCGCTTCGCGTCTCACAGCAGATTTGCAGTCCGTCAGTCATGACAAGCACCTGCGCGTGACTTACAGCCCATATAAACTGCCGCCGAGCCATCACGGCCCGACGCCAGAGGAACAAGCGCGATTCCGCAAAGACATGGAGCGGCTTAACTGTGGGTTTGATAAGGTCGAAATCCTGCCCAACAACATCGGATACGTGAAGTTCGATATGTTCGCGGCGCCCGACGTCTGCGGTGCGACGGCGACGGCTGCGATGAATCTCGTGGCTCACACGGATGCGATCATTTTCGACCTGCGCGAGAATGGCGGGGGCGATCCGCTGATGGTTGCGTTCCTCGCGACTTATCTCTTCAACGATGTGACGCACCTCAGCGACATCTACGAGCGCAAGGGAAACAAAACGACACAGTATTGGACGCTCCCCCACGTTCCCGGAACACGGTCGCCAAAGACGCCCGCTTATGTGCTGACGTCCAAGTTCACCTTCTCAGGGGCAGAAGATTTCACCTACAACCTGAAGCAGCTGAAACGTGTGACTGTGGTGGGCGAAACGACGGGTGGAGGCGCGCACCCTGTAAGCGGGCACAGGCTGGACGACCACTTCTCGATCGGCGTGCCCTATGCGCGCGATATCAATCCCATGACCAAGACCAACTGGGAAGGGACTGGCGTTGCGCCGGATGTCGCGGTAAAGGCGTCGGAAGCGCTGGAAACCGCGGAGAAGCTGGCTGCGGCGAAGATCAGCGCGGCCAGGGAGAAGGCCAAATAGCCTCGTCGCCGTATACTCAACCTCGCAAATGATTCGCATTCTTGCTACGGTTTTCGCCGCGCTGCTGGGGATGGCTTTCGGCAGCTTTCTCAACGTGTGCCTGAGCCGCTGGCCAGAGGGCGAGAGTGTGGTCAGGCCGGGTTCGCATTGTCGAAGCTGCGGGCGAACGCTGGCGTGGTGGGAGAACTTTCCACTGGTGAGTTGGCTTGCGCTGAGAGGGCGCTGCCGGACGTGCAAATCGAGAATCAGTTGGCGGTATCCGCTTGTGGAACTGGCGGTGGGCCTACTGTGGGCCATTGTCGTGTGGCAGGCGATGCGGCCCCACATGGATGCACTCGCCAGCACTCCGGGGCCAATCTCATTCAGCCCGTGGTTCCTAGTCCTTCTGGCGGCAACCGCACTTGGAAAGATGCTCCTCACCTGGATGCTGATCGGTCTTGCCGTCCTGGACGCGGAGCAGTTGTGGTTGCCCGACATTGCGACCTTGCCGGGGATTGTGCTGGGAGCAGCAGTTGCGCTCTCGCGGGGTGATTTCCTGCTCGGAGGAGGTTCGGCGAGCGCTTCCCGACTGCTGCAATGTCTCAATATCGCATTCGCGATTCTGGCCGCGGCCGGTCTTGTTCTTTTGATTCGGTGGGTCTACTGGCTCGTCCGGCGTCGCGAAGGGATGGGCCTCGGCGACGCCAAGCTCATGGCCATGCTGGCAGCGTGGCTCGGATTGCCCGGAGCATTGCTCTCCTTTGCCCTGGGAGTCTTCCTCGGTGCGATCTTTGCGGTGGGTCTGCTTGCGGCACCAAACCGTAATGACAAGTCAGAATCATGGATCTTAACGAAGCTGCCCTTCGGCACGTTTCTCTGCATCGGCGGAATCGTGAGCGCTCTCTGGGGTCAGCCCATCATCGCGGCTTATCTGCATTGGGCGGGATTCTAGAACCTATTGCTGAGGCTGCTGCGTTGCCGGCTGATTTGCTGAGACGGCGGGAGCATTGGCCAGCTCCGGTTGCTTCAGGAACTTCTTCGCTTCTTTGCCGTGCTTGCTATCCGGGTCGTATTCCATCACTTTCATATAGTTCGCCTTGGCATTTGGATAGTCGCCCAATTGCCGTTGCGCCTCTGCCAGTCCCCAATAGACGTCAGGGTTTTCAGGGTCGAGCACCAAGGCTGCCTGAAAGCGCGAAAGTGCAGCCCTCCAGTTCTTTCGATCCAGATAAAAGCCGCCCACATTTACGTCTTCTGCAGCGCTTTCCTGATGGCTGGGCTCCTGCGCCTTCCCACGTTTTCCGGCCTTCTCGGCATCCGGTGGAATTCTTATGTCCTCAGTTCCCTGCAGACTCGAACTGAACCCGCTGTCCGACGAAGATGAAGAACCCGCCGCCGGGTCGTCGGGACTGCGAATCGGATCCGTATCTTCGCCAAGCAGACTGGTCATTCCGCTATCCAAATCATTGTCAGCCGGCGGCGGAGCAGCCGGTGTTGCGGTGGTAGGCACCACCGGAACTGAAGTTGTGTCCTCAGGAAAAGGATTCGAATTTGAAGAGGGTGTTGCAGGCTTCTGCGTGTTTCCGGCTGGCTGTGGAGCATCGCCCGGCGGCTTGCTTTGCGATGATCCGGACGCCGGGGGAGTCGGAGTCGACTCTGCGAGGAGTATCGACGAGGTCGACAGGCAACCTGCCAGGATCAGTCCAATTTGAAATACCCGATTCATTTCGTCTTTTTTCGCCACTTCAATGGTACGATGCCATGCATACAGCACTTCAAGTCGTTCAAGGAAAACTTCCTCATCCGTATGGGACTCATCATTCGCTCATCTGCCATTCATGCAGCAGGCTGCTACACAACAACTGCCGTTCGCAAGGGTACCCGCGTCGCCGAATACACCGGGCCCCGCTTGAGCAAAGAGGAGGCCGACAGCGCGAACGAGGAGTCGCCCATCACCTACCTCTTTGGACTTGGGGACGGCTCGATCGTAATCGACGGACATTGCATGGCGATGTTCATTAATCACAGTTGCGATCCCAACTGCGAAACACATGAAGTCCGCGGGCGCGTGTGGATTATAGCGATTCGCAACATCGCGCCCGGCGAAGAAATCACCTACGACTACTGCCTTTATGACGGCGGTGATGACGAGGCGCTCTGCAACTGCGGCGCAAAACAATGCCGTGGAACCATGTACTCGCCAGAGGAAATCCGGCGGCGCAAGACAGCGGCGAAAAATCCACTCAAGAAGAAGTCTGCCAAGCGCAAATCAGACAAACCGGTTCTCGTGGAAGATGAATCTGGTACGGATGCTGCGGAAAGCGCTGCCTAATTGTGGGTTAACCAGCGATAGCCAGTTTTCAATTGCCACTCAAATTTATCTCTGTTAACATCCGCTGACATTCCCCGATCGGATCGGACCTTTGAGTTAGAGGCAAGGCCATGTCGACAACACAAGCCGTGCGCGCTCATACACCTGCGCGTTTAACCAAGCCCGGCGGCTTGATCGATAGATACTTCTACTTCTTCATGTCGCTGCTCATTGCGGTGACCGTCGTTTACGGATTCAGCCACACGGTGGACAAGAATCTCTTCCATCCCGCCGTGCCCCGGCCAGTGGTTCTTTCTTTTCATTCGGCGATCTTCTCCGGGTGGGTGGTCTTCTTCATTTTTCAGTCAGCACTCGTTAGAACGCACAATGTGCGAATCCATCGGCTCTCCGGCTGGTTTGGCGCAGCACTTGCCGCCGCAATTCCCCTGGTGGGAGTTTCGACGGCGATCACGATGACACGGTTTCATTTTCACCAATTGCACGAGAGCGACGGATCAACCTTCGTCCTCGTCCCATTCTTCGACGTCACCTGCTTTTCGATTGCTTTTTGGCTGGCGTTCTATTGGCGCAAGAAGCCTGAGTTCCACCGTCGCCTGGTCCTGATTGCCTCGTGCGCGTTGACAGCTGCAGCTTTTGGTCGCTTCCCGGCCAACATCTTGCCGCCTGTCATGTTTTATGCTGGCGTGGACGTATTGGTTCTTTTAGGCGTGGCACGCGATCTCCTTGTGAATCACCGCGTCCACAAGGTCTATGCGTATGCTCTTCCGGCATTGATCGCTTGCCAATTTTGGGTCATGTACACAATTGTGAGCAATGCTCATTGGTGGGTGAACCTCGCCAAGGCGATTGTTGGCTGAAATTGTCCCTCTCAACCAGCGAGCGGCGACATGCGCTCTGCCCTGATGCGCCTGCAACCAGCGGAGGATTAGCATAGGAGGGTCGATGCGTGGAGCCAAATGGAGCAGGAGCCCGAACTTCCGCCACTAACTGAAGAACAACTCGACACGCTGCGCCGGTTCGCGTTGTTCGAGGCCGGCCTTGACGAGACGCGCCGTTCGCTGGCAGGGGTGTTTGACTTCGATTTTGAAGTTGCTCGGAAGCCTCCTACGGGAATTGCGCTGGAACGAAGTTCAAGTGTGCACTTCCGCATTCCAGAGCCGGGCATCGTCATCACCCGCGAACACATTTCCAATGCTTTAGAGCGGAAGCGCTTTGGGTTGATCTCTGAGCGCGATCTTGTGTATTGGGCGACGATGCTCCTTCACAACGACGCATACGTTTTTGATCCCGGCGACGAGGATCTGATCGCCGAGTGGCTGAACGACATCAGCGTTAATCTCGATGCAACTTGAAGAATCACGTCGCTGTGCCCGTGAGATTGAGCATCCGCCGTCAGTTCTTACGCAGTCGCCGCCCTGCGCTTAATCATCCGGTAGATCCAGAGAATCAACACCGCGCCGAGAATCGACATGATGAATCCGGCTGACTGCCCTTGCTTGTACCAGCCAACCAGCTGACCGAGAAACGTCGCTCCAATCGAGCCTGCGATACCAATGATGATGGTAACCAGAATGCCGCCGGGATCTTTACCCGGCATGAACAGCTTGGCCAAGGCTCCGACCACCAACCCGATAAGAATTTCCCATATCAGTGCAAACACGGATTCTCCCTCCTTGTCTGATTTTTAGCGGCGTGCGCCTGTGTCACCCGCAGGACCGTGTCCAGCGATAGGCGCTTGTGTGCTGCTCTTAAACTCGTGTGCGGCGCAGCGTCAGGAAGCTTTTTGTCGTTCGGCAACCTTGGCCAACGCGATCGTCAGAACCGCCCCGCCGAGGGTCTTTACCAGCCCCGGATGTTGGGCGTAGAAGGCGCTTGCCTTGTCAATGATGGAAGGATCGGTCTTCTCGGCCTGAGTAGCGATTTGTTGCACGGCTTCTGGAGAAATGCTCTCAGCCTGTTCTGGAGTGATCGATTTGGCTCCGCCGCCCAGTAAACTGGCGAGCACTCCGCCGCCGGCCAACTGTGCCACTGTGCCTGGGCCGATTGACGCAATAAGTTGATTGAGCATGCCGGCTTTCTGTTCGCCATTGGATCCGCCGAACAAGCTGCCGACCAAACTGCCAAAAGCTGGGGTCTGGTCCGACTTGAACATGGCAGACAGTCCATCGGCAACCACGTTGGGAGGAGCGGTTTGCGCCACTTGATCGAAATGTTCGGTCGCGTCCGCGACATTGGCTGACGAGTCGCTTGTGTACTGCTTCAATACATTGGTGACCTGGTCGAGTATGGTCATGAGCAATCTCCTGGGGAAGGTTCCTTGCCGGATGGTTGGCTTGCGCTGGGGGAATTTCGATAGGCTCGTAAGCCGTGAGTCCGTATCGCGTCGGAAAATCGGGCGGCACCACACAGAGGCGCCACCCGAAATAACCGGTTAGGCGGCGGGAATCACCAGCTCCTGACCCACTTTGATCTTGTCAGGGTCGGCGAGATTGTTTGCCTGGGCGATCACAGGGTACTTGTTCGCGTCTCCGTAGTAGCGCTTGCTGATCTTGGACAGGTTGTCGCCTGGCTGAACTGTATAGGTCTGATTGCCCTGGCGGAACTCTATGTCATGTTTCAGGTCTTTGTACTCGGGATCAACCGATTTGATCGTGTCCCAGATGCGCTCCTTGCTGGCTTCTGAGACCGCCATGGCTTTCAGAAAGAGCTGACTGCCATCGAGACTGACATTTTGCAGTTCGGCGCCCTCGCGTTGAATTGTGTCAATAACCGGTTGGTATTTTCGCTTCAGCAGATCGAGCAGATCAGCCATGTGTCCTCCTTGGTCGCAGGTGGGGATTCAGCCATAGAGGCTGCAAACGAAGTGGTGTTGATTACTTTGCGGCGCCCGCTTGCTCGCTTCGGGAAAGCAACCGCAGCTATTGGATGGGGGTTTGAGAGCGTGCGGGCTGCTCTCTTAATTCCTTATCGAATGGAGAAAGTGACGCCATTCGACGTTTGAGCTTCGATCTCACAAATCGAGTGTGCGGCCCGCGCACATCATTGCCAACGACCTTCGAGCGATCACGCAATTTTGAAATTGTGTTCCTCAGGCAGGCAGCCGTCAAGCCAATATTGAGTATTTGTGCAGTATTAACATTGCTGTCCCCGGCTGGAGCCAGACCATCCCATAACAATCCCACGCACTGTGGATTCTCTGTAAATCATTTGCTATAAACGCCGTACCCCGGAACGGTACAATCCAACCTAGCTCGCACTTCAATCGCACAGGCTAAGGAGCACTCTCGCAAATGGGTTATCAGGTTCTGGCCAGAAAATATCGTCCGCAACGGTTTGCCGACGTAGCCGGCCAGGATCATGTCACCCGGACCCTGATGAATGCGTTGAGCCAGAACCGCATCGCGCACGGCTACATCTTTTCAGGCCATCGCGGCATCGGAAAAACCACGATTGCGCGCATCGTGGCCATGGCGCTCAACTGCCGCAATGCAGTCGGGTCTCCGGAACGTCCTACACCGGAGCCTTGTGGGGTATGCGACTCCTGCATCGAAGTTCGCCAGGGCAACGCAGTCGATGTAATCGAGATTGACGCAGCCACCAATCGCGGCATCGATGAAATCCGTGAATTGCGCGATGCAGCACGGTATGCGCCTTCGCGCGATCGCTACAAGATCTACATCCTCGACGAGGCTCATCAGATAACCGAGGCTGCGTTCAACGCCCTGCTTAAGACGCTGGAGGAGCCGCCAGCGCACGTCATCTTCATGATGGCAACGACAGAGCCCGAAAATATTCCGCAGACGATTCGCTCCCGGTGCCAGCACTTCAGCTTTCATGCCGTCAAGTTCGATGACATTCTTGCGCAGTTGAAAATGATTGCCTCCGAGGAAAATGTCGAGGCCGAAGATGCCGCCCTGGCGTTGCTCGCCGAAGCCGGCGACGGCTCGATGCGGGATGCTCTCAGCATCATGGATCAGGCAATTGCGTCTGCTCCGTTCGAAAGTGGACGGCCGGTGCTGGCGACGGCGCAGATTCGCGAACTGATGGGCTCCGTTCCCAATGCGGTCTTTGAACGCCTGCTTGAAGCTGTCGCCGCAGGTGAAAGCGCCACGTTGATGGAGCAGCTCAACGAGCTTCTGAATGCAGGCCATAGTCCTTCGTCTCTGGCGCGGCAGATGGTGCGCTATCTTCGTAATGCACTGATGGCGAAGCTCGACGGCGAGCAGACAGAACTGCTGCAAATTTCGGGCGATGAACGCGCTCGGGCCGCACGCACCGCCCTGCTGTTCAGCGAAGAAGAACTGACGCGGAACCTGCAAATCGTGCTGCGCACTTTTGACGATTTGAATTACCGGCAGGAGCAGCGCTTCCACCTGGAACTGGGCCTGCTGAAACTGATCCACGCCCAGCGCCTGCTGCCACTCGAAGAATTGCTCAGTGGAGTCGCCGGTGGCGGGGTTCGCTCGAGCGGGTCGACTTCTTCTGCCCGGTCAACACCGCCTTCCTCAAACCCGACGCGCACTGCTTCGGCAACGGCAACGCCCAAGATCGCGCACGCGACAACTGCACCGGTTGCGGCCCCTCCGGTCCGTTCCCCGTTTGGATCATCGGTTGCATCGACATCCCCTCCATCGAGCATTACGAGCAGTTCCCCTGCGGGCGAAAGCGCGTGCGCGGCTGCTGCGCTTGTTAAAGAGGAGGAAGGCGAACCCGCATCAGGCGCTTCACGCCAGGTCACGCCATTCCCTGCTACCGCGAGCCCGACCAATGGATTCGCCGAAACTCTTACGGAAGGTGCGTTAGCCAAAGCTCCTTCGGTTGCACCCACAAGCACCCACGACCCGGAGAGCGTGAGGAAAGCGGTTGTCACCGCGCTGGCGGCCCAGGGACACGCAACGGCCTCTCAGTTGCTCGGGACCGGCTCGTGGAAGATCGATGGTGCGAGTCTGCGAATCGAAGTGCCGGGCATGGGGAAGAAAATGCTTGCGCTGACGGTGAATGCGGCTGCGGAGAAGATCATTCGCCAGGAGCTACAAAACCTAAGTGCGCCAACACGATTCCTGGTCGTTCCCGGAGAAGGGTCAACGGCAGCACCTGCGGTTGCGGCGGCGCCAGCTGCCGGCAGCGTGGAAGAAGCTGCGCTCGCCCATCCCATGGTGCAGCGTGCCAGGGAGATCTTTCATGCGGAAGTCCGCAGCGTCGTGGATCTTCGCAAGTAACAGCAATTTCAAGGCAGGAGGCTGGCAATGGTAAATCCCCTAAAGATGGCCGAGATGTTGTCGCAAGCCAACAAAATGCAGGAGGAGATGCAGCTCAAGCTTTCGCAGACAGTGGTTGAAGGCACAAGCGGTGGAGGCGCCGTTACTGCCACGATGAACGGCAAGAAGGAACTGATCAAGCTTCACATCGACCCCTCGGCGGTGGTGAGTCTCAGCGGCCCCAAGGCGGACGTTGAAATGCTCGAAGACCTTGTAGTTGCTGCCGTGAACGAAGCTGGTAGACGTGCCGACGAAGCAATCCAATCGAGCGTTAGAGGCGCTCTCGGTGGTCTCAGCATTCCGGGCCTGGTCTGAGTTTCCATCTTTTTTCGCGGGGGTACGCGGTGACAGGTGAAATGGATCGCAGGAGTATTCTGCATATCGGATTGGCCGCGGGCGCAGCCGCGTTAGCGCCGCGATGGGCAATCGGGCAGGCACCTGCGCCAGCGACAGATCGACTCGGTCAGATGAGGACCGCGGGCGCGTCTACTCCCATCAAGACGACGAAGCTTTACGACAACGTCTACCTTCTGCAGGGCGCAGGGGGCAATATGGCAGTACAGACCGGACCGCAAGGAAAAGTGCTGATTGATTCGAGCTTCTCGACGGCGGTCCCCAAGATTCGCGAGGCCCTGGATGCGCTCAGCAAGGATCCGGCCGACGCGTTGATCAATACCCATTGGCACATTGACCATACGGACGGCAACGACGGCATGCACTCCGCCGGGTTTCGCATCTATGCACATCAAAAAACTCGTGACCGCCTTGCCGTGCCCGCAACGATGAAGTTGTTCAACATGACGCTACCAGCGGCACCTTCTGGTGGACTTCCAACCATCACCTTCGAAAACGCTCTGCGACTGTGGCACAATGACGACTCGCTCGACCTGGTGCACTTTGATCCCGCGCACACCGACACGGACATCTACATTTACTTTCACAAAGCCGATGTGTTGCACACAGGCGACACCTGGTTCAACGGCACGTACCCCTTTATCGACGAAGGAACGGGGGGCACAATCGCTGGGATGATTGCTGCGACAGACAAAGCGCTGTCGGTGGCCGGCGATGGCACGAAGATCATTCCGGGCCACGGTCCGCTAGGCACGAAGGCCGATCTCAAGAAGTCTCGAGACATGCTTTCGAGCGTGCGCGACAAGGTGGCCGCATTGAAGTCCGCTGGGGCGAGCGAACAGGAAGTCATCAGCAAAAAACCGACCGCCGATCTGGACCCCGTATGGGGAAAAGGCTTTTCGCCCGACATGTTTGTAGGAATCGTCTACCGCACCGTTTAGGAGGCACGCTGTGGCACGCTATGCCGAGCCCATGGCCCGGCTCATTGAAGAATTGAGGAAGCTGCCCGGCGTGGGAACGAAGACCGCCCAGCGATTCGCTTTCCACATTCTGCGCTCGAATGACGAGGACGCTGCCGCCCTGGCTGAAGCGGTGCGCGGGCTCAAGCAGAGTCTGCGCCTATGCTCCATATGCAATAACGTCACCGACGTGGATCCCTGCGCCTACTGCGCGAGCACCACGCGAAACCAGCGCCTGGTTTGCGTTGTCGAAGAGCCGACCAACATTGAAGCCGTTGAACGGAGCCGGTACAACGGCGTTTACCACGTGCTGCACGGAACCCTTTCTCCGCTTCACGGAGTGGGTCCGGAGCAGTTGCGCGGACGATCGCTGGTGACTCGCGTTGAGCGAGGCGAAATTGATGAGGTAATCCTGGCAACCAGTCCGACGCTTGAGGGCGAGGCCACTGCAAGCTGGCTTGCGGGCACCCTCCGCGGCTTTCAAGTGAAGATCACGCGAATCGCCACGGGCGTTCCCGCGGGAAGTGACATTGAGTACGCCGACGAGGTCACGATGACGCACGCGCTCGAAGGCCGTCATGAGCTGAAGCCGTGATTGATGGGACTTTTAACTTGCCAGGTTAGCCGCGCAGCCTGGTGAGAAGGTCTTGCGGGTGCACGGGCTTGGCCAGAATCTCGAATTCGTAGCCCTGGGCGCGCGCTTTCTCAAGCAGATCGGCGGTGGCTGCCTGCCCGGAGAAGAGAAGGATCTTAATGCGCGGCAGAAGCGCTCGAATCTGGATGGCTGCGTCGATCCCGTTCAGGTCGGCCATAATGACATCGGCGATAAGCATGTCGGGCTCAAACGTTGCGGCCATTTCGAGAGCGTTCTCGCCCGAATAGACCGCGCGAGCCTGGAAGCCGCTCTGGTTCAGAATCATCGCCAGCGTATCTGCAATGACGCGTTCATCGTCAACAACCAGGACCTTGGGTTTTGCGTTATTTTCGGGCATACACTCCTAATCGCCAAACAGGAACGGCGCAAAGCCTTTCATTCGTACGGGACGCAATGCATGGCCGATAAGCACCGCATGCGGTACGATCAGCTTGGTAAACACTAGGGTAGGATAACACTCTTGACCGGCATGTTATCTACCCGGTTCGGGCCCGGTCTCCTGAGTTTAAGTGTCACTTCCGGCATTATGCAAGGTTGTGCCATGGCTTCGACTTTTGGCCATCAGAATGGGACACACCAGACCGAGCAAAGTGGCGGCCAGCCGGAAATATCTCTCTGAACACCCGGCGGTGCAAATTCACCGGAGCGCAACCGGGAGCCTATAAACTTTTCAAATCTGACCTGATTTCTACCGTGATTATTGACAATGGGAGACTCACGTATGGAGAAAGCCGGCACCCCTAACGGCGCGCAAAGCGTGGGTCCCGAGTCGATCATCCGCGCTGAACAGATCGAGAAGTACTACGCACAGCCAAGCCAGAACCGCATTCAGGTGATCGCGCCGACTGACTTATCCATCGTTCCGGGGGAAATCGTTGCCCTGCTCGGTCCGTCGGGATCGGGAAAATCCACGATGCTCCGCATTCTTTCCGGACTGTCGCGGCCTTCCGCCGGGCGGGTCTACTGGCATGAAAAACCTATCGGTGACATTGAAATCAACGTGTCTATCGTCTTTCAGAGCTTTGCGCTCTTCCCTTGGCTTACTGTTCTTCAGAACGTAGCGGCCCCCCTGCAGGCTCGCGGAGTTTCCCCTGAAGAACGCCACACCCGAAGCATGCGCATGCTTGACACGGTCGGCCTTGACGGCTTCGAAGCAGCCTACCCCAAGGAACTCTCCGGCGGAATGAAGCAGCGCGTAGGATTTGCCCGGGCACTGGTCGTCGAACCCGAAGTTCTCTTCATGGACGAGCCCTTTTCCGCCCTCGACGTGCTCACCGCAGAAAACCTGCGCAGCGAACTCCTCGAGCTTTGGGCGAAGAAGACCATGCCGACCAAATCCGTTTTCATCGTCACCCACAATATCGAAGAAGCCGTGCTGCTGGCCGATCGGATCATCGTTCTCGGCCGCAATCCCGGCAAGATCCGCACCGACTTCCGAGTCCAGATCGCTCAGCCCCGCGACCGCAAGTCGGAACCCTTCACACAGTTGGTTGACTACATCTACAAGGTGCTGACCAGACCCGACGTGGCTCCCTCTGAGGCTCCCGATCAAACAGGCCCACGAGTCCGTGATCAGCGTCAAATGAAGTACCAGATGCTGCCGCATGCCCGGCCTGGAGGCATGGCCGGCCTGCTCGAACTGCTTCTCGACAAAGGTGGACGCGACGACATCTACCGCCTCGCCGACGACCTCGCCTTCGATATCGACGATCTGCTCCCGATTGTCGACGCCGCGCAACTCCTCGGCTTCCTCAAGATCGAAGAGGGCGATGCCGCCATCACCGATACCGGTGCGGAGTTCGCCAACTCGGAAATCCTTCGGCAAAAAGAATTGTTCCGCGATGCCGCACTCGAAAACGTCCTGCTGCTTCGCCAGATTCGCCGCGCCCTTCAAGCCAAAAGCGACCACACAGTTCCTGAGGACTTTTTCCTCGACATTCTCAGCGAGCAATTCAGCGAAGAAGAAGCTCTGCGACAGATAGAGACGACGATTGCATGGGGCCGCTATGCCGAGTTGTTTGACTTCGATGCCGCGCGCCGTCGCTTCATCATGAACGATGTGCTTGAGGAAGAAGTACCCGCTGCCGGAGCCGACGAGTGAATACCCAACACCCATTCGCCCGATCGTTAGTCACGGTCCGCAGCTGGCCCTTCGTTCTCGACCTGGGAATCGGGATCTGTGGCCTTGCGATCTTTCTTGGCATCGTGCGTATGGCTGCCTATTGGATGGAAGCACCCGTTCCGGTTGTTCCCATCTCGCACTCGATTCGAGCCCTGCCCATGTACGCCGTTTACTCCATCGTGCGCATCACAATTGCCTATACGCTGAGCATCTTTTTTGCCATCGCCTACGGCTATCTCGCGGCATACAGCAGCAGGCTCGAGGCCGGCATGATTGCCTTGCTCGACATCCTGCAATCCATTCCGGTGCTCAGCTTTCTGCCTCCCGTCGTGCTGGCCATGATCGGTCTTGTTCCCGGCCATCAGCTTGGAATTGAAATGGGAGTCATCCTGCTGATCTTTACCGGCCAGGTATGGAACCTGGCTTTCAGTTTCTATTCCTCGCTCAAATCCATCCCCAGAGAAATGGTAGAGACGTCGCGCATATTTCGCTATTCCGCGTGGCAGCGCTTCTGGCAACTCGAACTTCCCAACTCTGCAATCGGTCTGGTTTGGAATTCCATCGTCTCTGTTGCAGGCGGTTGGTTCGCCCTGATGCTCTGCGAGATGTTCACGATGGGCACGCGAAGCTTTCGCTTGCCGGGACTGGGCAGCTACATTCAGTCAGCCGCAGATTCCGGAGACACTCGCGCCCTGCTCAGCGGAATAGCGACAGTCATTCTGATCGTGGTGGCTACCGACCAACTGATATGGCGTCCGCTGATTGCGTGGAGTGACAAATTTAAACTGGAGCAAGTGGAATCGACCGATCGCGTCACCTCGCCAATACTCACTTTGCTACAGCGTTCTCCGCTGCTCGCAAAGCTTCCTGGTGAGATTTGGGCGCGGCTCGAAGAGCCAGTCTACCGCCGGTTCGCGCGCACGCGGGACTCCAAGATCATTCGTCCGATTGATGAAGAACCCGGTCGCGGCGGGAATTCAGTTTTGTTCTGGAGCGTCTGTGTAGCCCTTGCCGCCACCACGAGCTGGGCAATTGTTGAAGCCGTATTGATGATGCGCACGGTGACAGGTGCTGACCTTCGCCTCCTTTTCGAAGGAGCCGCAGCGACTTTTCTTCGGGTTAACACCGCGCTGCTCATCTCTGTCCTGTGGACAGTTCCAGTGGGCGTGGCCATCGGATTTAACCCGCGTCTGGCGCGTGTCGTTCAGCCGGTGGCTCAGGTATTAGCCTCCGTCCCGGCCTCAGCCTTCTATCCTGTGCTCTTGATCGGGCTCGTCAGTATTGGCGGCGGAGTTGGCATCGGCTCCATTTCCCTCATGCTTCTCGGCACCCAGTGGTACATCCTCTTCAACGTAATCGCGGGGGCCATGTCGATCCCATCGGATCTTCGCGAGGTCACTTCCCTCTTCCACTTCACGCGCTGGCAGCGTTGGAAGCGGCTGATCCTCCCTGGAATTTTTCCTTACCTGATTACCGGCATGGTTACGGCCTCAGGTGGTGCATGGAACGCCTCGGTCATGGCAGAGTATTCGCACGTAAAAGGCCAAACCCTCCAGACCATCGGACTCGGCGCGCAAATCAGTTCCGCCACCGACAGCGGACGATTCCCGATCATCCTGCTCGCCACCGTCTGCATTTCCCTGCTGGTGGTTACGATGAATCGCCTGGTTTGGCGCAAGCTCTACCGGCTGGCAGAGACGCGGTATAAACTCGAGAGCTAACAAAATATATCTCCGAAAAAGTTAGCCAGGAGGACACATGATTCGAGTGGGGCTGGTGGGCTTCGGCATGGCAGGGCGCGTCTTCCATGCGCCGCTTATTTCATCCGTCGAGGGTTTGGAATTGGCCGCAGTGGTGGAGCGAAGCTCCAACAACGCCGCGGCGCGCTACCCGGGCATCACGACCTACCGGACGCTCGAGGAATTGTTATCGGACGGCTCAATCAAGTTGGTTGTCGTTGCGACCCCCAACAGCGCGCACTTTCCCGTGGCGATGCAAGCCCTTGAATCCGCGAAGAGTGTAGTGGTTGACAAGCCGGTAGCTCTCCAATCGAGCGAAATCGCTCAGCTTTCGGAGCTGGCTGGAGGCATTGGCGCGCACTGCATCCCGTTCCATAACCGTCGGTGGGACAGCGACTTTCTGACGGTTCATAAATTGTTAGTTGAAAGAACTCTTGGGCGATTGGTCCACTTTGAATCGAATTTCGATCGATGGCGCCCGGGTCTTTCTTCTCGGGCATGGAAGGAAGAACCGGAGGAGGGCGGACTGTTGCTCGATATCGGCACCCATCTTGTTGATCAGGCATTGGTCCTCTTCGGCGAACCGGCCGCCGTTGGCGCAGATGTCAGCCGCGAGCGCATCGGCGAAGGCTCGAACGACTCATTCGCAGTGCGACTGCACTACTACTCCGGTTTTTCTGTTGCGCTCGGAGCAAATTGCATGTCCTCACTGGCGAGGCCGCGCTTTCACATGCGGGGAGCAATGGGCAATTTCTGGAAGTGGGGGCTAGATCCACAAGAAGATGCACTGACCAAGATTACTCACATCACGGACACGAATTGGGGTGCGGAGCATGCGAATCACTGGGGCACGCTCAGCGTCGATGTGGATGGTGGAATGGTCACGCGGCCTGTTGAGTCGATTCCGGGCAACTATCGCAAGTTCTACGAGGGTGTCCGCGATGTGGTGATGGGCAAGTCGCCGACGGCCCCTGTCACCGCAATTGACGCCTGGCGCGTGGCAAAAGTACTCGAATGGGCCAAGCAAAGCGCAGAGCAACATCGCGACATTGAATGCGACTGGAACGGAACACCGGCCTAGCTCTGCAAGTTCTTTAGTTCGCACTGAGCCGGACCTCGTAGATCCAAACGGGGCCCAATCTATTGCTTTTCGAACACAACGATGCGTCCGTCGTCTGGATCACCGATGAAGTAAATCAGCCTCTTGCTGGAGATTTCCAACTGGGTGCCAAACGGCAGGGTGTTTTTCCAGTTGTCGATTTTGCGAAAGTCCAATTGGACGAATTGTCTGCTCCCTTGATTGACGACTCGCCAATTCCCACTTCCGGATTCCAGTCGCATTAGTCGGAGATTCTGAGAATAGAAAAGGCCGGGGATCTGTAGGGCAGTGAACGTGCCATTCCGGTTGAATGTGAAAATTCCAGATCCCCTCGCGAGACCTGTGGGCAATTCTTCTCGAGAGTCGGCACGGAGCACCCACGTACCCACAACATATCGACGCGGAACACCCTTGCAGCCAAGCACCACGAGAGCGAGTAGCAGCAAGATTCCCAGGGCGGACGGGCCGGACCTCTTCTGTTTCATCTCGCCCTCAACATGACGACGCCTGCATTGACAAACGATCTCATGCAGATGGCTCTCGCTCTGCAAGTGGCACCCAGAATCGGAAGCTGGTTCCCTGCCCGAGTGTGCTGGTGGCCACAATCGAACCTCCGTGCGCGATGAGAATAGCGCGCACAATTGCGAGGCCCATCCCGGTTCCCTTGCCCTTCGTGCCGCTTTTCTTCCCACGGTAAAACTTCTCGAAGATAAGCGGAAGATCCACGGGGTCGATACCGGGGCCATTATCCTCCACAAAGAACTCGAGACGGCCATCACAGCGCCGGCTTCGCAGAACGATGCGGCTGCCCGTCGGAGAATAGCGCGCAGCGTTCTCTATAAGATGACGAAATACGCGCCCCAGGAGTTGCGGATCGAACCACGCCGGATCGTCAGGCTCTTCGACTTCGACCGCAACTCGATGCCGCGAAAGCGCGTCCTCCGACTCCTCCACAGCGTGTTCGAGGAGCGTGCGCGTGTGCTCAGGAACGGCGTGAATCTGCACGACGTTGGCGTCGATCTCAGCCATTTCGACCGCTTCACCAATGAGAGCATCGAGTCGCGATGCTTCCTCATCTACAACCGCGGCGAGGTCGACGCGGGTTGCATCGTCAAGTCCTTCTCCCGCCATCAGAGTTGTGGCTGCGGCACGAATTGAAGTCAGAGGGGTGCGCAACTCATGCGTGAGCGAGTCGATCAATGCAGCACGCAATCTCTCACCCTCCCGCGAAGCCTCCATGCGCGCGTTCGCTTCAATCGCGATGGCACGCGTGAGCGCGATCGCAACCTGCGCACTTACAGCGGTTGCCACTTCGTGTAACAAGTTTGCAGGCCGCCAGGCCAGCGCCCCGACCGGTCGCAGGCCTAACAAGAGGGCTTGCGCCTCAAATCCTTCCCTTGAATCGAGGGAATGCATGCGGCCGACCGTCAACTCGCGCAAGTCTGCCTTGAGCAATTCCGATAGATCGGCGTCGGTGGAATGGAAATCATCCTGATCGTGGACGTACAGGACAACGCAGTCGAGCGCAAAGATACGCTCCAAGATCGCAGGTAGGTCTCGGATGAGCCCTGCAGCATTCTCATGCAGCATCATCTCCTGGCTTAAGGTGTAAAGGCGTTCCACATCTTCGCGGCGCTGTTCTGCCTGCTGTGCCTGGAGGCGGGCGCGTTCGGCCACTCGCCCAGCCACAAGGGAGCTGACGACGAACGAAAAGATGGCGACCCACTCTTGCCAGCCTGCCAGGACGAGGGTGTGGTAGGGAGGCAGGAAAAAATAGTCAAACGAAAAAGCGCAAAGCATCGCGATATAAAGCGAGAGCGCGATTCCAGCCTGTGTAGCTGACCACACAACCACTACGAGGAAGATCATGCCGGCTGTCGTGGCGGAGGCGCCAATCGACGCGAGCACAACTGTCGTAAACATTGCGACCATTGTGGCGCCAGCCCAGCGTGCGACGATTCGCGAATGGGACACCAATTGCATGATTGTCTCAACGAAATCATACTCGGCTTCCCGGATGATGTAAGCTTCCGGTGGAAGCAGAACAAAAATGCCAGGAAGAATTCTCGTCATCGATGATGAACCGCAGATCACGCGCGTGCTGCGCGCCGCATTGTCCGCTCAGGGATTCGATGTGCGTACAGCCAACGACCCCGAGGAAGGATTGCGGCTCTTCAGTGAATGGGCGCCCGACCTTGTTGTGACCGACCTGATGATGCCCGACCTGAGTGGAGTTGAAGTCTGCCGCGCCATCCGGGCCACATCATCGACGCCTGTTCTCATTTTGTCTGTGCGGGACCACGAGCGCTCCAAAGTTGAAGCCCTCGACGCCGGCGCAGACGACTATGTGACTAAGCCATTCGGCATTCAAGAGCTGCTCGCGCGCGTGCGAGCCCATCTGCGTCGTGCACCAGAGCGCACCACTGCTGCTCTGGAGGCAGGCGACTTCGTTATCGATGAATCTGCGCACTCGGTTGCGGTGCAGGGGAAGCCAATTCACCTGACCCCGAAGGAGTTTGAACTGCTGCTGCACCTTGCTCGTCACGCAGGCAAGGTCATGACTCATCGCGCCTTGTTAACCGCGATATGGGGATCACAGTCTGCGCATCAGCCTGAGTATTTGCGCGTATTTGTGGGACAGCTGCGCAAAAAGCTCGAGAACGAAACAGGCAGGCAATATATCCAGACAGAGCCGTGGGTTGGCTATCGCTTCATCCCCGAAGGCTGGACCGGCAAGGAAGAATAGGCCGGCCTACTTCCCTCGCCGTTCGCAATTCGTCTTTATCTATTCCTTAGAAAACCCTTCCGTCATCCCAACACACCGTCCCGCAGAATCATTTGTGAGCATGGCTATCGGCAAATGCCAGACTGCGGCACCACGCTCTGAAATTGAGGGAATTGCGATGCAAGATCTGACGATGCTGTTTTTCACAGCGGTTTTCTTCGGCTTGGCGTTCTTCTACGTCAAGGCGTGCCAGAAACTGAGGTAGCCATGGATTGGATAACGGTTGTTGCGCTCTTCTTTTCCATTCTGCTGCTCGCGTATCTGATTTCAGCCCTTCTCTTCCCGGAGAAATTCTGACATGACTCCCAATGGCTGGTTACAGTTTGCTGTCTACTCCATCGTTCTGCTGCTTACCGTTCGTCCGGTCGGCATCTACCTGGCTCGCGTCCTCGAGGGCGAACGCACATGGCTCGACCCGGTATTGCGTCCCTGCGAGCGTCTGATTTACCGGCTCTCCGGCGTGAAAGCGCATCAGGAGATGAATTGGCGCGAATACGCCTTTGCCCTCCTCGGCTTTTCAGCAGTAAGCATGCTCGTTACGTATGCCATAGAGCGACTCCAGGCTATATTCCCCTGGAATCCGCAGCATCTGGCTGCAGTGGAACCAGACCTGGCGTGGAACACAGCCGCCAGCTTCACCACCAACACGAACTGGCAGTCGTATGTGCCAGAGAGCACCATGAGCTATCTCACGCAAATGGCCGCTCTCGCCACTCACAATTTCTTCTCAGCTGCTGTGGGCATCGTGGTCGCAATCGCTCTCATCCGCGGAATCAAACGCACCAATTCCGCGACGATCGGCAATTTCTGGGTCGATACGACCCGCACGATCCTCTACGTACTGCTGCCGGCCTCGCTGATCTATGCGCTCCTGCTGGTTGCGCAGGGTGTTCCGCAGAATCTTCATGCATATACCGTGGTGCATCCGCTGGAGCAGCCAGGCCAGACTCAGACCATCGGGCAGGGACCCGTTGCTTCGCAGGAAGCCATCAAGATGCTGGGCACGAACGGCGGCGGGTTTTTCAACGCGAACAGCGCTCATCCGTTCGAGAACCCTACTCCGTTTTCGAACTTTCTGCAGATTCTCTCCATTTTCATCATTCCTGCGGGACTTACTTACACACTGGGCCGCATGACCGGTTCGCCGGGCCACGGATGGGCGGTGTTTGCCGCGATGTTCGTTCTTTTCGCAGCCGGATTCAGCGCTGTTTACTGGGCAGAATCGCAGCCGCATCCGCTAATTCACGGCGCTGCCCAGGCTCGCTCGTCGATGGCGCCTGGCGGCAACATGGAGGGCAAGGAGGTTCGCAACGGAATCGCCGAAAGCGCACTCTTCGCCACCATCACCACCGACGCCAGTTGTGGAGCAGTCAACGGAATGCATGACAGCTTCACGCCGATCGGAGGCATGGTTGTACTGACCAACATCATGCTCGGCGAGCTGGTGTTTGGCGGAGTTGGCTCCGGGCTTTACGCCGTCCTCATTCTCGTGGTGCTCTCGGTGTTTATCGCGGGTCTCATGGTAGGGCGCACGCCGGAGTATCTCGGAAAAAAGATCGAAGCTTATGACGTGAAGATGTCGATGCTCTACGTACTCATCTTCCCGCTCATCATTCTTACGCTGACCGCGATATTCGTTCTCGCGCCCAAGGTCGGGCTTTCCAGCTTGAATAACGCGGGCCCCCATGGGCTGACTGAGATTCTTTATGCCTTCACGTCGGGTGCGGGAAACAACGGCTCGGCCTTCGCAGGCCTGAATGCAAATACATGGTGGTACAACGTCATGCTCGGCTGGGACATGTTGTGCGGCCGGCTGCTCATGATCATTCCGGTGCTGGCGCTGGCAGGGAGCCTGGCTCAAAAGAAGAGCGTGCCGCCTTCTCCCGGGACGTTTCCAGTGAACACGCCGCTATTCACCGGCCTGCTTACCAGCGTCATTCTCATCCTCGGCGCGCTGACCTTCTTCCCGGTGCTGAGCTTGGGGCCAATTCTGGAACACCTACTGCTGAAATCCGGACAGCTCTTTTGAGGAGATTTGAAAAATGAGTCCTATCGGTAAACTAGACGCTCCCGCACAAGCTGACTTGCAGTCGGATTCCGCCGCTCCAGGCGTACAGGCAGAACCAATCGGTCCCAATACGCCTTCACCCCGTGAACCCGTACATAGAAAGAGCGAGAAGACACTTGGCGGCTTGCTTGAGCAGAAGAGTCTCTGGAACACCCAGATCATCGGTTATGCCCTGATCGACGCGTTCCGCAAACTCGATCCGCGCTGGATGATCAAGAATCCGGTCATGTTCGTAGTCGAAGTGGGAAGCCTGTTGACTTCAGCTCTGCTGATCGACAACCTGCGAACCGGCCGTCCGGGGTTTGGCTTCAACCTCCAGATCACGCTCTGGCTGTGGTTCACGGTGCTGTTTGCGAACTTTGCTGAGGCGATGGCTGAGGGTCGCGGCAAGGCGCAGGCCGACACGCTGCGCAGAGCGAAGGGCGAAACGATTGCCCAGCGCTACACCGCGTCCGGCTCGTTCGAAGAGATCTCCAGTTGCTTTCTCCGCGCCGGAGATCTTATCTACGTCCCCGCTGGTAGCTACATCGCAGGCGACGGCGAAGTCATCGAAGGTGTAGCATCCGTCGACGAATCGGCCATCACTGGCGAGTCCGCTCCCGTGATTCGCGAGGCAGGCGGTGATCGATCCGCCGTCACAGGCGGAACGAAAGTTCTCTCGGACTGGATCAAGGTTCGCATCACTTCGAACTCCGGCGAAACATTCCTCGACCGCATGATCGCACTTGTCGAGGGCGCGACACGGCAGAAGACGCCGAACGAGATCGCGCTCAGCATTTTGCTCTCAGGCCTGACGATTGTATTTCTGCTGGCAGTGGTGACATTGCAGCCCTTCGCGATGTACTCGCATGCACCGCAGACGGTCTTCGTGCTGGTGTCGTTGCTGGTGTGCTTGATTCCAACGACAATTGGCGGCTTGCTCTCGGCCATTGGCATCGCAGGGATGGATCGCCTTGTTCAATACAACGTGCTCGCAATGAGCGGCCGCGCAGTTGAA
>Ga0207683_10001423_pt1 | contig 21633 bp, 16 predicted proteins | sample KBSM73metaG_FD_184333 | JGI IMG/M metagenome (GOLD analysis project Ga0207683, IMG submission 184333) | Miscanthus rhizosphere microbial communities from Kellogg Biological Station, Michigan, USA - KBS M7-3 metaG (SPAdes) (version 2) | ecosystem: Host-associated > Plants > Roots > Rhizosphere >... | reverse complement strand
GACCTTGTTCTTTTCCTCGCTGATGGGCCCGGGCTCCAGCGCCGTCGGCGGCTCCATCGCCATGAACGCGAGAATCTGGAACAGGTGGGTGACCACCATGTCGCGATAGGCCCCGGTCGCCTCGTAGAAGGCGGCGCGCGTGCCGAGCCCGAGCGTCTCCGGCACGTCGATCTGCACGTGATCGATGAAGTTGCGGTTCCAGATCGGCTCGAACAAGCCGTTGGCGAAGCGGAATGCGAGGATGTTCTGAGCCGGCTCCTTGCCGAGGAAGTGGTCGATGCGGAAGATCTGGTCCTCGGAGAAGACCTCGTGCAGCTTGGCGTTCAGCGCGACCGCGCTTTTCAGGTCGGTGCCGAACGGCTTTTCCATGATGATGCGGGAGCGCTCGACCAGGCCCGCGTCCGCCAACAGACGCACCGCCGACAAAGCGGCATTGGGCGGCACGCTGAGATAGTGCACGCGCCTATTCTCGTTGCCCAGCTTCCGCTCGGCTTCGGCCACCGCCGCCTTGAGCGCATCAGCACCCGCGCCGATCGGCACGTAGTCCAATGTCTCGGCAAAGGCGGCCCAGTCCGCGTCCTTCACCTTGCGCGTGGAAAATTGATCGAGCGCTTCGCGCGCGAACTTGCGGAAGCCGTCGGCGTCGATCTGGTCGAGCGAGACGCCGATGATCCGGCAGCCGGGGATGAACCCGGCGCTCGACAGGTAGAACAGGCCGGGCAACAGCTTGCGCCGCGACAGGTCGCCGGTGGCGCCCACGAGGACAACAACCTGCGAATTCTGGGGACCAACCCCAGGAGGAATCTTTGCCACGCCTGCCCATCCCCCTCGTAGCCGCCGAGCCGTCGAGCCGCTGATCAAGTTTAGCGCATATTCATTCCGGGATTGCGACGCCGGCGTGCAAGATTTTTCGGCTGGTCGAGCCACGTTTTTGGGCGGGCCGCCGAGTCAGCGGCCGGCGCCTCGTGCTGTCATGCCGTCATGCGCGGGCTTGAGCCGCGCATTCATCGTCTTGTCATGAGAATCCAGGCTGCGACGCGATAGTGTTCACGATCGCGGTTCGATCAAGCGATCGAGCGTGATCGGGAATTGACGCACGCGGACGCCGGTCGCATGCCAGACCGCATTCGCCACCGCGCCGGCGGTGCCAGTGATTCCGATTTCGCCCACGCCCTTGATGCCCAGCGCATTCACGTGCGGGTCAACTTCCTCGACCAGGATCGCTTCGAGCGAGGGCACATCGGCGTTCACGGGAACGTGGTACTCGCCGAGATTGGGGTTCATCAGCCGGCCCGAGCGCCGATCCATGACGGCGTGCTCGTGCAGCGCGAACGACACGCCCCAGATCATTCCGCCATAAAGCTGGCTGCGCGCCATGCGGGGATTGATGATCCGTCCGGCGGCGAACGCGCCGACCACCCGGGTCGCGCGGATCTGGCCGAGATCGGGATCGACCTTGACCTCGGCGAACACGGCCCCGTGCGCATGCATGGCATAGGTCGATTGCGCGGCCGGATCGGCCGCGCTGGTTCCGTGACCCTCGATCTGCGCAAGCCGGGCGCGGGCGAGAATGTCCGCGTAGCTCTCGCTGCGGCTCTCGTCGTCGCGACGGAACAGGCGGCCGTCGCGCGCGATCACGCCGGCATTGCCGGCGCCGAACAGCGGCGAGCGATCGTTGTTGGCCGCGAGATCGGCAAGCCGCGCGATCGCGTCGGCGCCGGCGTTGTGAATCGCCATGCCGGCGGTCGCGGTGTGGGCCGAGCCGCCGGCAATGCCACCATCCGGCAGGTCCGACGTGCCGGACCTGAACTCGACCTGGTCGATGTCGAGCCCAAGCCCATCCGCCGCGATCTGCGCCAGCGCGGTCCAGGCGCCCTGCCCCATGTCATGAGCCCCGATCTCCATGGCGCCGCCGCCGTCGCGCCGCAGCACCGCCTTGGCCTGGGCCTGAAACATGAGCGCGGGAAACGTCGCCGTGCCCACGCCCCAGCCGACGAGCAGGCCGTCATCATCGCGCATCTGCCGGGGTGCGAGCGGACGGCGCTCCCAGCCGAACTGCCTGGCGCCTTGCGCGTAGCACTCGCGCAATGCCTTGGAGGAGAACGGCTTGCCGGAGATCGGCTCGACCTCGGCATAGTTCTTGAGCCGAAAGGCCAAGGGATCCATGCCGCAGGCCTGCGCCATTTCATCGATGGCGCTTTCGAGCGCAAGCGAGCCCGTCGCCTCGCCGGGTGCGCGCATGAACAGCGGCGTGCCGGTGTCGACCCGAACGCCTTCATGCGACGTGGCGATGGCCGGGCTGGCATAAAGCGTATGAGAAGCGTCGGACGCCGGCTCGAAGAAGTCGTCGAAGGTGCTCGACGTCGTCTTGGTGTGATGATCGAGCGCGGTCAGCTTGCCGCCGCCGTCCGCGCCCATCCGCAGGGTCTGCCGCGTCGGAGCCCGGTGTCCCACCGGGCCGTACATCTGCTCGCGGCGCAGCACCAGCTTGACCGGCTTTCCCACCACACGCGCGGCGATGATGCCGAGAATCTGCGGCCCGGAGATGAAGCCCTTGGAGCCGAAGCCGCCGCCGAGGAACGGACTGCGGATGTGGATCTTGTCGGGCGAGATCCCGAACAGTTCCGCGATGCGCCCCTGCGCCATGATGAGGCCCTGGCTCGGCGTGTCGACCGAGAGCGCGTCGCCGTCCCACGCCGCCACGATCGCATGCGGCTCCATCGCGTTGTGATACTGCGGCGAGGTCTCGTAGGTCGCCGCGATCCGCTTCGACGCGGCGGCGAGACCGGCCTCGACATCGCCGCGATGCACTTCCGCCGGATTGCCGACGCCGACGCCCGGCGGCACGAAACTTTCGGCCGCGTCGAGGCCGATCCGCGCCGGCTCGCTGTCGTAGCGCGGCGACAGCAGCGCGGCGCCTTCCGTCGCTGCCTCGAGCGTTTCCGCGACGACAACCGCGATCGGCTGGTTGGCGTAACGGACCCGATCGCTTTGCAGCAGGTCGAGCCGGAACATGAAGGGGTTGGTCTTTGCGTCCGGATCCTGGGCGAGCGCCGGCCTGTTGGCCGGCGTGATCACCGCGACGACGCCGGGATGGGCTTTCGCGGCCGCAACGTCGATAAAGGCGACGCGGCCGCGCGCGATGCTGCTGACCGCCAGGACCGCGTAGAGCATGCCGGGCGGATGCTGGTCGGCGGCGTAGCGGGCGGCACCCGTGACTTTGAGCACGCCGTCCCGCCGGGTGAGGGGCTGACCGATGTTCGAGCCGTGCCGAACATGCGCGGGCGACCGGGTGAGTGCGATCTCAGGCATGATCTCAGGCATGGATGACATCTCCGGAAACGGCGGCGAGCGGGGATGCCGGCAAGGCGGGCACGCGCTTCGGCGTGCCGGCTGCGGCGAGGGTGAGGGCGCGCACGACGATCCGCCGCGCGAGCTCGATCTTGAAGCCGTTGTCGCCCGAGGGCTTCGCCTGCGCGAGCGCCGCCTCGGCGGCGCGCGTGAACAATGCGGCATCCGCCCGTTTGCCGGCCAGGATGCCTTCCGCCTCGCGCGCGCGCCACGGCCGCAGCGCGACGCCGCCGAGCGCGAGGCGCGCCTCCACGATCGTGGCATTCTCGATGCGCAGCGCCGCCGCCGCCGATACGACCGCGAATGCATAGGACGTGCGTTCGCGAACCTTCAGGTAGCGGGCATGGGCGGCGAAACGGGCCGCCTCGGCCGGCAAGCGCACGGCGACGATCATCTCGCCGGGCTCCAACATGCTCTCGCGGTCGGGCGCGTTCCCCGGCAACCGGTGAAACATGTCGAGCGGGATCTCGCGCCGCCCGCCTTTGCCTTCGACCTCGACGACGGCGTCGAGCGCGACCAGCGGCACGCAGAAATCGGACGGGTGGGTCGCAATGCAGTGCTCGCTCCACCCCAGCACCGCGTGCAACCTGTTGTCGCCGCCGCGGGCGTCGCAGCCCGCACCGGGCGTGCGCTTGTTGCAGGCGCTGGCGACGTCATAGAAGTAAGCGCAGCGCGTCCGCTGCAGGAGATTGCCGCCGACCGTGGCGGCGTTGCGAAGCTGCGCGGACGCTCCGGACAGCAGCGCCTCGGCGACCGCCGGAAAGCGCCGGGCGAAAGCCCGATCGTGAGCGAGGTCGGCGTTGCGGACGAGCGCGCCGATGCGCACGCCGCCGTCGGCAAGGTCCTCGATATCGTCGAGGCCGGCAAGATGGCTGATATCCACCAGGCGGCTCGGGCGGCTCACGCCGCCTTTCATCAGGTCGAGCAGGTTGGTGCCGGAGGCCAGATAGGCGGCGCCCGGTTCCGACGCGGCCGCAACCGCTTCGCGTACCGTTGCCGGCCGCACATAATCGAACGTCTTCATGCGACCTCCCTGCGGCCGGCCGCATCCAGCGCCTTCTGCGCCTCCAGCACCGCCTCGGTGATTCCGCGATAGGCGCCGCAGCGACAGAGATTTCCGCTCATGCCTTCCCGCACGCGCTCGGGCTCGTCGCCGGCCTGAGCCTCCTGGATCAGACCGATGGCGCTCATGATCTGGCCGGGCGTACAGAAGCCGCATTGCAGGCCGTCGTGAGCAAGAAACGCCTCCTGCACCGGATGCAGGCGATCCCCGCGCGCCACGCCTTCGATCGTGAGGACGTCGGCGCCGTCGTGACTGATCGCGAGCGCCAGGCACGAATTGAGCCGGCGTCCATCGACGATGACGGTGCAGGCGCCGCACTGCCCGCGGTCGCAGCCCTTCTTGGTGCCGGTCAGATGAAGGCGCTCGCGCAGCAGGTCGAGCAGCGTGACCCGGGGGTCATCGAGCGCGATCGTCCGCTTCACGCCGTTCACGGTGAGACTCGTCGTGATGCTCATGCAGTGCTCCGAAGACAGCGATGGTTTTGAAAGATCGACGGCCGAGGGCTCTCGTCCCTGCAGCTTGCTAGCGATCAGATTGACCGGACCCTTGACGATCGACGCGTGGATGAACTCCGTCGTGACGGCGGAGGCATGGCCTCGCCGCCGTTTGCCCGGCGCGGGTATTATGTGTCAGCGTGTTCTCCACCTGATATACGGAGGATGCCTCCGTTTTTCAAGCCCCCATCCGAGGTGCGGTCGGCATGAGGCAGTCGGACAAGAGCACGCGAAAGCCGCGCGCCGATGCCGTTCGCAATCGCGAGCGTGTGCTCGAGGCGGCAAAGGCGGTTTTCAGCGCCGGCGGCGCGGAAGCGAGCCTCGAAGCCGTCGCGCGCGCCGCCGGCGTGGGCATCGGCACCCTCTACCGGCATTTCCCCACGCGCGAAGCCCTGTTCGAAGCGGTATACCGCCGCGAGGTGCAGCAGCTTGCCGATCTGGCGGAACAGCTCAAGCATGAGCCGCAGCCCGTCGAAGCGCTGCGTCGATGGCTGCGCTCCAATGTGAAGTTCGTTGCGACAAAAAAGGGCATGTCGGCGGCGCTCGCGCTTGCCACCGACAAGAACTCCGAACTGTTCTCCTATTCGTTCGATCGGCTGACGCGGGCCGTCGGCGCCCTGCTGGACCGGGCGATCGCGGCCGGCGAGATCCGCGACGACATCAGCCCGGAAGACGTCCTGCGTGCGCTTGTGGGCATGTGCTATATGCATGATCAGCCTGGTTGGCAGGCAAGCGTTCTGCGGCTGGTCGACGTCTTCGTCGATGGCCTGCGCATCCGGCCAGTTCGATCCCACTCCAAGACCAAGCGGAAAAAATCGTCGTGATGGTAACGGCTCGCGCCGGATGGCCACTATGGAGATCTTGCGCCATTCCGATGTCCAGCCGAGCGGCAGCTCATATCAACGAGGTTTGCGGCTAAAAAGTTTCAATGCCGCGCGGTTTGCGATGACATGTGCGTGAGCGTGCACCGGCGGACATGAACGGGGCCCGCGCTGTCCGCGGGCCCGCGCAGTCTCCACCTCTGTCGGCTCGCAACGAGATGAAGGGTTAGTTCCTGGCGAGGAACGCGCGCGCGGCCGCAAGCTCCGGCCTGACCGGGTCGGCGTCCGACGCCAACCCAACCGCCCTGGCGTAATATTGCCGGGCCTTGCCGGCGTCGCCGGCTTTCTCGGCGGCCTTGGCCGCGCCAATCGTGGCGCCCAGGCGGTTCGGCTCTTTCTCTAGCGTCGCTTCGAAGGCGGCCATCGCTTCCTTTGCCATCCCCGATTCGAGCAGCATGGCGCCGTAGAGCTCGCGCGCCGGCATCAGCGGTCCGGGCGTCACCACGGACTTTTCGGTCTGGTCCTCGGCATCCGCCGCCGCGCTCATCGTCTTGAGCGCATCATCGCGCTTGCCTTCGGCGAACGCGACCCAGGCGTTCGCGATCTGCAACTGGATGTCCGCCTGCTCCGTCCAATATGTATCGTTGGCGGCCCGCAGCTTGTCCCGCAGCTCGGCGAGCTTTGCCATGTCGAGCCTGGCGGCCGCGAGGTCGCCGCTGCGTGCCGCGCCGAGCGCGCGCGCGAAATGGGTGATCGCATCCACATAGGCGAAGCGCGTCGGCCGCACCGGAAGGTCCGCCGCGCCTTTCCAGTCGCCGCGCTCCACCATGTAGCGCGCCGGACTGGCAGCCAGGGCGAACGGGCCGGTGCGGACTTCCGGATTGAAGCCCTGGATCCGGTTCATGTCGTCGATGACGTCCCTCGCCTGTTTGTCCTGCGCGAGCTGCAGATGGGCATAGACCAGGTAGTCCATGCCGTGCAGCTGATCGTGCATCTCCTTGTGAGCTTTCGCCTCGCGTACGGAGGCTGCATTGGAAGCAATCGATTCCTTCCAGTAACCGACGCGGGTGAAGATGTGCGAAGGCATGTGCAGCCCGTGCGGGGCGGCCGCCGCGATTTCGGCATAACGCTTGGCCGCCCCCAGCCCCTTATTCGCGATCGCCGGATAGTCGTAGGTGTGGATCAGATAATGAGCGACGCCGGGGTGATAGGGCTGGCGCTGGAAGATCGCCTCCAGGATCGCGGCGGCCTTGAGCTGGTTCGCGTAGGTCTTGTCTGCCGGCGGCGCGGCCACGTTCAACGCCAGGGCATAGTACATCTGCGCTTCGTCGTCGTTCGGATAGCGTTGCGCCAGTTGTTCCATGGCCTTCACATAGGCCTGTATGCGCGTGCGGTGGTCGGATTTGTCGTAGCCGGTGTAGAACACGGATAGCGCATCGACGTAGTCGCGCTCGCGTTGCGTTTTCGCACCGACGGCCTTTCCCTTCTCGAGCGCGGCAAGCCCCAGCGGCAAGTTGCTCGCGGGCGGCATGCCGATGAAGGGATTGTTGAGCAGGCTGAGCGCGATGCCCCAATAGGCGATGGCGCAATCCGGGTCGGCTTTCAGCACGTCTTCGAATATTTCGCGCGACGCGCTGTACCAGAACGAATGCTGATACCTCATTCCGCGGTCGAACCGCTGCTGAGCCGCCGCGTTGCACGAGGTTTCGAAGTGCACCTTTCCGAGCTGCGCGCCAGCATCGTCCTGCGCCGCAGCCGGCTGCCCGAGCGCAATCGCGGCTGCTGTTGTCAAAAGAGAGATCGCGACTGATCGGAGCTTGGTCATGGCATCCCGCCCTTTCCGCCGCCCGGGGGCGTCGATGTCCGCGCCCCGGCGTCCGGCTTTCCCAAGTGCGGCGACGCTAACACCGCGCCCCAAGGCGCACAACGGCAGTCCAGTATGACGGGACGACGACACGCCGTCGCACGCGCGGCACCTGGTCACGCAAAGGAGCTGCTGCCAGCTCATCGCCCTCATCGCCGCGCGCGCGCCGCTTGCTGGCCCGGATCCGCAGCGATAAAATCGCTTGTCGCAAGAGCGTCGTGCGAAACAATTGCATCGTGCAAAAAACGCGTGCAAGCAGCCGACATGAGATCATGATGAAACGATTTGGCGCAGTTTCGATCGCGTGCACCTTCGGCATCGGCTTGCTGGCGCCGGCCCCCGCGCCTCTTTATTCTCCGGCCCAGGCGCAATCGGCCGATCTCGTGCTCTGCGACCGCATCGCCGCCGATCCCACCGATCCGGACAAGCCCAAGGACGTCAAAGGCACCCCCGATATCGCTCCGGCTGATGTGGCCACGGCGATCAAATTCTGCAAAGTCGCGTCGTCGGCATCACGGCGGGCGCTCTACCAGCTCGGCCGCGCCTACGCGGCCAACCAGCAACTGCCGGAAGCGGTCGGTGCCTTCCGCAAGGCGGCCGACAAGGGGAGCACGTCGGCCATGGTCGAGCTCGGCGTGCTGTTTGCGACCGGGTCGGGCGTTCCCAAGGACGAAGCCCAGGCGCGCAAGCTGTTCGAGCGCGCCGCCCAGGGCGGCAACCCGCGCGGCGTCGCCAATCTCGCAGCGCTGCCGAACGCCGGCGCCGCGCCGTCGGATCCCGCCAAGGCGAGAGCCTTGCTCGCGAAAGCGGCGGAGACAAATTCAGCGGAAGCGCAGTACCAGCTCGGCTTGATGATTGCAGATGGCGTCGGCGGCCCGGCGGACGATGTGGCCGCGCGGGCGTTGTTTGAAAAGGCGGCCGCGCAGTCTCATCCCGGGGCATTGGAGCGGATGGGCGCGTTCGCGCAAAGCGGTCGAGGCGGACCGCAGGATGCAAGCGCAGCCAAGGCGTACTACGAGAAAGCCGCGGCGCTCGGCAACGAAGACGCCAAGGCCGCGCTCAAGCGCGCGGAATGTCCGTATGTGCTCAAGGACAAACGCGGAAACCTGGTAACCACCCTTTGCTTCTAGCCTGAGCGAGGGCCTCGACAACGGCAGAGGCGCGCACCAAGCGCCTGACCTGGACGCTGCCGGTCGTCGACAGGCGCCTTCCGGCGCCGAACAGCTGAGCTGAAGTTATTGTTGCGTCGGGTCGGGACAGTCCGCCGGCTGTCACCGCGACAAAATCGCTATGTCGTTTCGCGGTCCGCCGACATCGATCTGAAATAATGTTCGGCGTGCTGGTAATAGTTCTCCGCTCCAATCGTATCGCCGGACCGGGCTTGCGCCTGGGCGAGCGCGAGATACCGCTCATAGTTTCTTTGCGCGTTTTGAGAGCGCTGCGGATCGGGACGATTCGATGTAAACCGCCTGGGGCGAGCTTCAAATGGCGCTGCCGGCCTCGATTGGCGGTTGGTAGTGACGGTTCTTGGGCCATTATGCATGGCTACTCCTTGGTAAAGGCAGGTGAAAATACGCTCCGCGCGGCACGCGAAGAGCGAGAGCATGGGCGCAGTGCGCCGCCCTTGCCCGCAGCCTCAACAACGAATTGTCTGTATTCGTAGTGAAGAGCCCCCGAAGAACCGCGCACGATTTCTGGGGCTTATCGGCCAGTCGTCGTGGCGGTACCTGCCTGACTACACGCGACATTTATGGCCGATTAAAGATGAGTTGGGGACGGCAACATGGCTTGTCAAGGGGCGCCCTGAGGGGTCCCGCCGCGATAATATCGCGCCATCTCGCAGGGTTTACAGGACCCGGATATCGCCCCCGCGGCAGAGAATCGTACGAGCCTGTCGTGGCCGATCGCACCGGCCTGACGGATCCGTGCGCGTGCACTGCACGTTGTTCGAGCCATCGGCTGATCGGATGGTCGGGTCAGCAATTGCTGAAGAAGGGATACCTCATGTTGCAGCGGCTTGCGCTTTCTTGCGTGGCGGCACTCGTCATGGCGTCAAGCCCCGGCTTTGCGCAGTCACCGTCGCCAAATGGCGTCAAAACGCTCAATCCTCCCGGCGCGATCAAGGCCGAGGGCACGTGGAGCCTCGGCGTCAGAGCCGGTGACTTTGTCTTTGTCGCCGGCATGCAAGGCATCGATCCAGCGACCAACACGTTGGTTGCGGATCCGCAGGCCCGCATTCGCCAAGCCTTCCTCAATATCAGGCTGATTGCCCAGTCGGAGGGCGCAAGCCTGCAGGATTGCGTGCGGGTGACGGTGTATGTCAGCGACCTTCATCGTTACGCCGCCATGGTCGACAAGGCGCAGGCAGAGCTCTGGGGCAAGCCGCCGTATCCGCCCCGCACCATGATCGAGGTCCAGCGCCTGTTCGACGACGACATCGTGGAGATCGACAGCGTCTTCTATGCCCCGATGAAAAAGTGAGTGGCCTGCCGCGCGAGCAATAAATGCGGCGCTCGACCCGGGAGGCACGGGCCGCGATCATCGTGAACATGGCGGGTGCGTCGACACCGTGAACTGGAATGTCATGCCCGGTCCGTCGTCGCGGATCGCCCAGATCCGTCCGCCATGGGCTTCGATGATCGAACGCGAGATCGACAGTCCCATGCCCATGCCGTCCGGCTTTGTGGTGTGAAAAGCATTGAACAGCCGGTCGAAATCCTCCGGCCCGACACCGATACCCACGTCCTGCACGGCGACGAGGACTTCGTCGGCGTCGTACCGGTGGGTCCGGATCAGCAACGTGCGCGCGCGATCGGTCACCGTCGCCATGGCCTGGATGCCGTTGACGACGAGATTGATGATCACCTGCTGGAGCTGGATCCGGTCGCCATAAACCGCGGGCAATCCGGATGCGCATTCCAACCGCAGCGTTACGCGGCGGCTGAGCGCCTCGTTGCGGACAAGCGTGACCACCTCGTCGATCAGGCTGTTGATGTCGAGCCGGGACATCTCCGGCTCGCTCTTCCTGAAGAGCGCCCGGATGCGCTGGATCACGCCGCCGGCGCGCTCCGCCTCGCCGATGATCTGCGTGACGGCATCCAGGGCCTCATCGACGTCGGGAGTCTCGCGGGTCAGCCACCGCACCGCGGCGCCCGCATTGGCCGTGATGGCGGCAAGCGGCTGATTCACCTCGTGCGCGATCGAGGCGCTCATCTCGCCCAGCGTCGCGACACGGCTGGCATGAGCAAGCTGCGTCTGCGCATCGCTCAGCGCCTCCTGGGCCTTGCGCGCTTCGGTCACGTCCATGAGTGCGCCGACGATTTCCTCCACAGATCCGTGTGTCACGCGGTGCGCGCGAACGTAGAGGTGTTTGATGTTGCCGTCCGCCGTCAGCCAGCGGTGCTCATATTCGAAATGCTGGGCGCCCTGCATGGCGCGATCGACGACCCGCTGCACGATACCGCGATCGTCGGGGTGAACGTGCCGCAGGATCAGGTCGACGGTCGGCGCGACGGTGCGGTCGACCCCTAGTATCTGATAGGCCTCCCGCGACCAGGCGATGTCGCCGCTGGCGACATTCCAGCCAAAGCTGCCGGTATGGCTGAGCTGCTGGGCCTGATCGAGATAGGCCTCACTCTTGCGCAGCGCGTTTTCAGCGCGCTTCTGGTCCTCGATGTCCGAGCCGACGCCGTACCATCTGATCACGTTTCCGTTCTCGTCGCGCAGCGGCACACGGTGGACGAGTTGCCATCGATATTCGCCGCCGGCGCGCCGGAAACGCATCTGCATTCGCAACGGCCGCCCCGTCGCGAGGCTCTCGCGCCATGCGCGCTCGCCGGCGTCGAAATCGTCGGGATGAACGGTGATCCCCCACGACCTGCCCGCCGCATCCTGCTGCGAGACGCCAGTGTATTCCTGCCAGGCCCGATTGACGAATTCGCGCGTGCCGTCGGGCCGATAGCTCGAGACCTGGATCGGGATCGTGTCGATCGTCATCTGCAGGTCGCGTTCGGCTTCGGCACGATGGGCCTCGCTCCGTCGCAGCCGATCTTCGGCGCGCTTCTGCTCCTCGATGTCCGAACCCGCCCCATACCATCTGATGACATGGCCCTTCTCGTCGCGCAGCGGCACACGGCGGAAGGTGTGCCATCGAAATTCTCCGTCGGCGCGCCGCAGGCGCACCTCGGCCTGAAACGGCTCGCCTTTGTCCAGGCAGCTGCGCCACCGGGATCTCGCCACCGCGATGTCGTCGGGATGAACGACGGGCGTCCAGCCGTCCTCTTCGATGTCGTCGAGGGAAAGCCCGGTATAGTTGCGCCAGGTCTGATTGACGAAATCGAGCGCGCCGTCCGGCCGGTAGCCTCCGACCAGAGCCGGGATGGTGTCGATCGTCAGTTGCAGCTCGCGCTGGGCCTCGGCCAGCCGAGCCTCGCTCCGGCGCAGCGAATCTTCGGCCACTTTCTGGTCATGGACGTCGAGTCCCACGCCGTACCATTTGACCACATCTCCGCTATCGTCGCGTAACGCCACGCGACGGGTCCAGTGCCACCGGTACTGCCCGTCGGCCCTGCGGACCCGGTGTTCCATCTCGAACGGTTCGCCGGTCGCCAAGTGCGCGCGCCACGCGTCCTCGAGCAGTGGAAGGTCTTCAGGATGAATGATGCGGGCGCGCGGTCCGCCCCGCACGCTCTCATGCGAAAGGCCGGTATAGTCCTGCCAGGTCCGGTTGACGAAATCGTAGGAGCCATCGTGCCGATAGCGCGCGACCATGGCCGGGATCATGTCGATCGTCGCCTGCAGTTCTCGCTCAGCCTGGCGGGTCTTCTGCTCGGCCGCCTTGCGTTCGGCGTTCTCGAGCAGCAGTTGATCGTTGAGCGCCTTGAGATCCTCGACCGCGTCCTGCAACTGATCCCGTGCGCGGCGGAATGAGGCCGCGGTGCGCTTTTGCGCTGCGCTGACCGACGCAATGAACACCGCTGCGACCCCGAACAACGCAATCCGGGGCAAGTCCCTCGACGCAAGCGTGAGCGAATTGATCGGCAGCAGGTAAAAATATCCGAAGGCCAGAACGGACAGCAGCGCTGCCGCCAAGGCCGGGCCGAGGCCGGCAAACCACGCCACGAAGATGATCGCGCATAGAAACAACGACACCGGCGGCGCCGCTTGCAGCAGATGGCCCAGCAGGCTTACGCAGGCGAATGCCGCGGCAACGGACAGGAGAGCGAACGCGTACCTTGAAACCGCTGAGGACCGGGGCCACACAGTGCTGCACCTGGACGGCAAGTGCCTTGGGCCGCCAAGACCCTTGGGCCGCCAAGACAAAACCACTCACAGGTGAAACATCAAGGATTGATCACCCCGGCCGGCGGAGTTGAGCAATGGCGCCATAGTCACAGCAATTTTGATGAATTGCGACGGCGCGCATTGTCCACCAGCCAAGGTGCAGGGCGTCCGGAACTCGCGCGCCTTGCATGATCCGAACGGCGGCCCGAACGGCCCGTTCGGTATCCTCTCGACTGCGGGAGGACGCTGGCCCAACCCGGGCGATACCGGAAGGGCTCCCGGCCTCGTGGCGCCGATGAGCGCCTGGGAGCTACGCCGCCGCGGCGAGTTCCGCCAGCTTCTTGCGCGCGTAGAACATGCGGGTCTTCACGGTGGCTTCATTGAGGCCGACGATCTCCGCGACGTCCTTGACCGACTTGCCGTGGAAGTACACGAGATCGATGATCTCGCCGTGCACCGGCGACAGGCGCGCCACGGAGCGGCGGAGAATCTCGTCGCGGTTCTTCTTCTGCAGCACAAGCTCGGGGTCATCCGAGGGGTCCGTCACCGTCGATGCGAGCTCGTCATCCAGCTCGGCGTCGGTGCGGCGACGTCGGGCCGAGAGTGCCTTGTAGCGCGCGATCGCCAGCAGCCACGTGGATACCGACGAGCGCCCCTCGAACACGGCCGCCTGCCGCCAGACGTCGAGAAACACGTCACTCAAGAGGTCTTCCGCCAACGCCGCGTCGCCCACCAGCCGCACCAGCCAGCGATACAGCGCCGTGCGGTGGCGTCCAAACAGCGCACGCATGGCGAGCTGGTCGCGGTCCGCGATCCGCTCCATCAGCGCTTCGTCGGAAGAGGTCCCGTGCATCACCTGTGCAGGCGGCGCGGCAACTGATCTTCTCCTGGTGCAGGTCATCGACATGAAAGTGTTCCCCGAATTCACGCCCTGCCCGCCCAACTCGCTCAGGCGGGGAAAGGTTGGCCAAGTTGTCAAGCTCATGCCCAAGAGTATGCGATGATGGTTAACGTTTCACTATTTTGCCGGTCCCGGCCGAAAGGTTTCACTCGCCAGCGAGGTAGTGGCAGGTCGCGTGCGGGCGAAAAAACCCGGCCATGTGGCGAGTTGTGTGGCGTCGACGCCGGTTTCAGCACACCAAGAGCCAAACCGGCGGCGCCCGGCCGACGGAAATCGGCAGCGCCGCCACGGGCGCGGCCGATGGCGCCCGGACGGGGTCGGCCTGAGCCTCAGCCGTCGCCGCCGACAGTCGCTGTCCCGATATCCGCGATCAGGCCGCCGGGACGACATTCCCCGCCGGCCAGGATCGCAGGACCAAGGGCCGCGTGTTATCGTGATCTGCTCCAAAACGGGCGGCGAAACCAACGCCTCGTTCGACTCAAGACCAACGCCTGGCACGCATCAGGAGACAAGCCATGGCGCCTCGGGAGAGTTCATCGCCTGAAGCCATTCCGGCGATTCTGCGCTACGGCATTGCAGTTCTGTCGGTCGCGATTGCAACCGGCGCGGCTCTCGTCCTGACGCGCTTTAGCGCGACATTGACCCCATTCCTGTTCGCGGTCGGAGCAACCGTTTGGTATGCGGGGGTCGGGCCAGGCATCCTCGCCATCGTCCTTTCGGTCCTGAGTCTCGACTTCTTCTTTGTAACTCCGTTTTATTCCTTCAGCTTTCGCCACGCCGATCTCGTCTATCTGGCTATTTGCACAGTGTTCGCACTGGTCGTCGGCTGGATCGCCGCCGCGCGCCGACGGGCAGAGGAAGAACTTCGAGACGCCCGCGACGCGCTCGACGCTAAAGTGTTGGAACGGACCACCGACCTGCGAGAAAGCGAGGGCAAGCTGGAAGAGGCCCAGCGTATCGCGCGTGTCGGCTACTGGGAGCGTGACGTCCGCACCGGGCTCGTCAACTGGTCAGAGCAAAGCAACCGCATCTTCGGCCTGGCGCCGAACGAAGGCCCGGTACCCATTGCGCGATATCAGGAGCTCGTTCATTCCGAAGACCGGCCGCGGATCATGGCCGCGGTGGCGGAAGCACTCGCCGGCGGCAAGCGCTACGACGTGGAGTACCGGATCGTCCGGCCGAGTGGCGAGGTGCGCATCATCCACAGCCAGGGCGATGTGACAAAGGACGAGTCGGACCGGCCGCGCCGGATATTCGGCACCGTCCAGGACATCACCGAGCGCAAGCAGGCGGAGCGGGCGCTGCAAGAGAGCGCGCAGAGATACCGCTATATCTTCGAGTCAACCGGAGTATCGATCTGGGAAGAAGATTTCTCCGGGATCCACTCCGCGATCGAAGAGTTAAAAGCCAAAGGAGTGCGCGACTTTCCCCGATACTTCGCCGCCCACCCGGAATTCGTCCAGCAAGCCATCTCGATGGTGAAGATCGTTGACGTCAACGACGTGACGGTCAAGCTGTTCGCCGCCAAGAGCAAGGACGAGCTGCTGGAATCTCTGCACAACGTATTCGTGCCCGAGACGCGGGAGATCTTCGTTGGGCAGCTGATCGCCATCGCCGAAGGCCGGACATCCTTCGGCGCCGAGGTCGATCTCCAGACGTTGAAGGGAGACAGGCGGACGGCGCTGATCACAATGACATTGCCGCCACCGCCCACGCGCTTCGACAGCGTGCTCGTGACCCTGACCGACATCACCGAGCGAAAACGGGCGGAATATCTGACCGGGCACGTGTTCGAGAGCTCCCCCGACGGCATGTCCATCGTGGGCAGAGACTACCGGTTTCAACGGGTCAACCCGGTCTACGAGCGGTTCTGGGGGATGCCGGCCGGGAAGATGCTCGGCATGCGCGTGGCTGAAATCCTCGGCACGGAGGTCTTCGAGCAGAAGGGGAAGCCGGATCTGGACCGGTGCTTCGCGGGAGAAGAGATCACCCACGCCGAGTGGGTGCCGACGCCGGGCGGGCCAAAGTACACGGCGATAAGCCTTTCGCCGCTGCGGCCGGACGGCCAGCGGGTGGACGCCGCGCTCGTGATCGCCCGCGACCTCACCGATCACATGCGGGCATCGGAGGCGTTGCGCGAGGCGCAGACGGAGCTCGCGCACGTCAACCGCGTCACCACGATGGGGCAGCTCACGGCCTCGATCGCGCACGAGGTCAGCCAGCCGATCGCCGCCACCGTGGCCAACGCCCACGCCGCCCTGCGCTGGCTCGACGCCCAGCCGCCGGATCAGGAGGAGGTCCGGCTGGCCCTCGATGACATTATCAAGGATGGCAAGCGAGCCGGCGACGTCATCGGTCACATCCGTGCCATCGTCAGGAATGTGCCGCCGCGACACGATCGGCTGGACATCAACGAGGCGATCCTCGATGTCATCGAGCTGACCCGGAGCGAACTGGTGCGGAAAGGCATCTCGCTGCAGACGGAATTTGCGCGGGGTTTGCCGTCCATTCGAGGTGACCGAATCCAGCTGCAACAGGTCATCCTCAACCTGATCATGAACGCGGCCGAGGCGATCAGCGACGCCAGTGAGCATTCGCGCGATTTGCTGATCGGCACCGCCGCCGACAAGCCCGGCGGCGTGCGCGTCGAGGTGCGGGATTCCGGCCCCGGCCTGAGTCAGGACAGTCTCGGCCGCCTGTTCGATCCGTTCTACACGACCAAGCGTGGCGGCATGGGCATGGGATTGTCGATTTGCCGCTCGATCATCGAAGCACATGGGGGCCAGGTCGGGGCAACGGCGAACGTGCCCCGTGGCGCTGTTTTTCATTTCACCCTGCCGGTGGGCTGAGCCGTCTGCAGCGTCGAGAGCGGAGCTGCGTGCGCGACGCCTGCGTCCGCGAAGAAAGACCGGTGGGCTACCGCCCCACCAGTGCGAGGCCGTGCACGGCTGACCTGGCTCGCGCGACGGGACGGCGTAGCAGGGCATGAGCCACGGTGCTACGCTTGAGCGATGTCACAACGACAACAAGGCAGCGCTCATGCTGTCCAACGGGAGGACGATCCGATGAAGCGACGCGAGTTCATGACTCTGCTCGGCGGCGCGGCGGCCTGGCCGCTCGCCGCCCATGCGCAACAGCCGAATTCCATTGACGATGCGATGCGCCGCGCGGTGGAGCGCAAGGACGTGGCAGGCGTGGTCGTCATGGCGGCCGACCGCAAGGGCGTCATCTATCAGGGCGCATTCGGCGTCGCCGATATCGACTCCGGCCGTCCATTGCAGCTCGATTCGATGTTCCGCATCGCGTCGATGACCAAAGCCATCACCTCGACCGCCGCCATGCAGCTCGTCGAGCAGAACCGCTTTGCGATCGAAGACCCGGTGGAAAAATATCTGCCGGAATTCGCGAAGCTCATGGTCTTCGAATCGTTCGACGGCGCCACCGGCGCCTACCGGCTGCGGCCGGCCACCAAGCCGGTCACCATCCGGCACCTGTTCACGCATACGTCGGGGCTCGGCTACGGCTTCACCAGCCCGACCGTGCGCGACTTCAAGCCGCGCGCGGGCGAGGAATACGCGGTGGGCCCGCTGGAGTTCGAACCGGGCGAGCGCTGGCTCTACAGCACCAGCACGGACTGGCTGGGCCGGGTGGTCGAGAAGGTTTCGGGCCAGCCACTCGAGGACTACTTCCGCCAAAAGATCTTCACGCCGCTCGGGATGGGCGACACCTCCTACCATGTGCCGAAGGACAAGGAGGCGCGGCTGGTGACGGTCAACCGCCGGCAGCCTGACGGTACGCTGGCGAAGGATTCGGTGCAGCCGCCGACATCGGGCTTCACGCCGATCGGCGGCGGCGGCCTGTCGTCGACCGCGAACGACTACGTCCGCTTCACCCGGGCGCTGCTCAACGGCGGCGAGCTCGACGGCGGCCGCATCCTTTCGCCCGCCTCGGTCGCGGTGATGGGTCAGAACCACATCGGCGCAGTCGGCGTGCCGGCACTCAAGACCGCGCTACCGGCGCGCAGCGACGACTTCTCGTTCGTCGCCGACGGCCGCGACAAGTGGGGCCTCGCATACCTGATCACGACCGACGCGGTGCCCGGAAAACGATCGGCCGGCAGCCTGAGCTGGGGCGGAATCAACAACACTTACTATTGGCTCGATCCGACGCGTGGCGTCACCGGCGTGATCCTGATGCAGTTCCTGCCGTTCGCAGACCGCAAGGCGCTCGCCCTCTACGACACGTTCGAGCGCGGCGTGTATCAGCTCGCCGACGCGACGCGGTGACAGCTGGCGCGGCCGCTACGTGACCGGTGGGGGCAATGCCCCTCACCCGTTCTTACCAATTGATGAAAGCGCAAGGTCAGCCCTAACGCCGACCTTCGGCGATCCGGCGAATGCCCGCTCAGCATTCCACTCGCATCAGGGACAAAGGGAGCAACGACAATGAAACCCGCGTGGCTATTGGCGGCCGGCCTGACCGCGGCATCGCTTGCGACGAGCGGCTTCGCCCAGCAAATCGACTTCGACAAAGTCCAGATCATCACCGATCAAATGGCGCCGAACCTTTACATGCTGTCGGGCTCGGGCGGCCTCGATCCGTCCCACGACGACGCCGCGGGCGGCAGGATCGGCGTGCTCGCGGGGCCGGACGGCGTCCTGATGGTCGATTCCCAGTACGCGCAGCTCACCGACAAGGTCGCCGCAGCGATCCGACGCATCAGCGCGGCGCCCATTCGCTATCTCGTCAACACCCACATCCATCGCGATCACACGGCCGGGAATGCGAACTTTGCAAGAATGGGTGCCTTGATCCTGGCGCGGGAAGAGCTGCGGGAAGGGATGGTTCGCATATCGAAATCGCCCAATGCCGGCGCAAATCCCCTGAGCGATCCGGCCGGGTTCCCCGTCATTACCTACGGGATGGGCACGCCGTTGAAAATTCGCATGAATGGCGAGGTGGTCGACCTCATCCCGATCAGGGCCGCCCATACCGGCGGCGATACCATCATCAGGTTCGAGAATGCGAACGTGATCATGATCGGCGATTTCTACCGCAACTACGGCTATCCCTACATCGACATCGCCAACGGCGGCTCGCTGAAGGGAATGCTGGAAGGGCTCGACGCGACGATGGAGCTCGCCGGGCCGGACACCAAGCTTGTCCCGGGCCACGGCACGATCATCAAGCGCGGTGACATCGTCCCCTATCGCGACATGATCTTCGCGGTGCGTGGAAAGGTGCAGGAGCTGATCGCGGAGGGAAAGTCAGTGCAGGACGTGCTGGCCGCGAAAGTCACCGCGCCCTTCGACGCGAAGGTTCCCGGCGGCCTTCAGCCGGCTGGTACCGGCACGAGCGCGGACCGGTTCGTCTCCGCCGTATATCGGGAGCTCAAGGGCGGCAGTTGAGGCGACTGACAATGCAGGAGAACGAAGTCGACCGGGAAGTGCGCCCGCGGGAGCTGGCATCAAAGCTCTTCTTCACGCTCACGGCCGAGGGCTCGCGCTTCGCCCTGTACCGCGACGTCGACGTCTCGAAGCCCGTCCGGCACGACGGCCTCACGCTCGACGAGGCGGAAGAGATACTCAACACATGGAAGCTGCGCGGCCCGCACGGCGGCTGACGTCGGGCGCGCCAACGACACTCGGCGGGACCCCGCTATTCCAATGGCGCGCACGATCTCCGGCCGGGATGCGTTGCTCGTGACCTTGCCGTGCCCCCCTCCCCGTACGAGGGAGGGAAGCGCAGCGAGCGCGCGGTCACAACGCTGCAAGCGAACCGCGCCGACGCCCGGTCGTCGTTACGACGACGTATGGGCGTGATGGTGATGGTGATGCTGACGGTTCGATGTCTTGGACCGGGTCGTGGTGGTCGGTGCCGCTGTCGGCGCCTGCGGGGCCTCGTAGCCGTAGCCTTGCGTGGGCGGCGGATCGAACACCATGCCGTTGAATTCCACCGGCTTCTGCGCATGCGCCTGAAGCGGCGCGGCGATCATGCCGAGGGTGAAGGTCAGGATCGCAAGATGTTTCATCGCATTCCTCCGATTTTACTGCACGCGGACTGATGCGTAACAACCGTAAATTTCCTGACCCGGCGCAAGGAACGTTTCCGTAAAATCGGGCCCCCAATCCGTCAAATGCAAGTGATGTTCCGCGCGGCCGCCCGGGGACACGCGCACCCGAAACTGCTAGCCTTGGCCTCTTAATCGATGCAAAAAAAGGGAGGACACGCATGAAAAAGCTCATCGCTGGTTTTGCCGCGATGGCGTTCACGGTGGTGGCCACGGTTGCGCTCGCGCAGACGCCGGCGCCGCCCGCAAGCGACCCGATCAAGCGCACGCCGCTGCAGAAGACCGAATATCCCGAAGGACATTTCACCTACGTCATGATGGTCGAGATCGCGCCGAACGCGACCATTGGCCGTCACACCCATCCGGGCATCGAGAGCAGCTACGTCCTCGACGGCAATCTCGATCTCGTGATCGAAGGCAAGCCGCCGCAGGCGTTCAAGGCCGGCGACAGCTTCACGGTGCCGCACAACGCCGTGCACGGCGGCAAAGTCGGCGACAAGGGGCTCAAGCTCATTGGCGTCTATGTGGTCGACAAGACCAAACCGCTCGCCACGCCAGCACCGGCAAGTCAGTAGCGCGCAAGTCATTAGCGCGCGACCGAAAGCAAGTCCGGGCGTCGCCCGTTGCGGGCGGCGGCTCCCGGATCGTCACGACGTCGCGATCGTGCATTCGGTTGCTACTGGACGCGATGGCTTTGGCGCTCTGTTGCGAACTCCACGGTGAGCGCGTGGCGCGCAGACCGGGGAATGAAAACAGAGATCTCGCCCGTCCATTCATCCTTCGACCATGCCGCCTGGGTGCCGCCGGATTCGGCGCCATCCGCCGGAATCTCCTTGCCGTCGAGACGGACGACGTTCACCGCACCCTCGATGCCATGGAACTGGAGGCGATAACCGCGCCGGGTGACGCTCTGGAAGGCGCCGTCACCGCTTTCGGAGCTCACCACGAACCGGGCCGCCGTGCTGGTCTGGCTGAAGCGGAGATGGGTGCGTTGGAACTCGCCGCTCTGATACGCAATGCTGAGCCCGTCGTCTTCATACAGCGAAAATTCGCTGGTCCTGGTGTTGCCGGCGAGGTCGGCCGGAGCAAAGCCGTAGACGTGCACGGACAACAGATCGAGCGGCTTTTCCCCGGTATACTGCATCGCTGGTCCGAGCGGGATCACAGCCCCCGCGCGCACATAGGCCGGAACGCGATTGAGCGGGACCGCCGCGCGCTCGATTTTTCCGCCGCCCTGAACCGGCGACTGCTCGTCGAACAGGTCGTACCACGTGCCCTTGGGCAGGTAGAGCTTGCGGTCCCCCTCGTCGTTGAACAGCGGCGCAACCAGGATGTTGTCGCCCACGAAAAACTGATCGTCGATGCGAAAGCCGGCCGCATCCTTCGGTTCCTGCAATTGCACGGGGCGCAAGACCGGCATGCCGGTTCGGTGCGCCTGCTCGTGCAGCGAATAGAGATAGGGAATGAGGCGGTAGCGCAGATTCAGGAACGAACGTGCTGCGCCCTCGACCGCCTCGCCGTGGGAATAGGGCTCATGGTCGCCCTTACCGTGCGACCACATGAAGGGGTAGAACGTCGCCGCGGCGAACCAGCGCGCATACAGCGGGTCGCTTGACTTCCCGTCCCAGCCGCCGATGTCCTGTCCGACATTGGAAAAGCCGGAAAGCGTCAAGTTCAACATGGCGCGGGTATGCGCGCGGAAATTGGCATAGGTCGGAACCGAATCTCCGGTCGTGGTCCAACCCAGCCGCTGACTTCCCGCAAATCCCGGCCGCACCATTCCGGT
>Ga0207683_10001416_pt1 | contig 21679 bp, 17 predicted proteins | sample KBSM73metaG_FD_184333 | JGI IMG/M metagenome (GOLD analysis project Ga0207683, IMG submission 184333) | Miscanthus rhizosphere microbial communities from Kellogg Biological Station, Michigan, USA - KBS M7-3 metaG (SPAdes) (version 2) | ecosystem: Host-associated > Plants > Roots > Rhizosphere >... | reverse complement strand
ACGTGCCGGAACTGCCGGACGGGGCGCTCGACGCGCTGCTCACAGGGGACCTGGTCACGGACGAAGCGTGTGCCGGGCTGCAGCCGGCAGCCGCGCTTCTCGCCGCGCTGACCGCGGCGCCGCAGGATGATGAACTGGCCGGGCACGCGCGGGTCCTGGCTGAATTCCCCGTCGGGGCCTGCCCGCCCGTGCCCGCCGGTCCGCACGCCGCAGGCGCCGCTCGCTCACCTCGCTTACCGCTAAGGCCGCCGCCGCGGCCGCCGTTGCCGCCACTGCCCTGGGCGGCGTCGCCGCAGCCGCCTACACCGGCGCCCTGCCCGCGCCCGCCCAGCAGTTCGCGCACGGCATGATCGGCGCGCCGTCGCCGCAGCCCAGCCACCGTCCTGGCACCCCGCAGCCCAGCCACCGTCCCGGCACCCCGCAGGCCACCCCAGCCCGCACGGATGCCGTCGGCCCGGACGCCACCGGCCCGGCGGCGTTCGGGCTGTGCACCGCCTACGCCCACGCGAAGGCGCATGGCACGGCATCTCAGAAGGCGGTGGCGTTCCGCAACCTGGCGGCGGCAGCCGGCGGCGCGGCCAAGATCGCCGCTTACTGCACAGCGGTACCCCACCCGGGCAACTCGCAGCCCGGACAGCCGGCCTCGGCCCCCACCCACCCGGCCGGCCACCCCTCGCACCCCACCGGGAAGCCATCGTCGCATCCCACCCCGCACCAGGGCCGCCGGCCCTCCTCCGCGCCCACCACGCACTAGACCCAGCCGGCTACCCCCGGGATCCGCCTCGCCCCGCCACGGGCGGCGCGAGGCGGCATGGCGCGGCGGGCTGCTCATCCCACCTCCAGGCAGCCCGCCGCGGCATCGCGGAACGAGGCGACCGACATATCCAGCCCATCGCCCACGCGCCATGGCTGTTCCAGATCCACGCCTTCGCCGCCTCGGTCCTGTTCGCGCAGCGGGGAAGAGAGGGATGTCTCCTCGCGCAGGCAGCGTCGGCGCGCATGCGGCAGCCGAACCCGAATTACTCACGATCATGCTTGGTTGGCCTCGTTGACGAGCCATTCGCCGGCGATAGCGGACATGAAGACGGGCTGGTGCCGGTAGCCGAGCGAGGTGTAGAACGCTTCCGCGTCGTCGGTTTGCAGGCCGATGTGCTGGCCGGGGGCGCGGGCCATCAACTGCCTGACCATCGCTGCGCCGATACCTTGCCTGCGGTAGGCCGACATGGTCCACACGTCAAGAAGGTAGGCGTTGCAGACGCCGTCCGAGAGCAGCCGGGCCATGCCCACCACGCGGTCGCCGTCCCGGGCGATGACGACATGCTGGGATCGTTCGAACGATGCCCGCAGCGCCCCGGGGGACCGGCCGTTGTCGAAGTCGTCGGCCGTCAGGTCAGCCTTGGCCTGCGCCCAGTCGATTCCCTCGAGTGATTCGTCGATGCGTACCGTCATGCCTGGAGCCTAGGTAACGGCGCGCTCTCACGCGGCTGGCGTCGCCCACCAGTTACGTTCACCTAGGGGGAACCCCGTCACGGGGGATGCTCCCGGAACGGTCACGTGCCAGACTCGTGCCCGGCAAAGGAGTGCTCTTGAGCGTGCACGAGGATCCGGGCGTCGCGGGCCGTATCGGCTCGGCAGTTCAGCAGGGCCCGCGGTGAGCGCCTGGGCGGGGGTGGCGATCGCCGGGACGCTCGGCGGCTACGCGCTAGTGTCAGCGCGGCTCTCCAGGACCATTGTGTCCGGGCCGATGGTCTTCGTCGCGGCTGGGGTGGTGCTCGGGCCGCTTGGGTTGGGCCTGCTCACCCTCGGCAAAGATGCCGAGCCGGTCAAGGTACTGTTCGAGGCCACGCTCGCTTTGGTGCTGTTCACCGACGCGCTGTCGGTTCAGTCGAAGGCACTACGCCGTGATGACTTCCTGCCGATCCGGCTGCTCGCCGTTGGCCTTCCGCTCACGATCGCCCTGGGCTGGCTGTTCGCCTGGCTGCTGCTGCCCGGCCTTAATATCTGGGAGATGGCGCTGCTTGGTGCCATCTTGGCGCCGACTGACGCTGCTCTTGGCCAATCGGCGATCTCCAATCCGGGTGTCCCCGCGGTGGTGCGCCAGGGGCTTAACGTCGAAAGCGGCCTCAACGACGGGATGTCGCTGCCGTTCTTCGTGTTGTTCCTGGCCGCTGCGGCCGGCCACGAATCGGCTCAGGGGCCGGCCGAGGCGTTCTTCCGGGCTCTCGTGCTCAGCGCCGTGCTCGGCGTGGCGGTAGGGTGGGGCGCCGCGATCGCGCTGCGCTGGGCGGCGGCCGCGGGCTGGGTCGAGGGACAGTGGCGGCACATCTTGGTGATCGCCGCGGCTACAGCATCCTACGAGCTGGCGGTCGTCGTCGAAGGCAGCGGCTTCATCGCTGCCTGGGTCGCTGGCCTCGTTTTCGGTACCGTGCTGCGCTCCGCCACGGACACGCCGCGCTCCGCCGCGGCCGACCCTCAGCGGGACCTTCGTGACACCGCGGGACTGGCCGAGGATCTCGGCGGGCTGCTAGTCGCGGTGAGCTTCGTGGCGTTCGGCGCCGTCCTGCTTGATCCCGCGTTGCAGCACCTGAACTGGCGGATCGTCGTCTACGCGGTCGCCAGCCTCACCGTGGTACGGATGCTGCCGGTCGTCGCCGCCCTGGTACGCAGCGGCCTGCGCCGGCCCACGGTGGCCTACATCGGCTGGTTCGGCCCGCGAGGGCTCGCCTCCATCGTGCTCGGCCTCATCACCCTGGAGGAACACATCCCCGGCGTCGAAACGGTCTCGGCTGTTATCGCCGTGACCGTCGGGATCAGCGTCTACGCCCATGGCGCCACGTCGGTTCCCCTGGCCGCCCGGTACGCGGCCTGGTGGTCGAGGATGTCCGCGAGCATGCCCGGCCGCGAGGGTGCCGCGGTCAGAAACCGCGACAAGCGCCCGCGCCTCGGCTTCCGTCGCCACCTGGCTGAACAGCCGCCGGTCCCGGGGGAGCCGTAGCCTCCGGGAAGGTCCTGTTCACGGCGAACCCGTCGGCCGCCTCGTCAAGGAGCATGCCAATGACCACGATCCACCTCAGCCAGACGACCACCGCGACACCCGGCCAGTTCGTCGCCGGGCTCACCGACTTCGGGCCGGGGCGTTCCGAACTCTTCGGCAACAGCGCCGACGGGTATCTCAAGGTGCATGACCAGGGCCCCGGCCAGGCCGATGTCACCGAGGGCTCGCGCGGTGTCTGGGAACGCCTGCACTACGACTGGTCCGACCCCAACCGCATCGTCATGACCACTACCGACTCCAACGTGTGGGGCGGCGGCTCGGGGCACACCTATACCCTCACCCGGCAGCCCAACGGGACGACCGTCGTGGACGTCGTCGTTGTCCGCGAGGGCAAGAACCTTAAGGGGCGCCTGATCGCCATCGCGGTCAGCATCATCGGCAAGCAGTTCCTGGGAAGGGAGCTGGGAAAGACGATCAAGGCCATCGAAGCCCGGAACTACGCCGGGTCAGCCTGACCCGGTCCTTGCCCCGATCCCGGCGCCGGTAACGACCGGTACCCGGTGCTTTCGGCTAGCTCGGCGGCCCCTCGCATGAGCTCGAGCACGACCGGGCCGAACGCCTGTAGCTTCACGTCGTCACCCGCCCGCTGGAAGCCCTGCTCGAGGACGACGGCGAACTTCCACCTAGCCAGGATGAGGTAGTAGTCGATGTCGTCGACTTGCCGGCCGGACACCTCGGCGTAGCGGGCCAGCAGCGCGGACCGGGGCGGCATACCGGACAGGTCGGCGTAGCCGGGAAACGATATCGCCGGCGAGGTGGCGTCCTCGGGCCAGCTCTGCACCATCCAGGCCATGTCGAGCTTGGGATCACCAACGGTGCCCATCTCCCAGTCGACGATCGCGGCCAGCCGGGCCGGGCCGCCGTGCCGGAACATCACGTTGGCGAGCTGATAGTCGCCGTGCATGAGGCCCGGGATGTAGTCGAGCGGGCGATGAGCCCGGAGCCAGCCGGCCGCCACGTCGAAGCCGGGGAGTTCGCGGCCCTTGATCCGCTCGAGGAAGGCGGTCCACCGGTCGACCTGGCGTTCGTGGAAGCCATCGGGCCGCCCCAGGTCGTGCAGGCCCCTCGCCCGCCAGTCCACCGCCGACAGCCGCGCGATGCCCTCCGTCATCTGGTAGGCGAGCGCCTGCCTGGCCGCTAGATCGGCGTCGAACGGCGCGGGCCAGCCGGGCTGGCTCATTGGTGACCAGCCGTCGACGAAGCCCATCAGGTAGAACGCCCGGCCCAGCACCGAAGGGTCGGCACACACGGCCACGGCCTCGGCGTGGGGCACGTCGGTGCCGGTCAGGGCCTCGATGATGCGCCACTCCCGACGGATGCCCTCGTCCCGCCCGGCGGGCGCCGACGGCGGCGGGATCCGCATCGCGCAGCGCAGCTCGCCCCGGCTGATCTCGTAAATCTCGTTCTGCGTGCCGCCGGACAAGAAGCGGTGCTCGATGGGCTCGCCCCGGCCGGGCAGGCCCTGGTCGTCCATCCACCGCCCGAGGCGGTGGAGGTCGATCACTGCTCCCCTGCCTCGTGCTCCAGGTACTCACGGTCGGTCTCGAAGTCCCGCGCCATCGTGCCTCCTCGCCGGCTGCGGCCGCCGCTTCAATTCTCCCGGCGCCTGACCCGGTACGGAAACAAATCAAGACGATGTTTCAGCCCGGGCCGTGGCACGATCGGCTCGTGACCTCCTTCGCGGCACTGCACGACCTGACCGGCAAGGTGGCCGTCGTCACCGGGGGATCGCGCGGCATCGGCCGGGCCATCGTCCAGACCATGGCCGAGGCGGGCGCCGACGTGGTGATCGCCTCGCGCAAGCTTGACGCGTGCGAGGCAGCGGCCGAGCAGGTCAGGACCTCGACCGGGCGTCGGGCGGTGGCCATCGCCTGTCACGTGGGCCGGTGGGGCGATTGCGACCGGCTCATCGCCGAGACCCTGGCGTGGGCGGGCAGGCTGGACGTGCTCGTGAACAACGCCGGCATGTCGCCGCTGTACCCGAGCCTCGACGCGGTGAGCGAAGAACTGTTCGACAAAACGCTGGCCGTCAACCTGAAGGGCCCGTTCCGGCTGGCGGCGCTGGCCGCCACGCACATGGCTGCCCACGACGGGGGCACGATCATCAATATCGGCACTACCGCTTCCCTGACGGCCAGTGTGGGAGAACTCCCGTACGCGTGCGCGAAGGCGGGCCTCAACGCGCTCACCGTGGGACTGGCCGAAGCCTTCGCCCCCAGGGTGCGGGTCAACGCCATCCTGCCTGGCCCGTTCCGCACCGACATCAGCAGGGGCTGGGCGCCGCCCGAGGGCGCCGAGGTCCCGTTCGTGCCGCTGGGACGGATGGGAGATCCGGCCGAGCTGGCGCCGCTGGCGCTGCACCTGGCCAGCGCGGCGTCGAGCTACACCACCGGGGCGATCATCCGCGTCGACGGCGGCGTCACCCGCAAGGTCTGACGCGTCAGCCCGGGACCAGGCGAAGCAGGAAACCTGCCGATGTGATCGGGAGAAGTCCGGCGTAGCGGGCGTGATGGCCAATATGCTCGGCTAGCTGTGTTGTGCTTGCGAAAGGGATGGCTCGGCGCCGCGCGATGGCGGAGCGCCCGCGGCGGCCGGGCCCCGTGCGCGGTGCGTGGATGCCGCCGCGCGGCGCTGCGCGGCGCCGGAACGGTGCTCGCGGCCATCGCATTCGTTACTGCCGCCGCATCCTGTACTGATGCGCCTCGGCCGCCCCAGCCATCTCATGCCCCCCTGGCAGCGCAGACGCATCTGCCTGCGTCGGCGACGTCGGTGCTGGCCGGTGCGGCCAATGTGGTCGCCGGGAGTTTGGCGGAAAGATTGTTCACTTCGGCGCCAGTGGTTGTTGTCGCGGGCCCGGGCCGGTCGGCTGAGCTAGCGGCGGCCCGGTCGGCGCAGCGGGCACACGCGCCGCTGCTGCTGGCCTCGTCGTGGCCGGGCCGGGCCGAAGCAGGCGGCGCGACGGGGAAAGCAATCCGGGCCGCCCAGCCAGGGACCGGCCGTTCTTCAGGCCCGGCCGGCGTAGTCACCGCCTTGCTGCGGGCGCAGATCAAGGCGCTGGACCCGCGCGCCGTGCTCGCGGTGGGTATGGCCGGGAACGTGCAGGCGGCTCGGCTGCCGGGTATCCATGTGGTCACCGACCCGGCGATGCTGCCCGCGACCAAGGCACCCTCACCCCTGGGCCACCTGGCTCTGCTCGTGCATCCCGGCGACAGCGACGCCGCCACGCTGGCCGCCGTCACCACCGCGCGAGTGGCAGGGGTCCGGGTGATCGCCGTCCGCGGCGCCGACCCGCGCGCCGACCCGGCCGCCATTGCCGCGCTGTCGGCGGCGCGGCCCCGCCAGGTGCTCGCTATCGGCACGGGATTCGGGTCGGCCGCCCAGTTGGCATCCCGGGTCGCCGTCGCGCAGACCGGGGTACAGCTGCCCGGCGGCGGCCAGATCCTGTTCCCCGGCCGCCTGCTGGTCGCCCTGTACGGTCACCCTGGCGCTCCGTCGCTCGGCGTCCTCGGTGAGCAAGGCCTGTCGGCCAGCATCGCGCGGGCCAGGAAGGTCGCCACGGCTTACCAGGCCCTGAGCAGGGTCCCGGTCGTACCGGCCCTGGAGATCATCGCAACCGTCGCCCAGGCACGCCCCGGCCGGGACGGCGCCTACTCCTACCAGTCCTCTGTGGCATCCCTGCGCCCCTGGGTACGCCGGGCGACGGCTGCCGGAATGTACGTCATCCTGGACCTGCAGCCCGGCCGGGCCAGCCTGCTCGCCCAGGCCAGGAGTTACCGGTCGCTACTCCGGATGCCCGATGTCGGGCTGGCTCTGGACCCGGAGTGGAAACTAACGCCGCGTCAGCTGCCGCTGCACCAGATCGGCAGCGTGAGCATCAGCGAAGTGAACAGCGTCATCAGCTGGCTGGCCGGCCTTACCGCACGCTACCGGCTGCCCCAGAAACTCCTCGTGCTGCACCAATTCAGGCTGTCGATGATCCGCGACGAGCAGCAGCTCGACACCCGGCACGAGGACCTGGCCATTCTCATCCACATGGACGGGCAGGGCACGGGTGCCGATAAGCAGCAGACCTGGCAAGCCGTCACCAGGGCCGCCCCTGCCGGGGTGGCCTTCGGATGGAAGAACTTCTATGTCAAGGACCATCCGATGATGAGTCCGCAGCAGACAATCGCAAGGACCCCGCAGCTCTCCATGATTTCCTACCAGTGACCGTGATGCCATCGCACGAAACCGCCGGTGCCGCTAGCGGGCATCACGAGGTGTCGGTCGGCTGCGCCCGCTCCGCGAGCGCCGCGATCAGCTGCGTCCGGGAGTGGACGCCGAGCTTGCGGTAGATCTGGCGCAGGTGGAATTCCACCGTCTTCGGCGACAGGAACAGGTCGGCCGCGATGTCGCGGCTCGACGCGCCGCGCTGCACGGCCGCGGCCACCCGGAGCTCCTGGGGCGTCAGCGTGCTGTCATCGGGCTCCCGGCGGCGGCGTGCCCCGGCCGCGCTCAGCTCGGCCTCGGCCTGCTCGGCCCAGGCACGGGCACCCAGCTGCCCGAATCCGCCCAGCGCCTCGCGGAGACGCTCGCGCGCCTCGGCGCGCCGCCGGGCCCGATGCAGCCTGCGCCCGAAGGCGAGCAGCGTCCGGGCCCGCTCGAACGGCATCGGCCGCCGGTCATCGAGCGCGAGCGCGGTGGTGAAGGCCGGCTCGAAGTCGTCGTCGACCATGCCGCGGCACCGGGCCGCGGCGGCCTGCGCGACCGGGCTGGCGGTCCGGTCCGCCCGCCCCTCCAGCCGGGCGAGCACGCGCCGGGCATCACCGGTCCGGCCCTGGCGGGCGTAGGCCTCGACCAGGTCGGGCTCCCACGGGACGATCACCGGATCCTCCAGGCCGGTGCCCTCGACCAGCCGCTCGACCCTCTCGAGCTCGCTGATCGCCGCGCCGGTCCGGTCCAGGCCGAGCTCGAGGAACCCCAGGGCGGCGTACACGAACCGGAATCCAGCGTCTATCCGGCCGGTTTCGGCGATCCGGAGCGCCGCCCGCGCCGCCGCGCGGCCCTCGTCGGGCCGTCCCTGCGCCGCCAGGATCCGCGCCCTGATCGTGAGCACCCAGCCCGCCACCGCGGGCTGGCCGACCTCACCCGCGACCTGGATGGCCTCCAGCGCCGCCGCGTCGGCCGTGTCCCAGTCACCGAGCCGGAACGCGGTATCCGCGGCGACGTGCAGCATGCCGCTCAGCGTCGCCAGCGCGCCGGCCTCCCGCGCCCGCCGGCTCAGCTCCAGGCTTTTCTCCTTGGCCTGCTCGAACTCCCCGAGCGGAATCTGACAGCGCAGGATGACGTGCAGCCACGACCAGTCCGGCCCGAGCGGGTCGAGACCCTCGGCGAGGCGGGCCGCCTCGCCGAGAACCCGGCGTGCCTGCGATGCCTTCCCGCGCAAGGTGAGCGCCCAGCCGAGCAACCCCAGCACCGCCCCGCGCAGGGCCGGGTCGGTTCGGTCGTCGAGTAGCCCGGCCGCGCGCCAGGCCAGCCTCTCCGCCTCCAGGTAGGAACCTATGGTGGTGGCGCCGTTGGCCGCGTCCGAGTACATCGCCGCCGCGAGCGCCGGCAGTCGCGGCGCGACCAGGCCGGCCTGTTCGACCAGCAGCGGCACGGCCTCGGCGCCCCGGCCCCGCCAGACCATCATCCGGCCGCGCAGCTGCTGGGCCCGCGCTCGCTGATCTTCGCTGCCGGCTACCTCGGCCGCCTCGCCGAACAACGCGAGCGCGCGATCCGCCATGCCCGCGCCGGCGGCCGCCTGGCCCGCGGCGATGAGGCGCCGGGTCGCAGCCTCCCGGGCCGGCGTGAGACGCGCCGCGCGCTCCAGCGCGCCGGAGCCCGCGGCGTAGGCGCGGCGGGCCACCGCCTGGCCGCCGACCCGTTCCAGGTCGGCCGCCACCCCTTCGTCAGTTCCTATCGCGGCCGCCGCCAGGTGCCACACCCGGCGATCGTCATCGTCGCCCAATGCCGCGGCCAGGGCGACGTGCGCGATGCGGCGTTCGGCCGCCGGCGCCTCGGTGTACACCACGCCGCGGATCAGCGGATGGGAGAAGCTCACCCGGTTGGCGCCGATCCGTACCAGGCCGGAGTCCTCTGCCTCGCCGAGATGCCCGAGGTCGGTCCCGGCGCCCAGGCAAGCGGCGGCGATCACCGCCAGCTCGGGCCCGGCGTGCGCCGCGGCGATCAGCAGTGCCCGCCTGGCCGGCTCGTCCAGGGCGCCGACCCGGCCCGAGAACGCGCGCTGGAGCCGCCGGCCCGGTGTGAGCGGGAGATCCAGCGGTGCGACACCGGTGCGCTGGTTGGTGTTCAGCGCCGCGGTCAGCTCGACCAGGGCCAGCGGATTACCCGCGGCGGCCTGCGCGATCGCGGTGGCGACGGGCGGCGCCAGGTCCGGTGCCCGGTGCCGCAGCAGCTCGGCGGCCCCGACGTCGTCGACGGGCCCGACCTGCAGCTCTGGCAGGTGGACGTGCTCGGGCGGGTACCACGGGTCCCGCGCCGCCAGCACGACCGCGAGCGGCCCGCCGGCCCGGCGGGCGGCGTACTCGATGCACTCGCGGGAGGACTCGTCGATCCACTGCAGGTCGTCCACCACGGCGAGCACCGGGCGGCGCTGGGCCGCTGCCCGCAGCACGCCCAGCGTGGCCACGCAGACCGCGAGCCGGTCACCGGGGGCCGGCGGCCCCAGGGCCAGTGCGCCCATGAGCGCCGCCGCCTGCGGTTCCGGCAGCGCCGTCAGCTCGTCCAGCACCGGATCCAGCAGATCGGCCAGCGCGGAGAACGTGAGTTCCGCCTCGGTCTCGGCGCCGCAGGTCCGGATCACCGTGACCGCGTCGCCCGAACGCACGGCCAGGGTCTCGAGCAGCGTCGTCTTGCCGATCCCGGCTTCCCCGCGCACGACCAGCGCGCTGCCCTCGCCGCCGGCCAGCGCGGTGAGAAGGTCGTCGAGCCTGCTGAGCTCGGCCGCCCGGCTGACGATCATCCCCGTGGCTCCCGGAGTTCCCGGCCTGGTGCCCCTGCCCTCCATGCAAGCGCCCCTGTCCGGCTCATGTCCATATGTTCCCGTATTTTCCGCGGCCCGGCTCCCTCTAAGAATCCAGGGATTCTCCTGGTGCATCGCGAACGGCGGCGCGGTGACACTCGGATCTACGGCGGAAGGACCATGTCATGACAGCTGCCGAGGGGGGAGTCGGCCGGGCGCCGACGCCAGAGACGATCGACGTCCGGGCGGTGCGCAGGCACTTCTTGTTTCCCGGGCGCGCGCGGGTCGCGCTGAACAACGCGGCGAGCACGCAGCCGCCGCGTGAGCTGCTGGCCCTGTACGCCTCGCTCGGGCCGGACTACGAGAACGTCCACCGGGGTCAGTCCAGTGCCTCGGCCGCGATGACCGAGCGCTTCGAGGAATCCTACGACACGATCGCGCGGTTCATCGGGGCGCCCGGCCCGGCCAGCATCGCGCTCTACCGGAATACCACCGAGGCCATCAACGCGGTCATGTACTCGCTGCTGACCGAGTTCCGTGACGGGGACAACGTGGTGACGACGCTGATGGAGCACAACTCCAACTACGTCCCCTGGTACGCGATGTGCCGGGAGATACTGCCGCGGTTCGGCCGCCGGGTCCAGTGCCGCCTGGCCCGGTTCGACCCGGTCTCCGGCGAGCTGGACCTGGAGCACCTGGCGTCGCTGATCGACGGGCGCACCAAGCTGGTCTGCTGCACGGGCGCGTCCAACTTCCTGGGGACCAGGAATCCGCTGGCCGCCGTACGGGCGCTGGCCGACGCGAGCGGCTATTACCAGCCGAACGGGGAACGGCGATCGTGGCTCCTGATCGACGGGGCGCAGCTGGTGCCGGGGTCGTTCACCGACGTGCGCGCTCTCGGCGCGGACTACCTCGCGTTCTCCTTCCACAAGCTGCTGGCGCCGTTCGGAGTGGGGGTGCTGTACGCCAGGGAGCAACTGCTGGGTCCGGCGCTACCGTTCCTGTACGGGGGCGACATGATCGCCGAGGGGCGGGTCTTCCCCAACCACGTCGAGTACAACGCGCTGCCCTGGAAGTACGCCGCGGGCACCCCGAACATCCTCGGTGCTGTCGTCTCCGCGCAGGCGCTGCGGGTGCTGCTCGACCTGGCGCTGACTCCGAAGCGCCCGGCGTACTTCGGCACGGCCAGGCCGGTCGAGCGCGATGCCGTCCGGGACGCCATGAACCGCGTCGCCGCGTGGAACCAGGCGCTGACCCGCCGGGCGCTCGACGGGCTCGGGGGCATCGACGGGATCACGATCTACGGGCCGCGGGACGCGGCCCGGCGCACCTCGCTGGTCGCGTTCAACCTGGCCGGCCGGGATCCGGTCGGCGTCGCCCAGGCCCTGAACGAGGCCGGGATCGAGTCGCGGGCCGGCTGCCACTGCGCCACGCTGGCCCATCACGCGCTCGGCCTGAACCCGCCCGCCAGCTGCCGCCTCAGCTTCTACCTGTACAACACCCCCGGCGAGGTCGACCGGGCCGTGGACGCGGTGGCCGAGATCGCGGCCGGCGGCACCTCCGGCGGCGGCACCTTCGGCCGCCGCGTCTCCCGGTTCCGCTCCTGGCCGGCCGGACGGCACCGGACCCAGCCCGCGCCGTCGGGGACCGAACGGCCCGCGCCCGTCCCGGTGGCATCGCCATGAGCGCCATCACCTGCCCGGGATGCGGCGCGGCGGCCGAGATCACCGAACGCTTCACCCTGGCCAGCACCGACGGCCCCGTCGCTCACGTCGCGCTGTCCTGCGCCGGCGGCCACCACTACCGGATGGCGGCGGACAAGCTCCCCGCCCGCCCGCTCCGGCCGCGAATCATCCCCGGTCCGCGCAGGCAGCCGCACACCTTCCCGCTCTGCATCCACTGCCTGGTCAACCCGGCCGGATTCTGGGTCAGCCGCAAGAACACCAGCGTGGTGCGCCGGCCGTGGTGCCTGTCCTGCTGCGACGACCTGGACCGCGAGCGCTGCGACATGATCCCGTTCGGCCGCTAGCGACCCATCTGCCGGTATCAGCCGGTGATGTTGGTCAGGGTTTCCCGCATCCGCTGCATCAGCGGATCGCCCGCCGGCAGGGTCTGCTGGCCACGCGCGATGATGTCGTTGAGCAAGGTAATCGCGTCACCCAGCCGCCCGGTGGCGTAATACCCTCGGGCCAGCTCCGCCCGGCAGGCCAGGGTGCTGACGTGATTAGCGCCGATGGTGCGCTCGAAGCCCGCGCAGGTCTCCTCGTAGAGCTGCAGCGCCGTGCCCATCCGCCCGGCGGAGAAGTTCGCCGCGGCCAGGCTGTGGCGGACCTGGAGGGTGTCCGGGTGATCCGGGCCGAGCGCGCCTTCGGTGTTCGCGAGGACCTGCTTGTACTGGGCGATGGCGTTCTTGGCCTGGCCGCTCGCCAGGTAGGCGGCGGCCAGCCCGAGGCTGGCTGACGCGGCACCGGGATGCTGGTTGCCCTGGATGCGTTCGCGATCGGCCAGCGCGTGCCGGTACGAGCGGACGGCCTCGGCGGTCTTACCCGCGGCCAGGGCCGCTGCCGCGTACTCCTCCCGCGCGGCGAGGGTGTCGACATGGTCGGCGCCGCGGACCAGTTCGCTGCCGGCCAGCGCCTCCTCCAGGACGGGGACGGCGTCCCCGGGCCGGCCGGTAGCCACCAGAGCGCGGCCGAGCGCGACCTTAGCCGCGATGGCGCCCGGGTGATCGGGCCCGAGCTTGTCGGCCCGGCCGTCGAGGACCCGCTGGAACGCCGGGACGGCCTCGGTCGCCTGCCCGGCGGTCATCAGCGCCTCGCCCAGGCAGCCGGTGACCACGAGCGTTTCCAGAGCGCCCGGACCGAGGATCCGCTCGCTGTCCGCGGCGAGATCGCGCCAGTAGGCGACGGCCGGGCCGGTCAGCCGCGCGCTGTCCATGCTGTGCCCGGCCAGCAGCAGCAGCGGGTGACAGCGGCCCTCGGTCCACAGCACGTCCCCGGCGGCCTGGCGCAGGCTGACGGCGCAGGCGCGCAGGTCGGCGGCCAGCCGCGACCGCGGCTCGTCCCGGGGCCACACCTCGAGCAGCGCGTCCGCGGCGGCCCGGGCCGCCCGGGCGTAGAGGTCGGCGGGGACCGCAGCGCGGATAACCGCCTGGATCATCGGGCCGATCCGGACCGTCGGCGAAGTCCCGGACGGGTCGACCGTCAGCAGCCCCGCCTGCCGGAGGCTTCCGATCGCGTTCCAGGTCCGCTGCGGGTCGGCCGCCTGTGCTCCGGGATCCCGGTCGGCGCCGTCCCCGGCGAGGTACTCGCCGGCCGCCGCCGTGGTGAACACGGCGCCCGGTATCCCGTGCCCGTCGAGCAGTGCGGCCAGCGTCACCAGCGACCTGATGCTCACGCCCGGCGACAGGTGTTCGGCGTACTCGGCCGAGAACGTCCAGGTGACCGCGGCGGCCGACGGCTCGGCCCGGCCCGCCTCCGCCAGCTGCTTCTGCCGCTGCACGAAGTGCTGCCGGTAATCGCGGCAGGTCATGCCCGAGCCGGCGATCACCGCGCTCGCCTGGGCGAGCGCGAGCGGCTCGCAGCCGAGGTCCCGCACCAGGTCGATCGCCCCGCTGCGCTGCTCCGGGTCCGTGCCGAGGCGACCGGACAGGTAGCCCATCGCCTCCCTGGTGCTGAAGGCCGGCACCGTCAGCGTCAGCGCCCGGCGCCCGGCGGATAGGGCCTCCGGATTGGCCGTCGTGATCAGCAGCCTGCCCGCGGGGCCGGACGGCCAGAGCCCCCGCAGGTCCGTCGCGTCGCGCAGGTCGTCGAGCACGACCAGCCACGGCCGGGCGGTCTTGCTGAGCCAGTCGGCGAACCGGGCTGCCACCGACTCGGCGTCGCCCGCGTCGCCCGCGCCCACGGCCGTGGCCGCGGCTCCGAAGCCGGACAGCACCGACGCCCGGCTGCTGGCCACCACCCAGGTCAGCACATCGACTCCGGAGGAGCGCCAGAGCGACTCGGCGAAGAAGCGGGCGAGCTGGGTCTTACCGCTCGACGCCCGCCAGTCCTGCGCCGACGCCGCCGCCTGGTCCGGCACCAGGACCACCGTGACCCCGGGAACCAGAGCGGTCTCCAGATCCGGCACCGTATCGGGCCTGGCCGTGAAACCCTCGGCCAGCGGAGGTACCGGACCCGACCAAACCGGCCACCTAGACGCCTGGCCCGGGCCGGCAGTCTGCCCGGTAGGCCGCACTGGGCCATCCGCCGACACCCGGAACCTCCTGATATGCGCACGTGGTGCAGTACTAACGATACGGCCAGCGGCCTCTCGTGCGCCGGAAGATCGAAATGACAGATCGTGGTCAGCCGGTAATGTCGAAGTTGGCGAGCACTTTAAGCGGGCGCAACCGGACCACCAGCTCGCCGGGCACCCCGTTGCGCTGGCCGAAATCCCCGGCCCGTTCGGCACCCATGTACCGCGCCGCGATCGCAGTGGCGGTGCGGAGCAGCTCGGCCGGGTCTTCCGACAGCTCAGCCTGGCCTTGGACCTGGACGAACGCGTACGGCGGTGCCTCCAGATCGACGCACACGCTGACCCGCGGGTCGCGGGCCAGGGCGCGGCCCTTCGCCGTCTGGCTGTTCGTGTTGAACACCAGGCTGTCATCCTCGACGATGAACCAGACCGGCGCGACCAGCGGGCGCCCGTCGGCGGCCAGGAAGGCCAGCTTGCCGGTCCGGGTACCGTGCGCGAGGAAGTCCCTGACCCGGGGATCGCCGAACGACGCCACGCTAGCCGCCGATCGCGTTGCGCAGGCCGAACACCCGCCGCTCCCGCCGCAGCGCCGAGGCCACCACCCGGTCCCGCCACGGCGTGCTGACGGCCGCCCGGAACCCGGGGTCCTCCAGGACCTCCGGGCCGGCCAGCTCGTGCACGGACAGGAAGCTTCCCGGTTCCAGGTCTCCGGGCCCGTCCAGCGCGCGGGTGAGCCGGAACCTGCGGATCCGCCGCCAGCCCGGCACCTGCAGCAGCATCGGGATGTGTTCCTCGGTGTACCACGCGGCCAGGTCGTTCTCGCTGCCCTCGGGCACCGACATGGCCACGGCCAGGATCACCGGGGCGGGATCAGGGTTCCGGCCGACCGGCGACCCGTCGTCGCTGATCTGCTCGTAGACCCGGCGGTCCAGGGTGGCCAGCCCGGCGCCGACGGCCTTGTCCCGGTCGCTCGCGTTCGCGCTGAGCGCCTTGTACTCCGGGCTCTCGATGACGTCCGGGCGGTCCAGCTCGTACAGGGCGAGCCACGGCGGCTTCAGCTCATCCAGGGCACGGTACCGGTGGGCGGGCCCGATCCCGGGCACGGTCAGCCGGGCCGGCCCGTGCTCGTGGTCGTACCAGTCGTGGAACTCCGTCTCGTCGACGGTTCCCGGGTCGGTATAGACGTAGAACAGCCCCGCGGTCATAGCGCGATCGTATGCCAGGCCACCCCGGACAAGCCGAAGGCCCCGCGACGGCAGACCGCCGCGGGGCCCTCGCGTACCCGACTTAGTCGACGGGTGCCGCCATCGGGTTGACCCCGGCCAGGTCCTCCCGCTTGACCCGGATCGCGACCACCGTGATGATCAGCGCGAGCAGCGCGATCCCGGCCGAGACCAGGTAACCCTTGGAGAAGCCGACCGAGTACGCGTGGGCGGTGATGGCCTTCTGCGCCGCGGCCTGCTGGGCCACCGACAGGTGCACGGCCGCGTGCTTGGCCGCCGCGGCCGCCGCGGCCGCCTGCGAGTGGATGCTGTTCGCCACCGCGCTCCAGGCCACCGTGCCGAGGATCGCGAGCCCGATCGCCCCGCCGACCTGCTGGCCGGTGTTCAGCAGCGACGACGCCACGCCCGTGTCGTTGTTGGCCACCTTGGCCAGCGCGACCAGCGAGAGCGGCACGAAGGTCAGCCCCATGCCGAGTGCGGTCACCAGCATCGGCCCGAGCAGCCCGGAGGCGTAGTGGCTGTTCTCGGTGATCCGGGACAGCCAGAACATCCCGCCGGTGGCGATAGCGGTGCCGGCCAGCAGCAGCGGCCGGGCGCCGATCCGGCTGACCAGCTGCGAAGCGATCCCGGATGCCACCATGACCATGGTGATCATCGGCAGGTAGGCGATGCCGGTCTTCAGCGCGCTGTATCCCCAGACGCTCTGCACGAAGATGGTGAGGAAGAAGAACATGCCGAACAGCGCGGTGCCCACGCACAGCATGATCAGGTAAGCCCCGGTCCGGTTGCGGTTACGCAGCACCCGCATCGGGACCAGCGCATGCTTGCTGCGGACCTCGATGAACCCGAACGCCACCAGCAGCACGACCGAGGCCACCAGCGACACGATCACCTTGGTGTCGCCCCAGTGCGAGACACCGTTCGGGCTGGTCGCGGCGCTCGATAGCCCGTAGACCAGCGAGGCGAGACCCAGCGAGCCGGTAATCGCGCCCGGCAGGTCGAAGGCGCCGCGGCGCCGCTCCGACTCGGGCAGCACCCGGGTCGCGAAAAACGCGACCAGCAGGCCGATCGGCACGTTCACCCAGAACACCCAGCGCCAGTCGAGGTACTGGACCAGCAGGCCGCCCGCGATCAGGCCGACCGCGCCGCCGGCCACGCTCATCGCGGCGTACACGCCCATCGCCCGGTTGCGCGGTTGCCCCTCGGGGAAGGTGACCGCGATCAGCGACAGCGCGGTAGGCGCGGCGAACGCGCCGCCGATGCCCTGCAAGACCCGCGCGCCGAGCAGCCATTCCTGAGTGGTGGCGAACCCGCCGAGCAGCGAGGCCAGCGAGAACAGCAAGATGCCGAAGATGAAGATCCGGCGGCGCCCCAGTAGGTCGCCGGATCGCCCTCCGAGCAGTAGCAGCCCGCCGAACGCCAGCGCGTACGCGTTGACGACCCACTCCAGGTTGCTGCCGGAGAAGCCGAGTGCGGTCTGGATGTGCGGCAGGGCGACGTTGACGATGGTCGCGTCGAGCACGACCATGAGCTGGGCCGTCGCGATGACGGCGAGGGCCAGGCCGAGTCGGCGCGGGGGGCCCGCGGACGCGGCGGCGCTGGACGCCGCCGCGTTACTGACCACCCGGGTTTGCCCGGTGTCTGGTGAAGTGGCGGACAAGACTGATCTCCCTAGACTGAGGGCGCAGTGAACTAACGCCGTGACCCGGCTGGCGCCGGAGGTCACGCGCTGCACTTCGCCGCTAAAGCTTTTTTGGTCCGAACGGACCGAGGTTCCCGTTCCCCGTTACTGGTTTTTCTTCCCCGTGTGGTCGCCGTCCTCGGCGTGACGACCCTGCGGTCCTCCTCTCATCGCATCTGACGAGACAGAAGCCGCGACTGTGACAACATCACCTCCCGCCGCGCGATCGGAGCATCTTCCGCATCAGCCCGAGCAGGCACCGGCGCTCGCCGGTGTCGAGCGCAGTACACCACGGCGCCTGGGACAGGATCTCGCGGTACAGCCGCTCCCTGACGGCCTCGCCCTCGGGGGTGAGCACGATGTTCTTGCTCCGCCGGTCCCGTAGCGAGGGTTCCCGCCGGGCCAGCCCGTGCTTCTCCAGGGCGTCCGCGATTGAGGTGACGAACGAAGGGTCACAGGCCATCCGCTGGCCGAGTTCCTTCATCGTCATCGGGGCATCGAGCTTGAGCAGCGCGATCGCGTCGCTGCCGTTCATCCCGAACTCGGTCGCGATGCGCTGCCCGAGCTCGTGGAAGTGCTTGAAGAGCTCGGGAAGGGTATCGCTGATCTGCTGGTTGAGCTGATCATCGGTCAGCGGCTCGGCGTGCGCGACAGGCTCAGCGTCCAGCACCGCTGTCTCGAGTACTGTCCCCGGGCGCTCATCCATGTCGCTCACCTCCACCCGCATCCGCTAGCCGACTACCTGAGTAGCTCAATCATTGAGTAACTCAACTATATTTCCGCTTGCTGGCGCAGGCAAGTCATTTACGGGCAGAATTTCCCCGGGCTCACCCCGCACAACTGTTAGCGGCCTCGCGGCGTCTTTATTCCCAGGGCGCCCATACTGAGAGGGCCGGGCGAAGGGAAGGCTCGCGATGGCGGAAGACCAGGGGCGGCGTGCGTTCCTGCGGCTCGCGGCGGCAGCGGGAGGAGCCGGGCTGCTCGCATCGTGCAGTCCGGACAGCCAGACCAGCACCACGGGCGCCGGAGCCAGCCGGACCGCGAGCGCGGCTGGGACAACGCCGGGCGGCGCGACCTCCGGCGCCGGGGCCGCCGCCCCGACGGCCACGTCATCGCCGTCCCCGGCCGACTGGACCGCGCTCGGCCGCGACCTGTCCGGGCCGCTGGTCCGCCCGGGCGAATCCGCCTACACCGTGTCCAAGCGGCTGTTCGACCCGCGGTTCGACTCGCTGCACCCGGCCGGGATCGCCTACTGCCGCAACCCGCACGACGTGGCGACCTGCCTCGCCTTCGTCCGCAAGTTCGGGCTCCCGGTCGCCGCCCGGTGCGGTGGGCACAGCTACGCGGGCTGGTCCTCGACCAGCGGCCTGATCATCGACGTGACCCGGATGTCCGGGGTGAACGTGAGCGGCAGCACCGCCACCGTCGGCGCGGGGACCAGGCTGATCGACTTCTACAACGGCCTGGCCGCGCACGGCCGCGGGGTGCCGGGCGGGTCCTGCCCGACGGTCGGCATCGCCGGCCTCACCCTGGGCGGCGGCATCGGGGTGGTGGCCCGTGCTTACGGGGTGACCAGCGACAACGTGCAGTCGCTGCAGATCGTCACGGCCGACGGCCAGGTCAGGACGTGCAACTCCAGCCAGAACTCCGACCTGTACTGGGCCTGCCGTGGCGGGGGCGGAGGCAACTTCGGCGTGGTCACCTCGTTCACCTTCCGCACCCACCAGGTCGGCCAGATCGTCCTGTTCTTCCTGTCCTGGCCGTGGTCGCAGGCCGCCCGGGTGATCTCCGCCTGGCAGTCCTGGGCGCCGCACGCCCCGGACGCGCTCTGGTCCAACGTGCACCTGGCCGCGACCACGGGCGGCTCCGTCCCGTCCATCCAGGTGGGCGGCACCTACCTGGGCAGCATCGGCGCCGCCACCGCCCAGCTGGAGAAGCTGTACGCCGCGGCGGGCTCGCATCCGTCGTCGCCGTTCATGGAAACCACGTCCTGGCTGCACGCGATGCTGGTCGAGGCGGGCTGCGCCAGCCTGACCGTGGACCAGTGCCACCTGCCCACCCAGAACCCGGCCGGGAAGCTCGCCCGCGCCTCGGAGTACGCCAAGTCCGATTTCTTCACCAAGCCGCTGAACAGCCACGGGATCGGGACCCTGCTGGCCGGCGTGGAGAAGTTCCAGCGGGCGGGCGGCGCGCCGGGCGCGTCCGGCGGCATCGCCTTCGACGCGCTCGGCGGCGCGGTCAACCGGGTCGCCGCGGGCGCCACCGCGTTCGTGCACCGCGACGCGCTCTTCGACGCCCAGTACACCACCACCTGGCCGATCGGCGCGGCGGCCGCCGCGGTGGCCCGCCAGCACGCCTGGCAGCAGTCCTTCTGGCAGTCGATGCGCCCCTTTGCCAGCGGCCAGGCCTACCAGAACTACGTCGACCCGGCGCTGGCCAACTGGCGGCAGGCTTACTACGGTGCCAACCTCGCCCGGCTGACCCAGGTCAAGGCCAAGTACGATCCCAATCGCGTGTTCAGCTTCCCGCAGGCGATCTAGGCACCAGGGCGGCGCGGTGCGGTCCGGGAAGCGGGCATGATTGTATCTCCGCAATTGTTGACATCTGTTCCCGTATGCTAGCCAGCCCACCGATGTAGGTTGCGATGACAAGTAACGCTGAACTTGAGACCACGGCCTCTCCCGACCGCGACGACCAGGTCCAGGTCCTGCTCGTCGAGGACGACGACGGCGACGCCGTGCTCGTCGGCGAGCTGCTCCGCGAGGTCGGAGCCGCGGTTGTCGTCCGGCGCGCACGCTCCCTGGTCCAGGCCAAGAACCTGGTATCCGGCGCGGCTTGCGTGCTGCTCGACCTCGGCCTGCCGGACTCCCAGGGGCTCAACGGGCTGAGGCAGCTGCTGCAGCTGGAGCCGGAGGCGGCCATCGTCGTCCTGACCGGCGAGTCGAGCGAGCACCTGGGGGAGCTGGCGGTCCGGGCCGGCGCCCAGGATTACCTGGTCAAGGGCGAGGTCGCCGGGCACATGCTGAACCGGGTCATCCGGTACGCGGTCGAGCGGCGCCGCGCGGAGGAGGCTCAGCGGGCTCTGCACGTGGCGCAGATCCGGGCCCAGGAGAACGCCCGGCTGGAGCGGGGCCTGCTGCCGTCGCCGCTGCTGACGGACACGCGGCTGAGCGTGTCGGCGCGCTGCCTGCCCGGCGGCCAGCACCATCTGCTCGGCGGGGACTTCTACGACGTCGTCGAGACCTCGGACGGCTGGGTGCACGCCCTCATCGGCGACGTATGCGGCCGCGGCCCGGCCGAAGCCGCGCTCGGCGTCTGCCTGCGCGTAGCGTGGCGCGCCATGGTGCTGGCCGGCCGGCCCGCCGAGGAGATCTTGTCGACGCTCAGCGAACTGCTCGAGCACGAGCGCCAGGACGACACCATGTTCGCCACGCTGTGCATGATCTCGGTGCACCCGGACCGGACCAGCGGCTGGATACGGATGGCCGGGCACCTGCCGCCGCTGCTGGTCACGCGGTACGGCGTGGCCGAGCTTCCCACCCGTCCGGCCGCGCCGCTCGGCCTGTCCGAGGTGCGCGACTGGCCGGGCATCCCGATCCGGCTCGACGGCAGCTGGTCGATTCTGCTCTACACCGACGGGCTTATCGAGGGCCGGATAGGGAAGGGGTCAGAGCGGCTCGGCAGCGAAGGCCTGATGGACCTGATCAGGGACGCCCTGGGCGGCCCCGGCCAGCCCGGGGAGGAGCTGCTCGACCAGGTGATCGATCGTGTCCGCGAGCTTAACGGAGGAAACCTGGACGACGACCTGGCCGTCCTGGCCCTTGGTTTCTCGTCCCCGGCCGGACCATGACAGACCTCAACGCCGATATCCGTCAGCCCCCGGCGGACTCGCCGCCGGCCGGGCCTCCCGGTGCGCGCGATACCCGCGGCGCCCGGCGCGCCCGGGCTGACCGGGCGGCGGCCACGGCCGCGGCGGAGAAGCGCTGGCCGCTCAGCCGGATCATCGGCGTCGCCCTGCTGATCCTGCTGCTGTTCTCGGTGGCCGCGATGGTGGCCGGCGGGCTCGCCCTGCTCGGCCTGCACGACAACCGCGAGCGGGTGGTCGGCACGATCGACCCGGCCCGGCTCCAGGTCCAGCGGCTCGACACCGCGCTGGTCGACCAGGAGACCGGCGTGCGCGGCTACGCGCTGAGCGGCCAGAAGGACTTCCTGGCCCCGTACAACCAGGGCATGACCGAGGAGAGGAACGCGATCAGGGCCCTGCAGGCCGTCATCGGGCAGCTGCCGCCGTCCGCCGCGGCCGACCTGAAGAGCGTGACCGCGCAGGCCCGTTTCTGGCGCACGCACTACGCCCAGCCGACCATCGACCGAGTCAGCCAGGCCGGAAAGCCCGTGGTCAGCCCGGACATCCTGAATGGCAAGGCGGATTTCGACGCGCTCCGGGCCAGGGTAGACACGCTGCAAGCCCACATCTCGGGCAC
>Ga0207683_10001414_pt1 | contig 21696 bp, 21 predicted proteins | sample KBSM73metaG_FD_184333 | JGI IMG/M metagenome (GOLD analysis project Ga0207683, IMG submission 184333) | Miscanthus rhizosphere microbial communities from Kellogg Biological Station, Michigan, USA - KBS M7-3 metaG (SPAdes) (version 2) | ecosystem: Host-associated > Plants > Roots > Rhizosphere >... | reverse complement strand
CCCGTAGATCAGGTCAAAGTTCACGCCTGCAACGCCCGCTCGCCGAAGCGCCTTTGTGGCGGAAGCCGTTTCCTTGAAGCTTTGCCGCCGGTTGATCGCGCGTTGCACGGTGGGATCGAAGCTCTGCACGCCGATGCTGACCCGGTTCACGCCGCTGTCGGCCATGGTCTCGATCATCGGTCCACTCAGCGTTCTCGGATCGATCTCGACCGCAATCTCGGCGTCCGGCCGGACCGCAAACGACCGCCGCAGCGATTCGACCAGATTGGTAAATGCCTTCGGCTTCACGATCGTCGGCGTACCCCCGCCGAAATGAACATGGCTGACCTCGATTCGATGGCTCAAATTCTGGGAGACCAGTTCGATCTCGCGGTGGACCGCGGGCAAATACGCTTCGATCGGCTCGTCTCGCCGCGTGACCGACGTGTTGCAGCCGCAATACCAGCACATCGAGCGGCAGAACGGGATGTGCAGATAGAGCGAGGCCGTAGCGTCCTGCGGAATCGATTCGAGCCACTTGGCGTAGACGGCGCTGTCTTCAGATCCGGTGAAATGCGGAGTCGTCGGGTAGCTAGTATATCGGGGCAGCCGTTCCTGCCCGTAGCAAGCGGCGAGATCGGGTCGCATGTTGATTCCTTGCCGGACCGTGCTTGCTGATTGCATCGCGCGCATTGCCGTCCTCCGACGACCGCAAAAATGCCGGGCTCCGCGAACGCGCGCCTTGAGCCAGATCAAGACGTCGGGAATGCCGATTCCAGTCGGCGCTTGATTCAGATCAACACGGGTGCGCCTTCGTCCGGGCATTCTGGTCCTGCAATCGGCGGCAGCGCTGGGAGAGGACGATGCAGAAAGCGACAGGCAGTCACGCAGCTTCGGTCGGGTTCGTCTCCAGATGGTGGCGGAACTGGCGGGCAAGTCGCGCAAGCGTGAACGAACTCGAGGCGTGTGGAGCGGACGAAGTCGCCCATCTTGCGCGCGATGTCGGTATCGGTGCGTCCGAGCTTCGCACCATCGCGGCGAAGTGGCCCGACAACGTCAGCTTGCTGTCACGGCGCATTGCCGAGATCGGGCTCGATACCGGCCAGGTCACGCGTACCGAGCCGCAGGTGATGCGCGATCTGCAGCGCGTCTGTACACAATGTGCGGAGCACCGGCGGTGCGCCAGCGATCTCGATCGCGACGGCAAGGATCGTGAGTGGCGCGACTACTGCCCGAACGTTCAGACCCTCGACGCGCTGCGCAGCGAAGAACGCGACAGGAGGCTGATGCGAAGGCGCAAGTGGCGCGCCTTCTGAAGGCTGGCGCCTTTTGGCCTCGGGCCGCGCGTTGTTTGCTGTGGGATTGCGACCCGGCGACCTGAAAGTCCAATTAAATAGCCTTCAGGATAATCCATTTGCGCCCGCGTGCGTGCTACCGAATTCGGTAGCCGCCAGCCGCGACCGCGGGTCGCCACGCCGTGACCGCGCGTTCCGACGCTCGACGCGCTGCGCGGCGAAGGTCGTGACAGGAGGCTGATGCGGAGACGCGAGTGGCTCGCCTTCTGAAGGTTACCTCGGGACGCGCGCCGATTATCGCTGTTGATCGAGATCAAAACGCGCGGCACGCCTTCGCGCAATTTGCAGGAAACCTTCGGCCGCGCGGCCGAGTCGAGGAACGGGGCAGACCATGGCGGCAGCAGTCGCGAGCAAGCCGATGACCTTCGGCGAAGGCGGATCGGCATTCGCTTTCATTGTGCTTGCATTCCTGTGCACTATCATTACGGCGAAAGCCTATACGCCCGAATATGCCTTCCATGCGAGCTTGTTCGCGATCGGCAGCGCGGCGGCCGCATTCGCGATCTTCAACCGTTATTTCGATCGCCCCGTCGAGCCGGTGCCGCTCGTGATCGACGGCAAGCCGAACTACAATATGGGGCCGGTGAAGTTTGCGACCGTCGCGTCGATGTTCTGGGGCATCGCGGGCTTCACCGTCGGCATCTACGCGGCCCTCGAGCTCGCTTTTCCGGCGCTCAACTTCGATCTGCCGTGGCTGTCGTTCGGCCGCATTCGTCCGCTGCACACCTCCGCGGTGATCTTCGCCTTCGGCGGCAACGTCCTGATCGCGACGTCATTCTATGTCGTGCAGCGCACCTGTCGCGCCAGGCTGGTGGGCGACATCGCGCCGTGGTTCGTCGTGCTCGGCTACAACTTCTTTATCCTTATCGCCGGCACCGGCTATCTGCTCGGCATCACGCAGTCGAAAGAATATGCCGAGCCCGAGTGGTACGCCGACCTGTGGCTCACGGTCGTGTGGGTCGCGTATTTCCTGGTCTTCCTCGGCACGATCATGCGGCGTAAGGAGCCGCATATCTATGTGGCGAACTGGTTCTATCTCGCCTTCATCCTCACCATTGCGGTGCTTCATCTCGTCAACAACGCCGCGATTCCGGTGTCGGTGTTCTCGCCGAAGTCCTACATCGTGTGGGCCGGCGTGCAGGATGCGATGGTACAATGGTGGTACGGCCACAACGCGGTCGGCTTCTTCCTTACTGCTGGCTTCCTCGCCATCATGTACTACTTCATTCCGAAGCGTGCGGACCGTCCGGTCTATTCCTACCGGCTCTCGATCATCCACTTCTGGTCGCTGATCTTCCTCTACATCTGGGCCGGCCCGCACCACCTCCACTACACCGCGCTACCTGACTGGGCGCAGACGCTCGGCATGACCTTCTCGATCATCCTGTGGATGCCGTCGTGGGGCGGGATGATCAACGGCCTGATGACCCTCTCCGGCGCATGGGACAAGCTGCGCACCGATCCGGTGCTGCGCATGATGGTGGTATCGGTCGCGTTCTACGGCATGGCGACCTTCGAAGGGCCGCTGATGTCGATCAAGGCAGTGAACTCGCTGTCGCACTACACCGACTGGACGGTCGGGCACGTTCATTCCGGCGCGCTCGGCTGGGTCGGCTACGTGTCGTTCGGTGCGATCTATTGCCTCGTGCCCTGGCTTTGGAATCGACAGCTCTACTCGCTCAAGCTGGTCAACTGGCATTTCTGGATCTCGACCATCGGCATCGTGCTCTACATCACGGCGATGTGGGTGTCGGGAATCCTGCAAGGCCTGATGTGGCGCGCCTACACCTCGCTCGGCTTCCTCGAATACTCCTTCATCGAAACCGTCGAGGCGATGCACCCCTTCTACGTCATCCGCGCTATGGGCGGCATCCTGTTCCTGATCGGTGCGCTGCTGATGGTCTGGAACCTCTGGCAGACGGTGAATGCCGGCGAGCCTGAGCCCGCCCTCGCGCCCAAGCTCGTACCTGCGGAGTGAAGCAGATGTCGTTCTGGCAAAGGCACGCGATCTTCGAGAAGAACTCGATCGCCCTGGTGATCGGCGTGCTGATCGTGATCGCGATCGGCGGCCTGGTCGAGATCGCGCCGCTATTCTACCTGAAAAGCACGATCGAGAAGGTCGAGGGTGTGCGCCCCTATACGCCGCTCGAGCTCGCCGGCCGCAACATCTATGTGCGCGAGGGCTGCTACAACTGCCATTCGCAGATGATCCGCGCGTTGCGTGACGAGGTCGAGCGCTATGGGCATTACTCGCTCGCAGCCGAGAGCCTGTACGACCGGCCGTTCCAGTGGGGATCGAAGCGCACCGGCCCCGATCTCGCGCGTATCGGCGGGAAATACTCCGACGAATGGCACCGCGATCATCTGCGCGAGCCGAAATCGGTGGTGCCTGGCACCGTGATGCCGGCCTACCCGTGGCTCGCTGCGACGGATCTCGATTTCGATCACATCGAGGATGACCTGAAGGTCAATGCCGCGCTCGGCGTTCCCTACACGTCGGCGATGATCGCGAGCGCGAAGGCCGATGTGAAGACGCAGGCCTCGCCTGACCCGGACGCCGCCGACCTGATGAAGCGCTACCCCAAAGCGCTTGCGCGCGACTTCGACGGCAACGCCGCCCGCATCACCGAGGCCGACGCGCTGATCGCTTACCTGCAGTCGCTCGGAACGCTTGTCGACTTCAATCTCTACGACGACAAAGCCAACATCCGCTGAGGCAACGATGCACCCGATCTATCGCGCGCTCGCCGAATTCGCCCAGACCTGGGGCCTCGCCTATTTCGTCGGCGTCTTCCTCATCGTGCTCGCCTACGCGCTGTGGCCCTCGCGTCAGCGGCAGTTCGACGAGGCTGCCCGCATGCCGCTGCGTGAGGATTGATCATGGCCACCGAGCACACCGACGTCGATAGCGTCACCGGCACGGCGACGACCGGCCACGAATGGGACGGCATCCGTGAACTCAACACGCCGCTGCCGCGCTGGTGGCTGTGGACGCTCTATCTCACGATCGTTTGGGCCATGGGCTACTGGGTGGTGTACCCGGCCTGGCCGCTCGTCACCTCGTTCACCTCCGGTGCGCTCGGCTGGAGCTCGCGCACGGCGGTCGTCAGCGAGCTGAACGATCTCAAGTCGCTGCGCGCACCGATGAACACCAAGCTCGCCGCGACCGCTCTCGGCGATATCAAGACCGACCAGGCGCTCGCCGACTTCACCTATGCGCAAGGGCGTGCGTCATTCCGCGAGAATTGTGGACCGTGTCACGGGGCGGGCGGCGGCGGTGCCAAGGGCTACCCCAACTTGAACGACAACGATTGGCTCTGGGGTGGCTCGCTCGAACAAATCCAGCACACGATCGAGTTCGGCATCCGCTCCGGGCACCAGAAGGCGCGTGAAAGCCAGATGCCGGCCTTCGGCAAGGACGGCATGCTCAAACGGGACGAGATTGACAACGTCGCAAGCTTTGTACGGTCGATCGCCAATCTGCCGACGCGTTCGGGCGCGAACCTCGCCGCCGGCAAGACAATCTACGCCGACAACTGCGCGGTCTGTCACGGGTCCGACGGCAAGGGCAACAAGGAGTTCGGCGCGCCGAACCTGACCGATGGTATCTGGCTGTTCGGCTCGGAAGAGGCGGCGATCGTCGAGATCGTCGCCAACTCGCGCAACGGCGTGATGCCGGCCTGGACCGGACGGCTCGACCCGGTCACCATCAAGGCGCTCACCTATTACGTCCATTCGCTCGGCGGCGGGGAGAAGTGATCCATGCCGCGGAGCGTGACCGATCCTTCGCGTGCGGCCCGCCAGGACGCCGAATGCGGATTGTTCGCGCTCGCCCGAAGCGCCGAGGTTCAGCCGGCTGAGTTGAAACCTGTCCCCGCGGCGCCGCCGCTCGATCCGTCGGTGGACGAGTGGGATGACGCGCCGCTCTATGAGGCGCGGCGCAAGATCTATCCGCAGCGGGTCTCCGGCACCTATCGCCGCATCAAATGGGCGGTACTGCTGGTCACGCTCGGCATCTACTATCTCACGCCGTTCCTGCGCTGGGACCGCGGGCCGAACGCGCCGGACCAGGCGGTACTGATCGACCTGTCGAACTCGCGCTTCTATTTCTTCTTCATCGAAATCTGGCCGCAGGAAATCTATTACCTCACCGGCCTGCTGATCATCGCCGCAATGACGTTGTTCCTGATGAACGCGCTCGCGGGCCGCATCTGGTGCGGCTATCTGTGTCCGCAGACGGTGTGGACCGACCTGTTTCAGGCGATCGAACGCCTCACTGAGGGCGACCGGCGCGAACACATGCGCCGCGAGCAGGGGGGGTGGACCGCCGAGCGCGTCGCGCGGCTCGGCGCAAAGCATTTCCTCTGGCTGATGGTCGCGTGGTGGACCGGCGGCGCCTGGGTGCTCTACTTCGCCGACGCGCCTACGCTGGTCTACGATCTCGCGACGCTGCGCGCGCCGTTCATCGCCTATCTGTGGATCGGCATTCTCACCTTCACCACGTACGTGCTCGCGGGCCATATGCGCGAGCAGGTGTGCCTCTACATGTGCCCGTGGCCGCGCATCCAGGCGGCGCTCACCGACGAGCACGCGCTCAACGTCACCTATCGCCTCGATCGCGGCGAGCCGCGCGCCTCGGTGAAGAAGAGCGCCGCCCTGCTGGCAAAGGGCCTGCCGGCCGGCGACTGCGTCGACTGCCTGCAATGCGTGCACGTCTGCCCGACCGGCGTGGACATCCGCCAGGGGCCGAACCTCGGCTGCATCCAGTGCGGGTTGTGCATCGACGCCTGCGACGCCGTGATGGCCAAGATCGGCCGCCCTGCACGCCTCATCGCCTACGATACCGACCTCAATATCCATCGCCGTGAGCAGGGGCTCGCGCCGGAGTATCGCTTCGCGCGCATGCGCACATTGCTCTACGTTGCGATCATTGCGGCGGTCGGCGGCGTGATGACCTTCGCGCTGGTCACGCGCACCGCGCAATCGATCAGCGTGCTGCACGACCGCAATCCGGTCTTCGTGCGGCTGTCCGATGGCGCGATCCGCAACGCCTATACGGTGCGCATCGCGAACAAGCGCTCCGAGCGGCGAGAATTCACGCTCAGCATCACCGGTCTCGCCGGCTCGCTACTCGACGTGGTGCAGACCCGCGAAGACGGGCGGTTCGTCGTCGAGGTCGGCCCGGACCAGACCCGCGAAGTGCGGGTTCTCGTCACCGATTACGCCGAGCTGCCGCCCCCCTCCACGCCGATCAATTTCCACCTTTACGACGTCAAGAGCGGCGAGCGGGCGGCTGCCGGCGACTACTTCCGCGCACCCGCAGGAGGATGAGATGATCGCAAGCGAAACGAGGTGCCGACGGCCGTTGACCGGCCGGACCGTTCTCATCTGCCTGGTCGCATTTTTCGCCATTGTCGCGGCTGTGAACGGGATCATGATCCGCGCGGCGATTTCGACCTTTGGCGGAGTCGAGACCGGCAGCGCGTTCCAGGCGGGGCAGGCGTTCAAGCACGACATCGAAGCCGCACGCGCCCAGCAGTCGCGGCACTGGCAGGTGAAGGCGAATGTGCGCCGTGCCGATGGCGGGACCCTAGTGGAAATCGACGCCCGCGACGAGAGCGGAAAACCGCTCGCAGGACTTGAGGCCGTCGCGTCGTTGCATCGGCCGACGGACCGGCGCGGCGACCTCGCCATTGTGCTCGGCGAGGAGGGCGCGGGCCGGTTTCGCGGCACCGGTCCCGCAGCGATCGGTCAATGGGACCTGCTGATCGATCTATCGCGCAACGGCGAACGGCTGTTCCGATCGCGCAATCGCGTCATTCTGAATTAGGAACCGGGCCGTGGCACAGGCGCTCGATCTTTCCGCTTTCGTGCAACATCGCGACGGCACCGCACATATCGATCTTGCGGTCGAGGGGGTCGGCTGTGCGGCCTGCATCCGAAAGATCGAAGGGGGCCTGAAGCAGATTCCGGGCGTCGTCGAAGCACGGTTGAACTTCTCGAACCGGCGCCTGGCGGTCGACTGGCGCGAGGACGAGCTTGCGGCCGGCACGCTGATCGCGGCACTGGAGAATATCGGATATCGCGCTCACCCCTTCCAACCGGAACGGGCGGAGACGGATGAGGCGCGCCACGCCAACTGGCTGATCAAGTGCCTTGCGGTCGCCGGGTTCGCCGCGATGAACATCATGCTGTTGTCGGTCTCGGTGTGGTCGGGCGCCGACGACATGGCGCAGGAAACGCGCGATTTCTTCCATTGGCTGTCGGCGCTGATCGCATTGCCGGCTGCCGCCTATGCGGGCCAGCCGTTTTTTCGCAGCGCTTGGACGGCGTTGTGCGCGCGTGGGGTCAACATGGACGTGCCGATCTCGCTCGGCGTCCTGCTTGCGCTCGGCATGTCGCTGGTCGAGACCGCGTCGCATGCCCGCCATGCCTATTTCGACTCCGCCACGATGCTTCTGTTCTTCCTGTTGTGCGGGCGCGCGCTCGATCACGCGATGCGGCGCAAGACACGTGCGGTCGCCGGCAACCTGGCCGCCCTCAAGGCCGAGTTCGCGCATCGCTTCGACGGGGCGGAACTGGTGCGGGTCCCGGCCGCCGCGCTCAGACCGGACGACCGTCTCCTGATACGGCCCGGCGACCGCGTTCCCGCGGACGGTATCGTGCTCAGCGGCACGTCCGAGGTCGACGATAGTCTGGTGACGGGCGAGACGCTGCGCCGCGTCGTCGCGCCGGGCGGCTTGCTTCACGCCGGGGCGGTGAACTTCTCAGGCACGCTCACGATGCGCGTAACGGCGGCCGGGAGCGGCACGCTGATCGACGAAGTTGAGCGGCTGCTCGAGAAAGCCATCACGGCAAAATCGCGCTATGTGCACTTGGCCGACCGTGCGGCGCGCATGTATGCGCCTGTCGTTCATGCGACCGCCGCGCTGACGCTGATCGGCTGGCTGACCGTCGGCGCATCGGCGCACGATGCGGTCATCACCGCGATCGCGGTTCTGATCATCACCTGTCCGTGCGCGCTGGCTCTGGCGATCCCGGCGGTACAGGTGGTCGCATCGGGCGCGCTGTTCCGCGCCGGCGTGATTTTGAACTCCGGCGACCCGATCGAGCGCCTGGCCGAGGTCGATACCGTCGTGTTCGACAAAACCGGCACGCTCACCTTGCCCGAGCCGCGCGTGGTCAATGCCCGTTCGATCGACTCCGCCCTGGCCGAGAAGGCAGCGCGGCTCGCACTCTCCAGCCGCCACCCGCTCGCAGCGGCCGTTGCGCGCGAGGCACGTGAGCGCGTGCCTTATGAGGGTGCAAGCGAAGAGCCAGGGCAGGGCGTTCGTGTCATGATTGAGGGCACCGAAGCCCGTCTCGGGAGCTTGGCGTTCTGCGGCGCCACGAAGGTCGAGAGCATCGGGCCTGGCACGTCGTTGATCGCATTCCGCCACAATGGTGAAAGCATCATCCTCCAGGTACGTCAGGCGTTGCGCCACGATGCCATCAAAACCGCTGTCGCGCTACGCGCGCTCGGACTGAAGCTGATGATCCTTTCAGGGGACCGCGCGGATGCTGTTCTGCCTGTGGCAAGCGCGCTCGGCATCGCGGACTGGCGCGGCGCGCTCACGCCGGCTGAGAAGATCAGCGCGATCGAAGAGCTGAAAGCGCGCGGCCATCGGGTGCTCATGGTCGGCGACGGCCTCAATGACGCGCCTGCGCTTGCCGCCGCGCACGTTTCGCTTTCCCCGATCAGCGCAGCCGATCTGACGCAGGCGCAGGCTGACGCGGTCTTCCTCGGTGAAAAACTTGGTCCGGTGCGGGATGCGGTTGCCACAGCCCGACGCGCGCGCCGCCTGATGCACCAGAACCTCTGGCTTGCGGTGATCTACAACGTGATCGCGGTGCCGGTCGCAATCGCCGGGCTGGTGACGCCGCTGATCGCCGCCGCGGCGATGTCGGGCTCCTCGATCCTCGTTACGCTCAACGCCTTGCGCGCGAGGCGCAGATCATGAATGTGCTCATCTATCTCGTGCCCATGGCGCTGGCGCTCGGTCTCACGGGTTTGGCGGCTTTTCTGTGGTCCTTGCGCTCCGGGCAATACGACGACCTGGATGGCGCCGCACTGAGGGTCCTGAGCGACGAAGACGTGAGCGATGCGCGGCGTGAATAGAGAATCAATGAGTCCGGTCCAGGAGTCGGGTCTGATCAAAGTCGCCCTAGCTAGGATGCTTGCTGCTGCGAACCGGCAGGCGCCGTGAGCCGTCGGTCCGCCGCGATTGTCGCCACCACGGATATGGCCAAAACCGTCACGGCATCACAGGCGGATGATATGGGAGCGTGTACGCCAGCGCCCACAGCAGAAACAGCACGAGCGGCAGGTGCACGAGCAATTGCAGGAACGTGAAGCCTACGATGTCGCGGGCTCGCAGGCTCAACACGCCCAACAACGGCAACATCCAGAATGGGTTGATCAAGTTCGGAAGTGCCTCGGCGGCATTGTAAATCTGGACCGCCCATCCCAGATGCACCTTCAGATCGTTGGCTGCTTGCATCACGTAGGGCGCTTCCAGCAACCACTTGCCGCCACCCGAGGGAATGAAGAATCCCAGCACCGCCGAATACACGCCGATCACCAGCGGAAAAAGATGTTGGGTCGACATGCTCACGAAGGCATGCGCAATCTGATCGGAGACCGAGAGCCCTGCGTCGTTTTTGGCGGTAGTCATTATCGCGGCGATGGCGCCGTAGAACGGGAACTGGATCAGGACCCCGGCCGTGGCAGGCACGGATTTGACCACGGCATTCAGGAATTTCTTGGGACGCCAGTGCAGCAGAAGACCCAGCATGATGAACAGGAAGTTGTACGTATTGAGGTTCGAAATGGCGATCATCATGCTTTGACGGGAGAATTCGTAGAACAACCAGCCCGCCGCAAGCAGGCAAAGCAGAACCGTCAACAGCGGAGAATGTTCGAGCCACTCTCCGGGTTGGCTGGGAGGCGGCAGCTCATCCTTTTTGGATGTGGCATCGATTCCCATCGCGTCTGCTGTGATCGCGCTATTCGGTCCGGGCGCCGACCAAACCGCGACGACGACCGACACCACCAAGAGGGACGCGGTGATCACGGCCGATTGCCACAGGAAGATCGTTTCGGAAAATGGAATGACTCCAGTGATAGGCAGCAGACTCTTCGGCAGGCTCGCGGCGTTCGCTTGTAGTTGCGCCGCCGAGGACGACAGCCCCATTGCCCAGGTGGCGCCGAGTCCCAAATATGCGGCCGCCGCTGCCGCCCGGTAGTCCATCCGCAATTCGTGCCGTTCGGCGAGCGCGCGGACCAGAAGACCACCGAAGATCAAGCTCAATCCCCAATTGAGCAGCGAAGCTGACATGCTGACCGCCGCCACGAGGCCGATGGCGCCAGGGCCGCTAACCGGTATTGCGGCGAGACGGCGGATCAGCGCTCCCGCGGGAGCGGAGGTGGCGACGACGTACCCGCCAATCGCCACGAAGGCCATCTGCATCGTGAAGGTAATGAGGCTCCAGAACCCGTCGCCGAACGCCCGGCTGACTGCGAGAGGCGAAGCGCCATTGCCGAGAGCGGCGAGAGCAACCACCACGACGGCGATGGCGACAAAGACGAAGGCATCGGGAAACCAGCGTTCGGCCCAGGCGGTGAAGCCAATGGCAATGCGGACCAGCAGCCCGTCCTGGGTCGTTGTCGGGTTCGTAGAGGGCTTTGTTACTGCGGTCGTCATGAAACAATTCCTCCCCAATCGATCTTTGCGATTGCCTTGCGGCTACAACTGCATTTCCGGAATTCGACCGGGCAGTTCCAATTTTGCCTCGGTCGCCGCAATCACTTGCTCGACCGAGACGTTCGGTCCGGTTTCCATCAGGGTGGCGCGTCCGTTCGGGAATCCGATTACCGCCATCTCGGTCACCACCAGATCGACCGGCCTGACTGACGTTAGCGGCAAGGTGCATTTGTCGATGATCTTCGGCTTGCCCTTGGCTGTATGTTGCATCGCCACGATCACGCGCTTCGCACCGGTGACCAGGTCCATGGCTCCGCCCATGCCCGGCACCATCTTGCCGGGGATCATCCAGTTCGCGAGGAGGCCTTGGCCGTCGACCTGCAACGCGCCAAGCACGGTCATGTCGACGTGACCACCGCGAATGAGGCCGAAGGACATTGCGCTGTCAAACGTGCTGGCGCCGGGCAGTGCCATCACCGGCCGTCCGCCGGCGTCGGTGAGTGCCGGGTGTGCCATTCCATCTTCGGGAATTGACCCGGTGCCGATCAGCCCGTTCTCCGATTGAAAGAACACTGCGATGCCGGCGGGAACGAAGTTCGCCACCCTGGTCGGGATTCCGATGCCCAGGTTGACCAGCATGCCGGACCGCAGCTCGTTCGCGATGCGCTTGGCAATGATCGATTGTGCGTCCATGGGATTCATCCGTTTGTGACGAGATAGTCGACAAGTGGAGCCGGCGTCACGACGTGGTCGGGCGAGATGACTCCCACCGGAACGATGTTGTCGGCTGTGACGATGGTCGTGTCTGCCGCCATAGCCATGACCGGGTTGAAATTGCGCGCGGTCAGTGCGTAGGCAAGGTTGCCGGTATAGTCGGCGAGAAACGCGTGGATCAGCGCGAAATCCGCACGCAGGGCCGTCTCGACCAGGTAGCTCTTTCCGTTCAGCTCGATTCGCTGTTTGCCTTCCTCGACGACCGTTCCCACGCCGGTTGGCGTGAGCACGCCGCCAAGGCCGCAGCCGCCGGCGCGAATGCGTTCGACGAGGGTGCCCTGCGGCACCAGGTCGACCTCCATCTTCCTGGCGATCATCTGCCGCTGCGTCTCGGGGTTCAGGCCGATGTGGCTTGCGACGGTTCGGCTGACGAGCCCGGCGTCGACGAGTTTCCCGATGCCCCGCCCGGGCATCGCGTTGTCGTTCGCGATCACTGTGAGATTGCCTTTGCCCTGGAGCACGAGTTCCTCGATCAACCGCTCGGGTGATCCGACACCCATGAAGCCGCCGATCATGAGGGTGGCCCCATCGGGGATCATGGTGACAGCATCCTTCAGCGAAACGTTCCGCATGGCCGAATTCCCTTCCTTGCTCCTGCGCGCAGCGCTCAATAGATGCCGGTCAGATAGAACACCGCGATCACCACGAAGACCGCCGCCGTCTTGGTCAGCGTAATCACGAATATGTCCTTGTACGCCTCGCGATGCGTGAGGCCGGTGACGGCAAGCAGCGTGATGACCGCGCCGTTGTGCGGCAGGGTGTCCATGCCGCCGCTTGCCATCGCGGCGACGCGGTGCAGGACCTCGAGCGGAATCCTGGCGGCCTCGGCCGCCGCGATGAACGTATCGGCCATGGCGGCCAGCGCGATGCTCATCCCGCCCGAGGCGGATCCGGTGATGCCGGCCAGCACGGTCACGCTGATCGCTTCGTTGATCAGCGGATTGGGAATCGCCTTCAGGGCATCGGAGACCAGAACGAAGCCGGGCAGCAACGCGATCACGCCGCCGAACCCGTATTCGGACGCGGTGTTCATCGATGCGAGCAGGGCTCCGGCGACCGCCGCCTTGCTGCCGTCGGCGAACTTTGCGAGCACGGGCCTCCACGCGAAGGCAAACACGGTCAGGATGCCGAGCAGCAGGGCGCCTTCGACCGCCCAGATCGCGGCGACGCCCGAGATCTGCGTGACAATGGGCTTGCCGCCCAGCAGCGCCATTTCATGCGTCGGACCGTAGGCACGCGGAATGATCTGCGTCAGGAGGAAGTTCGCGGCGCCTACGATCACCAGCGGCGACAGCGCGATCCAGGGGTTCGGCAGCTTCTCGTTTTCAAACGGCTCGGGCTCGTTTCGAAGATCGGTCCCGTAGCCCTCGCCGCGCGCCTGCGCGGCACGCCGGCGGTTCTGGATATAGGCCACGCCCAAGATCAGGACAAACGCGGCGCCGATCAAGCCGAGCCACGGCGCGGCCCAGGTTGTTGTCTTGAAGAATGTGGTGGGGATGATGTTCTGGATCTGCGGCGTGCCGGGCAGCGCATCCATCGTGAAGCTGAATGCGCCAAGAGCGATCGTCGCAGGAATGAGCCGCTTGGGAATGTCGCTTTGGCGGAACATTTCGGCGGCGAACGGATACACCGCGAAGACCACGACGAACAAAGACACGCCACCATAGGTGAGGATCGCGCAGACAACGACGATCGACAGGATCGCCCGCTCGCGGCCGAGCATTCCGATCACCGCGGATACGATCGACTTCGAGAATCCGGACAGCTCGATGACCTTGCCGAAGACGGCGCCCAGCATGAAAACCGGGAAATAATTCTTCACAAATCCGACCATCTTCTCCATGAACACGCTGGAGAACATTGGCGGCACCAGCGACGGATCGGTCAGAAGGACGGCGCTCAGCGCAGCCACGGGCGCGAACAGGATCACGCTGTAGCCGCGGTAGGCAACGAGCATCAGGAAGGCCAACGAAGCCAGCACAATCAGGAGACTCATTCGCGCGCTTTCCCCCGTCGTTGAAATTGCGTGACCCAGCGCTGGTGCCGGCAGCGCCCGCTCATGCCGTCGATGTGAAAATCGTCAGCCGCTCGCGTTCGAGTTCGGCGATGATTCTGGCGTGATGTGCCACCGCCTCGCCCAGCAAGTCCCGGATCGAGACGACCGCCACGGGCTTTTCCCTGTCGATCACCGGCAGATGCCGGATCCCATGCTGATGCATGAGCTTCAGGCAGTCCGCGAAGGTGTGCGCGGGCCCGACGCTCACGACGTCGCGGACCATCAGGTCCGAGACAGGCGTCGTCTCCGGCGGCTTCCTCTCGAGCACCAGACGCCGCGCGCAATCGCGTTCCGACAGGACGCCAACGATTGCGTCCCTGTCGAGCACCACAAGGAAGCCGATGTCGTTGTCCGCCATCATTTGCACGGCGGATAGCGCGCTCTCGAGCGGGCCGATCGAGAATAGCGGCCTCGGCTTCGCGGCAAGGATCTCGCGCAGCGGACGAAAGGCCAGAATTTCTCCGGGGTGCCTTAGTGGATTACCCATCACAAGACCTGAATTCAGGGTCACTGACTTCGATGCATCATTCCAGAATGGAGGTGACTTTCAGCGTCACGCGATATTTGGTGAACTCGCGCACCCTCGCGATTGCGGTGACCCGCCATCTTCTACTTGAACGCATTCCATGCTGTCTGATTGGCCCGGTCAAAAGCCGCACGCGTCTCCACCAGCGCAGCGCTGAATGCCGACCACGGTTGAGGGCCGGCTTGAGCAACCTTCTGCAGCCGCGCCTGGGCGGCAACGGCCTCGGCTTTCATGCGCTCCACCGTGGCATCTATGGAGCTGCGGCGCTCGCCGGAAAACGGACGGGCGGCTTCGCGAAACTTGTCCACCGCATCGTTCCAGGCCTTGATTTGTGCAGCGGTCTGTCGCGCAAAGATGGCCTCGTGCTGCTTGGCCTGCTTGCCGAAGCTCTCGACGTATTGGCTGACCTGATCTTCGAACCTGGTCCATTCAATCTCCAAACGGCTCCTGGCACTTTCCCACGCAACCTCGCCGGCGTTCGCCTGCTTTCCGACGTTCGTCAGGAAAGCGTCGCGTGCGGTCCGCAAATTCTCGACGAGCTGTCTTGCACCACCGCGAGCAGAAATATGCACTTCGTCTATTTTGGTCTCGAGCGATGCCAAAGTGGCATCCATTTCGTCCGCTCGCTCCTTGGCCCAATTGAGAAAAAACTGTGCGCCGCCTGGCGTCGATGCCGACATCGCTGCTCCTCCCTGGTGACAGTCTTCAGGAAACGCGTTTCCTGCCTCGCGATCGCTTGACGGCTGCCGAACTGCTACATCCGCGCCCGCTATGACGTCCGCGCCCGGCGTTCCGTCCGGGCCTGCGCGAGCGAACGCGCTCCACTTGTCTTTTCGTCGAAACCGAACAGCCGAGCGACTTCATCGAAGCGCTCCTTGTCCGCGTCGGTGAACGTGCCGCGCGCAGCAAGCACTTTCCTGATCAGGCCCAGCCCCTCGCGCCGCGCCGCGTCATCGGCGGGAAGCATTGAGGGAATTGCGGCCAGCGCGGCGTCTTGATCGATCAGCAGCATGTTGAACTGCTCGCGCACCAACGTCTTGAACTCCGCCAGCGGCAGGTCGCCGTGCTCGCTGCGCAGCTGCTGCACCATTTCGAATCCTCGCTCGTCGATCGCCCGACGGGAAAGCCCGGCGTAGATCAGTCCACGGATCACCGCCTCGCGCAGCCCGCCGGCAGGAATGCGCGCCTTGAGTTCGCCGATACGCGCCTGCACGAGCTGATGGTGCAGCGGGTTCTTCGCCGCCTTGCATACCGGGCGCGGTGCGGCGGGATCGATCCCGACTGCGGACTGAAGCGCAGGCGAACCGAACACCGCAAGGAAAGTGCGTTCCGACAACTTCTCGGTCAGATCCCGCCAATGATCGAGCGCATCGACGATCTGCTTCGATGCCTGCTCCTGCATCGCGGCGAACGGATTGTCGTTCTTGGCCTGGGTTCTCTCAGCGCGCACGCGGCTCGCCAGCTCCGACAGCGGGGCCGCGAACGGGTTTGCGTCGGAGAAAAGCTCATACTGCAGGCGCAGCGGATGCATCTGCCGCATCAGGTTCGCCGCCGGCGAACTCGCGAGCCCGCGCACCATCGGCTGCATGAACGTGCGATAGAGCGCGAGATTGATTTCTGACAGGCGCGCAGCGGTCGCGAACCGGCGATCGTCGGCCTCGTCGTTCATGCCCATCGCGGCGATGTCGTCGAGAGTACGGGCTTCACAGCGCATGACCCAGTTCCCGATGGTCAGGTCGGGATTGGCGGTCTTGTCCGACTTGTCCTCGAAGGTCGCCTCGTAGAGACCCGGTGGCAGCGTATCGATCAGGTCGATATTGCTGGAGAACTCGCCGTGCTCCTTCTTGGCGACGCCGCCGGACACGAAGATGCCGAGATGGCCGACCGTCTCGTGTACCGCGTACACGATGGTCTGGCCGTAGGAGCGTATCTGGTCGACGTCCTCGTACAGATCGAGAATCCAGCCGAGCGCCTGCTGCGGCGGCGTGACATTGTCCCCCTTGGAGCAGAACACAACGATAGGCGAGCGGATGTTGCGCAGGTCGATCTGGCTGCCGTCCGAGGTCCGGATATTCCCGGAGGAAAGCTTGTTGCCGATGAACAACTCGTCGACGATGAACTGGATTTCCTCGGCGTTCAGGTTGACATGGCCTCCCCACCAGCGCTCGAAACCGAGATAGCGCGGTGCTTCGGTATCGATCTTGGAATAGAGGTTGTACTGCTTGGTCCAGAGCGTGTTCGACGGATTCTGGTTCTCGAAGTTCTGCACCAGCCAGGCGCCGTCGAACTTGCCGCAACCCAGATCGCTGACGAGCGTGGTCAGCCAGCTGCCGCCGAGGAGGCCGCCGCTGTAACGCATCGGATACTTGCCGCGCACGCCGCCCCAGTACGACAGCGGGGAGCCGGCGAGGATGATCGGGCCGAACAGCTCCGGCCGCATCGCGGCGAGCATCATGATCGCCCAGCCGGCCTGGCAGTTTCCGATCACGCACGGCTTTCCGTCGGCCTGCGGATGCAGCGCGATGACCTTCTCAAGGAATACCGCTTCGGCACGCGCGATGTCCTCGATCGTCTGGCCGGGCTCGGGCTCGGGAAGGAATCCCACGAAGTAGCAGGGATGGCCGGCCTTGAAGGCGACGCCGATTTCGCTGTCGGCCTTGAAGCCGCCGATGCCCGGGCCATGTCCCGCGCGCGGATCGACCACGACGAAGGGGCGGCGCGTCTGGTCTACCTCGGCGCCAGGAGGCGGGATGACCCGGGCCAGTGCGTAGTTGACCGGCCGTGCGAGCTTGCGGCCATCAACGACCAGTTCGACCTCGTATTCCAGCACGTGCGGCGTGGTATCGGCTTGATGCTCGCGGTACTGATTGCCGCGCTGGCGCATGACATCCCAGAACAGGATGCCGCGCTGTGCGGCGTCGACCCAGTATTCGACCGCCGGCGCGAACATTCCGGCCAGTTCGGTGACGTCCGGCGCTTGGGGCTTTGACTTCATTGTTGCTCCGCCTTCATGCTCTCTCCGCTTCAGGGCCGACTGGCCGAGGCGTATCGTGCTCATTCGAAACGACAATCGGCCGAATCGGACGTCGGCCGTGCCTCCCCGCGTCAGCAGGATTTTCCTGCCTGGAGCATGACGGGTGAAGCTGGCATTAGGTCAGCGCGATGCTCCCTTCGGATAGATCGCTCACCCAATGGATAGCTGCGTTCTGCGGCGACGCGGCGCGGGTCGCGTTGAAGGGTGGCGACAGGTGCGCGGTGGAAGCCATGGCGCCGGTCGGCGCCGGTAGAAATCGCGTGATCCTGAAGCGCACGCGCTCGGTGAACGACGCCGGGGAAACGGTTCCTTATCCCTAAGGATGCCGCGTCATCCCTGCGGCTAATACAAACCGGCCGTGGTGCGCGCTAGGTTGAAAAATGACGCAGCGCACAAACCTGCGTTTGCTGGAGACGGCGCGGATGACGCCCGAAATTCGACAGCCCAACAATCACCCACGCGACACAAGAGGACATTCCCCGTGATCCCCGCGGTAAAAGCCAAGTTGCTGGAGGGCAAACGAGGGTTGATTGTCGGCATCGCGAACGAGAACTCGATCGCCTGGGGTTGCGCCAGGGCTTTCCGCGCATTCGGCGCGGAACTTGCGGTTACCTATCTGAACGAGAAGGCAAAAAAACATGTCGAGCCGCTGGCGCGCGAGCTCGATGCGCCAATTCTGATGCCCCTCGACGTGCGTGTGCCGGGCCAGGTGGAGGCGGTATTCGAGAACATCTCGCAAAAATGGGGTGCACTCGATTTTCTCGTTCACTCCATCGCCTTCTCACCCAAGGATGCGCTCCACGGCCGCGTCGTCGACGTGTCGCAGGAGGGTTTTCTCGCCACCATGGACGTGTCGTGCTGGTCGTTCATTCGGATGGCGCACCTCGCCGAGCCCTTGATGCGCAAGGGAGGGACGCTCTTCACGATGACCTACTACGGCAGCCAGATGGTCGTGGAGAACTACAACATCATGGGTGTCGCCAAGGCGGCGCTGGAAAGCGCAGTTCGCTACATCGCGGCCGAGCTCGGACCGAAGGGAATTCGCGTGCATGCCATCTCGCCCGGCCCGCTCGCCACCCGGGCGGCCTCGGGGATCCCGGAATTCGACGCGCTGCTCGACAAGGCCAAGGCGAAGGCGCCGGCCCGCAGTCTCGTCAGCATCGACGATGTCGGTGCCGCGACGGCCTTCCTGGCGCATGACGCGGCCCGTCTGATCACCGGCCAAACCCTCTACATCGACGGCGGCTATCACATCATCGACTAGGACGCGCGGTGCGGGTGTTGAGGATCTGGTTGTCGAGCGGCGATCGCATTCGAAGAGACGCATTGCTTGCGCGTGCCAAAAACTCGCCATCGCGCAGCGCATGGTGAACCGTCACGCGACACTAAACTCTCCGATGAGGAGATCGCGATCACCCTCGCGATGACCGGTTCGGTTACCGAGAAGGAGTGCGATACGTGAACCCGTTTGGCCAGGTCAGCGACATCGCCGCGCTAGCGGCCGTAGGTCCCCTCGCGGAACCGCCCGCATCCAAATACGACGCGCTGATCGCGCGGGCCAAGCAGGTCCCGCCCGCGCTGACGATCGTCGTTCATCCGTGCGACGAGCCCTCGCTGCGCGGTGCGGTCGAGGCGGCGGAAATGGGCATCATCGTTCCGGTGCTCGTCGGCCCGGCCGCCAAGATTTCCGCCGTGGCCGCCGCGGCGCGCCTCGATATCAGCCGCTTCGAGATCATCGACGCAGCGCACAGCGAGGACGCGGCCGCCAAGGCCGTCGAGCTGATCCATCACTCAAGGGGGGAATTGCTGATGAAGGGCAGCCTCCATACCGATGAGCTGATGCGTGAGGTGACGTCGGGAAAGACCGGACTGCGCACCGAGCGGCGGATCAGCCACATCTTCATCATGGACGTTCCGACCTACGAGGAGACGCTGTTCATCACAGATGCGGCGATCAATATCTTCCCCGACCTCGATGCGAAGCGCGACATCATCCAGAACGCAATCGATCTGTTCACCGAGGTTGGACTCGGCACCCCAAGAGTGGCGATCCTCTCTGCCGTTGAAACGGTGACGTCGAAGATCCCGTCAACCATCGAGGCGGCCGCGCTCTGCAAGATGGCCGACCGGGGGCAGATCACCGGCGGAATTCTCGACGGACCGCTTGCGTACGACAACGCCATTTCCCCGGAGGCGGCGCGGATCAAGGGGATCAAATCCGAGGTGGCCGGTCGCGCCCAGATCCTGGTCGTACCGAACCTCGAAGCCGGCAACATGCTGGCGAAGAACCTCTCGTTCTTGGCCGAGGCGGACTCGGCCGGGTTGGTTCTCGGCGCACGGGTCCCGATCATCCTGACATCGCGCGCCGACAGCGTACGGTCGCGGATGGGCTCATGTGCAGCCGCAGTCCTTTACGCCCATGCACACCGCAAATTCCTGGCGACACCGGCGGCGTGATCCCGATGGACACGATCCTGGTCGTCAATGCCGGCTCTTCCAGCGTCAAGTTTCAGGTTTTCGCGATCGGCGGCGACTCGAAGGAGCTCCGGCGGCTGCTCAAGGGACAGGTGGACGGCATCGGAACGCAGCCGAGACTGCGCGCCGAGTCGCCCGGCGAAGGCCGATTGGTCGACCAGACGTATGCGCCGGATCGCGTGAACAGTGTCGCGACCGCGCTGGAGATCGCCGGATCGTGGCTGCGCACGACCCAGAAGCTCGACCCGATCGCCGTCGGCCACCGTGTCGTTCACGGTGGACCGGACTACGGTCAGCCGATCATCATCGACGATGACGTGCTTTCGCGCCTCGCGCGCTACGCACCGCTCGCGCCGCTGCATCAGCCAAACAACCTTGCGCCGATCCATGCGCTCCGCGCACGCGCTCCAGACCTTCCGCAGGTCGCGTGTTTCGACACGGCGTTCCACCGCACCCACCCTGCGGTGGCCGATCACTACGCCATACCCGAGACCCTCTACCAGGAGGGCGTGCGCCGCTACGGCTTCCACGGTCTGTCCTACGAGTACGTCGCGGACCGTCTGCAGCAGGTAGCGCCCGCGGTCGCGTCGGGGCGGGTCATCGTTGCCCATCTCGGCAGCGGCGCCTCGATGTGCGCGCTCTCGGGCGGCCGCAGTGTCGAAAGCACCATGGGGTTCACCGCACTCGATGGGCTTCCGATGGGCACGCGCCCCGGCCAGCTTGATCCCGGCGTCGTCCTGTACCTGTTGGAAGAGAAGAAAATGTCCGCGCCCCAGGTGCAGCGGCTGCTCTACGGCGGGTGTGGATTGAAGGGCCTTTCCGGCATCAGCAATGACGTGCGCGAACTCGACGCGAGCCGTGATCCGCGCGCTGCGTTCGCGCTGGAGTATTTTGTGTATCGAGTCGGTCTGAACGCCGGCCTGCTTGCAGCCGCGCTTGGCGGCGTCGACGCGTTCGTGTTTACCGCCGGGATCGGAGAGAATTCAGCAGCGATACGTGCGCGCATCGTCGACCGGCTCGGCTGGCTTGGCGGCAATCTCGATGCGCCGGCCAACGCCGAGAACGCCTCGACGATATCGCGGCCGGACAGTCGCTTTCCGATTTACGTCATTCCCACCGACGAAGAGCTGATGATCGCCAGGCACACGCTTGCGACGCTTTCCAATATCAGCAGAGAGCCCCGCAAAACCGCATCGATGAATGAGAGCGGCAGATGATCATGCGGATGTCGGACGATCAGGCAAAACGTGCGTTGCCGCGCGTCCCAAACAAATTGCTCGCGATTGCGGATGACGGTCTGATCGACGAGCCGTTTCGTGATGCGTGCTTTGGCCGTCACTGTTCTAACCCTCGTAACCACCGATGGAAATCTGAGGAATCTCGAAACACGACAGGCAATGCGCCTTCAAGCGAAATCAGTAAGTTAGCGGCGAGCAGGAGCGAAGAAACATCTGAGGGAAACTCAGAGAGTCAGACTACGAATCTGGGGGTCGGGAGTTCGAATCTCTCCGGGCGCGCCAAAACATCGCGATTGTTTCGAAGTCCTTAACCTGCAGCGACTGTCGCGGTTAGCTCCTGCGAGCGTTTTTTCGCTTGACTATGAATCCGCGCGTTTGGGAAAATTCAAAATGAGCAGCAGTGCCTGTTGGCGAAAGCCGGCGGGCTTTTTTGTGCCGTGAGCACGGTTGGCGCTTCAGGCCTGATTTGATCGGCCGTTACGCGGCACCGCACGGCTGAACGCTCTCGGCACGCGC
>Ga0207683_10001413_pt1 | contig 21696 bp, 18 predicted proteins | sample KBSM73metaG_FD_184333 | JGI IMG/M metagenome (GOLD analysis project Ga0207683, IMG submission 184333) | Miscanthus rhizosphere microbial communities from Kellogg Biological Station, Michigan, USA - KBS M7-3 metaG (SPAdes) (version 2) | ecosystem: Host-associated > Plants > Roots > Rhizosphere >... | reverse complement strand
GAAATACAGCCGCCGGGTCGTCGATCCGACCGTGTTCGATCAGGTCAAGGTGGGCGACAAGGTGGACATCACCTGGAGCACCGACCTTTCGGTCCTGGTAGAGTAAGCCAGCGGGCGCGCTAGGCGGCCGCAAGGCCTCTCGGGCCAACTCCATATTGGACTAAGATCCAACTTGAACTGGGCCTGCCAGGCCCTTGCGCCAGCGGCGGAGTGACGCGGGGAAGCACTGAGGATGTGGATGAATAGGCCTCGGAGTCCCGGCAGTAGCTCTGCCAGGTCCGCTATTGGCGCTAAGCGGACATTGCGAATGGACGAAATGGTGGGCTCACCATCCTGATGATTGGACCGCCAGGGGCGAGGATTTTCTGCTTCGGTGGCGCGCCGCGAAAGTCCGCTTTGGGTCAGGAGCAGACATTCAGAAGATGGCACACCATGTCCCCGACGGGCCGGTCGCCTTTTCCCTGTCGCGCCGCGCCCGCGATCTTCTTCTCGGCCTGGTCGGGCTCTCGATCTGGCAGGGGCTGGAAATACAGGCCTGGCGCCGTCACCCGCAGCGGGAAGTGTGACCCGGCGTCGCTTCAGAATTGCCGCCGTATGCCGATCCCCAGCATCGAGCCGGTATCGGCATCGTTCCCGTACAGGCCGAACGCGCCCGAACGATGAAACATCCTGATGACACCGTCCCATTGGCTCTGGTTGATATTCTCGAGGGCAAACTCGACCGCAACATATTCGAGGAAGCGCTCGCTGTGGCCCTGGTTGCGAACGGGATCGTCGGCGTAGGACGGCCCTGTATAGAAGGCAAAGCTGGAGGCCTGACTGGTCCAATGCGACGTGTCGTATCGCACGCCCAGCCCGCCGGCCACGGCGGAAGAGGACGGGTTGTTGAAAAAATGGGTCGCCTGGACTTCAGCCTCAAGAGTGAAGCCCGCGCCCAGATCGGAAAGCCCCCGGTCATAGGCCAGCCCCAACATCATTCCGTCGACGTCGAAATTTCCCTGGAATATTTGCGACACAAACTGGTGTGTCGCCGGACCACCATAGAAGGTCACCGATTGGCGCGGCGGTTCGGCGACTGCATCGGGAACCGGGAAATAGGCAAATCCAACCAGAATCGAGCCGATAGCAAGCGTCCGTCTCATGTGTTCGCGTCTGCAATCGGATCGGCCGACTCAGGATTTCTTCACACCATGCAGGGCTCAATTGGGCTTTGGTCCAATGCTGCAAGTTCCTCTTCACGCGTTCGTGACCCAGGCCGGGCCCGCATATTGCCGTCCCGTAAGGTCCGACGATTTCGCGTGCAGTTAGGAATGACCGCCATTGACCCAAAGCGGACGTTCTTGCTGAAGGCCTGGATCGGCGATACGCGCCGGGAATTCCCGAAACGAGACGACTGGGGTTTCGAGAAAGCTTGCGGCAGAAACCCACGTCCGTCTGGAGCTGCCATGCGTTACTTACCTTATGAATCGGTCTTTCAATGCATCGCTGTTCATAGCCGTTCTTTCCCTGGCGGCATGCAACCCGGCGCCAAATAAATCGCAGAAACCCGCCGAGCATCCCTTCTTTACCGAAACAGGTGTCGGGTCTCGTTACAGCAACCGGCTGATCGGCCGGAAAACCGCTGCTGGCGGCAGGTTCAGCCAAGACGGCCTCACGGCAGCGCATCAGAGCTTGCCTTTCGGGACGATCGTGAAAGTGACGAACATGAACAACGGTTTGTCGGTCAAAGTGGTGATCGACGATCGCGGACCTTACGCCAAGGATCGCATTATCGATCTTTCGTCTGCTGCGGCGCAGGCGCTGCGCATCCATGAGGAGGGCGTCGTGAATGTAAAGCTGGAAGCTTTCAAAACCGACCAGGTACGCGACACCGGGTGAGCCACCTTGGGTAACAGGCGCCATTGCTTCACGGAAGCGCGCCAGAAAATCAAATCTACTCTGACCTCAATTTTCCGTCCTTTTATTGAAGGGGGATCAGAGCGGGCGCGGCCTGCGTCCCCGTTTCAGAAGCCGCGAGAAGACCAGATCGGCTTCCCGCATCACCTTCAGTCGTCACGTCTGCCCGGAAGGACTTAACAGCTCGCGAAAACCGACCACAGCAGGTATGCTGTCTGCGCGTTATTAGCGCGGAGAGCCGTCATGGCCGAAGAAAACGCTAAACCGACAGGCCCCGATTTCACCAAGGGGATTGCACTCGCCACTCTTCCAGAAGACGGCATGCTGGTTGGCCATGTGGGCGAGGAAGAAGTGCTCTTGGTGCGGAGCAACGCCGATATCTTCGCTCTCGCTGCCCATTGCACCCATTATCATGGTCCACTCGTCGACGGGCTCGTGGTGGACGGCACCGTACGTTGTCCTTGGCACCACGCCTGCTTTGATCTTCGCAGCGGCGAGGCGCTGCATGCTCCGGCGTTTGAACCGCTCACCTGCTGGCGGGTCGAACAGCGGGACGGCAGTGTTTTTGTGCGCGAAAGGCTGCCGAAGCCGAGGCCAAAATTGCGCGGCACAAACAAAACGCCCGGAAAAGTTGTGATCGCCGGGGGTGGGGCGGCCGGCTTCGCCGCAGCCGAAATGCTCCGTCGGCTGGACTATCAGGGTGAAGTCATCATGCTCAGTGATGACCCTGCCCCGCCTGTGGATCGCCCCAATCTGTCTAAAGACTACCTGGCCGGCAGCGCGCCCGAAGAGTGGGTGCCGCTACGCCCAGACACCTACTATGCCGAAAATGGCATTGACCTGCGCCTGGGCGTGCGGATCGGTGCCGTCAATCCACATGCCCGGGAGGTGATATTGGCCGACGGCGGCACGATCTCCTACGACCGGCTCTTGCTCGCCACCGGCGCCGAGCCGGTCCACCTTCCCCTTCCCGGAGCCATGCCCGCAGATGTCTTTACCCTGCGCAGCCTGGCCGACAGCCGGAAAATTATCGCCCGTGCACAAAGCGCCAGCAGGGTCCTGGTGATCGGCGCCAGTTTCATTGGACTGGAAGTGGCAGCCTCGCTCCGTACCCGCGGCCTGGAGGTCCATGTGGTCGCTCCCGAGACGCGGCCCATGGAGAAGGTTCTAGGACCCCAACTTGGAGATGTCATCCGCGCGCTGCATGAAGAAAAGGGCGTGCAATTTCACCTGGGAAATACTCTCAGTGCCTTTGAGACGGGGCGCGCCACCCTCAAGGACGGTACGAGCCTGGACGCCGATTTTATCGTGACGGGCGTGGGCGTACGACCCCGAATCCAACTGGCGGAAGCTGCCGGCCTTGCCCTCGACCGGGGGGTCGCCGTGAACAGTTATCTCCAAACCAGCGCGCCGGACATCTATGCCGCCGGTGATATTGCGCGCTGGCCTGACCGGCACAGCGGGGGATCAATCCGGGTGGAGCATTGGGTGGTGGCCACGCGCCAAGGTCAGACAGCCGCGCGCAACATGTTAGGTCTCGGGGAGGAGTTTACGGCTGTTCCCTTCTTCTGGAGTCAGCATTACGACGTCTCCATCAACTATGTCGGCCATGCCGAAAACTGGGACGAGCTGGTTGTCGAAGGCGACCTCATGGCTAGGGATGGCTTAGTCCGCTTTCGGCGCAGCGGCGGCACACTGGCGGTGGCATCCCTATTCCGCGACCTGGACAGTCTGAAAGCCGAGGTAACGATGGAACAGGCGGCTCGGTAAGACGCGCACCGCGAATGTCCGCTTTGCGCCAATAGCGGACATTCGCGACCTCACCTACACACGCAGAACGTCCTTGGTGCTGGTGACGAGAACACAGGTGCAACCCGTTGCGCTCCAGACGCGATCGTCGCCTGCTCCAGGCGCACCGTAGTTGTAATCGCCCGGGAAAAGCTTGCGCTCGTCGATCCAAAGCTCGCCGTCGAGGAGATGCAGCTCCTCGACTCCCGCGTGGGTGTGCGCGGGGTAACTCGCGCCGGGCGCGAGGCGTACCAGCATGCTAACGCGGTACCTTTGCGTGTCGGTCGCAAGCAGCTTGCATTCGATTCCAGGCGCGACCTGCTCCCATTCCGGCTCGGACCACTGTCGCGACGATGGCAGCACCGCCTCTTTCCCAGTCTCCTGGGCGATGCGAAGCGCAAGATGCCCCTGCGCATCGGCAGCCATCTCGGCATGGACATGGATATTGCCCACGTGGCGGCCTTTCTCCCGATTCTCGAAGAGCAGGTGGTCGATCGCCCGCGAGCGCGCCTGGTTCATGATCCAGGCGAGCACCGTGCCTTTTGCCGCGTCGTAACGCGACGCGCCCCGCCAGACGTCATGGAAGACGTCGATGGTGAGCGCTTCACTGGTCTCCCGGTTGGCCGTGATTTGCAGGATCAAAGTGAAGACGATGCGATGCGCCATTTCGTAGAGCTCATGCAGCGCGAGCTGGTCACCCGCGGCAATTGATTGGACCAGCCTCGCCCAAACCTGCTCCTGCACCGGGGTCTTGGATTTGGCATAGAGCACGTCGCCAAGCGTTGCCGGAACCTTATCGACCGAATGCTCCGGCTTTGGCACCTGCCGCAACGCGTCAGACGGCGCGATTGCGGCAGACGGAGAACTGACGTCCCCAGATTCGACACGGACGGTTGTGCCAACTGCGGTGCCCTTGCAGGGCAACGCAATTTCAAAGAATGCCCCCGGTTCAGATCGCTGCACGGCTCGCAGTGTGCCGCCATGACCCTCAACGACGGACTGGCAGATTGCCAAGCCAAGACCCGTTCCAGTTTCCTTGGTGGTGAAGAACGGGTTGAAAATTCGGTGATGGTGGACGGACTCTATTCCGGGCCCTGTATCTTGCACGCTAATGACAAGATTATCGTCGCGCACCTCGGACCGGACCCGTAAGATTCGCGGACCGACACTGGCATTCATGGCCTCGGCGGCATTCATGAACAGGTTCATGAAAACATGCTGCATCTGAAGGCGGTTGATGACCGCGTTTGGCAACGGCTCGGCCAACGCCAATTCAACGGTAACGCCATGGCTTTGGAGGTCCCGCGCATCCATCGCCAGAGTATCACGGATGAGTTGGTTGATGTTCGAAGGGCGAATGTTGCTGGCAGGATTCTTATAGAGGTCGCGCGTACTGCTGATCATGTCAATTGCGCGGTGAATATCGTTCAGAACATCCTCAATAATGCCTGACGCAAAGACCTTATCTGGAGGCATCCTGAGAGCCGCCTCAACATTCAACAACATGGCTGATAGCGGCTGCCTCATTTCATGCGCGATGGAAGCGGCAATGGCGTCTCGAACAAGCAACTGCCTTTGCCGTTCCCGCTCTTGGTCAGAAGTGAAGATGACAAGGCGCAGATAGAGCTTGTTGGTTTGAACCAGAAGCAACAGAAGTACCAAAAGACTCGAGATGCACCCAAACGCTTTTAAGACGTACCACCCAAGGGTGAAGCGCCCCGATATGCTCGCATTCATGCAGTATTCAAGAAATATGACCCAAAGCATAAGCAGCAGCCAAAGATCCAGGATCGAACCATACCGCCGCCAGACCATGGCCATGGCGACAAGGCTCACGCCCGCCATGGCAAGACACATGCTAATGGCTTGTGCGGGGCTGAAATGGGTGGCATCCGACATTAGGTCAGGCAAAAGTGAGCGCACTTTTGTTATGACGACAGTGATTGCTAAGGCCAGAAGCGCTGCGCCTGCCACCCACAGCACAACGACATTTCGCGATGATACCGCGCCATCTATCCGCCAATAGCGATTCCCTAATAGAGCGTAAGCAACTACTCCCAGTGGGAGCGCAATGCGCCAACCAAAAAACAGCCATGCAGACATGCTCGCGTCCACGCCCAGCAGCCCCGACGGACCAAATGCACCGGGGAAGGTCAAGATGTGCGGGATGGCGCCAAGGCTCGAAAACCAGTATGCCGCCGCGAGCACCAGCAATGACTTTGAGCGCGTAATGGACGCCTGAGAGAAAAGCATGGCCGCAGTGATCAGGTCACCGAGCATCATCAGGGATTCGATGGCCGGGACATAGCCATCGAATTTTGGAAGTTGAATATTCCGGAACGGGTAGGCGGCCAGGCAAACTGCGGAGAGCGCCGCCGCAATTCCAAAGGCTACTCGAAGCTGATCAGCAGCGGGCCGCTGTCGTTCGAGAAGAAAATTTCTACCTGGCATTGCGCCCCCCGCAAGCAAAAGTGGAAATCAAAGAGTGGTAACTGCGAATTGGCTCCCTGCGCTGGACATGTCACACGACGTCGCGCTCGACATGGCTCGACCAACATAGACCAAATAGCAGTTGAATAGAGAGCCCCTTGTGCGGGCACGACACTCGATACGACTGCCCACAGCCACGCCTCCACTCAGCGGCTATTGCTGCAACTTTAGGTTGTACAGATGCCCGTGCTTCGGGCCTCTCGAATTTTACAGTCCGCAACTGAGTTCCACGATTTCATCAAACTCAAGGAATGAACCAGAGCCACCAATTTCTGAGGGAACTTGGATTTGCGCGCGGATTGGTGCTCGAAGGTCCAATAGTCCTGTTCGACATCCCGATGGTTGCATCCTCCGCAAGTAGCTTGAATCCAGTGGAGAACCGCATGCTCACTACCAGCGAGTACGACCTTGCGCTTTCAATGATGCGGCAGTGGGGCAAGGACGCCAGGTATTCGGCAAGGAATTACGCGATTGATGGTTTTCGCAAGGGCGACACAGCCGAATTCTGCAAGTGGCATGACGTAGGAAGGATCATCGAGCAAATGGAGGCCAACGGCATTATTGCAATGCGAGCGGCCAATTAGTTCGCGATGAACTTTGTGAGCGCGATTGGGGTCGCGCGCAAAATTGGACTTTCGGCCAACTGTCTATTTGCCTCTTGTCCAATCAAGCGAACCGTCAATATCCGCGCCTGGCTCTGAGCTCTTTCGCGCCCCCAACAAAGACTGGTCCTTGGTCTAATCAACGCAATTGTTCCAAACGGGCTAGAGTAGCTTTGTTGGTAGACATGTTTCCGAGCCAGGGATGCGTGAGGAACCATCCCAAGCCTTCGGGTCGAGATTGTGATGTTGCTAGCCACGAAAATCGAAGTTGGATTCACGGCGTTGTTTGCCATGGTAGCTGCCTCGTTATGGCCAGCACTGGCAGGAACGACATGTCTGGGCGTCCGGCAAATTCGGGATACAAAGGTGGCAGATGTAAGCACGATCTACTTTCAGATGAAGGACCGCAAAGTCTATCGCAACACATTGCCTTCTCCCTGCAATCAACTGAAGTTCAGCGCGTTTGGTTGGCATGCCCGCAGCGGCCAAGTTTGCGACGGACAGGCAATCCGCCTTGACCGGGGAGGCTCATGCATGCTCGGCGACTTCGCGCTGGTGCCGCAGGAGTCTTCAAAAGGCGGCCAATAAGAACATCCATGATGTCCTGACTACCTCGCATTCCCACCTCACTATCGCTGGCGGAGAGTCACCTGTCCGAGATTGAAAGACTAGAGCGCGATGGCGCTTGCAATACTCATGGTGATTGCGGTCATCATTCTCGGCGCCGCCCTGTTCACGGCCTGGCGGGAAACCGATGCCGGGAACATAACAACTGGACTCCGAGATCCAACCGCGCGGACAGGCACCGGTAAACGGGGTAAAAAACCGCCCCTGGACGCCACCTAGTGCGGCAAGGTCTGAAGATCGCTTACTGCCTTGTTGATGTCCACGATGCTCAAATCGCCGCCCGAGGCCTTCTGGAGTTGTTTCAAGTTCATGGCCTTGAATGATGGATAACTCGGATCGGTCAGCAAGCCGGGCAGGTCCTTGTTCAGGATCGCAACCGCTGCGGGGTCCGCCGCCATCGTCTCCACAGGGGTCTGGAGGGTATATACCGGCGCGCCGCGGGAAACGGGCAACGCCTCCTCTGCCTCCAGCGGAGTCGCAATCAACAGTGCGGCCAGTGCTATCTTGTGTCTCATGCCGCCCCGCGAGGGTGGGCGCTTGACGCAACACTTCTTGGAGCGTGTCTGACAGCGTTGATGATCGCCACCAGGCTGGGCGTCTTAGGCGGATTTCGTCGCAAGTGACTCCAAATTAGCCCCGATCTCGTAATGGCCAAAAGCGTCGAAATTCCGCTCACTGTTGGCCCGGCACAATATTTCAATTCCTTCCGCTCCGAATAGGTTTCAGCGACAGCTGTCGAAGTGGCCGCGCTATATACCAAAAGAATAGAAAGTCCGGTGTCGAATGCCTTCATACCAATGATTTTACCGCCCTTCCCAGATAGCAATGCATTGGATCAAAGGATAGCGCGTGCTGCTCTTTGGAACTATTGAAGGGCCAAGGCGCCTTCCGGTGTACCGGCATATACGCACACGGGGCCGCGCCATACTTCGACCAGTTCGTCATCTGCCGCCAGATCAATGACCCGCCGTACGGCAGCGAGATCGTCATCGTGCGAGCTTCCATAGATGTTGGCGTACCTACCCCGGGGGTTTATGACCCGAAGTTCGTAGGTGTTCATGTTTTCGCGTCCATGTTAGCCGGGTTACAACAGCTTCGATCAGCTATTATTTCACAGCGATAAAATCCGGAAAACGGCGCGGAACCTCACTCTGCCTCTTCACAGGGGGAGGGAGGAATGGGCATCACAAAGTTCCGCGCTCCGACTCATGGGATTTTAGGCGACTAGTTTCTATTGGACTTTAGGACCACTGCCCCAAAAGGCCCCGGGGTAGCCATTAGGCCGAGTTGCCGAAACTGCGTCAATTTTTGCGTGTTGAGAAGCACTGCCTAGGCAGCGCCGCGATGCAGCAGCCCGCGACCTTGAGCCAGGACTCCGAACCGTTACCCGAGACCGCTACTGGGCATGCCAGCATCATGTCGTCGTTGGACCAAGGGCCAATAGCAGGGTTCCAGGGTGCATCTTACTCGTGAATGCGGCGAGCCCGCTTGGTTCAAGATACTTCCGTTTGCGCCACTGGCCGCACAGGTCGTGTAAGAGGACAGGTTGGGTCAGTTTCCGACAGAAGACCGGGGCTTTTATCACCTGACCCAAAGCGGCTGGATCCGTAAGGACAATACGCCCTTTCCCCAAGACCGAGTGGAAACCTGGTCTTACCAGGCCATCTACCTTTCCGACGACGCCAAGGAACGCATATGGCTGACGCGCATCTGGAAGGACGGCCAATGCGACAGCAGTGACGGGAAATCCCTGCGCGATCGCTTCGGCATGCCGATTGACCTGCAGACCGACCGCCATATCACGCTGCAGTGCGATGTATGACCATTTTGTCCGCAAGCAGCGCAACATCGCCGAATAAATCAATCACACGCGCGATTGATTGGGCCAAGGTCCACACGGGCGGGCGCGCAAACTCGTTTAAAGTTGCCCGCGAAATCTTACACATGCCCGCATTGATTTAAACAAAATGTCCTTCAGGCGAGACCAACGTCCATGACATCGAACGTGCTCCCTGCTGCTGAGCGGTCATTGCTGGATGGCTACTGGCGCGCCGCAAACTACCTTTCGGTCGGCCAGATCTATCTCTACGACAATCCGCTGCTGAAAGAGCCGCTCACCAAGGATCACATCAAGCCGAGGCTGCTAGGGCATTGGGGCACCACCCCGGGGCTCAATTTTATATACACACACCTGAACCGGATCATCCGGAAGTACGACCTGGACATGATCTACATCACCGGACCTGGTCATGGGGGACCGGCGCTGGTTGCCAATGCCTGGCTCGAAGGAACGTACAGCGAGTTCTATCCCGATATTTCCGCGGACGAGACTGGGATGAAACGGCTCTTCACCCAATTCTCATTTCCGGGCGGCATTCCCAGCCATGTGGCGCCCGAAACGCCCGGTTCAATTCATGAAGGCGGCGAGCTCGGATATGCGCTCTCCCATGCCTATGGCGCGGCGTTCGACAATCCCGATCTTGTGGTCGCATGCGTGATCGGTGACGGCGAAGCTGAGACAGGACCGCTGGCGACCAGCTGGCACTCCAACAAGTTCCTAAATCCGAAGACAGACGGCGTCGTGCTGCCGATCCTGCACCTCAACGGCTACAAGATCGCCAACCCGGCCATTCTTGCCCGCGTGAGCCATGAAGAACTCGACCATCTCTTTCGCGGCTATGGCTACACGCCTTATTTCGTCGAGGGCGATGACCCGGCCAAAATGCATGAATTGATGGCGGAGACACTCGAGACGGTGTTCGACGATATCCGCCGCATCAAGGAACGTGCCACCAATGGCGGAAATGGCACACGACCGCGCTGGCCGATGATCGTGCTGCGCACACCCAAGGGTTGGACCTGTCCCAAGGAAATCGACGGCAAGCGTACGGAAGGCTATTGGCGCTCGCACCAGGTGCCGATGGGCGAGATGCAGAAGAACCCCGAGCATGTGCGCATCCTCGAGCAATGGATGAAGGGCTATCGCCCGGAAGAGCTGTTTGACGATATGGGCCACCTCAAGGCAGAGCTGGCCGAGCTTCACCCCCGTGGTGAGCGGCGGATGAGCGCGAATCCACACGCCAATGGCGGCGCGCTGCTGCGGGACCTGCGGCTGCCGGACTTCAGCGACTATGCAGTCAAGGTCACCGCGCCAGGCGCGGCGGTCGCAGAGTCGACCCGCGTCATGGGCCGTTTTCTGCGCGACGTCATGAAACTCAATATGGCGCAGCGCAATTTCCGCCTGTTCAGCCCGGACGAGAACAACTCCAACCGCTGGCAGGATGTGCTCGATGTCACCAACCGCACCTGGGAAGCCGACGTCGAACCCTGGGATGACCATCTGGCGCCCGATGGCCGGGTGATGGAGATGCTGAGCGAGCATCAATGCCAGGGATGGCTCGAAGGCTATCTGTTGACCGGCAGGCATGGCTTCTTCTCATGCTACGAAGCTTTCATCCACATCATCGACTCGATGTTCAACCAGCACGCAAAATGGCTGAAAGTGTGCAATCAGATACGCTGGCGCAGGCCCATCGCCTCGCTTAACTACCTCCTGTCGAGCCATGTCTGGCGCCAGGACCATAATGGCTTTTCCCATCAGGATCCGGGCTTCATCGACCATGTCGTGAACAAGAAGGCTGATGTCATTCGCGTCTACCTGCCACCCGACGCCAATTGCCTGCTCTCCGTCACTGACCACTGCCTGCGAAGCCACAACCACGTAAATGTGGTGGTCGCGGGCAAGCAGCCCGCGCCGCAATGGCTCAACATCGAACAGGCAATAAAGCATTGTGAGATCGGGATCGGGATCTGGGAATGGGCCAGCAACGACAAGGGCCACGAACCCGACGTCGTGATGGCTTGCTGCGGCGACGTCCCGACACTGGAAACATTGGCAGCCGTTGACATCCTGCGCACCCACGCCCCCGAGTTGCGCATCCGCGTCGTCAATGTCGTCAACCTGATGAAGCTGCAGTCATCAACCGAACATCCCAACGGGCTCTCGGACCAGGACTTCGACGCCCTGTTCACAACCGATAAGCCGGTTGTCTTTGCGTTCCACGGCTATCCATGGTTGATCCACCGGCTCACCTATCGCCGCAACGCCCACCAAAATCTGCATGTACATGGCTACAAGGAGGAAGGCACGACCAGCACGCCTTTCGATATGTGCGTGCTGAACGGAATCGATCGCTTCCATCTCGCGGCCGACGTGATTGACCGGGTCCCCAAGCTGGGCTCGCGTGCCGCCTACGCCAAACAGGCGTTGCGCGAGAAGCTGATCGAGCACAGGCACTATATCGAACGGCATGGCGACGACATGCCGGAGATCGCGGCGTGGACTTGGCGCCGCAAGGGAAATGGGGCCGCGGCAACCAGCTCGACAGAAGGCGACAACGTGTGAGGACCAGGCCATGGAATTTCATGCGGCAATCTTCGATGTAGACGGGGTTCTGGTAGCCTCGCCGCATGAGCGCGCCTGGCGCGAAGCGCTCAAGGGTTATGCTGATCCGTCGCGCTTCACCACCGAATTTTACCAGGCTCATGTGGCGGGCAAGCGGCGGCTCGACGGCGCGCTTGCCGCGCTGGAGGGCCTCGGCGTACCACATGCCGCCAATTACGCTGGGACCTACGCGGAAAGGAAACAAGCGATCATCGATGATCTTATCGAGAGTGGTTCCTTTAACGCCTTTCCCGATGCAGTGCGCTTCGCCGCCGGGTTAAGCGCAGCCGGGCTAAAGCTTGCACTTGCTTCCTCGTCGAGGAATGCCGACGCGATGTTGCAGCGTCTCAGCCTGCCTGATGGGCGCAATCTGCTTTCCATTTTTGACGCCGATATGAGCGGCCGCCAGGTCCCCCGCGGCAAGCCAGACCCTGCGCTTTTTCTGCTGGCGGCGGACGCAGTGAATATGCCGCCCATGGAGTGCGTGGTAGTGGAGGATGCGCCTGCCGGTGTCAAAGCCGCGCACGCCGGCGGCATGGCCTCAGTTGGGATCGCTCGGCTGCATGACGAAGCACTGCTCGAGGAGGCCGGTGCGGACCTGGTTGTCGATAGCCTCGACCAGGTCGATATCGTCGCCCTGACCCACGGCGCGCTGCGCGCTAAAGGGACTACAGGGGGCATGTTCCATGCATAACGCACTGCGGCCGACCGCAGACTCGCGCTGGGTCCTCAGCCATGAAGGCTACAATGTGCTGAGCGAAAGCGCCGTTGAAGCACGCTTCGCCTTCGGCAACGGCTTTTTGGGCATGCGAGCTGCGCGTTCGGTCAGCCGCGGCCCTACCTGGGCCGGCTGGCTCGGCTATATTCGCTGGGCGTCATGGCCACGCTGCTACGTCGCCGGGCTGTTCGACATGCCGAACATGGAGCCTCCTGTACCAGCCTTGGTGCCAATTGCCGACTGGTCGCGGGTGCGGATACTGCTTGATGATGAACCTTTGCTGTTGCGGGAAGGCGAAGTCATGGTCGGCAGCCGCAAGCTCGACATGCGCCGCGGTGCGCTGGCGTCGAGCTGGACCCATTGCACGCCGGCCGGCATCACGGCCACCGGGCATGAATTGCGGCTTCTTTCCATGGCCGACCGCGCCATCGGTCTGCAGGTCATCGAGATTGAGCTCGACCGTGACGGCATCGATGTCAGACTGGAAGCCAGCTTTGCCATGGCCGGGCTAGGCATGGAGCCCATCCGGCTGGAACAGGATCTCGGCGCATGGCGCACGGAGGGAAGCCGCAAGGAAGTCGCGATGGCCGGGGCTGCCACCCTGCATGTGGGGGGCGCGCGGCTCGAACCGGACCGGCCGTTCTCGCTTCACTGGGTCTGGCAATGGCGGTCCGTGGCGGGACAGGTGGCACAGTTCGACCGCCTGATCTCCGTGGCTCGCGAGGATGCGCCAGAAGATGACCCGGCGGCACGGGCGCGCGCGGCTCTCACACGAAGCACTGCTTTGGGCTGGCGCGAAATCCTGTTCCAGCATGAGCAAGCCTGGAAGGAACGCTGGGATGCCGCTGACGTGGTCATTGAAGGAGACGACAAGATCCAGCAGTCGGTTCGCTTCGCCGTATACCATCTGACGAGCGCGGCCAATCCGTCGGACGAACGTGTTTCGATTGGCGCGCGGGCACTCACCGGCGATGCCTATTTCGGGCATGTCTTTTGGGATACGGAAATCTATCTTCTGCCCTTTTATACCGCGGTCTGGCCCGAGGCCGCGCGCGCGCTTCTCATGTACCGGTTCCACACCCTTCCGGCGGCGCGCGTAAAGGCCCGGCATATAGGGTTCACCGGTGCGCTGTATGCCTGGGAATCGGCGGACACCGGCACGGAGACAACGCCTGAGCAAGTCGTCGCCGGCGACGGCACGATCGTCGAGATTCTGACTGGTAAACTTGAGCAGCACATCAGCGCCGACGTCGCATATGCCGTCTGGCAATACTGGCGCGCAACCGGCGACGACGTCTTCTTTCTTGCCGCAGGCGCGGAGATTGTGCTGGAGACCGCGCGTTTCTGGGCGTCACGCGCCAGGCGCGAAGAGGACGGCAAGCGGCATATTCGCGGTGTAATCGGGCCCGACGAGTATCATGAAAACATCGACGACAACGCCTTCACCAATATCATGGCGCGCTGGAACATCGCACGCGGCCTGGAGACCATCGATATTCTGACAGCCCGCTGGCCCCAACGCGCGGCGGCGCTGTCGGAGGCACTTGCCCTTTCAGATACGGAACTCGCAGATTGGCGCGACGCCGCGGAAAGCATCGTCACCGGTCTTGATCCGCAAACCGGCATCTTCGAGCAATTTGCTGGCTTCCACACCCTGGAACAATTTGACCTGGCTGCCCATGCCGGACGCACCGTACCGATCGACGTGATAATTGGCGCGGAACGCACGCGCCGCTCGCAGATCGTGAAACAGGCGGATGTGGTGGCATTGATCGCGCTGTTGCCGGAGGTTTTTCCCGCGGGCATGGCGGACGCCAACTTCCGGCACTATGAGCCCCTTTGCGGCCATGGCAGTTCGCTCAGCGCCGGAATGCACGCGGTCGTCGCCGCGCGCCTCGGGCACAGCCAGATGGCACTGCGGTATTTGCGCGACGCTGCGGCGCGCGATCTCGATCTGGACCCCAACAGCGCCGGCGGCGTCCGCATAGCAGGCCTCGGCAGCGTCTGGCAGGCGGTTGTTCTGGGCTTCGGCGGACTCGATTTGACGGGCGACACATTGGTCATCGATCCAAAGCTCCCGGTCGAATGGCGAAGCCTGTCCTTCCGCGTGTGCTGGAGAGGACGCAGTGTTGGGGTCCATGTCCATGATGGACGTGTGGAGGCCACGCTTCTGACGGGCGAGCCTATGGACATCCGCATTGCAGGGGCGACGGAAAAGCTGACGCATACGAATATGAGTGTTTGGCGTCAGGCAAGTCAGCCTGTCCCAAACGGATGATCAGCCAAGACTGCCAAAAATTGCCACGCAATCGATTGTCAATGTTCGATATCGCGTTCAAATGCGCGGCAGGCTGCCCTGGGGATATAGTCGTTGCGCGCAGCGCCTCCACTGGACCCGAGCCGGTTCTTTCCCACTCGCGAATTTGTCAGGATTGATTTTTATGTGGGTGAGTTCTCGTAGCCGCTAAAATGCAAAAGATCAAAGACCCGGCTTTCATATTCTTGCTTGTTGCGGTAACGGCAGCATTCTTCTGGATTCTCCAGCCATTTTTTGGAGCAATCCTGTGGGGCGTGGCCGCGGCAATCGTTTTCTATCCGCTGTATTTGCGATTATGTTCGGCCATAGGAAATCGCCGGAACTTCGCCGCTACCATTACTGTTTTGCTGGTTCTCGCCGTGGTGGTCTTGCCGATAATCCTGGTCGTCGTCTCGCTGGGCCGACAGGCATCCGGTGTCTATGACAGGGTCCATTCGGGAGAACTGAACTTTACGCTTTACCTCGAACGCATTTTGGAAGTTCTGCCCGGTGGGGCCAGAAAGATTTTGAATCACTTTGGGATCAACGATTCAACGGTCGCAATGAGGAAGTTGACCGAGGCCCTTGGCAGAACCAGCCAGTCCATAGCGGCAAGGGCATTGGGTATAGGGCGCGGCGCGCTTGATTTCGCGATCAGTCTTGGAGTGATGCTTTATCTGTTGTTTTTCCTGCTTCGCGATGGCGACCACATATTGAGCAGCGCAAGGGCCGCAGTTCCTTTTCGGGCGGAACATGCGGCCGTCATTTTGAATAGAACTTCCGAGGTCGTGCGAGCCACGGTCAAGGGCGGCATTTTCGTGGCGGCCATTCAGGGAATGCTGGGCGGATTGGCCTTCTGGATATTGGGGATCCCGGGGCCCTTGTTGTGGGCTGCCGTCATGGCTTTTCTTTCGCTGCTGCCCGCAGTGGGTGCTGCGATCGTGTGGGCGCCGGTTGCCATATATCTTTTGGCAAGCGGAAGCATCTGGCAGGGCCTCTTCCTCATTGGGGTTGGCGTTCTAGTAATCGGGTTGATCGACAATCTACTGCGACCGTTTCTCGTAGCAAGATCGGCCGAGCTTCCCGACTATGTGGTTCTCATCACGACGCTTGGGGGTATCGAGGTCTTCGGATTGAACGGCTTCGTCATCGGGCCCTTGATCGCGGCGATGTTTTTCGTGAGCTGGCAGCTTTTCTGCACCCCAGAGCGGGGCACTTAAGCCTCCACCCCGGATGTCCGCTTTGGGTCAGGAGCGGCCATTCGCCCCCGGTCCGCCCTATGTCCGCTTTGCAACATAAGCGGACATTTCGCTCACATCACTCCCATGTTGAGGCTCATCAAGCTGGCACCGCGATGGCCGGTATACTTATGCTCCCGTTGGCGTAGAATGTGGGCCAGGAAGGTTCTGCGGTTTTGGACCAAGAACCACTACTGTACAAACTGAGGCCGACCAAGGCGCAGATTTGTGCCGCGTCGCTGGTGGCAACGTTGAGCCTTGCCGGGTTTTTTGCAGCCTTTCCCTTTCGGCACCTGCCGCTTGCGAAAATGACCTCCTTCATTCCCGTGGTCGATACCGCGCTGTTCCTGGGCGACCTGGTAATCGCAACACTGCTCCTTGCGGAGGCGTCGATCCTGCGCTCGAAAGCCCTGCTTGCTTTGGGAACGGGGTACTTCTTTACCTGCATTATCGTCATTCCGCATGCCTTGACCTTTCCCGGGGTTTTTTCTCCGAGCGGATTGCTGGGCGCCAGTCTCAGCACCACTGCCTGGCTGTATTTCTTTTGGCATTGTGGCCTGCCGGCTGCCGTCATTGCCTACGCATGCTTGAAGAACGCGCCGGATTGGCCGTACACGGCTCCCCTGTCACCGCTGAGTGCGATCGCGATCTCTCTTATTTTAGCAACAATACTTGTGGTCGCGCTGACCTTGCTGGCGACGGCCGGCGAGTCGTTATTGCCGCAGCTCATGGAGAATTCCATCCAGGGGTACGCCAAAAAGATTCTGGAACCGGCCATTCCGGTGATGGCACTTACTGCCGCCGCGATGGCATTGACCTGGTACAGGCGGAGCTCAGTGCTTGATCTGTGGTTGTTGCTCATCCTCTGGGTCTGGTTGCTGGAGCTGCTGTCGTCAACCATCACCCCTCATCGCTTCGACCTGGGATGGTATGCCGGGAAGCTGATAGGACTCTTGCCTGGCCTATTCGTGCTGCTGATGTTGCTTTCCCACACCTGCAGGCTGTATGCCCGAAATACTCTCCAGTTTAAGGCGCGGCAATGGGAGCGGGAAAACAGACTCGTGATGCGGGACGCCATCGCAGCGTCCATCGCGCACGAATTGCGCCAACCCATCGGCGCCATCAGCATGAATGCCCAGGCGGCCTTGCGGCACACCCCCAAACCGGATGACTTCACGTCTTCAGTATTGAATGACATTGTGAGCGACACCGTCCGCGCAAACGACATCGTGGCAAGCACGCGAGAGATATTCGGCGAGGCTCCGTCTCATAAGAGCCTCACGGACATGAATCAGCTTCTGCGGGATACGCTTGGCCTGATCTCCCGGGAGCTCCGCAATCAGGGAGTAACCGTGAATTTACAGCTCGCCGATTCGCTGAAGCCGATTGCCGTCAATCGTCTGCAGACACAGCAGGCATTCTATAACCTGTTCATGAACGCCGCAGAGGCGATGAGCAAGGTGACGGACAGACCCCGGATGCTGACGATCCGGTCCAGTTCCGACGAAAAAGGCATGAGGATCGATGTGCAAGATACGGGCACCGGCATCACGGCAGTCGATCGGGAACGGATATTTGAGATCTTCTACACGACCAAAGAACACGGAACAGGTCTTGGTCTTTCGATTTGCCGCTCTGTTGTAGCGGCTTTGGGTGGGCGGCTGGATGTTGCCGATCGCGTTTCTACGGGCGCAAGATTTGAAATCTATCTGCCGTACGGCCACGGTGCCGAAAAGGCAGCATAGGCTGGGCCGCGCAGTTTTCCGGCTGGACATTGCCAATTCTCTCGACGGCATGAAGCAGCCGGTCCGCGTTCACAGGCTTGCATAAATATTCCATAGCTCCCGCGTCTTGGCATGATTTACGGGATGCTACATCATCGTGCGCTGAAAGAATGATGGTGGGAATGCGAATTTTCAGCCTACCAAGGTGCTTCAGAACATCCACGCCACTCATCGCGGGCATTTCAAAATCCAGGAGCAGGCAATCCTGACGTTCCAGCGCCAAAGCATCGAAAAACTGGCCGCCGGTGGCATACGTGTCCACGACCATTCCTTGGGCCTTCAGAAACCGGGTAAGCGCCGTTCGACAGGACGGATCGTCGTCAAGAATTGCAACGTGTATTGGACGCGTGAACATTGGTCTTCGCCCTCTTTATCCGCTCGGTGCAGCAGCACCGTTGTGCAAAGATTCGTTCCCCGCGCATGAACCCGGTCTGAACGAATTGCGGCGTCTGTGTTTTGCACTAGCCGAAATGTAAGAAAGACACGAAAAGGTTCCGTTTGAGATTGTAGGACTTGCCCGACTCCGGATCGAAAAACTACCGGTAGTAGCTAATATAGCGCCCGACGCGAGTCGTAGCATTGGACGTTGGTCCAACTGGGCCCAGCCGTGGGGCGCTCGACTGATCTGATTCCTGCTTCGAGTCAGAAGCGGTCATTCGGCCCCGATCGGTCAAAAATCCGCTTTGGAATCGGAGCTCCGTGTCCCGTCAATGCGCGATCAATTGGACTTTAGGCCAATGGGCCGATCATCCAACGTGTTCGCTTTTGACTATCGCCCTCCCAGCGAATGCCGCACTTTCATCGCAGTCGTTGCTAGGGGGTATTCTAGCAAAGCCAAGAACCGGCCCGATACTTTGTGAAGCTGGGCTATTGAAATTCGGCGGCTTGCCGATGGGACGTTTGAACGTAACGAGCGCAACGTTTTTCACCATCATTAGGTGTCGATGTCCGGTTCGGCTTTCCATGCTGCAATCCTTGATGATGACCCGTTGGCTCGGGTTGCGCTCGTCCGGTTGCTGAAAACGACGGGAATCGTCGCACAGGATTATGGGACCAGCGACGAACTGTTCGAAGCCGTCGCGCGCAAACGCCCAGATTGCCTGCTACTCGACTTGGAGATGCCGGAGATGAGCGGCCTTGACGTCCTAAAATACCTCGATGAGCGGCATATCCGCATTCCCACCATCATCATTTCCGGGCACAACGAGGCAGACCACCGTTCAGGGTGCCTCAAGGCGGGCGCACTGTCCTGGTTGAGCAAGCCGCTCGACCCGGAGCATTTGATCCGGACGATAGAGAATATCTCGGTGCCATCCCAAGGCGAAAAAGCGACACCGATGGCAGACCGAATATTTTTCCCGGAAGTTGGGGATCCAGAGACTGGTTCCACTGGGCAGGTTCAGTGGCTTGCTGCGCTCGCTGTGGCGGCAATAGTCGCTGGGGTCACGCTGGCACTCGTGGTTGATGAGACACCGAGCGAGGCTTCTAGTGTGAGCGTCTCTCGCTGATGCTCCCATCTTTGGTTGAGGAAATGGAGTCGCGAACGTGACTATGGGTGGCAGAGAAGCGGCGTACCGCGAGCACAAAGACGCTCTACGCGCTCGCTCGGAAGCTCAGAAGCGCTTTGGAATAGGCTCGGCAGAATGGATTGTTGCGAATACCAGAGTAGAAAACGCCCGCAGAATTTCTTCAACGGTCTTGAACGGCGAGAGGCCAGCAAAATGAGTGTCGGTGTCTGCCTTGGGTTAAGCAAAACAAACGGTCCACAATCATTTCCTTTGAAGGATTGTGGACCGTTCGATACCGCGAACTGTTTAAGGGGGGAGGGAAAACGATGCTCGCAGCCCGGATAATCAGCACCATGCGAGCAGCCGAAGTAATTGGACCTTCGGCCAACCACAGGTGTGGGTTTGGGGGACCGAGACAGCGTCAAAGCCGCTTTGGGTCAAAAGCGGTCATTCAATCCGCATCAGCCCAACGTCCGCTTTGCGCCAATAGCGGACATTCTTATGAATGCGAAAGGTCCGAAATATTCGTTCACCCCATTTACGCCCCTGACGGCTCCTTTCTCCAAAGCGAGAGGTATCCCAACACCACTGCAACCGCGAGCGGTGAGGCTCCGCCGAGTATGAACACAAGGTCGCCCGGCATCCGCATCCATTCCAACGTGCGTGCCAGCGGCGTGGCCGTGTAGGCAAGACTGCGGGCGTGCCAATATCCGTTGTTGATCACGTCGTAGACCTGCATGACCCCGCCCGGAAAGAGGCTGAGGGTCACCATCATCGCAAGTCCAATGTTCAGGCCCCAGAACGATATGCGGACGAATTTCTCCAGTCTGGGCCATAGAGCATCCGCGACGGCCTCGCGAAGGACGAACAACATCAACGCCACTCCCAGCATGCCGAAAACGCCCATCATGGCTGCATGACCGTGATTGGGCGTGAGAATGGTGCCGATCTCGTAGTAGCTGACGATAGGTGTATTGATGAGGAATCCGAAGACTCCTGCGCCCAGAAAATTCCAGAAGCCCACGGCCATCAGGAAATAGAAGGTCCAGCGATGGCGTTTGACGATCGATGCGTCGCCGCGGGTCACATTGACGAAATCCCAAGCGTCGAGCGTGATCAGGGTCAAGGGCACGACCTCGAGCGCCGAGAAGACCGCGGAGACCGCAAGATTGAGCTCGGTCTGTCCGGTCCAGTACCAGTGATGACCCGTGCCGATCAGGCCGCCGCCGAAATACAGGATGGCGTCAAGGTAGATGGTGCGCAGCGCCGATATCCTCTTTACCAGCCCCATCTCGTAGAAAATGATGGCGACAATGACGGTGACAAAGAATTCGAAGAATCCTTCCACCCAGAGATGGATGATCCAGAAGCGCCACGCATCGACAATCGTGTAATTGGTATGCGCGCCGAAAAAGAGCGCCGGCAGGTAGAACAGGGGAATGGCGAAGGCTGCGATTAGGAAGAAATTGGCGAACCCCCGCTTGGCCGGATCGCGCCGTGCAGGCGCGACGGCTCGCCAGACCAGAAAGAACCAGAACAGCAATCCGGCCGCCAACAGCATCTGCCAGAAGCGGCCAATCTCCAGATATTCCCAGCCTTGGTCGCCAACCCAGAACCAGCCTTTGGGTAAAAGCCCCATCAGGCTGGCCCATTCGCCCAGCAGACTGCCCACCGCGACCACCAGGATCGCCCCAAACAGGATATGGATGCCAAGGGCCTGCCGGCGTGGGCTAGCCCCCCCCAGCAGTTCGGCAACAAACAGGGCGCCGGCAACGTAGGAAGTTGCGATCCAAAATATTGCCGTCTGCAGATGCCACGCCCGCAGCAGGTTGCTGGGGAAGAGCACTGTCAAGTCGACGCCGTAAAATGATCCGGGCTCGGCGCGATAATGCGCGACACCGCCCCCGACCAGGGTTTGTGTCAGGAACAGCAGCACGGCCACGGCCATGAATTTGAGCGTCGAGGACTGCGCCGGGCTTACGATCCAGCGCTCCCGTGCGGAAGGCATGCCGTGCCAACCGAGATAATCGAACTTTCCGAACGCCAGCAGGACAGTCGCCGTGCCGCCGAGAAGCGCCATGAGGCTGATCGCACTCCACAACAAGGCCGCTCCGCCGGGATGGTTTCCAGCCAGCGGGTCGTAGGGAAAATTGTTGGTATAGGAGTGCGTTGTGCCGGGGCGTTGGGCCACCGAACTCCAGGCTGCCCAGGTGAAGAAGGCTGTCAGGTCGTGCAGTTCTTGCGGATCGCTGACCACGCGGAGGGGAAGACCGCCATTGTTGACGGGACGCTCGAAGTAGTTTTT
>Ga0207683_10001412_pt1 | contig 21703 bp, 16 predicted proteins | sample KBSM73metaG_FD_184333 | JGI IMG/M metagenome (GOLD analysis project Ga0207683, IMG submission 184333) | Miscanthus rhizosphere microbial communities from Kellogg Biological Station, Michigan, USA - KBS M7-3 metaG (SPAdes) (version 2) | ecosystem: Host-associated > Plants > Roots > Rhizosphere >... | reverse complement strand
CCGCGCGGTGTGGTTCGAGAGCGCGATCGACGTCCACGCGCCGACGTTCGGGCCCGCATCGGCGATGCCGCCGCGATACGTCGACGGATCGTACGTCGGCGACACGTCGCTCGGGATGCCGTCGACCGCGACGTACGCGAGGTTCATCGGATCGGTCGCATCGACCGCGACGAGATCGCCGAGCACCTGATCGTAGGTCGCGACCATCACGCGTTTGTCGTCACCGGCCATCGAGGTCCAGCGACCGACCGCGCCGCGCTCGACCTCGCCCTTCATGCAGGCGGTGTCGCCGCACGGATGCGAGCCGCAGCTGCAGCCCGGCAGGCACGCGATCGCGACGGTCCACACGAGCAGGCCGAGACGACGAACGCCCCGCTTCATCCGCCGCGGCCCCACGAGGAAGATCAGGAACAGTAGCGCGAACGGCACCGCCGTCGTCGGCGCACCGCCGGAGTCACACGCGCAGCCGGCCGCGCCGGACTGGCCGTGGAAGCCATTGGCGCCGTTGTTCGCGATGACCTTCGGAGCGCCCATCTCGACCGCGAGCCGGACCGGCTGCAGGTCGGTCGTGTTGGCGAGGCCGGTCTCGCGTGCGCGCACGTCGATGTGGTGCGTGCCGGGCAGGAAGAACAGCTGCGGCTTCACGACCGGGTGCCGGTTCGTGCTCCACGCCGTCCACAGCGTATCGTCGACGCGATACGAGAACTCGAGATCGCGAGCGTCGCCACCGAGCTCGAGCGTGACCGCCGGCGGAGTCGCGTCGCGCCACTTGCGGACGTCGTGCGCGACGTCGGCCGGCACGTCGGTGACGTTCGTGATCGCCGCGGTCGTGTGGACCGTGCGCGCGGCGACGCTGCCGACCGCGAGGTTCGCGAAGATCGTCATGAAGTCGGGCTGGCCGTCGCCGTCCTCGTCATCGACCGACGTGATGTCGGTGACGTCGAGGTTGAGCCCGCCGAGCGAGGGCACGCTGACCGCGGGCAGGCCGCTGGAGAGCTGCGGCAGCACGAGGTTGAGCAGCGTCGGGAACAGCATCGCGAGCTGGTCGGGCGACTCGGTGACCGCCTCGCTGTTCTTCACGGACAGGTTCGTGAACGCGTCCATCGGGTTGCCGATGACCGGCGTGAGCTGGCCCATCGCGCCGACCTGCATGCCGATCGGCAGGTGGACGTCGGCGACGACCGTGAACACGCGGATGTACTGCTGGTCGACCTCGGCGAAGAAGTCGAGCTCCATCTTGGAGAACTTGATGTCGAGCAACGGGTCCGTGAGCGTCTTGTTGCCCATGCCGTCGTCGGTGAACGTGTTCTTGCCGAGCGTGATCTCCGGCGGGCTCTGCGGGCGCAGGCCGACGGCCATCGGCGAGTTCGTCTCGACGAGCTTGCCGAGCGAGCGCGACAGCAGCGCGAGCGTATCGGTCGACAGCTGCTTCGCGAAGCTCGAGCCGATCGTCAGGCACAACAGGCCACCGTCGTAGCCCGCGTACGCGAACTGCGTGAGCTGCGACTTGTGGAGACCGATCGCGATATCGAACGGAGCATTGTTGTCGATGCGCGTGTCGCGCAGGAACCACTGCGACTGCGGGATCGCCGCGGTCGTCGGCTCGGTCGCCATCGGGCCGCAGCGATCGCGCGCGACGCCGCCGGGCTCCATGCCGCCGAGCAGACCGAGCGAGACGCCATTGTTCGTCGTGGTCGAGTAGCCGCCGGTGACCTCGTAGAGATCGAGCGCGCCGGTGGTGCCGGGCGAAAGCGACGCGAACAGCGACGAGCCCGGCAGGCGGCCGTCGAGGCCGAGCTCCTGCAGGCACTGGTTGCCCTCCTGGCACACGCCGCCGGTGCACGCGGTCGCGAACGGGCTGCCGCAATCGGCGACCGTCATGCACTTCTTGCAGGTCTGGCCGTTGATCTGGTCCTCGACCTGCGTCGCGAGCAGGCCTTCGACCGTCGACGTCGGGATGAACACGCTGCCGAAGCAGAGGAAGTCGCTCGAGGTGTGCGGCGTGATCGAGTAATCCGCGCTCTCGAGCGTGACGGCGGTGTTCTGCGCCTTGATGAACGTCGTGCCGCTCGTGCCGTCCTGGTTGAACAGCATCTGCGTCGTCACGGTCATGTCGGGCGTCGAGCCCGCGGTGGTATCGATGTGAACGTCGCAGTCGGTGCCCGAGACCGAGATGATGAGGTTGTTCTCGGTCTTCACCTTCGCGTGTAGCGTGACGTTCAGCTGGCCGTTCGGCGCAGCCACGGCCTGCGGCGCGAGCGCGAGCCGGTTGGCGCCATTGAGATCGATGTCGATCGGACCGCAGTTCGTCGCCGCGGTGCCGCCCGGGCAGCAGATCGGCGTCGAGCCGCCGCACGAGGCCGGCAGCGCGAACTTCACGACGCCGTTCGTGCCGCCCGCGAGCGAGCCGACGACCGCGCCGACGTTGTTCTGGATCACGTCGAGGCCGTGACGCGCGAGCCGGATCTGGCCGGCATTGGCGTGCCGCTTGGCCGCCTGGAAGCCGCCGGGAATCGGCTGCATGCCGCATCCACTACAGCCTCCGCCGCTGCACGAGACAGCGAAGATCAAACACGTGACGACGACGATCCAATCGATCCTGGTGCGCAGCATGCGGGCCCCCTCTACAGGGCCGGATGCTACTGCACTTCGCCGTCGACCACGAGGTAACCCTGTTGCTCCGCGACCGTGAGGTTCTGCAGGCTGACCCCGCCCACGCCGGGCAGCGGGACCGCCGCGAGCGAGCCCGACCCGACCGCGATGACGCGGGACAGCGCGAAGCTCGCGATCGCCTCGAAATCCGAGTTCGAGAGCTGGTTCGCACCGTCGACGTTCGCGTCATCGAGCACATCCACGTAGGTCGTCGGGGTGCCGACGTCGAACCGCAGCGTGCCGTCCGCGTTGGTCGTGACCTTGAGGTCGACCTGGGCGTTGATCGCGACATTCGTCACGATCTGGCCGCCGTTCTTGAAGGTCGCCATCAGGTCGCCGACCGTGAGGACCAGGCCCGAGCCGCTCGCGTCGACGAACGGCGGGACCGCCGCCGAGACCTCGACCGCGTCGTAGAGCTTGCCGATCTCGCCGTAGCTGCCGTTCTTGAGGTCGATCGCCTTGTCGAGCGCCTTGGCCGACCACAGGCTCGTGAACAGCTGGTTCGCGGCGTCATCGGCGACGGCCATCTGGAAGCCGTGCGACAGGTCCATCGCAGGCACGCTGTTGTCGGTGAACACGAACTGCCCCGAGTCGCCGTGCGCGCGCAGCGAGCTGTCGAGCTGGACGATCGCGCCGGCGCTCGAGAACTGGATGTCGTCGGGCTTGATGGAGATGTCGACCATCGTGCCCATCACGTCCATCGTCTTGGTGCTGTTGAGGCCGGCGAGCGACTTGTTGAGCATCGGCACGACGAACTTCTCGGTCGCCCAGCCGAGCAGCGGGCCCATCGCGGTGTCGAGCGAGAGCATGTCGACGATCGCGCCCGGGATGCCGCCGAGCTCGACGTTGAAGCCGGTGATGTTGACGTTCGGGTTGTCGAGGTGGATGTCGAAATCGTGGCCGGCGACGCCGACCGTCATGTTGCCGCTGACCGAGATGTGCGAGGCGCCGATCGTGATGTCGCGGCTGCCGTCGATGCACGCCGCGGCGTAGTCGAGGTGCATGCCGATGTTCGCCTGATCGAGCTCGACGTCGAGCCAGAGGCCGCCGTCCTGCGGGGCGAGCGTGACGTCGGCGCCGGCGAAGGTGACGCTGGTGATCGAGGCCTGGACGTAGAGGCAGTCGGGGCCACCGCCGAGGTCCCACACCGGATTGCTCGACGCGACCATCGGCGCGAGGTCGCCCTGGGTGAGGAAGCCGGCCGTGCCCTTGCCGATCGCCTGAAACGTCTGCGCCGAGAGCGTCGCGGTGATCGCCTGCGGAACTTGCTGCGCGAGGTTCACCATCGGACCGGCGACGACCGCGCGCGATTCCTTGCCGACGTTGCCCTGCGCGTCCTTCGCGATCGCGTGGAGGAGGTTCGTGCCCGCGGTGACCGGGACCGTGGCCGACCACGTGCCGTCGGCGGCGAGCGTCGCCGGGACGTCGTTGACCGTCACCGAGGCGACCGCGGTGTCATCCGTGGCGGTGCCGGTGACCGTCACCGTGTGGACATCGCCGGCGATCGTGCCGCGCGAGGGCGTCGTGATGTGGACGCGCGGAGCGTTCGGATCGATCGCGGGGGCGTTCGGGTCGTAGGCCTTGTCGGCGCAACCAGCGGCGGCGGCGATCAGGGCGACGGCGATGAAGCTGAATGAACGCATGGCGAGTCTCCCGGTGGTCCGGCGAGACTCAGCAAGAAGGAGGCCACGGAGTCGAACCACTCGCCTTGCGCGGGAGCGTTCGCGAGATCGACGCGCTGACTGCCGCGATCCTGCCAGGAGAATCGCGTGGTTCGCGGGTCCTTCGAGGAGATCTCCAGGTGCCCCGCGGAGGGCAGCGCGTAGGTCACGAGCAGCACGACGATCGGCCGCGCGCCGCCGGCCTCGACACCGACCTTGGCGCGGACAGTTGTGGGCACCAGCGCGTGGCCATCGAGCGTGACCGCGAGCGGTGCCATCGCGAACGCGGCCATCACCGCGCGCAGGGTCGCGAGGCCTTGTGATTTCGGCTGGGTGGCGACGCGCGCGAGGATCGCTTCGGTGGGCTCGCCGGTGCCTGGGCGGTAGCCGACGAGCACCGCGGCCTCGCAACGCTCGACCTGGATCACGACCGTCCGCTGCGGCGGGAACGTATGGCCCCAGGCTTGTGAAACTGCCAGGCAAACGGCAACCACAGTGACCACGCACTGCGTTATCCGGGTCACTGCGACACCTCCGGGAGCGCGTCGAACTGCTGGCGAACGTCGGGGCGCGCCGGCGGCGACTTGCGCGTCATCGGGAGCGGCGATTTCGGCGGCGTCCAGCCTCCGCCGTCGATGTCGATCCAGATCGGGTTCGTGATCGCGTACGGCGTCGACATGTGAACGCGCACCGGCTTGATCTTCGCGGTCAGCGGCAAGCTCGAGAGATCGAGCCCGATCGACAGCGCGCCGATGATGATCGTCGCGTCGAGCGGCGGGAACTCGGTCGGCGTCAGCACCGGGAACATGTTGTCGGTGCCGGTGACCTCGGCGACGACCCAGCAGTCCTGCGTGCACGTCAGCGGCACGGTCGCGTCGAGGTGCGTGCCGGTGATCGGCATCGTGGTGACGATCTGGCTGTTCGAGTAGACGACCAGCTGGTTCGCCTTCGCCCAGCTCGGCGAGTCGACCGTGATCTTCACCGACAACGGCCCGCTCATCTGCACGGTGTCGCCGATCATCGCGGTGCCGACGTGCATGTCGATGAACGGCGCGTTCGTCGCGACCGCGTGGTGCGCCTTGATCGCGTCGATCACGTCCTGGCGCGAGAACCCGCCCGGCGTGTCCTTGCCCTTGCCGACGAACAACAGCGTGCGCGCGTAGCCCGGCTCGTCGCCGAGCAGGTGGTGGCTGTCGCTCGTGCCCATGCCCGTCGTCTTGAGGCCGCGGTCGAGCATCGTGAACCACGTCTCGACGACGCCCGGATACTGCGGCCGGCCATCCTTGCCGACGACGACCTGCCCCGCCACCGGTTGCGGATCGGGAAACGGCCCCGGCGGCAGCGGGTTGGGTGCCCTGTAGTTGTGGACGTCCTCGATGCGGCGGCCCGTGATCAGCTCGATCGCGTCGAAGTCGTAGCTGAAGTTCGACGGCGCGAACTCGTCACCGTACGGCGCGAACACGCCCATGATGCCGGTCGGCGTGTACGGCTCGGCGGTCGCCGGATCGACGAAGAACTGCGCGAAGTAGCCGAGCACTTGTTGCCGCGGGTGGTTGACCTGGACGATCGAGTCGGTCGGATCGATCGCGAGCTGGCGCAGTTGATCGAACAGCTTCGCGGGCGGCTGCTTCTGCCACACGAACTCGCCGCCGCGCGTCGAGCCGGGGTCGACCTTCAGCGGATAGCCGTTGAAGTGGCCCATCTCGAACGTCGTGAGCTCCATGCCCGGGATGCCGAGCAGCCACGGATCGAGCCCGCTGCTCGCGATCACCGGCGCGTAGTCGGTGATGTAGTTGTGATCGGTCGCTACCGCGACCTCGAGGCCCTCGTCGGCGCAGCTCGCGACGCGCTGATCGATCGGCAGGCCGGAGTCCGTCGACGGCTGGCTGTGAATGTGAAAATCGCCGGCGACCCAGCCGTCACTCGTGTACGAGCGCGTGAGCTGCAGGAGCGCCGTCGCGGTCTCGTTCTCCTTGACCGTGATCGTCTGCTTCGTGATCTCGAACTCGGGGCCGCGCGTGACGATCAGATCGTACGTGCCCGGCTTGACCTTCGCCTCGAGCCGGCCGTCCGTCGTCCACCACGCGTTCTCGAGGTAGCGATCGCCGCCGTCGAACGCGGTCGGCCGCACGTGCTCCCCGAGGCGCAGCGAGTACAGGAGGCCGCGCGGATCGGTGCCGCCGTTGAGCCGCTGGTCGTGGCCGAGCAGCTGGATCTTCACCGGCGCGTGACGGCCGAGATCGTCCACGGCCTCGACCGCGATCGTCGCCGGGGTCGCGACCTCGACGGTGCCGACGCCGGTCGTCATGCCCGCGACGATCGTGAACGCGACCGGATCGCTCGGCGTGCGGTCATCGGTGACGACCGTGTACGTGTACGTGCCCGCCGGCAGGTGCGCGAGGAACGAGCCGCCGGCATCCGTCTCGGCCTGATCGATCGGGTTGCCGCCGCCGTCGAGGATGATGACGCTCGCCTGCGCGACGGGCGCCGAGCTGTGCCGATCAACGACGCGGCCGCCGACGATGCCGGTCTGCGTGCCGCGCGTCTCGAGGATCGTGTCGTAGACGCTCGCGACGTCACCGCGCCCGACGACGAAGTACGACGTGTACGTGCGCTCCTCGTTCGGCTGCATCACCGCGGGCGGTTCGTACATGTACGCGCCGGTCACGCCGGCGTAGGTGAACGGCAGCAGCATCGAGTGCGACGTCACCGTCTGCATCGGGTACTGCGAGGCGTACTTCATCGCGTAGTTGTCGGGCGAGTCCGGCACCGCGAGCCCGTAGGACACGCCCGGCCCCTTCGTCGCGACGTAGTCGACGACCATGCCGGGAAAGCCCGGGAAGCCGCCCGCGATCTTGTAGCTGTCCTCGATCGCGAACCGCACGTTGAAGCCGGCGGCGCCCGGCGTGAAGATCGTCTGCTCGCCGCCGAACAGCGGCAGCTGGCCGAGCGGCACGCTGAGCTGGATGTTCGGGATGTTCGGGATGTTGCCGCCGAGCAGGTTATCGAGCTGCCCGGGATCGAGATACGGAAACGGATGCTGGCCCGTCGACGTGTTCTTGATCGTCGTCTCGATCGTCACGTACTTCTTGCCCGGCTCGAGCTTGTAGAGCTGGGTGAGCTGCAGCTGCGCCGGCTGCACGAGCCCGGTGTTGAGCAGCGCGACCATCTGGAACAGATCGCCGCCGGTGCCGGTGACCATCACGGCCGCGGGCTGGCCGTCGGCGCCGTCCATCAGCGGCTCGGTGTTGCCGGGCGCCGGGCACGTGCCGGACTTCGTCGGCACGCAGACGTCGGTCGGATCGATCACCGTGAACACGAACCCGGGGAGCAGCTCGGCGAGCTCGTCGTTGCCCTTGCCGTCGCCGGCGATCCGCTGGAGGTCGGCGTCGACGAGCGTGCCGCCGAACGTCGTGTTGACGCGGCCGACGCCCTTGTCGGCGATGACGAAGCGCACCTGATCGTTCTCGAGGATCCAGTCGCCGACGCGCCCGATCGCGTGCGGCCCGCCGATCGCCTCCTCGAGCTTGCCGATCCGCTGCGCGCGCGAGTGCGGAGCCGCCGAGCCGGTGCATCCGATCGTGCACGCGGCCAGCGCGACCAGCGCGAGCCAGTTCACAGCGAGACTTCTCCCGCGAGCTGGACGCGGTCGTTCGACAGGTCTCGATCGGCCTGCTCTTCGACGTGAACCAGCTGGAGCTGCACGCGCATCCGATACGATGGCACGGACATCACCGCGCCGACCGTGTGCTCCATCACGCGATCGGTCGTGATCAGGCTCGACGGGTCGAGGATCGCGAACCGGTAGCCGATCGCGAGCGGATACGTGCTCGGAATCTTCACGAACAGCTGTGCGTGCGCGCCGTACGCGTCCTGCTCGGGGCCCGCGGTCGACTCGAAGATCGTGCGCTGGACGATCAGCCCGCCGCCGAGCCGCACCGGACCCAGCGTGACCCTCGCGCCGAGAGTGCCCTGGTAGTCAGTCTCGTCCTGACGGAACGGCAGGTCGCCGACCGTGCGCGGGTTCCACCGCAGCGCCGCAATCACGAAGCTGTCGCCCGGCATCCGCACGACGGCGGCCGCCGAGACCGCCGGCATGTCGTTGTCGTTGTTCGTCGCGAACTCGTCGGCGCCGTTCTGCACCGCGACTTCGAAGCCCATCGCCACTCCGTCCTTCACCGGCCCCGGATCGAGGTGAAGCGCCACGCCCATCGAGCGGCCGGGCGGAAGGCCCGGTGTGTACCAGCCCTCGGTCGAGCGCATGCCGCGGCTCTCGAGAGGATGATCGACGAGCTCGCGCTCGGTGTCGGCGACCAGCGCCTCGGGATCGACCCACGGCAGGAAGTAGCCGGCGCGCACCACGAACAGGCCGCCCGGAGCGACGTCGGTGAACGCGTCGCGCAGTCCGACGCGCAGCTTGCCCTGGACCTGATTCTGCGCGCGCTCGTCGACCGCGCCATCGAGCGCGATCACGAACGCCATGTGGTCGCCGAGGTTGCCGCGCATACCGATGCGCGCGTTCTGCAGCTCGAAGCCGTCGTCGCGGCCGACGAACTGCACGTTCGGATCGTTCTGCACCGCGATGTACTGCATCCGCAGGTAGCCAAACGGCTGCCAGTGAAACGCGTGGCCGATCGGGCCGGCCTCCGGCTGGACCGGCTCGGCGGCGACCTGCTGCTTGTCCGCCGCCGGAGCGGGTGCCGGCGCGGGCGCGGGAGCAGGCCCGGCGGTGGTGGTTTCCTGCGCGGCAGCGAGCCGCGGCAGTGCGAACTACACGGCGACGACGAGGCTCGGTCGAATCACGCTCCCATGACGTTAAAGGTAAACGGCAGGAGCGACTAGAGGCGGTAGTGCCCCATCAGCATCACGTACGCGCCCGTCGGGCCGGTGCTGTTGACGTCGCTGCTCGCCTGGCCGATCAGCTCGAGGCGCGCATTCAGCGTGGTCTCGAAGTGCGACGACGTGAACCAGTGCACGTTGAGATCGAGCGCGTCGCGATCGAGCCCCTTGATCCGGAGGTTCTCGTCAAAGTGCCCCCAGCCGACGTCGATCATGTAGCCGTTCGCGGGGAACCACGAGCCCATCACGTAGCTGATCAGCTTGGTCAGGCCGTACGCGCCGATGTGCTGGTTGTCGACCTGGACCTCGGCCTGGAGCAAGACCTGCGGCCCCTTGATGAGGTACTTGCCGGTGAGCCCACCGCGGTACTGCTTGTCGTCGCTCGTGAACTGCAGCATGCCCTCGGCGCCGACGGCCGCTTCCGGCGTCAGCCGCGTCTCGACGTAGGCCGCTCCGCCGTGATCCTGGCGCGCGGCATCCATCAATGGATCGCGGACCCAGCCCGAGACGTGCGCCTCGTACTGGTCCTTGATGTAGTCGACCACCGCGCCGTAGCTCTCGCTGTAGAGCGGAACGCCGCCGTAGCGACGCGTGTAGTCATCGTGCTCGGCGAACCGCAGGCCGAACACCGGCATCAGCCGACCGACGCGCACGAACAGACCCTCGGGTGAGCCGACGTCGGACTGCCATTGCACGTAGTGCTCGCGCGACCACAGCCGCGTCGCGTTCTCGTTGCCGTACTCGGGCGGCCGGTAGCCGGCAGTCACGTGGAACGTGAAGTGCTGATATTGCGCGCTCGCGTAGAGGTCGGCCTGCATCGGGATGCCGAGCAGGTAGCGCTGCGGGGTCTGGAAGTAGCCGGTCGCTCCGCGGAAGTCACCGCCGAGCGTGAGCCACGACGGCGGCTTCCACACGCCGTTGAGAAACTCCGGCGACGTGCCGAATGTCGACATGTCCGCGGCGTCGTTGAGCCCGTTCTCGTTGAGCAGGCCGCCGCCCGACGGCGAGATATGGCAGCCGCTGCACGTCTGATCGCGCACCAGCTGGAACTGCGGATACGCATGCGCGGTGCCGGCGATCGCGAGCACGGCGGTCATCGCGGCGGCAACGAGGAGCGCCTTCACTGGCAGACCCCGTTGATGCAGCTCGCCGGGCAGGTCTCGACGAAGTCGCCGAACGTCCACGTGTCCGTGCAGAGGTGAACGTCGAGGTTGTTGCACGCGCGGTGGGTCGGGTTGGCGTCGGGATCGCACTGCGCTCCCGGTGCGCCCTCGCGGATGTACTCCTCGAGGAAGTTGACGTCCTCGTTCGGGATCGGGTGGTCGTAGGGCATGCGGCCGATGCCCAGCCCCTGCGGATCGGTCTGCGTGATCCACTGGATCAGCAGCGCGCTCGCGGGAGCTGCGGGGTCGTAGTGCGGGCTGTCGAAGACGATCAGGCCGTTGCGGACGAGCGACTGGCGCGTGCCGACGACGGTGTCGAACACGTCGCCGCGCGCCTGGCGGAACGTCGAGTGGCACTGCGGGTCGCCGCAGTTCGGCGCGAGGATCGCCTCGGCGACGTACTGGATCGTCCGCGGCCGATCATCGGTGGTGGTGCCGCACGCGGCGGAGGCCAGCGCGAGCACCAGGGCAAGTCGAACCATGCGCGGACATTACACAAGTCCGCGCGGATCAGCGAACGCCCGTAGATGAACGGTTCGTTGCTACTTGGTCGAGCGAGCACGCGCGCGGCGAAGTGCCGAGCCGGCACCGCTGGCGCGATGAATGATGCGAGCGGGCGCGGTCGGGCGGCGAACGCGGCGCGACAGTGGCGGCGGCGGCTCGGCGCGGTAGGCAACCGCATCGCGATGCTCGGCGCGCAGCACGAGGCGGATGCCGTCCCAGTCACCGATCGAGCACGACCGGTTGTCGATCATCCCGCACGCGAGCGCGATGCGACGCACGACATCTTCGGTCACGTCGGCACCGCGGCGCTTCTTCGGCCACGCGACCCAGAAGCCACCGGCCGGGTGCAGACGGGCGGCGATGTCGGCAAACCTGCGCTCGAGGTCGGCGACGCGATCGACGAACAGCACGACCACGTCGACCGGAGGAAGCCTCAGATCGTGCGCGATGCGCACATCCTGTGCGGCCAGGCGACGCTCGAAAGCGTTCGGGGCATTGAGCAGACACACCTTGTGTCCTGCCTTGATCCCGAGCTTCTTCGGAAGTGGCGTCCCCGTGTAGCCAGCCATGACGTCTCGGATAATGCAGCCGCTGCGGCCGGGGTCAAACAGGACTGCCAAATCTTCTTCTAAGTGGCTTTAGCTCCTCGACTTTGATGTGATCTCCGCACTCCCGGCTTTTTGTGTGTCGACTCACGAATCCCAGGTCCGATCGCCAGCCATTTTCATCTCTTGCAAAAAGAACTGGCAGACGCCGGCCGTTTCCTTGACTTTCACACCGCACGTGGCGACCGGACTCCTGCTCCTGAACCTGGGTACCCCTGACGCGCCGACCACGCCCGCGGTCCGCCGCTACCTCGCCGAGTTCCTCTCGGACCCGCGCGTCCTCGATATCGGCGCGGTCCGGCGTGCGCTGTTGCTACATCTGATCATCCTGCGTACACGCCCGGCGAAGAGCGCGGCGGCGTACCGGGCGATCTGGGACGGCACGCGCGGGTCGCCGCTGCTGTTTCACTCGCAGGATCTCGCGGCCGGCGTGCAAGCGCGGCTCGGCGACGGCTGGCGGGTCGAGCTGGCGATGCGGTACGGCTCGCCATCGATCGCGTCGGCGCTCGAGAAGCTGCGCGGCGTCGATCGGATTGTGGTGCTCCCGCTCTTCCCGCAGTACGCGGCGTCGTCATCCGCGACCGCGATCGCGCGGACGATGGAGCTCGCGGGCACGGGGTGGGATGTCCCTCACCTGGACTTCGTGCCGGCATTCCACGCCGAGCCCGGGTTCCTCGCAGCCTGGGAAGGCGTCGCGCGGCCCGCGCTCGCCGCCGCCCGGCCCGACCATGTCCTGTTCTCCTTTCACGGCCTGCCGGAGCGGCAGATCAAGAAGAGCGATGTCGGGGCGCACTGCCTGCGCTCGGCCGACTGCTGCGACCGGCCGCATCCGGGCTGCTACCGGAACCAGTGCTTCCAGACCGCGCGCGCGCTGGCGGGCCGGCTCGGTATTGCGGACTACACCGTTTGCTTCCAGTCGCGGCTCGGCCGCACGCCGTGGATCACGCCCCACACCGATGTCCTGCTCGACGAGCTCGCGAGGGCCGGCAAGAAGCGGCTCGCGGTGTTCTGTCCCGCGTTCGTCGCCGACTGTCTCGAGACGCTCGAGGAGATCGGGATCCGCGCGAAGGAGCAGTTCGTGGCCGCCGGCGGCGAGGAGGTCGTGCTCGTGCCCTCGCTCAATGCGACGCCGCGGTGGGTCGAGGCCGTCGCCGAGCTCGCGGAGCGTCATGCGGCGCGCAAGCAGCTCCCGGTCGTGACATAGAATCGACGTCGTGGCGCGCGATCCTCACCGGCTGCGAGAAGAAGCGGCGTCCGCGATCGCCCGCGGCAAGCACGAGGTCGCGCTCGGGCTCTACACCGAGCTCGAGCAGCTCGAACCGGCGGCGGCGACGTGGCCCAAGCGGGTCGGCGAGACGCACCGCCGGATGGGCAACACGGCGGGGGCGATCGAGGCGTTCGAGCGCGCGGTCGACCGCTACGTCGCGGACGGCCTGCTCGTGCAGGCGATCGCGGTGTGCAAGATGATCCTGCAGATCGCGCCGGCGCACGTCGCGACCGCGACCAAGCTCGCGCAGCTCGCGACGCCGAGCCCGGCCGAGGTCCGCGCGATCCAGGCCGCGCGCCAGCTGCCGGTGCCCGTCGCCACCTCCGTCGCAGCGGCTGCTGCGCCCGTCGCGGCGGCCCGCGATGCCGCGCGCCGGCAGATGGCCGCCGGCGAGGACAAGCAGGTTCGGCGCGCCGAGCCACCCAGGCCACCGACGATCGCCCGCGCCGATCTCGACGCGCGGCGCAAGGTCGCGCTACCGCCCGGCGGTGCGATCGATGCGATCCCGCTGGCCGAGGTGATGCCCGCATCGCAGCCTCTCACCTTCGACGACGGCAGCTTCTCCGGCGTCACCCTGATCCCGGTCGAGATCGCGTTCGACGAGCTCTCCGACGACATCCCGGTCGAGGCCGTGGCCCCCAAGCGCGCCGCGCTGCTCGCGACACCCGTGTTCGCGCAGCTCCCGCAGCCCACGCTCGAGCGGTTGATCGCCACGATGGAGCTGGTCGAGCGCTCGCCGGGCGCGGTCGTGTTCTGCGAGGGCGAGGCAGGCGACCGGATGTACGTGATCACGGAGGGCGAGGTGATCGTCGAGGCGAACGCGCACGAGCTCGCGCGGCTCGGCACCGGCGCGTTCTTCGGCGAGATCGCGCTCATCACCGATCTGCCGCGCTCGGCGACCGCGCGCGCGGCGGGCCGGGTCGAGCTGCTCGCGATCGATCGCGCGCTGTTGCGCGAGGCGGCGGCAGAGAGTCCGGAGATCATCTCGGTGCTGCTCGGCTTCGTGCGCGACCGGCTGGTCGATCGGATCACGCGCACGAGCGAGCTGTTCGAGCCGTTCACCGACGAGGAGCGCAGCGCGCTCGCACAGCGGTTCGAGGTCGTCGAGGTCGATGCGGGCACGAGCCTCATCACGCAGGGCACGAAGGCCGACGGCCTGTACATCGTGATGGCCGGCAAGGTCGAGGTCGCCCGCGACGGCAAGACGCTCGCGATGCTCACCACGGGCGACGTGTTCGGCGAGATGTCCCTGCTCGCCGGCCGCGGCTCGGTGGCGAGCGTGCGCACTGCCTCGCGCGTGCTGGCGCTGCGGATGCCCTCGACGACGTTCCGCGAGGTCATCATGACCTACCCGCAGGTGCTCGCGTATCTGGGCGAGCTGTCGAGCCGGCGCTCGCTGCTCAAGCAGGCCGAGGATCTGATCGACCTGCACATCGACATGCTGTGACGCCGACGCTGATGGCGATGGCGTCCGCGGCGATGACGCGCGACGACGGAGTCGAAGCGGAGAGATCTACCGCCGACGGCGCCGAGCGCGCCGAGTCGGAACGCGAAGACGTCGTCTCTTCCCTCGGCGTGCTCTGCGTACTCGGCGGTAATTCTTCTTCCGGGTTCTGAAGGCCTGGTATCGTCTGACGATGCGGTGGATCTGCGCGGTCCTGCTCGCGGCGTGTGGCGGCGGCCATGGCACCAAGCCGGGGCCCGACGCGGCGCCACCGACCGCCGTGTGCGATGCGCCGGCACTCGTCGATACGAGTGCGCCGGCCGCGACCGTCGGCGACGGGACGGCGGCGAGCTGCACCGAGGCGGCACTCGCGAGCGCGGCGGCCGGCGGCGGCACGATCGTCTTCGCCTGCGGGGCGGCGCCGACGACGATCGCGGTCACGCAGACGATCACGTTCACCAAGGAGACCGTGCTCGACGGTGGCGGCACCGTCACGCTCGACGGCGGCAACGCCGCGCGCATCCTCGAGCTCGACAGCGACTACAACACGCCGACGCCGCGGCTCACCGTTCAGCGGCTCTCGTTCGCGCACGGCAAGGGGCCCGATACCGGCGATGACACCGCGCGCGGCGGCGGCGCGATCTATCGCGACGGCGGCAGCCTCACCGTGATCGACTGCGCGTTCGACAGCAATCACGCCGGCGCCGTCGGCCAGGACCTCGCGGGCGGCGCGATCTACGGGTTCGGCGGCGGCGAGACCGTGATCGTCGGCAGCACGTTCACGAACAACGCGGCGAGCGACGGCGGCGCGGTCGGCAGCCTCAACGGCGACATGACGATCATCAACACGACGCTCGCGAACAACGCGGCGACCGGCACCGGCGGCAATCCCGGCATGGGCGGCTGCGGCGGCGCGCTCTACATGGACGGCGGCAAGGAGAAGGCGTCGCTGTGCGGCGTGACGATCACGAACAACACCGCGGGCGCGATCGGCGGCGGCGTGTTCCGCGTCAGCAACGATCACACCGGCAGCTTCGCGATGGATCGCACGACCGTCGACGGCAACGCCGTCACGCCGACCGACTCGGGCAACGCCGGCGGCCTCTACCTCGAAGGCCTCGCGCTCACCGTCGACGCGAGCACCATCAGCCGCAACCAGGCCTTCTACAACGGCGGCATGTGGATCAACACCGACACGGTGACGATGACCAACACGACCATCGCCGAGAACACCGCGTTCGGCAGCAACGGCGGCGGGCTGTGGCTCGGTCACACGCCGACCGGCACCGTGAAGAACTGCACGATCGCGAACAACCACTCGACCGCGATGGGCCAGGTCGCCGGCGGCATCTTCGGCGACGGGCTCACGCTCGTGAACACGATCGTCGCGAACAACACCGCGATGTACACGCCGACCTGCGACGCCAAGCGCACCGACGGCAGCGGCAACCTCCAGTGGCCCGACGGCGCGCTGTGCACGACCGCACCCACGATCGCCGATCCGATGCTCGGCGCGCTCGGCAGCAACGGCGGCGACACCGAGACGATGGTCCCGGCCGCGGGCAGCCCGGCGAAGGGCCTCGGGACCGGCTGCCCGCCGACCGATCAGCTCGGCCATCCGCGCAGCGAGCCGTGCACGGCGGGCGCGGTGGAGGCGCAGTGAACCGGCACGTGATGAGCTAGGCTGCGCGGCATGAACCCGCTGCTCGACGTCTACGGCACCCTGCTCGTCGTTCGCCCGCCCGTGCCCGCGACCGTCAACAAGGCAGGCGCCAACTACAAGAGCGAGGTCACCCACCTCGAGTACTCGCCGCGCCGCGCGTACGACGAGTGGCTGTCGATCCTCGATGCGATCACCGCGTGCGGCGGCGACGCGATCTACGAGTTCGAGGCCGCCGACGATCCGTTCCTCGATCACGCGGCGCTCGAGGTCGACGGCGAGGGCGGCATCCATCCCGCCGGCTCGCGGACACTCCTGGGCAAGCTCGACGACGTGATGACCGGCCGCGTGTTCGCCGCGAACGGCCCGTGGGTCACGCGCGACGCCGGCACGCTGCGCGCGGTGATGCCGAACATGCTCGCGCATCGCAAGGCCGAGGAGACCTACTACAAGTCGCTGCTCGGCCAGCTCGCTGCCGCCGCCGGCCTGTCGCTCGCGATCACCGACAATCCGCATCGCTGGGAGGGCATGGCGGATGTCGCCACCGTCGGCGAACGCGTCGTGCTGACGTACGCGGTCCCCGGTCACTACGACGCGAACACGTCGCCGAAGAGCTCGCGCAGCTCCCGCGACGGCGTCGCGTTCGCGGCCACCGCGGCCGGCGTCCCCGAGGACGCGCGGATCTACGCCGAGCTCGTCTATCCACACTTCCACGGCGACACCGTTCACTTCGGCGCACGTCCGTCACGCGGGCCTGCCGTGCTCGTACATTACAAGGGCGGCCTCTATGGAGACGGCGCGCAGAGTGTTGCGGGCGCGCTCGGCGACGATCGGATCGTGGCGATCGATCGCGACGACGCCGTCGAGCAGTACGCCGGCAACTCGCGGCAAGTGGGTGCCGGCGTGCTCGTACCGGACGGCGTATCGCCTGCGTTCGTCGGCGCGATCGAGCGACTCGGCCTCTCGACCCACCGCGTCCCGCTGTTCGAGCTGTTCGGCAAGGCCGGCGGCGGCCCTGCCTGCGCCACGCTCTACCTGCCCAGGACCCTCGACGTACCCGTGAGCCTGCCCTTGCGATATACGGCCACCCGCGACGCTGTGAGGGCCCGTCGGGACCGGATTCCCGAGACTCTGCGGGTGGATCGGGCCTACTTCGAGGGGAAGCCCCGCGGTTGAGATCCCTCGAATCAGTTGTCCCAAGATGTGGAAATCAGGTGCCCACGCAGGATAAGAACAGGCTCGTAAACCTCTGACCGGAGCCTTCATGAATCGCCTGCTTCGACCCGTTATCGTTGCCGCACTGGGGACCGCGGCTTCTGGTTCGGTCGCCCACGCCAATGTCGAGATCGGTGGCACCGCCGGTCTCCATGTCTTCAGCACGACGAACGAGCTCGGCGTGCCCGACGTCAAGGATGCGCCATCCGAGCGCAACTCCGCGCTGTTCGGCCTTCGCCTCGGCTTCATGTTCAGCGACATGCTCGGCATCGAGGGCGAGTTCGGGGTCATCCCGAGCGAAGCGCGCGTCGGTGTGTTCGATGTCTGGAACATCACGTATCGCGCTCACCTCATCGCGCAGTTCGGCGCGGCGGATCCGGCCAAGAAGCTGATCCCGTTCGTGCTCGCCGGTGGCGGCGCGATGCAGGTCGTCTCCAGCAAGATGGAAGACGTCATCGCCAAGGACACGGACGCCGAGCTCTACGTTGGCGTCGGCGCCAAGTACCGCGTCGACAACGGCTGGGGCCTGCGTGCTGACGCGCGCATCCTGTTCCCGCCGAGCAGCGACAGCAGCGGCCCGACGGTCGACTTCGAGGCGCTCCTTGGTATCTACAAGGAGTTCGGCCGCAAGGTCGTCGAGAAGGCCGTCGAGCAGCCCAGCGGTCCGAAGGATTCGGACGGCGACGGCATCCCGGACGATCAGGACAAGTGCCCGAACGAGCCCGAGGACAAGGACGGCTTCCAGGACGACGACGGTTGCCCGGATCCGGATAACGACGGCGACGGCGTTCCGGATGCGCAGGACAAGTGTCCGATGCAGGCCGAGGACAAGGACGGCTTCCAGGACGACGACGGTTGCCCGGACCCGGACAACGACAACGACGGCATCCCGGACGCGGCCGACAAGTGCCCGAACGAGCCCGAGGACAAGGACGGCTTCCAGGACGACGACGGTTGCCCGGACCCGGACAACGACAACGACGGCGTGCCGGACGCGCAGGACAAGTGCCCGGATCAGCCGGAGACCAAGAACGGCTACCAGGATGACGACGGCTGCCCCGACGAGGTGCCGGCCAAGGTGAAGCAGTTCACCGGCGCCATCGCGGGCATCAACTTCAAGGTGAACTCGGCGGACCTGCTCCCGGCGTCGAACAAGACGCTCGACAAGGCCGTCGCGGTCCTCAAGGAGTTCCCGGACCTCAAGATGGAGATCCAGGGTCACACCGACGACCAGCCGCTCAAGGCGGGTGGCAAGTTCGCCGACAACCAGGCGCTGTCGCAGGCGCGTGCCGAGACCGTGGCGAACTACTTCGTCAAGGCGGGCGTCGACCAGAGCCGCATCACGGCGAAGGGGTACGGCGACACGGTTCCCGTCGAGGCGCCCACCGGCCTCAAGGGTGCGAAGCTGAACGCCGCGCGCGCGAAGAACCGCCGCGTCGAGTTCAAGCTGATCTCGGCGCTCACCGCCGGCGATCAGACGGCTCCGGCTCCGGCCCCCGCGCCGGCTCCGGCTCCGGCTCCCGAGAAGAAGTAACCGCGCGACACTGGTCGTGACGAGCGAGGCCCTCCGGGGCCTCGTTTCGTTTTCGGTGTAGTCTGCGGCCGTGCTCCCCGCCGCGCTGACCGACGTGCTCGTCTGCCCGAAATCCAAGCAGCCGCTGATCTACTTCGCGGCCGAGGGGTTCCTCTTGTGTCCGGCCTCGCGTCTGCAGTACCGGATCGAGGGCGATGTCCCGGTTCTACTGATCGAGGAAGCACGGGAGCTTGCGGCCGCCGAGGTCGCAGTGCTGGTGAAGCGTGCCAAGGATCTAAAACTTCCGGGCGCTTAGCTCCAAGAACACTCTTGACGTTTCGCACCATCGGCGGTAGATCGCCGGTTCCTTTGCGGAGCCACCGCGCGTGCTGAAGTCGCTATCGATCTTCACGGGCAATTCGAATCGGGCGCTTGCGGAAGAAATCTGCAAGTTCGTCGAGATTCCCCTTGGCCGATCGGACGTCACGCACTTCAGTGACGGCGAGATCTACGTCGAGATCGGCGAGAACGTCCGCGGCGTCACCTGCTTCGTCGTGCAGCCCACGTGCTCGCCGCCGAACCAGGCGCTGATGGAGCTGCTGATCATGATCGACGCGCTCAAGCGTGCGTCGGCCGGCTCGATCGTCGCGATCGTCCCGTACTTCGGCTACGCGCGCCAGGATCGCAAGGCGAAGCCGCGCACGCCGATCACCGCGAAGCTCGTCGCGAACCTCATCACTGCGGCGGGCGCCGACCGCGCGTGCGCGCTCGACCTCCACGCGGGTCAGATCCAGGGCTTCTTCGACATCCCGTTCGACCACCTGTTCGCGATGCCGGTCCTCATCGAGGAGCTGCGTGCGCTCGGGTTCGGCGGCGATTCGACCGTCGTCGTGTCGCCGGATGCCGGCGGCGTCGAGCGCGCGCGCGCATTCAGCAAGCGCCTCGATGCGAGCCTCGCGATCATCGACAAGCGCCGTCCCGCGCCGAACGTCTCCGAGGTCATGAACATCGTCGGTGACGTGCGCGGCAAGCGCGCCGTGATCGTCGACGACATCATCGACACCGCGGGCACGCTCACCCACGCCGCCGAGGCGATCGTGAAGGCCGGCGCGGCAAGCGTCTCGGCGTGCGCGACGCACCCGGTGTTCTCCGGCAAGGCCGTGCAGCGGATCGCCGATTCGTCGCTGCAGCACGTCGTTGTCACCAACACGATCCCGCTCTCCGAAGCGGGGCAGCAATGTTCCAAGGTGCGCGTGAAGAGTGTCGGGCGTCTGCTCGGCGAAGCGATCAAGCGCATCCATCATGGAGACTCGATCTCGAGTCTGTTTGTCTGAGACCGTTCGAAGAAGGAACCTGTCATGGCCGCTAGCACCGAAGTTGGAAAGCTCACCGTCTCCGTCCGTACTCTCGCCGGCAAGGGCGCCGCTCGCCAGCTGCGCGCGCAGGGCAAGGTTCCTGGAGTCTGTTACGGCGCGTCGCCGAATGGCCGCGTCGAGCCGATGCCGATCGTCGTCGACGTCAAGGCGCTGCGCGCCGCACTCGACCCGGTCCGCAAGACGAACACCGTGATCGATCTGACGATCGAAGGTGGCGCGCAGCCGCAGAAGCTGCACGCGCTCGTCAAGGAGTACCAGATCAATCCGCTGCGTCGCGACATCACGCACGTCGACCTGCTCGCGATCGATCCGAACAAGGAAGTCGACACGAGCGTGCCGCTCGAGTTCGTCGGCAAGCCGAAGGGCGCGATCGACGGCGGCGTGATCCGCACCGTCCTCCGCGCGATCGTCGTGCGCGCGAAGCCGAGCGACATCCCGGTGAAGCTCACGCTCGACGTCTCGCCGCTCGAGATCGGCGACGTGTTCCACGTCTCCGACATCACGCTGCCCGCGGGCGTCGAGTCGGTCACGGGTCGCGACCTCGCGGTCTGCTCGTGCCAGAAGCCCGAGGAAGAAGTCATCGCGACTCCGGTCGCGGCCGAGGGCGCTGCGGCGGCTCCGGGCGCTGCTCCGGCGGCGGGCGCTGCTCCGGCGGCGGGCGCTGCGGCGGCGGCTCCGGCGGCTGGCGGCAAGGACGCCAAGGCGGCGGCTCCGGCAGCGGGCGCGAAGGATGCCAAGGCGGCTCCCGCGGCGGCTCCCAAGAAGAAGTAGCTCATGTGGCTGGTCGTCGGGCTGGGCAATCCCGGCTCGAAGTACGAGCGGAACCGTCACAACATCGGGTTCCGCGTCGTCGACGAGCTCGTGTCCAAGCACGGCCTTCCGGCATGGAAGGGCGGCAAGGGCGGCGAGACGACCAGCGGTCTGCTCACGACCGAGCGCGGCCGCGAGAAGGCCGTGCTGCTCAAGCCGATGGAGTTCATGAACCTCTCCGGCTTCGCGGTGCAGCGCACGATGGCGTTCCACCACATCGAGCTCGACCACGTGCTGGTCGTCCACGACGAGCTCGACATCGAGTTCGGGCTCGTGCGCCTCAAGATGGGCGGCGGCCACGGCGGGCACAACGGCCTGCGCTCGATCATGGAGCAGTGCGGGGGCGGCGCCTTCCCGCGCCTGCGCATGGGCATCGGGCGCGATCCGAACAAGCCGCCCGGCTCCAAGGACGCCGCGAGCTGGGTGCTCTCGGATTTTCCCGCGGCCCAGGCGTCGACACTGGCGTCCGTGATCTCGGCCGGTTGCGAGGACGTCGAGGCGACCCTCGCGCTCGGTATCACCGCTGCGATGAACAAGCACAACGCCCGTTCCAACCTCGCGGGTTCGTGATATAGACCCCGCCTTCCCTCGCTCACCTAGCCACGGTGGGCTTCACACCCACGAGGACACGAATGGCACGTCTGCAATCCCTTCGGGACACCCCGAACACGTCTCGCGAGTACGAGACCATCTACATCCTCCGTCCGAACACGCCCAACGAGGGCGTCGCCGAGGTGAATACCCGCATCAAGGGAATCATCGAGGGCATGGGCGGCAAGATCATCAAGGTCGACAACTGGGGCAAGCGCCGTCTCGCCTATGAAGTCGCCAAAGAGCGCAAGGGTATCTACCTCTACTGGCAGTACCTGGCGACGCCGGGCGTCGTCGAGGAGACCGAGCGCAACCTCCGCATGCTCGACAGCGTGATCCGTTACCTGTCGGTCAAGGTCGACGAGGACATCGACGTGGCCGCGCGCCCGAGCGAGCTCGACGA
>Ga0207683_10001411_pt1 | contig 21704 bp, 25 predicted proteins | sample KBSM73metaG_FD_184333 | JGI IMG/M metagenome (GOLD analysis project Ga0207683, IMG submission 184333) | Miscanthus rhizosphere microbial communities from Kellogg Biological Station, Michigan, USA - KBS M7-3 metaG (SPAdes) (version 2) | ecosystem: Host-associated > Plants > Roots > Rhizosphere >... | reverse complement strand
CGTTCCTGCTCCCGCCCGATGCGCCGGCGCTCGAGGCGCTCCGCGAGCGGCCGGGCGTGCGGACGGTGGCGCCACGCCGGATGTTCAGCGGCCTGGTCAGCCATGGCGACGTCACGCTGTCGTTCTTCGCGGAGGCTGTGGATCCCGAACGCGAACGCAACTTCGGCGATGTGTCGATCATCGTACGCGGCGAAGACCTGTCGGGTGCCAAGCCCCATGGCGTGATCATCGGACAGGGTCTCGCCGCCAATCTCGATGTGAACGTGGGCGATACGATAGTGCTGCTCGCCAACAAGTCGAATGGCGGCGTGAATGCGCTGGAAGCGACCGTCCGCGGCTTGTTCGCCACGGTCAGCAAGGCCTACGATGATTCCGCGATGCGCGTTCCGCTGCCGCTGGCGGACGAGCTGCTGAAGCGGTCGGGCAGTCACGAATGGGTCATGGTGCTGCGTCGCACCGAGGATACGGCGCCGACCGTCGATGCGCTGCGCGCCGCCTTCCGCGACAAGGGCTTCGAATTCGTGCCGTGGTACGACATCGCGGATTTCTACAACAAGACGGTCGCGCTGCTGTCACGGCAGATGACAGTGATGGAGATCATCATCGCGCTGATAATCGTGCTGACCATCGGCAATTCGATGATGACCGGCGTGATGGAGCGCACGAGCGAGATCGGCACCGCCATGGCGCTTGGCGTTCACCGGCGCGGCGTCCTCCTGCAATTTGTCATCGAGGGGCTTCTGCTCGGCATCATCGGGGGCGTTCTGGGCGTCACAATCGGCGTCGTGCTTGCGAAGCTCATATCGGCGGTCGGAATACCCATGCCGCCGCCGCCCGGCCAGACACGTGAGTACCGGGCCGGGATGATCGTCACGCGCGAGCTCGTACTTGGCTCGCTGGCCATTGCGATGACAGCGGCATTGCTGGCGTCCGTCTATCCCGCGTGGCGTGCATCGCGGATCGCCATCGTCGATGCCCTGCGACACAACCGTTGATCGATGAGGTCCTCGTCGCGATGATGCTGACCCTGGCGGCGAGGAACATCACGCGGCATCGTGGACGTACCGCCATGACGCTGGCCGCCATCGCTACCGGTATCGCAGCTCTCATCCTGAGCGGCGGCTTCGTGCAGAACCTCTATCGGCAGCTGGGTGAGTCGCTGATCCATTCTCAATCGGGACACTTGCAGGTGGCGCGGCCGGCTTATTTCGCGGAAGGCTCGCGCTCGCCCGAAGCCCAGCGCATTCCCAATTTGCGCCAGGTGCAAGACGAGCTGGCCCGGGTCCGCGGCGTGAGCCACGTCATGGCGCGGCTCAACTTCTCCGGATTGCTCAGCAACTCGCGCTCGGACCTGCCTATCATCGGCGAAGGAATCGAGCCTCTGCACGAGGCGGAGCTCTCGACTTCCATTCGTGTCGTGGCGGGACGTTTCCTGCGCCCCTCAGATCGCACCGGCGCACTGATCGGAGAAGGACTTGCCAAGTCGCTTAATTTGGCGCCCGGGTCCGCAGTGACAATGATCGCGAATACCGTGGATGGCGCGATAAATACCGCCGAGCTCGATGTCGTGGGTGTATTCCGGAGCTTTTCTCGAGACTACGACGCGCGAGCGGTCAAGATCCCGCTGGCCGCTGCACAAGACCTTCTCGGCGTAGACGACGCGAACACTCTCGTGCTGCTGTTGTCGGACACCGGATTGACTGCGCAAGCGGCGGGCGAAGCGACGGGCCTGGTGCAGCCACGAAGCCTGGTCGTGAAGGACTGGCAGCAATTGAACGATTTCTATGCCAGCACCGTCGCACTCTACGATCGGCAGTTCGGCGTGTTGATGGTCATCATCCTGTTTCTGATCGCGCTCGGTGTGAGCAACACGGTCAACATGGCGGTCATGGAACGGATGGGCGAGTTTGGCACGATGCGCGCGATGGGTAATCGCGGGGCGACGATCCTGAAGCTGATCCTGTGCGAGTCGGCGCTCGTAGGGATCGTGGGCATGCTGATCGGCGTGACGCTGGGCGTCGGCCTCGCGCTCGTCATTTCGGCGGCCGGCATCCCGATGCCTCCCCCGCCGAGCTCGAACGTCGGATACATCGCGGGAATCGATCTCTCGGCCCGGACAATCGCCGAAGCCGCTGCGATCGGTGTGGTGGGCACCGTACTGGCCGCGATCCTTCCCGCCTTGCGAGCGCGAAGCGTTCCAATAATCGACGCGCTGCGTACCACCATCTGAGCGACGATCGATCGCCTCCCATCCCCGATGAAGTTCAGGGAAGCAGTACGGTTGCCCCCGTCGTCGCGCGTCCCTCGAGCGCGCGATGCGCCGCGGCAGCTTCCTTCAGCGGAAACGTCTGTCTGGGCTCCGACTTGATCTTCCCTGCCAGCACCAGGGCGAAAAGCTCATCGGCCATCGCGCCGACACTCGCGCGCGTCGCCGCATAGGTGAAAAGCGTGGGCCGCGTCGCGAACAGCGAGCCCTTTTGCGACAGCAACAGGATGTCGAACGGCGGCACCGGGCCGGACGAATTTCCAAAGCTGACGAACAGCCCGCGCGGAGAAAGGCAATCGAGCGAACCGGTGAACGTGTCCTTGCCCACCGCATCGTAGACGACGGGGACGCCCTTCCCGCCGGTCAGCGCCTTGACGCGCTCGACGAAATTCTCGCGTGTGTACACGATGGTGTGCGCGCAGCCGTTCTCCTTCGCGAGCGCCGCCTTCTCGTCCGAGCCCACGGTGCCGATCATGGTGACGCCAAGTGCGCGCGCCCATTGGCAGGCAATCAATCCGACGCCGCCCGCGGCCGCGTGAAATAGAATGGTATCGCCCGCATTGAGCCGGTGCGTCTGGCGAAACAGGTATTGCACCGTCAGGCCCTTCAGCATCAGCGTCGCCGCCGTCTTGTCGTCTATTCCGTCGGGAAGCTTCACCAAGCGCTCGGCCGGCATCACGCGCTCGGTGCTATAGGCGCCCACGGGGCCGCCGCAATAGGCGACACGGTCACCCGCCTTCACCCAATCGACGCCCCCGCCGACGGCCACGACCACGCCTGCCGCCTCGCTGCCGGCGCCAGAGGGCAACGGCAATTTATAGAGCCCGCTGCGCTGATACGTGTCGATGTAGTTGATGCCGATCGCCGTGTGACGCACGCGTGCCTCACCGGGGCCGGGATCGCCGACCGCCACTTCGTCCCATTGGAGGACTTCGGGACCGCCGGTCTTGTGAAAGCGAATCGCGTGCGCCATTGCCGTTCCTTCCGTGTTCTTGACGTGATCGTCAGCTCGCGAGCGCTCGGAACGTCGCGAATCCCGCAACGGTCAGCGCCAGCGAGCCGGCCAGATGGACAAACGCCAGCAGGGTGCCGGCGGCGTAGTCGCCGCGCATGAGCAGCTCGCTCACTTCGGCGGAAAAGGTGGAAAAGGTGGTGAGGCCTCCCAGGAATCCGGTGATGGCGAAGAGCCGCCATTCCGGCGCGAGGTCGTGTCGCACGAGGAAGAACGCCACGGCAAAGCCGACGAGATAGCCGCCGATCAGGTTCGACGCGAGCGTTCCCAAGGGAAACGCTGGCGCTCGCGGATTGAGCCATGCGGAGAGTGCCCATCGAAGCCAGGCGCCGATCGCGGCGCCTCCACCCACGGCTGCGATTTCCAGGCCCATGCCGGCGATTCTACGTGACCCTGCACTTCGACTCGGCACTTCAGCGCACGAAGCGATCGACGTAATCGGCACCGAGGCCTGCGTGGGCATAATGCGCGCGGCACATGTCGATCTTGGTGAACACGTCTTCGTAACCGGTCTGGCGACCCTGGGCATCGAGATAGATCATCGCCCCCGCGATATTGAAGAAGGTGATCATCTCGGCGCAGTCCTCGGGTACGGTCAGCGTGTGGACCTCACCGGGCGGCTCGTAGACGAAGCTGCCCTCCTCGGCGGTCCACGCATGCTCGAGATATTTCCAGCGTCCCTTGATCACGTAACCGACGACCAGCATCGGATGGCGATGCCGCGACAGGACGCCCGAGCGACGAACGCGAAGCAGATTGCACCATCCACCGGAAACCGTATTCAGAAGCAGCGGGCGGAACCAGACATCCGGTGCCTGCGGCACCCATATGCGTTCGTCGTCCGGAATCGCGGATACCGCGATCTCGGGCTGGATCCCCGTGCCTTGGGTGATCGCCGCCCAGTTCATTCCTGGACGTCTTTCATCGCGGCGGTCAGAGCAGCGACTTCAGCCGCAGGGTCGGCCGCGTGCGGAAAGCTTCGCTGCGCGCGGCGATACCAGTAGCGCGCATTGCCGAGATCGCCTTCCATCAAATGCACGATGCCGTGCGCCCAGCATCCCAGCTGGGAGTCGTCGTTCTGAACGATCGGGTGGGCCTTCGTCCATTCGCCCTTGCGCAAGTGACGGATGGCAGTGCCAAGCGGCATCGTATCCCCCTGTGATTGGACTGGCTATCGGGCTGCGGCACCAATCAACGAATGCGCCTCGTGGAAGCGCCGATGCGAAGTATGCATCTGAAACTACTTTTCGAAATCTGTCCGCGCTCAATACGCCTGGTACCCGCCGTCGATCGGCAACACGATGCCGGTGATGAATCGCGCCGCCGGCGAGCACAGGAACAAGACGGCTCCCGCGATATCCGCCGGATCGGCCCAGCGGCCGAGCGGCGTTCGGGCGAGCACGGCCGCACTGCGGGCAGCATCGTCCTGCAGCGGCTGGGTCAGCGCCGTGCGAACCCAGCCCGGTGCGATCGCGTTGACGCGCACGCCGTCGGCAGCATAGGCGATCGCGAGCGATTTGGTGAGTTGCATCACGCCTCCCTTGCTCGCACTGTATCCAGGAATCCCTCCGCCGCCCTGGAACGAAAGCATCGAGGCCGTGTTGACAATGACGCCTTGCGAGGCCCTCAATTTTTCCCGCGCTGCCGCGCAGCAACGCATGGTACCGCTGAGATTGACATCGATGACATCCGCGAAGACCGCGGGGTCGAGCTCCGCGCCGCGACGGATGATGCCTGCACAATTCACAAGAAAATCGAGCGACGGCAAGCGGTCGACGAGCGCTCGCACGGCATCGTCGTCTCGCACATCGAGCACCGAAGCGCTCGCGCATCCACCGCGCACGGCTTCGACCTCCGCAGCGGTGGCACCCGTCACGGCGACGCTTGCGCCGAGGTCCGCGAACGCCTGTGCGATCGCCGCGCCGATGCCCGACGTGCCGCCGACCACCAACGCATGGCGGCCGGTGAAGAGTCCTTCGCTGAACGTGGCTGTTTTCACACCGCGGCCTGCATGAACAGGCGGCCGTTCGCGCCGCAATTGAGCGCCACCGGCGGCGCGCCGGTGAGGCAGGCGTGGACGACTGCGAGCGGCTCGCCCAGCGCGAGGATCGCCACGATGAACGCGCTCATCGCGCAGGCAATGCGCGAAAGCCGGCGGCGTAGGCAGCCGCGGCGGCGCGCACCCCGGCGGGCTGCACGCCGGGCGCATACAGGTTGGAGCCGGTGCCGAATCCGCTTGCGCCGGCCGCCCAGTACAGCGACATGTTGTCGGGCTTGATGCCGCCCACCACGAACACGAGCGTGTCGCGCGGCAACACCGCGCGCCACGCCTTCAACGCACCCGGGGGTAGCGCTTCAGCGGGAAACATCTTCAGTCCATCGGCACCGGCAGCCAGCGCCGCGAACGCTTCCGTCGGCGTCGCGACCCCGGGAACACACAGCATGCCGAGTGCCTTGGACGCCTCCACGATCGACGTGTCGCCGTGCGGCATCACGATCACCTTGCCTCCCGCGTCGCGCACCCGCGCAACGTCGTCAGCCGATGTGACGGTCCCGGCACCGACCAGGCATTGGTCGCCGTAGTCTCGCGCAAGCAGACGAATCGATTCGAACGGTCGCGGGGAGTTCATAGGCACCTCGAGCACGCGGAAACCCTCGGCGGTCAGCGCGCCGGCGACCGCAGGAATCTCCTCCGGCGTGATGCCCCGGAGCACGGCGATCAGTGGGAGCGGATTCAGGTAATCACGAAGCTGCATCGGTCGAATCCTTCAATGCAATAGGCCGGCCTGCGCGGCAATGCGCCAGAGCCCCCGCGGCGCCGCGTCGCGCGGACCACGCTCGGTTTCAATACCGGCAATCGCCAGCGCCGCGACGTACCGCGCGACGAGGGTGTCGTCGCCGACGACGCGGACGCGGTTCGCCGCGAGGCTTCGCGCACGCGCCCATGCCAGCGCATCGCGGATCTCTTCGCCGATCAGCGTCCCCGACAGCCAGTCGTCGACGTCCGCAGGTGCCAGCTCTCCCACCAGTGCCAATGTGCGCGCGCCGAACGCAGCGTGCGACAGCGCAGGCGCCGCGAGCCCGCGCCGAACGCCACGCTCGAACGCCGGCCCCATGATCGTGGCCGTCTCGCGCTGGCCGATCCTGCCGAGGATCGTGTGCCCGAGCAGCACGGCGTAGATCTCGCCCGTCATGTACGTCACGAAATCGTTCACGCGTCCACCGTCCACGTGCGCCCACTTGCTGTGGGTGCCCGGCAACACTGCGAGCACCGCCTCCGTTGCCCCCACGGTGCCCACGAGCTGCGTTTCCTCGCCACGCATGACGTCGGGGATGCCGTGGCGATCGCGCGTGCACAGGCCGGGAACGATCGCGAGCGCGCCGCCTGCAACGTTGGCGAGGCCGCCCGCGAGACTGGCGAGCGAGGCCGGGCACTCCACGTACGGCGCTTCCATCCACCCTTGGCGGCTGCCGATCATGCCGCACGCGAGTCGGGGCGCAGGATCGGCGTGCCAATCGCCGAGCAGCGTCAGAAGCGCATCGGCGAAGCGTCCGTCCTGGATGCGGGCAACACCCAGCGCGGCACTCCGCGCCTCGCGGACCTCGCCGTCCGCGTCGAGCCGGTAAGCCCGTGCCGCAGTGGTGCCCCAGTCGATGGCGATGAGCGTCGATGCGCCCACGATTCGAGATCCCCTGGCGCATCGGGAGCGCCCGGCCGAGACTCTACGTTTGGGCTCCGCCCGCGGTCAAGTGGCCGCGCGCGCCGTCACCAGCGAGCCGCGGCTTCGTCGTCGCTCTCGCGCGCCTCGACCCAGCGCTCGCCAGCGGGAGTCGTTTCCTTTTTCCAGAACGGCGCCTGCGTCTTCAGGAAATCCATCACGAAACGGCAGGCGTCGAAGGCCTCGCCACGATGCGCGCCCGTCACTGCCACCAGCACGATCTGGTCGGTCGGACGGAGCTTGCCCACTCGATGGATGATGAGGACGTCGAGAACGTCGAATCGAGCACGCGCATCGGCGACGATCGCATCGAGCGACTTCTCGGTCATGCCGGGATAATGCTCGAGCGTCATCGCGGTGACCTGCACGCCGTCGTTGACGTCGCGCATCGTGCCTACGAACGACGCAATCGCGCCAATGCGGCCGTCGTTGCCGCGCAAGGCGGCGAGCTCGTGGCCGACGTCGAAATCCTCCATCTGCACCCGGACCGTCATGACGAGATCAGCCTCCCGTCACGGGAGGAAAGAACGCCACTTCATCGCCGCTTCGGATCGCGGCGCTGCGCTTGGTCATGGCGTGGTTCACGGCAACACGCACGGCCCGGCCCGTTGCGAGCTCGCTCGCCCACGCGCCGCCCCTCGAAACGAGCGCCGCAACGACGTCTTCGACGGTTGCGTCCCGCCCATCGACCTTGACCGTGACGGTCTCCTCCGTCGCGCCGAGCGTCTCGCGAAGGCGGGCGAGATAGACGACGTGCACGGCAACGGTCGCGGCAAGGAAGGAATCGGGCATGGCGCGGTGAGATCAGAGACGCCGGTCGGTCGAGTCCGCGGGCGTCGTAAGAGCCGGGGCGGCGCGTTTCGCGCCGCGTCGATCAGAATCGGAGCTGCAGCCCCAGTTGCACCTGGTCGCTTTCGGGCAGAACGCTGCCGCCGACGGTCTCGCCGGTGAAGCGGCCGAAGCGGGCGTATTCGAGCCGGAGCCCGAGGGCGCGCGTGACGTCATACCGGACGCCAACCCCATAGTTGACGCCGTCGCGGGCGCGGCGGAAATCGCCGGGCGCGAGCATCGCCACCGCGTAGCCGGGCGCGGCTTCGGATTGCGCATAACCCAGGCGCCCATACAGCGACAGGCTGCGTACCATGGCCCAGCTCGTGTACAGGTCGGCATTCCAGCTGCGTGCCGCCGCGGGATCGCTGGTGCCGGCGAGCGAGATACCGACGCCATGCTGGCCGAGCGGCGCGAGCGCGTAGGTCTCGGTGGAAGCGAACGCCGCCTCGACGGCCAAGTCGCTGCGCCAGCGATACCCGCCGAAGATCAGGGACCTGGAAGCGGTTTCATCGGCCGTGGGCGCCACGAACTTGCTCCACGCAAGATCGAGCTTGCCGAGATTGACACCGATGGCGCTCTGCGAACTCGGCCGCAAGGCGATGCCGCCATAGAAACCGGGTTCCGGCGCTGCCGAGTCCGGGGGCCGTGTGTCCTGCGCAATCGCAGGCGCGAGCATTCCGACGCTTAGCGCCAGGGAAATTGCCAACGCAAGATATTGTTTAAACAGCATATATCCCCACGGCGCCCCCCGCTCCCCCAAGCGTGACGGTTGCGGATGCGCGCCATCGCAAATCGCTTCTGCGCCCCGCTTTGAGCCGTCTGAAAGGCCGTGAGTTCAACGTACTCCGGGCGTTTGCCGGTGTCAATCGGACGCGCACCCGATCGTCGCCCTGGCGACGACGAACGTCGCAATTCCTGTCACGTCGTCCAGCTCGAAGGTCGGCAGCGTTCCCATGTAGCGATCGGGCCGGTCGGTTGCAAGGCCGACAATATGCGGATCCTGCGGGTGCAACATCGCCTTGCCGTTCGCTTCGCGCCAGACCTCGAGCTTGGGGATCGGCGCGCGCTTGAAGCCCTCGACCAGCACGAGGTCGCAGGGCGCCAGCCGGGCGGCAGCCTCGGGCAATGTCAGCTCGCGGGTCTCGCGCAATTCGTGCATCAGGGCCCACCGCACCGACGAAGTCACGAGCACCTCGCTGCATCCCGCCTCGCGATGGCGCCACGAATCCTTGCCGGGCTGGTCGACGTCGAAGTCGTGATGCGCATGCTTGATGAGCGACACGGTCAAGCCGCGCGTGGTGAGGGCGGGAATGAGCCGCTCGATCAGCGTCGTTTTGCCGCTGCCGGACCAGCCGGCGAATCCGAACATGCGCATGCAGGGTCGTTTCCCTTCCACGTCCTGATCAGGCACGTACCGCCGGCCGCCAGGACCCGGGCGGCTTGCCCAAAGTGCGGCCAGCGGCGGCCGCAAGACCCGCATGCACGATTTCACCGTCCCACACCTGCAGCCCATCCTTCAGCCCGGCGTCATCCGACAGCGCTCGCGCGATGCCGGCGCCGGCGAGCTTCCGCACGTAGGGCAGCGTCGCGTCCGCGAATGCCTGGGTCGCCGTCCGCGCGACCAGCGCCGGCATGTTGGGCACGGCGTAGTGGACGATCCGCTCTTCGACATAGGTCGGTGCCGAGAGGGTCGTCATCCTTGAAGTCTCTGCAATGCCGCCCTGGTCGATGCCGATGTCGACAAAGGCGCTTCCCGCGCGCATCGAACGCCAGTGGGAACGCGTGATGAGCCGCGGCGACAGGCGCCCCGGCTCCAGCACCGCGCCGATGACGAGGTCCGCATCCGCCAATGCGGCGGCGAACCCGTCGCCACCCAAGCGCTCGAAAATATCGGCCTCGACAGCGCAGCCATCATCCGCGAGCGCCGCTACGGTGGCGGCGAGGCGTTTCGCGCCGCGCGACAGCAACTTCACGCGACAGCCCAGGCGCACCGCGATCCGGGCCGCCTCACGGCCCGACGCTCCCGCGCCAATCACCAGCACGCGCGCAGCCGGCACCGCATCGACTCCAGTCGCCAAGACGCCCGCGCCGCCGCGCTCCGTCGTGAGGGCGAGCGAGCCCACCAGCGGCGCCAACCGTCCGGCGATGCGCGACATGGGCGCCAGGAGCGGCAATCCACCGCTCGGGTCACGCACGGTTTCACAGGCAATGATGCGAACGCCCGCGCGAAGGACGACATCCACCAATGCCGTGTCGCGCGTCAACTGCGCGAACCCCAGGATCGTCGTTCCGGGCCGGAGCAGGCCATATTCCGCCGGCTGCACTTCCTTCACCTTGGCGATGAGCTCCGCGTGCCAGAGATCGGCGCGTTCGACCATCAGTATCGCGCCGGCCGCCTCGTACTCGGCGTCGCCAAACCCTGCGCCGTCACCCGCGCCGCGCTCGACCAGGACACGATGGCCGTCCGCGGTCAGCGCGCGAACCCCTGCGGGAACGAGTCCGACCCGCCGCTCGCCGTCCTTCAGCTCTCGCGGAACGCCGATGTCCATGCCATGGCATTGCAGGTAGACGTCCTGCCCAAGGGCGCTTCGGCAGTGACGCAATCGAAGAGGCGGAAGCGGCGGGCCCGGGTGGAAAGCACCGCGCATTGTAGATCGGCCCAACGAAGGCGCCGCCCGGTAGGGGAGCGCTGGTATGCTGGATGGGACGCATTGTTGCTGCTGTCGGCCACGCGCGGGCTTGCTGCCAAGGTCAGCCACCCTCATGTGGATGCCATCCCGGCTGTCGACGATGAAGATGCCATGAGCGATTGGGTAGTTGTGAGCAACGACGCTTCGAAGCTGCCGGCTCGCAAGGTCGAGGGCACGATCGAGCGCGTGATCACGTCGATCCCTGCGCCGCAAACGCGACCGGTCGAGCATCCCGATCGTGCGGCGGAGGAGATCGCGCGCCGTGCCGCGCGCCGCGCCGCCGTACTGTCAGGATCGCTCGCGCTTCCTCCCGGCCCGATGGCGCTGATGACGGTCCTTCCGGATCTCTACCTCATCTGGAAGACACAGCGCCAGATGGTGGCCGACATTTTCGAGCTCCACGGTCGGACCGCGGAGCTGACGCGTACCCATATGCTGTACTGCCTCTTCCGCCATGCGGCGAGCCACGTCCTGCGCGACGTCGCGGTGCGCGCGGGCCAGCGCGTGGTCGTTCGCCAATTATCGGGGAGCGCGCTTTCCAGCGTCCTATCCAAGGTCGGCGTCGTGGTGACGAACCGCATCGCCGGATCGGCCGCGGGCCGCTGGGTGCCCGTGCTGGGGGCGGTCGCGGTCGGCAGCTACGCGTACTGGGACACGTTGCAGGTCGCGAAAACCGTGCGGCGCCTCCTTGCCCATCTCGACGAGCCGCCGAAGGCGTCATAGCCATGTGCGGACGCTACGAGCTGCACACCCACCCCGCCGCGTTGGCGCTCGCCTTCGGCCTTTCTGCGCCTCCGGAAATTCATCCGCACTACAACATCGCGCCGACCCAGCAGGTGCCGATCGTGCGCCTCGCAGCCGGCGGCGAGCGCGAGTTGCTGCAGATGCGCTGGGGGCTGGTGCCGCGATGGGCGAAAGATCCGTCGATCGGCGCGCGCATGATCAACGCCCGCGCGGAGACGCTCATGCAGAGATCGGCATTCCGCAACGCGTTCCAGCGCCATCGCTGCCTGCTGCCCGCCGACGGCTTTTACGAGTGGATGACCCGGCACGGCGGCAAGCAGCCTGTCCTGGTCCGAATGAAGGATGGCACGCCGTTCGGCCTCGCGGGACTCTACGAGCGCTGGCTGGCCCCGGACGGCGAGGTCCTCGACACGTGCACGATCGTCACGACATCCGCCAATGCGTTGCTGCACGACTTGCACGAACGCATGCCCGTGATCGTGCCACCCGCGGACTACGCGCGGTGGCTCGACGCCGAGAACGACGAGGTCGGGGATCTGTTCCTGCCCTACCCAGCCGAGGCCATGGCGTGGCAACCCGTGTCGACGCGCGTGAATGCGGTGCGCAACGACGATCCCTCGCTGATCGACGCCATCGTGCCTGCGCCGGTGACCCGGCCGGCATCCGGTGCCGACGGCACATCGGAAGATGCTCCTGCGCCGACGAAAGAGCCGGTGCAGGCGTCGCTGCTCTGAAGCCGCGCGTCAGGCGCCGCCCCGGAACAGCGTGAAGCCCCAAGGGGTGAACTTGAACGGCAGGTGATAGTGCTGCGCGGGATCGTCGATCCCGAAGACGAATGGCACGACCTCCTGGAACGCCAGCGTCGGCATCGCGACACCTGCTGCGCGATAGAACGCCCCGACCTCGAAACGCACTTCGTAACGACCGCGCGGCAGTGTTCCCGTGTACGCGGGACCCACCTCCACGTGGCCGTCGCGCCCTGCCGCGCCGGCGAACGCGGCCACCGGCGCGTCGAGCGAGCGCAGCTCGACGCGCATGCCCGCCGCCGGGACGCCGCGTGCGACGTCGAACGCGTGGATGGAGATTCCCGGCATCGCCTCAGCGCCCGAGTTGGCGCGTCAGGCCGGCGAACCGCTCGGCGATCAGCATCAGCGCGAGCGTGAACGCGATCAACACACCCGACACTGCCGCGGTGCGCACGTCGAGATCGTTGTCGATGATCTGCCACATGTGAATGGGCAGCACTTCCGTTCGCGCGTCGGCGAGAAAGAGGGATACCGGCACGTTGTCGAACGAAGCCATGAACGCGATGAAGGCGCCCGCCCCCACGCCCTTGCCGATCAGCGGCAGCGTGACCTTGACGAATGCGCGGAGGCGCGATGCACCGAGGCTTTCCGAAGCTTCGGCGAGCGCCGGATCGAGCTGCGCCAGGCTCGCAAGCGTGGTGCGCATGACGAACGGAAAGCACACCACGGTATGCCCGACGATCAGCAACGTGAGCGACGGCGAGAGACCGATCAGACTGATGTAGATCAGGCAGCCGAAGCCGAAGGCGAGCGCGGGCAGGACGAGGGGCGACATCATCAGGGCGTCGAGCGCGCGCGCCCAGGGCGCCCGATTTCCGGACACGACCAGCGCTCCTGCCGTGCCGATGACGACCGACAGAATCGTGGCGCATACGGCGATGACGAGGCTGTTCCGCGCCGCGCTCCATATCTGCGAGGCGTCGGGGTCGGCGAGCGCTGCATACCAGCGAAACGAGTAGCCGGGCGGCGGAAACTTGAGCGTCGCCGCGTTCGTGAACGACGTGACGAGGACGATCAGCGTCGGCGCCACCAGGAACACCAGCCCAATGGCAGCGATGGCCCCGAACACGAGCCGGAAGGATAGCGTGTCGAGGTCGGGAGGGGCGCGCTCAGCCATAGATGAACCCGCGGCTCGCGCGCCCGATGCGATTGAGCGCATACACGACCGCCAGCACCGCAAGCATGAAGAGCACCGAGGCCGCGGAGGCGAGCGGCCAGTTGTTCGCGCCCACCGCCTGCTGATAGATGAAGAGCGGCATGTAGACGAGCCGCGCGCCTCCGATCAGCGTCTGCGTGACGAAGGCGGTGACGCAAGCCGCGAACGCGAGAATGGAGCCGGCCACCATGCCCGGCACGGACAGTGGCAGCGTGACGCGAAGAAACGTCCGCCACGTCCCCGCGCCGAGCGCTTCGGAAGCGCTCGAGAGGTTGGGATCGATGCGCGACAGCGTGGTCATCAGCGGCAGCACGATGAGCGGCAGCTGCACCTGGGCCAGCACCATCACGACGCCGGTCTCGGTAAAGAGGAGCTTCAGCGGCTCGTCGATCAGGCCGGCGCCTTGCAGCAATGCATTCAGCACGCCCTGCTTGCCCAGGATGACGATCCACGAAAACGTGCGCACGACGACGCTCGTCAGTATCGGAAGCACGACGAGGAACAGGAGCGTCGACCGCACGCGCGCACCGGCTCGAACGGCGAACCACGCGAGCGGATAGCCGAAGACCAGGCAGACGAGCGTCGACTCGATGCCGAGCCACAGCGTTTCACCGAGGAGGCGCAGCGAATAGGTCTCGCCCAGAAGCCGCGCGTACTGCGCGAGCGACCAGACCTTGAGCTCGTTGTCGGCGTGGAGACTGACCGCAACCAGAACCGCGAGTGGCGCGACGAAGCACGCCAGGACGAACGCGGCGAGCGGCAACGCGAGAGGGAGATCGCTCCCGCGCGGCACGCCCCTCGTGGCGGCCACCGTACGCGCCTAGACCTTGATCTCGCGGTTGAAGCGATCGATGGCCGCGCTGCGAATGTCGTTCAGCTTTTTCCAGTCGAGGAAGATCAGCTTCGACAGGTCCGCCGGCGTCTTGGCGATCTTCTGCTGCATGGTGGGCGTCAGCGCGACCTTGGTATGCGTCGGGATGATGTCGTAGGGCGCCTTGGTCTCCTCGGTCTGGACTTCGGGCGTGATCGCGCCTTCGATGTATTGGAACGCGAGGTCAGGCTGCGCCGCATTCTTGACGATATGAAGGCTCGTGCGCCACGCGACGGGCCCGCTGTCCGGCACGACGAACTCGACGTCGACGCCTTTCGCCTTCAACGTCTCGACGAAATTGAAGTTGTACGGCGCGATATCGATCTGCTCCTGCTGGAACAGGGTGGCGTGCGCACCGAGATTCGCAGAGATGGCGCCTACGTTAGGCAAAAGTTCTCGCAGCGCCTTGAACGCCGGCTCGAAATTGGTTTCGCTGCCGCCCTTGAGCCGTGCGAGTTCGGCCATGAAAGCCATGCCGAGCGTGCTGTTCAGCGACGTCAGGCCCACGCGGCCTTTGTACGCCGGGCTCCAGAGGTCGTCCCACGACTTGGGCGGCGTCTTGATCTTCTTCGGGTTGTAGCCGATGCCGATGACCTGGATGGAGATCTTCGGTCCCCACTCGTCCTGGAACATGGGATAGAGATTCTTGAAATTCGCGGAGCTCGCCACCGGGTACTTGACGAAGAGGTCCTGCTTGAGCGCGTCGAGCAGCGGGCCCTCGTCCATGATCGAGACATCGAACGGCGGCTTGCCCCCGGATGCGGCGAGCTTCGCCACCTGGTCGGTCGCGAGCTGGATCGTGAGTGTCGCATCCGCCTTCGTCGCTTTGCGGAAATACGGCACCAGCACTTTCGTGTGCGCCTCGTTCCACGTTCCCGGAAAGGTTGCAGCGACGAGCATGTCGGCGGCGCTTGCGGAGCGCGGCAACCATGCTGCTGCGCCCAGCGTCGCGGCCGCGGCCAGGATCTCCCGTCGTTTCCATGTCTTCATCGCAGTTCCTTCGTTGTCCGAAATGAGGGTTCGAGGGCCGCTGTCATTCGACGGCGGCTGGAAAAATGCGTCCGGCTCGATCGTCGGCGGGCTCGACATGCACGGCATCGCCCGGCTTGAGTGCGTCCGCATGCTCGTCGCGCGCATGCGTCACCTTGAACCGAACGGAATGGGCCTCGACCTCGTAGACGGTCACGGGGCCCATCGGCATCGCGGCGCGGACCGACGCTGGAATGCGTCCTTCGCCTGGTGAGTCGGCAATCCGGAAACGCTCCGGCCGGATCGACCAGAGCGCTCGCGCACCCGCATCGAACCGGGTTCCCGACAACTGGTGCGACGAGACCGTGCTGGTGCCGAATCGAACGACGGTCGTGTCGCCCTCGGAGCCCACGACTTCGACTGGCAGGAGATTCGTGGTCCCGACGAACTGGTTGACGAACAGCGTCGCCGGCCGGTCGTAGATCTCGACCGGCGGCGCGCACTGCTCGACGTTGCCGCGATTGAGCACTGCGATCCGGTCGGCCATGCTCATCGCCTCTTCCTGGTCGTGCGTGACGAGAATGGTGGTGATTCCGAATTCGCGCTGCAATCGCTTGACCTCGATCTGCATGTCGAGGCGGAGGTTCTTGTCGAGGGCGCCAAACGGCTCGTCCAGAAGCAGGATCTTGGGATCGACGGCGAGTGCGCGCGCGAGCGCGATCCGCTGCTGCTGACCGCCGGAGAGCTGACGGGGAAGGCGCGTCGCAAAGTCCCGCATCCGCACGAGCGAAAGCATCTCGGACACCTTCGCGTCGACGGCGGACTTCGGCATCCGACGGGCCTCGAGCCCATACGCGACGTTTTCCGCGACGGTCATGTGCGGGAACAGCGCGTAGTTCTGAAACACGATGCCGACGCCTCGCCGCACCGTCGGCAGATGGTCGACGCTCGCACCGTCGAAGAGCACGCTGCCGGACGTCTGGCGCTGAAAGCCCGCAATGATCCGAAGCAGCGTCGTCTTGCCGCACCCGCTCGGGCCCAGCAGCGCAACCAGCTCTCCCGCCGCGACGTCGAGCGAAATGTCATTGGCGGCCGCGATGTCGCCGAATCGCTGCGTCACGTGCGACAGCGACAGGGTGTGGCCGCGCTGCGCGTTCACGCGGCACCGCCGGCGCGCAACACCGCCCGCAGGTCGACGCCGCGCCGGAGCGGCGCGGAAAGCATGAGGCCCGCCTCGACATGGCGCAGGTGATGATCCATCAGGCGCTCGACCTGCCGCCTCGGACCATTGGCGAGCGCCTCGACCAGCTCGCGATGCTCCTCCGGGCCGCAATCGATGGATCCGGCACGCTTGTAGATCGCGATGATGAGGGAGGAGCGGGCGATCAGGCCGCGCACGATATCGAGGACAACGTCGTTTCCGGCGAGCTCGGCCAGCATCACATGGAACTCGCCGGAGAGCTTGATCCCCGCGTGACGGTCATGCTGCTGCCGCGACGTGTCCTCAGCCGTGACATGTCGCCGCAACCGGGCGATCTGCGCGGCGCCGAGCCGACCGACCAGGCCGCCCGCAAGTGCGGGCTCGATCATCCGGCGCGCGGAGAAGACTGCGCGCGCGTCCTGCACCGTCGGCTCGGCGACATACGCCCCGCGGTTCGGTCGCAGCGTCACGATGTGCATCAGGGCAAGATCCTGCAGGGCATGCCGCACCCGCGCGCGGGTGGTGCCGAACAGATCAGCGAGCGTCTCTTCCGACAGCTTGGTGCCGGGCGGCAGACGCTGTTCCTCCACCGCGCGCAATACGTCGGCGACGATGGCAGCAGCGACGGGCACGGCAGCGGGAAAGCGCTCCGCAGCAGCCTTGCGCTTCGAGCGGACGCGGCGCGGCGGGCGGGCGTGGGCGGCAAGCATCGGTCGCATTGGGCGCCAGCGTACGCGGCGTGGCCACGATTGTAAACAACCCTGGAAGCAGATTGTGTACAATTCTTGCATCGGTTTGCGGCAAAAAACCAGAGCGCAGACGCAGCGCCCATCGTTTCCGGAGGTTCACCGTGACGCTCGATGAATTGAACCGCATGGACTTTGGCACGTTCGTCGCAACGCTCGGGGGCGTGTTCGAGCATTCGGATTGGGTGGCGGAAGGCGCGTGGTCGCGCCGGCCGTTTGCGTCGGTCGGCGCGCTGCATGCGGCCATGCAGACCGTCGTCGACTGCGCCGGAGAAGGTCCGCAACTCGCCCTCATCCGTGCCCATCCGGAGCTTGCCGGCAAAGCGATGGTAAAAGAAGAACTCACCGCGGAATCCACGAGCGAGCAGGCGGGCGCCGGTCTCACGCAATGCACGCCGCAGGAGTTCACGCAGTTGACCGAACTCAATGACCGCTACAACACCAAGTTCGGCTTTCCGTTCATCCTCGCGGTGAAAGGCTACGATCGGGCAGGCGTCATCGCGGAGTTCGCACGCCGGGTCGACCGGGACCGGAACACCGAGTTCGCGGAAAACCTTGCCCAGATCGGGAAGATCACGCGGATGCGCCTCGACGCGCTGCTGGACCGATGACGCGCCGGAATGGCGCGCTTCAGCGGCCGAAGAGACGACCGAGCGCCTTGCCTATCGCGTTCGCGGGGTTGGAATCGGCCGCGGACGGTTGCGGTTGTCCCGGTTCGCGCGCCGCGGGCTTTTTGCCCAACGCGACGTCGCATGCGTTCTCGGTGTCCAGCGTGCGTGAGATGAGCGATGTGCCGAGGGCGCTCAGTCCGCCGGTGCCGATTGCCGCTCCGATTTTCGCGAGCGCCGCGGCGCTCGCCACTGCGTCAATGCGCACGACGGGATGCGTGAACGGTCCCGCATAGCGCACGAGCTCGGCAAACTGGGGAATGTCGATCGGAATGCCGTGACGGATACGCGGCCTGATCGCGAGGTCGAGCATTTCGGTGCGGAAATCGAGCGTGCCGCTCGCCGAGACGCTCACCTCCTTCGTTTCCAACGCGATCGTTCGGTCGATGTTCGCGATGCCTTCCGCGAACGGCAGCCGCACCACGGCACATTCGAGCTCCGTCGAGGGTGTGCGCTCGCGAAACGGATTGACCGCCTGTGCAAGCTTGTCGAACTCGTTGCCGAGATCAAGCTTGGTGTTGACGAGCGTCGTGGCGCCCACCACGAGCGACGCCGTGCCGTTCGCACTCGCGATCCACGCATGAGGCGAGGCACCGTGCCCCGTGAGGCTCACCGACAAGGTCGACTGTCCGCCACGGAGCTTGCGCTCGATGCCGGCCGCGGCCAGCATCGATGCAAGGCTGAGACCGGATCCGTCGAGACGTAGCGTGGCTGCCGATGCATTCGCCGCCAACGCCTCGATCGTCAGCGTCCCGTGGAGCGTCCCGTCGAAAGCGCGGGCGGTGAAGTCCTTTGCATCGAGCCTGCCATTGCGTATCGCGACTGGCAGCTTCACATCCGCCAGCGACAGGCGTTCATCGAACTTGAGCGCGGGAATGGCGAGCGTACCCTCGGCGTCGAGCGTGCGAAGCACGTCGAGCGCGATTGGCTTGTCGCCGAAGATGAAACGGGTCTCTGTGGACTTGGCCGTGGTACCGGGTACGGTGGTACGTGTGGCGGCAACGGGGGCGACGGGCAGCGCCAGATCGGCGAGCGTGAGCGGCGGCGTAATGAGCGCGAACGTGTAGCGCCGGTGCGCGCCCGCCGTGTTGATCGTCACGCGCCCCTTCGCCGCGAAGCCGCCGAGCGCGACATCGAGGTCGTCGATAACCGTCGTTTCGCCCTCCACGGCGTACTTGCCCGAGATCGACGCGGATTTGCCGGCGACATCGCCTTTCACGGCCACGGGATACGGCCAGCGACCCGCCCGGAACGCATCGAGCGGACCCAGCGTGCCTGTCAGCGCCATGCTCAGGTCGTCGACCTTGCCGCGAAACTCGGTCTGCATCGGCGCGTCGCCGCCGCGAGTCCGGACCGTGAGCCGCTCGATCGCAATTTGCGTTGTCTTGCCGGTCACACGGTCCGCATAGGTGAGCGTGCCGTTGGCGATGGCGAGATTGCCGAGGCCGAACGCCCCCGCCGCGGCGACGGCCGATGCCGTGGCCGCGCCCGGCGCCCCGGCGGGTATGGGCGCGGCATCGCCAAACTCCCAGTTGCCGCGCCCTTGCGCATCGGTCTCCAGCGCGATCACTGGATCGTCGAGCACGAGCTCGACCACTTCGAAGCGTTTGGACAAGAGCGGCAGCAACGCAACGCGCGCCTCGACGCGGCGCGCGTGAAGCAACGCCGGCGCCTTGCCCCACGGCGCATTGCCGAGCGTGACATCCTGCACGACGATTTTCGGCTCGAGCGAGAGGCTCATATCGATCGCGCCTGCAATCGTGAGGTCGCGGCCCGTGGCCGCCTTGACGCGCGCCTGCACCGGCGCCATCAGGGTGTGCACATCGACGGTCGCGAGGACCACTGCGACCGCGATGAGTACGAGCGCAGTCAGGCCGCCGGCGACGGCGAGGATAAGGAAGGCGGTGCGACGCATCGCCTCATTGTAGGGAAATCGCCGGCGGACGCCAGCGGCCAGGCGGTCGCCGCGCCTGACGCGCGAAGACCTTCAACGAAGGGTCAGCGGGTGATGGAGCTCAGCGCAGGGACGCGTTGACGCTCGAAAGCGCGGCGCTGCCGGGCACGAGATCCGAATCCGACAATGTGTTGAGAGGCGCGTCGATGGTCCCCAGGGCATCGTGCATGTCGCCGCTGTCGGGGCGCAGGTACAGGAGACCGGTCACCACCTCGCCCTTCGCCCTGTTCGCCTCGAGGAAGGCCATGGCGCCGACCTTGTCGGTGGGGTCGTAGTTGTCGTCGATCTTGTGAAGACGGACCATTCCCCCGTCGTGCAACTCCACGTCGCGCACGCCACCCGGCGGGTAGTCGGCGATGATCGCGTCGCGCGACGGCCAGAAATCCAGGCGGTTGACGGCGTCGTTGTGCTCGCGGACGTAGTCGTAGCTCTTGGTGGACCCGGGATGGTTGTTGAACGCGACGCACGGGCTGATGATATCGAGGAACGCCGCGCCGCGATGCGCCACTGCCGCCTTGATGAGCGGCACGAGCTGCGGCTTGTCGCCCGAGAATCCGCGTGCCACGAACGTCGCGCCCAGTGCCATCGCGAGCAGCACCAGGTCGATCGGCTCGTCGTTGTTCGAGGCGCCGCGCTTCGACTTGCTGCCTTTGTCGGCCGTCGCGGAAAACTGGCCTTTCGTAAGACCGTACACGCCGTTGTTCTCGACGATGTAGACCATGTCGACACCACGGCGCAGCACGTGCGCGAACTGCCCGAGTCCAATCGACGCCGAATCGCCGTCGCCCGAGACGCCCAGGTAGATGAGATCGCGGTTCGCGAGCGCCGCGCCGGTCAGCACCGACGGCATGCGGCCATGGACGCTGTTGAAGCCGTGGGAGTTGCCGAGAAAATACGTCGGCGTCTTCGACGAGCATCCGATGCCCGAGAGCTTGGCGACGCGATGCGGGGCGATGTCGAGCTCGAAGAACGCCTGGATGATCGCGGCCGAAATCGAATCGTGCCCGCAGCCGGCGCAGAGCGTCGAAATCGCGCCCTCGTAATCGCGCCGCGTGAAGCCGAGCGCGTTTCGCGGCAAATCGGGGTGATGGAGCTTCGGCTTGGCGAGGTAGGTCATGTCGGCTTTCGGCGGTCGGCGACCGGCTGTTCGGGACTGTCAGTCAGCGGCCTGATCGCCGCCGCGAATGCCCGAGCCCTGAAACCTGACGCCCGGCAGGGGTGTGACGTTGAACACGCGCGCCTTCTCGGCGATCTCCCGCGTGATGAAGCGCTCGGTGATCGGCGTGCCGTCGTAATGTAGGACGGAAATGAGCTTGTCCGGAGCGACGCTGCATTCGTTGACGAGCAGCATCTTGAGCTGCGCGTCGCGGTTCTGCTCGACGACGAAGACATGGTCGTGCTCGGACACGAAGTCCACGACGGAATCGGCGAACGGAAACGCGCGAAGCCGCATCTGATCGAGGTGAATGCCCCTGCGCTCGAGCTCGGCCAGGGACTCCGCCATGGCCGCGCCCGTCGACCCGAACCACAGGACGCCCGCGCGTGTCGGCTGCGCGGCGCGCTTGATGACCGGCTGCGGAACCAGGGCCTTCGCGGTCTCGAATTTGCGGAGCAGCCGCTGCATGTTGTCGACGTAAGCGGGGCCTTCCTCCGTGTAGCGCGCGTAGCGGTCCTTGGTCGTGCCGCGCGTGAAGTATCCGCCCTTGCTCGGGTGAGTGCCCGGATACGTGCGAAACGGAATGCCGTCGCCGTCGACGTCGAGATAACGGCCGAAATCGCGGCCGGAATCGAGATCCTGCTTCGACATGACCTTGCCGCGATCCATGCGGCGGTCGTCGTTCCACTCGAGCGGCTCGACCAGCCAGTCCTGCATGCCGATGTCGAGGTCCAGCATCACGAAGATCGGTGTCTGGAGGCGATCGGCCAGGTCGAAGGCCAGCGCCGCAAATTCGAAGCACTCGCGCGGATCCTCGGGCATCAGCAGTACGTGCTTGGTGTCGCCGTGCGACGCATACGCGCAGGAGATCAGGTCGGCCTGCTGCGTGCGCGTCGGCATGCCGGTCGATGGGCT
>Ga0207683_10001410_pt1 | contig 21710 bp, 19 predicted proteins | sample KBSM73metaG_FD_184333 | JGI IMG/M metagenome (GOLD analysis project Ga0207683, IMG submission 184333) | Miscanthus rhizosphere microbial communities from Kellogg Biological Station, Michigan, USA - KBS M7-3 metaG (SPAdes) (version 2) | ecosystem: Host-associated > Plants > Roots > Rhizosphere >... | reverse complement strand
CCACCTCGCGGGTGTGGCGGGGCGGCGCCCCGTGGACCCGCTCCGCCGTGGACGCGCCGCCGCGTGACTGGCTCGTGCTCTACCTGCACGCCGAGGCCGAGCCGATGCGGCCGACGACGACGCAGCACCTGCGCTTCCTCGAGCACTCGCTGACGCCGCACAACGTTCTCTACTGGAATGCCTGGCACGGCGTCCCCGGCTGGATCCGCTCCTACCCCTACGACGTCGTCGTGCTGCACTACTCGCTGCTCTGCATGCGCTGGGAGGAGCCGTTCGAGCGCTGGCGCTCGTCGCTGGACTGGATCCGTGAGAGCGACGCCGTGCGGATCGCCATGCCTCAGGACGAGTACGTGTGTGCCACGACGCTGGACGACTGGCTGGGGGACCTCGATGTGCAGTGCGTGTTCTCGGTGCTGGACGGCCGGCACTGGCCGGTGCTCTATCCGGGCGAGTCGCAGCGCACCCGCATGGAGCGCAGTTACACGGGCTTCGTCGACGACCGAGCCGCGGGCGCCGTGAAAGTCCTGCCCGAGCCACACGCCACGCGACCCGTCGACATCGTCTACCGCGCCCGCAACCTGCCCTTTCACATCGGCCACCACGGCCAGCTCAAGCACGAGATCGCCGGCATCGTCGACACCGCGGCGCGCGCACGCGGCCTGCGCACGGACATCTCGACCGACATCAGGGACACGAAGTACGGCGACGCGTGGGTCGAGTTCCTGGCCGGCGGCCGCTGCGTGATCGGCACCGAGAGCGGGGCGAGCGCGCTCGACCCCGTGGGTGCCATTCGCCGCTTCGAGGCCGAGTGGCGGCCGCAGCACCCGGACGCCACCTTCGAAGAGTTCTCTGCTCTGCAGGAGCCAGGCTGGGACGACTACGACTTCACGGCCATCAGCCCGCGTCTCTTCGAGGCGGCTCAGACGAAGACCTGCCAGCTCCTGGTCGAAGGGGCGTACGACGGAATCCTCGAGCCCGAGACGCACTACATCCCGCTGCGCCGTGACTTCTCGAACCTGTCCGAGGCGCTCGAGCGCATCGGCGACCCGGCCGAGACCGAGGCGATGGCCGAGCGCGCGTGGGATGACCTCATCGCCAGCGGGCGCTATTCCTACGGCGCGTTCGCGGCGCACGTCGAGTCGGTCGTCGATGAACTGGCCGGCGGCCGCGTGCGCTCCGGCCACCGCCGCGCGGCCTCCTGGAGCGCACTCAATGCGGGCAGCGACGCGTATGCCGCGCTCCGCATCCGCACGCCCCGGCTCGCCTACCGGGCCGCGATGCGCCACGCACCGTGGGCCGCCGACGCCATGGTGCGCGGACGGGACGCCATGCGGCGGCGAGCCGCCGGATGACCTCTCCGGCGCTGTGGCAGGCCGGCAGCCCGCGCTCGCTCGCGTTCGGCAGTACGGCGCGGCGGGTGCTGGTGCTCTACCAGCACACGGCCCCCGGCCCGATGCGGTCGGCGCTGCGCCAGAAGGTGCGCGTGCTGGAGTCCAGCGCGACACGCCACGAGATCGTCTACTGGAACGCCGGCTACAGCGTGCCGCAGGCGATCCGGAGGCTGTCCGTCGACGCGGTCATCCTCGACAACACGCTGCTCGTGGCCCGCTGGGCGCCGGAGTTTGCGGCCCGTCGGCCGACGTTCGACTGGCTGGCCGGCGTGGACGCGCTGAAGATCGCGTTCCCGCAGGACGAGTACAACCACGCGCACGTCCTGGACGATTGGCTGGCCGACCTCGGCATCGACGTCGTGTTCTCGGTCTTCGGGGCAGAGCACCGCGAGCTGCTCTATCCGCGCCTGGGCGCTGCGGCCCGCTTCGAGAAGTGCCTGACGGGCTATGTGGACGAGCTCGACGTCACCCGCAATGCGGCCGTCGTGCTGCCTCACGACCGCCGCGGGCTCGACCTGGCGTACCGCGCGCAGGCGCTGACGCCCCGCTTCGGGCGCCTCGGTCAGCTCAAGCACACCGTGGCCGACGCGGTGGCCCCCGCGGCCCGTGCGGCCGGCCTGCGGGTCGATGTCTCGACCGATCCACGCGATGCAGTGCTGGGTGACCGCTGGTTCGCCTTCGTCGCCTCCGCGAGGGCGATGCTCGGCAGCGAGAGCGGCGGCAGCGCGGTCGACCGGCGCGGAGAGCTCGTGGCCGCCGAGCGCAGCATGCTGGCCGAGAACCCGGGCCTCGCGTTCGCCGACTTCGACGCGGCCATGCCGGCCGGCTGGGACGGGCAGCTGCCGGGCTCGATCGGGCCCCGGCACCTGGAGGCCGCCGCCGCGCGCACCTGCCAGGTTCTCGTCGAGGGCGGCTACGACGGCGTCCTGGAGCCGAACGTCCACTACCTCCCGGTACGGCCGGACTTCTCGGACGTCGAGGCCGTCGTCGATCGACTGTCCGATCGCGTCCTCGTCGAGGCTACCGCCACCCGGGCATACGCCGATCTCGTGCTCAGCGGCCGCTACGGCTACGCGGCCCTGGCCGCTCAGCTCGAACGCGTGCTGGATGAGGAGCGGCCGGTCGGCGCCGGTGCGCGGCCCGCCGGTTCCCTGCGCCGTGCCCAGGCCGCTGCGGCGGCCTACAACGTGGCCGTCGTGCGTCCCCCACGCTGGGCCTACAAGGCGGTCGACCGCGTCGCTCCCGGCGTCATCCAGCGCCTGGAGCGGGAACGCGTGCGCTGGTACCGGCGCGGGCCGCTGAGTCGCCGGCCGTGATCGTCAGCGCCCGAGGGCCTGTCGCGAGCGCAGCTTGAGGGCCAGCAGGCGCGGAACGACGCCCGGCGGCAGAAGCAGGCCCGCGCGCAACTGGAGGCGGTAGGCGAGCCGGGTACGGAACGGGATGGGCCAGCGGTGGCGCAACTCGGGCTCTCGTGCGAAGAGCGGCGCGTGCCGGGCGCGCAGCGTGGCGTACTGGCGGCGCAGGTCTCGCTGGGCGCCCCGGTTGCGCCGTGCGGTGCCGTGCTGGCGGTAGTGGAGCACCACACGCGGCACGAGCAGGCCGCGGCGATCCTGCTCTGCGAGCCCGAGCAGCAGGTCCCAGTCCTCGTAGGCCGTACCCTCGGGCACGCCGCCCACGGCGTCCAGCGCGTCACGCCGGTAGAGGCTCGAGATCGCCCAGCGATTGGCGTGCAGGAGGATCCACGGGTTCCATTCGGGCTGGCGCGCGACGAAGTCGACATCGCCGAAGAAGTGGATCCAGCCGAAGGCGAAGTCGGCCCCCGGATCGGCGTCGAGCGCGTCTGCCAGCGCGGCGAGGGCGCCCGGCTCGGCGAGGTCGTCGCTGTTCAGGATGAAGACGTAGGGCGCGCCGGCGGCAGCCGTGCCGGCGCGCAGCGCGGCCGCCACGCCGGCGTTCGCCTGCCGGATGAGCCGGACATCGTCGCGGGCGGCGAGGGCGTCGAGCACGGCGATCGTGTGCGGGTCGCGCGAGCCGTCGTCGATCACGACGACCTCGACGGCCTCGTCCTCCACGATCGAGGCCACGGTCTCCTCCACCGTCGCGCCGTCGTCGTAGCACGGCACGAGCACGGAGATCCGGGGCGCCACGGGCGCATCGTACGTCGCGCTGCCCGGGCGGCTCGCGAATCTCGCGCGCGCCCCGGCCCGCCGTTGCTGCGGCACCGCCTTCGGCATGAGCCGCGAATGCGGAGCGGTAGACTCGCGTTCCGTGAGCGTCGCTGCAGTCGTCGTCGCGTGGCGCGCCGGCGAACGGGCCGGCGCCTGCCTCGCCCGCCTCGCCGATGTCGCGCCCGGCGCGCGCCGGATCCTCGTCGACAACGAGGCCGGCGACGGCACCGGCGTGGAGGCGCCCGATGGCACCGTCGTGCTCCGGCTGACCGACAACCGCGGCTTCGCAGGCGGCGCCAACGCCGGCCTGGAGCTCGCGTTCGAGGAGGACGCAGCGCACGCCGTCCTGCTCAACGACGACGTGCTCGTCGAGCCGGGCTGCGTCGAGGCGCTCGTCGCGGCCGCCGGCGATGCCGGCGCAGCCTCGCCTCGCATCGACGGCCCGCCCGGCGTGGCCTTCGCGGGCGGCGAGCTCGAGCTGCAGCGGGGCTTCGGGCGGCACGTCGACGGGGCGCGCGACTACCTCAGCGGCGCCTGCCTGTGCATCGCGCGTGCCGCCTGGGAACGGGTGGGGCCGTTCGACGAGGAGCTCTTCCTCTACTACGAGGACGTCGAGTGGAGCCTGCGCGCCCGCGAGCTCGGCGTCCCGCTCACGGTCGCGCTCGACGCTCGGGCCTCGCACAGCGGAGGCGCATCGAGCGGTGGCGAGCAGGGCGAGACCTGGGCCTACTACTCGACGCGCAACCGGCTGTGGCTGCTGGAGCGGCAGCAGGGGACGCGCGCCGCGCGCCGCGAGGCCGTGCGCACGAGCGTGCGCGCTCGCGTGCGAGCAGTGCAGTCGGCGCGCCGCGCCGTCGCACGCGCCAAGCTGGCGGGTGTGCGCGACTGGTCCGAGCATCGCATGGGACGTGGCCCGTGGCCGGAGTGAAGGTCGCGTTCGACGTCGCTTGCCTGGCGCAGACGCGCGCGGGCACCGCTCGCCTCGCGATCGGGCTGCGCGATGCGCTGCGCGCGCGCAGCGACGTCGAGCTGATCGAGCTCGGCGCGCGCGAGTGGCAGGAGCGCGGATCGATCGGCCAGAAGCGCGACGCCCTCCAGCAGGATCTGCGCTGGTACGGCCTCCGCCTCGCCAAGGAAGCGCGCTCGGCCGGGGCCGACGTGCTCCACTGCCCCACGTTCCGGGGACCCTTGCGCGAGGCGGGCATGCCGACGATCGTCACGGTGCACGACCTCGCCGTCCTGCGCGAGCCGTCGTGGTTCCCTGCCTGGAGCCGCACCTACGGCCGGGCGCTGATGCCGCGCGCGGTGCGCAACGCGGATCGCGTGATCTGCGTCTCCCGCGCGACCGCGCGTGACGCCGTGGGCCTTCTGGACGTGCCGTATCGCAAGGTGCGGGTGATCCCGAACGCGACCGAGCCGGTCTTCTCCAGTCGCCCCGGGCCGCCGCCGCTGGAGCCGCCGTACCTGCTCTGCGTCGGTACGCCGGAGCCGCGCAAGAACCTCCCCGCCCTGCTCGAGGCATTCACGCTCGTGCGGCGCGCCGGGCGGCGCGTGCGCCTGGCGCTGGTCGGTGCCGATGGCTGGGGGGACGTGCGCGTCGGTTCCACCGAGGGCGTCGTCGCCTTCGGCCGGGTCGACGACACCGAGTTGCGCGATCTCTACGCGCATGCCGAGGCGCTCGTCCTGCCGAGTCTGTGGGAGGGGTTCGGACTGCCCGTCGCGGAGGCGCTGGCCACCGGCTGCCGGGTGGCGTGCTCCAACATCCCGGCCTTGCGCGAGCTCGCGGGCGAGGATGCGACCTACTTCGATCCGTCGAGTCCCGAGGCGATCTCGGAGGGCATCCTGCACGCGCTCACCCAGCCGCGGCCGGCGCCGCGTCGCGGCACGAGCTGGGACGACGCCGCCGCCTCGGTGGTCGCGCTCTGGCGCGAGCTCCTGCCGTGAGCGGGGGCCCGCTCGTACTCGTCGACGGCGACACGGTCGGGCGTGGCCGCACCGGAGACGAGAGCTACACGATCAACCTCCTGCGCGAGCTCCCGGTCGCCGCCGGCGACTTCTCGCTGGCGTGCTCGCTCCGCAACCCGGACGACCTGCCCCCGGACGTGCCCGCGGCGGTGCGCCGGTTGAGGCTCGACGTCGCGAACCCCTACCGGCGCATTCCCTTCTCGTTCGCCGCGCTCGCTCGGCGCGAGTCCGCGGCGCTCGCCCATACGCATTACTTCGTCTCGCCGCGTCTGCCCTGCCCGGCGGTCGTCACGGTCCACGACGTCTCCTTCGCGAAGGCGCCAGAGCTGTTCTCGCGGCGCGACCGTTCGCTGCTGCGCTTCGTGCGGGGATCCGTGCGCCGGGCCAAGCGGGTGATCGCCGTCTCCGAGTTCACACGTGCCGACATCGTCGACGTCTACGGCCTCGATTCCGCCAAGGTCGTGGCCATCCCGAACGGCGTGGCCGACCGGTTCCGCCCGATCGGCGACGCGTCCGAGCGGGTCCGCATGCGCTACGGCATCAACCGGCCGTACATGCTCTGCGTCGGCGCGCTGCAGGCGCGCAAGAACGTGCCACTCGCGATCGAGGCGTACGCGCAGATCACGGGCCGCGGGACCGACTGCGAGCTGGTGGTGGCAGGCGGGGACAAGGGCGGTCGCCTCGACGTCCTGGATGCGATCCTCCGCACCCGTCTGACCGGCCGCGTGCATCTCCTGGGACACGTGGAAGACGAGGAGCTGCCCGCGCTCTACAGCGGGGCGCGGGCGCTCGTGTTCCCGTCGCTCTACGAGGGCTTCGGCCTGCCCGCGCTGGAATCGATGGCCTGCGGGACGCCGGTCATCGCGAGCAACACGACCGGGCTCGCAGAGGCGGTCGGCGAAGCCGGGCTCACGATCGACCCGAGCAGCGTCGAGGAGCTCGCCGACGCGATGCGGAGCGTGCTGAACGACACCGCGCTGCGCGATCGGCTCGTGGCTGCCGGCCGTATCCGCGCCGCGGACTTCACCTGGGCGCGTGCGGCTGCCGCCACGGCCGCCGTCTATCGCGCGGCGCTGTCGTGAGCGAGCTCGTCGCCACGATCGTCTCGCACGACCAGCGCGACCTCCTGGGTGAGTGCCTGGCGGCGCTGGCGCGCGACGGCGTACCTGCGCTGGTGTGCGAGAACGTGCCCGACGGCAGCGCCGAGCTCGCGCGCTCGCTCGCGTTCCGGAGCTACGTCAACGAGCGCCCGCGCACGTTCGCGCAGAACCAGAACGCCCTGATCGCGGCCACGACCGAGCCCTGGGTCCTGATCCTGAATCCCGACGTGCGGCTCGAGCCCGGCTGCGCGCAGGCGCTCCTCGCGCACGCCGAGGAGCGCGACCGCTCTGGCGTCGCAGGCCCGCGCCTGCTCGAGAGCGATGGCGCGCTGCAGCGCTCGCGCCGCCGTTTCCCGACGGTCGGCGGCACGCTCGTGCGCCGCACTCCCCTGCGAGCGCTCGTGCGCGACGTCGAGGCCGCTCAGCCCGGGCACTACCTCGGCGACGTCCCGGACGCCCCCGTGCAATGCGACTGGATGCTGGGCGCCTGCCTGCTGCTGCGCAGGGCGATGCTCGACGAGATCGGCGGCTTCGACGAGAGCTTCCCGATGTACGGCGAGGACATCGAGCTGCAGTACCGGGCGGGGCGCGCCGGCTGGGAGCGCTGGTACGTGCCCGGCGCGATCGCCGTGCACGACTACCAGCGCGTCGTCGACCGCACGTTCCTCTCGCGGCGCACCTGGTGGCACCTGCGCGGCATGGCGCAGTACGTGCGCCGGCATCCCGAGACGCTGCTGCGCCTCTGATGCAACGTCAAGGGCCAGACCCTCGACGTTGCATCACGCCTCGCGGCAGTACGCGATGAACGCCGTGGCCAGCCGCGAGGGCTCGCGCGCAGCCTGCCGCACCACGACGTAGTCGCGCCGCAGCGTCAGTCCTGTCACGCGCGCCGAGGTGAGGCGCCCCAGCTCGAGCTCACGCTCGATCGCCGCTCGCGATGTGAACGTCGCGCCGAGGCCCTCCTCCGCGGCCGTCTGCGACGACTCCTGGAGCCCGAGCTCGGCCACGACGTTGAGGTCGCGCGGGCGCACGCCCAGGCGGCGCAGCTCGGCCTCCACGATCGCACGCACCCCCGAGCCCTCCTGCTGCACGACCAGCGGCTCGCGCTTCAGCTCCTCGAGCGACAGCTCGCCGCCGGCCTTCGGGTGGCCCGGCGGCAGGGCGAGCACGATCTCGTCGGCGCGGAACGGCTCGTAGACGAGACTTCGGTGCGGCTTCTCGGCGCCCACGATGCCGAGCTCCAGCTCGTGGGCGAGCACCCGCTGGGCGATGTCCTGGGTGGCGCCCACGGCCAGCGCCACGTCGACCTCGCTGTTCAGGCGCCGGAAGCCGATCAGGAGGCGCGGCACGAGACGGGCGCCCGGGCCGGTCGAGGCGCCGATCGCGAGGCGACCGCGCAGCACGTCCGCCTCCTCCTGCGCGACGCGAATCATGTCGCGCTCCAGCGCGAGGATGCGCTGCGCGCGCGCCATCACGGCCTGGCCCTCCGGCGTGGGCTCGGCCCGGCGGCCGCTGCGGTCGATCAGGGCGACGCCGAGGCGCTGCTCCAGTGCGCGCACGGCCTGCGACACGGCCGACTGCGTGACGCCGAGCGACTCGGCGGCCTGGGAGAACGACCCGCGCTCCACGACGGCGCAGAGCGCCGCGAGCTGCCGCGTATCCATGGGCTCAGGCCGGGGCAGCGACGGCGGGCTGCTCGCTGTCGGCACGGCGCGGGTTGGCGATCATCGCGCGCACCCGCTCGAGCGCAGCCGGCTCGTCGCCCTCGTTGACGAATCGCTCGACGGCGTCGAGCTCGCTCTCGAGCCACTCGGGCGAGATCGGCGAGCGGCGTGCCCGCATGAGCTTGTCGTGGTGGGTGCGCTCGACCTCCTCGGAATCCTCGAAGAGGCCCTCGTGCAGCTTCTCGCCCGGCCGGATGCCTGTGAACGTGATCGGGATGTCGCGCTCCGGCTCCAGCCCGGAGAGGCGGATCATGTCGTTGGCGAGATCGAGGATCCGCACCGGATCGCCCATGTCGAGCACGAACACGTCGCCGCCACGGCCGACGCCGCCGGCCTGCACGATCAGCTGCGCGGCCTCGTGAATCGTCATGAAGTAGCGCGTCATCTCGGGGTCGGTGACCGTCACGGGCCCTCCGCGGGCGATCTGCTCGCGGAAGATCGGCACCACCGAGCCCGACGATCCGAGCACGTTGCCGAAACGGACGGCCACGAAGGTCGTCTCGTTCTCGATCTGGCCGAGCGCCTCGACGACCCACTCGGCGAGGGCCTTGCTGGCGCCCATGGCCGTCTTCGGGTAGACCGCCTTGTCGGTCGAGACGAGCACGAAGCGGTCGACGGCGTGCCGCGCCGCGAGGCGGGCGACCGTGCGCGTGGCCAGCGCGTTGTTGCGCAGCGCCTGCACCGGATGCTGCTCCATCAGCGGCACATGCTTGTAGGCGGCGGCGTGGAACACGACCGCGGGCCGGTGGGCCTCGAAGATCGCCTCCATGCGCGCCGCGTCGCGCACGTCGGCGATCGCGGGCACGATCTCGGCGCGCGTGCTCTCGCGCAGCTCGCGATCGATCTGGAAGAGGTTGTTCTCGGCGTGGTCGGCCAGCACCAGGCGCCCGACTTCCATGCGCACCAGCTGGCGGCAGAGCTCGGAGCCGATCGAGCCGCCCGCGCCCGTGACCAGCACCGTGCGCCCGCGGACGTACGCGCCCACTGCGGCCGGGTCGAGCTGCACCGGCTCGCGGCCGAGGATGTCCTCCACCTGCACCGCGCGCAGCTGGGCGACGAGATCGTTGTCGCCGTTGATGAGGTCGTTGACGTTCGGCAGCGTCTTGACCGGGATGCCCGCCTCGCGGCACGTGGCCACCACCGCGGCGCGCTTGCGGCCGCTGGCCGAGGGCAGCGCGATGTGGACCTCGTCGGGCTGCCGCGCCTTGAGGATCTCGGGCAGGTCGACGGTCGTGCCGAGCACCTTGACGCCCTGGAAGCGATAGCGCAGCTTGTTGCGATCGTCGTCGATCAGGCCGATCGGCGTATAGCCGGCCAGGCGGTTGCTCAGCATCTCGCGCAGGATCAGGTTGCCGGCGTCACCCGCCCCGACGATCAGCACCTTCTTGCCCTGGGTGACGAACGATCCGCGGCGCGGGCGCTCGGTGATCGAGCGCGCGAGCACCCGGGCTCCACCCAGCAGGATGAGCGTGAAGACGAGGTCCAGCACGAGCGCGCGCTTGGACGGTGCTCGCTGGCGTGCCGGGCGCGGGAGGAGGCTCCCGGCGATCGCGTCCTTCTTGATCTGCTTGACGCAGCCCGCCACCACCGGGGTGCAGTCGGGTGCTGCGAGCTGGGTCTTCTGCCCGGCGGAGGCCTCCGGGTGGATGATCACGCCGCGCGGGAACTTGACGATCGAGAGCACGATCAGCAGCGCGATCGTCGCGATGCCGATCGCCCGCAGCAGGGCCATGATGTCGGGCAGCGAGAGGTAGCGCCACCACTTGTTGTAGGCCCCGAACGCGGCCAGGCTGACGAGCTTGACGACGACCACGATCAGGATCGTCTGCTTCCAGTAGGCATTCCAGCCCGGGTTGCGCGAGATCTGGAATCCGACCTCGTAGGTCGCGTACCACGCGATCGCGATCAGGAGCGCGTCGACGGCGACCTGCCACAGCCGGTGGCGGTTCAACAGCCCCATTGGGCAGGAAGTCTACGTTCTGGCGGGAGAGAGGGCCGTGACGGCGTCAACGACCTCGCGCTGCGCCGCCTCGCCGAGCGTGGGCGACATGGGCAGCGCGACGCATTCGCGCGCGCAGCGCTCGGTCACCGGCAGTGCCCCCTCGGGGTAGCCGAGGTGCTCGAACACGGGCTGCCGGTGCAGCGGAGTCGAGTAGTAGACCATGTTGCCGATGCCCGCCTCCGTGAGGCCGTCGACGAGGCGCTCGCGCTCCTGGGTGCGCACGATGTAGAGGTGGTAGACGTGCCTCGCGCCCGCGGCAACCGCAGGCAGCACGACGTGCTCGCCCAGGCCGAGCTCTTCGTAGCGCGCCGCGACCGCGATGCGGCCGTCGTTCCAGGCATCGACGTGGGGTCGCAGTTCGAGCAGGATGGCCGCCTGCAACTCGTCGAGGCGCGAGTTGTAGCCGACGTGCGTGAACGTCCGCTTGTCCTCGGAGCCATGGAATCGGAGTACACGGCACATGCGGTCGACCTCGGCGCTCGGCGTCGTGATCAGGCCGCCGTCGCCGAAGCAGGGCAGGTTCTTGGTGGGGAAGAAGGAGAAGGTCGCCGCGTCGCCCAGCGCGCCGCAGCGGACGCCGTCGAGCGAGGCGCCGTAGGCCTGCGCTGCGTCCTCCAGCAGCGCGAGGTCGTGCTTGACGCAGATCTCCCGCAGGGCGCTCATCGCGGCCGGGTGACCGAACAGGTGCACCGGCATGACCGCGCGGGTCCGCGGCGTGATCGCCGCCTCGACGGCCGCCGGATCGAGGCAGTAGGTCTCGTCCTCGATGTCGGCGAACACCGGCACGGCCCCCACGGCCGCGATCGACTCGGCCGTCGCGTAGAACGTGAACGAGGGGCAGATGACCTCGTCGCCCGGCCCGACGCCCAGCGCTCGCAGCGCGATCAGCAGGGCATCGGTGCCGTTGGCGACGCCGATGCCGTGGGCCGTGCCCACCTGCTCCGCGAACACACGCTCGACCTCGGCTACGCGCGGGCCGAGGATGAAGCGGCCGGAGTCGATGACGTCGCCGATTGCGCGGGCGATCTGCTCGCGCACCGCGGCGTACTGCGAATGGGGGTCCATCAGGGGCACGGTCATGGCCCCGACCCTAGCAATCCGCCTGCTATCTGGCGTCGGCGGGGATCTCGGTCACCGAGATGCCCCAGGCCTTGCCGCTGGCGAACAATTCGTCGGGATCGACGTCGTCGAGCCAGCCCACGAAGTGCCGCTCGTGCTTTCTCGGCGTCGATCCGAAGACGGCCTTGCGCATCCGCCGCTTCACCTTGTCCGGGCCCTGTTCGGCCGCTGCGATCCGCTCTTCGAGAGCCGGTCCTTCGGCATACCCTTTACCCATGACCCGAAGCGTAGCGCGAAATATGTCGATTTCTACCGTTTCGGTGCACGGTCAACCGGCCGCGAGCGCCGCCGCGCGCTCGAGCAGAAGCGCCTCGGCGGCTTGCGCAGCGGCCAGCGCGCCCCGCGACCAGGCGCGGTCGGCCGCCGACTGAGCGTCGACCTCGGCCAGCATCGCGTCCATCGCCGCACTCGACGACGAGCCCGTCTGCAACCGGGCCTGAGCGCAGGCAGCCGGGTCGAGATCGGCCGGGTCGACAGCGAGCGCGGTACCCGTGAGCTCGAGCGCGGCCTCGGCGACGCCGTCGGCGGTGAGCTCGCCGGCCCCCTGCTCCACGAGCCGGCGGACTGCCAGCCCGACGACCTTGTGGGCGGTGCGGTAGTCCAGGCCCTCAGAGGCGGCGAGCACGTCCGCAACGTCGGCGGCGTTCGTGAAGCCCTCGCGCGCGGCGCGCGCCATGCGCTCGGTGTCGACGCGCATGCCCGCGAGTACCGCGGCCGCCAGCCGGGTGACCGCACCCGCCTCCTCGAGCGCGCGAGGTACGAGGCCGTTGAGCAAGTGGAAGTGGTCGGTGCGCGCCGAGCCGGTGTGCATCACCGTGAGGGCGGCGGCGACGTCGCCCGCAGCCTGGCCCGCCTGCGTGCGGATCGCCGCCAGGGCGTACGGATTGCGCTTCTGCGGCATCAGCGCGCTCGCGCGCGAATGCCTGTCGGCAAGCTCGATCAGCCCGAACTCGTGACTGGCGTAGATCTCGAAGTCCTGCGCGAGCTGGGACAGGTGCGTGGCGGCGATCGCGATCGCCGCGAGCAGCTCGACGTAGACGTCCCACTGCCAGGCGGCATCCTTCGTGTGCGCGATGAGCCCCTCGCAACCGAGGAGCTCGGCCAGCCGCGTGCGATCGAGCGGCCAGCGCGAGCCGGCGCTGCCTCCCGCGCCGGCCACGCTGCGGGAGAGCTCACGGTGCGCCCTCTGCAGGCGCTCGGCATCGCGTAGGGCCGGGTACGCGTAGGTCAGCAGCAGGTGCCCTGCGGTGGTCGGCTGTGCCGCCTGCAGATAGGTGTAGTCGGCGGCGAGCGCGTCGCGCAGCGAGCGGGAGTGCAGCGCCAGGGCACCGCTCGCGTCTGCCAGAGCGCTCACGAGCTCGGCCGCGCCGCGGCGCGAGCAGGCCCGCAGCGCGACGCGGAACGCCTCGCGGCGGGGCCGTCCCGCGCTGAGCCAGCCGGCCGCGTCGCTGCCGATGCGCCGCACGAGCTCGGCCTCGCGCGAGTTGAACGCGTCGCCCAGCGGGGCGTGCCATGGAAACTCGGCGGGCGGGATCGCATGCAGCTCCAGCAGGCCGCCCAGCAACACGCGCGCCGTCTCGGCCGGCAGGGCGCCGCTCTCCGTCAATGCCACCGCGTGGGCGATGTCGGACAACGAGAGGTCGTAGGCGAGCCGTGGAGCCGCTCGCAGCTCGTGCGCGTAGGCGGCCTCGACGAGCTCGTCGGCGGGGCCGCCCGCGAGTCGCCCACCCGCGCCGAGATAGCCGCCGTCAGCCATGCCGAGCCAGTCTAGGGCAGGGCCTACGCGGGCCCCCGCCGCGCACCTGGGAGAGGTGGGATACTGCCCCGCATGCACTCCTCCTACGCGCTCAGCTCGGATGACTTCGCCGTCGAGCGCGACGGTGCGGCGGGATCGCTCAGCGAGCTCTGGCCGGGTGGCTATCAGCCCGGTGACCGCCTCGGCGTCGTGCTCAACCAGCCCATGGATCCGTGTGGCTGCTCGAACCTCATCTGCGGTACGAACACGCTCTTCTACGACCTCCTGCGCGAGACCAAGGGCACCGGCGGGTTCTTCCGCTACGCCGACACGTACCTGATCGGGGTCGGCTGCGAGCCCGGCGACTTCAACCAGCTCGACGTGTGGCCCATGCACAAGTTCGTGGGCGTGCTCCAGCCGACTGCGGAGGCCGTGCTCGAGACCATCAACGATCGCCGCATCACGCTGCTCGTGCTGCCTGAAGGCGGCCTGCGCTGCCGCGGCGAGGTCGTGCTCTCGACCTGGAATGCCCTGCTTGCGCAAGTTCGTTGCGTTGTCACCTACGCCCCGCGGACGGGCCGCGCGCGCGGCGCCGACGTCGGGCTGCTGGGCAACAAGATCGTCGAGAGCTACGTCGAGCAGGCGATCTTCTCGACGCCAGGCATCGGTGCCGGGGAGCAGGCGCGACTGCGCCGCCTGCGCCGCGCGATCGACCGCGAGCCGTTGCGCAGCTACGAGGAGTACCGCACGCTCCCGAACGCGGCGGCGGCGCGTGCGCTCCTGGGCGTGACCGAAGTGCTCCCGCCCGGCCATCAGGAGGTCTCGCGCCGCTCGGCGCCGACGATCATCATGCCGCTCGAGGTGCCGATGGCGCCGCTCGATGCGCCCTCGGCGCCGCTCGACGCGCCTGGAGTCGCAGCGGCACCCGCCGAGGACGAGGACACCGGCGCCTACGAGCTGCCCTCCACCGGCACGCTGCTGCACACGCCCTTCGACGCCGTTCAGCGGCGCATGGGGGGCCAGTTCGCCGAATGGGAGGGCTGGGACTGGATCTCCGACTTCGGCGATCCGATCGCCGAGCACCACGCAGTGCGCGAGACCGTGGGCATCTGGGACGAGTCGCCCCTGCAGAAGTGGCTGTTCAAGGGCCCGGATGCGCTGGCCGCCGCGGACTACTGCTTCACGAGCGACATGGCAGCGCTGCAGGTCGGGCAGGTTCGCTACGGCGCGTTCTGCGACGAGCGCGGCCGGATGCTCGGCGACGGAACCGTCTACAACACCGGCGACAACGACGCGGGCATCCTCGTCGTCACGGCACTTTCGACGGACGGCGACCATTTCCGCCACGCGATCGCCGAGGCGGGGCTCGATGCCGAGGTCGTCGAGCGCACAGCCGAGATGCCGCACCTGCAGCTGCAGGGGCCCAAGTCGCGGGAGCTGCTCGAGTCGCTGACGGACGCCGACATCGAGTCCCTGCGCTATTTCCGCTTCCTGGAGGACGTCACGATCGCCGACGTGCCCGGATGCCTCGTGTCGCGCACGGGCTACTCGGGCGAGCTCGGCTACGAGATCTACACCTCGCCCGAGAACGCCGAGCGCCTCTGGAGCGCGCTGCTCGACGCCGGCCAGTCCCTCGGCATCCGCCCGTACGGCCTCGCGGCCGTGGAGTCGCTGCGCATCGAGTCGGGCCTGATCTTCCTCGGCTACGACTACTTCCCGGCCTACACGTCGCCGTTCCACATGAATCTCGATCGCATGATCAAGCTCGAGAAGCCCGCGTTCCTCGGCAAGGACGCACTCGCGGCCGAGCACGCGGCCGGGATCACCCATCGCATGGTCACGATCGTGATCGCGGGCGAAGAGGCACCCGACTACAACACGCCGGTGTATCGCCACGGGCGCGAGGTCGGGCGGCTGCTGTCGCCCAGCGCCGGGCGCTCGCCGACGGTCGACCGCATGATCGGCATGGCATGCATCGAGAGCGACTTGATCGAGGTCGGCACCCCGCTCGAGGTCGCGCTCTCGGACGGCCGTACGGTGCCAGCGCTCGTCGACCAGTACCCGATCTACGACCCGGAGAAGACGCGACCGCGGGCCTGACGCCTGACCGCCCCGTGGGCATCCTGGCGGAGGACGGCCACGGGATCGCGGTCGCCCGCGCCCTGCAGCGGCTGTTGCCCAGGGAGGACCTGCTGCTGCTCTGCGACGACGCCTACGCGCCCTACGCGCGCAGGCGTCCCGCCGTGGTCGTCGCGCGCGTCACGAGCCTGCTCGGCGAGTTGCGGGCCGACGGCGCCAAGATCATCGTGATCGCGTCGCCGCAGGCCGTTCTCGACGCGCTCGCGACTCAGCCGGCCGGGAGCGTGGCGCTGATCGGCCTGGAAGCGCCGATCGCGCAGGCCGGAGCGGTCTCGGGCGGCGGCGCGGTCGCAGCGGTCGTCGTGGAGGGCGGCGTGCGCCCGCGCACGTTCGGCCAGGCGCTGCGGCGCACGCGCGGCGCCTCCGCGATCCACCTGGAGCAGTGGCCGCTGGATGACGCGGACGCCGTTGCAGCGCGCGTGCCGGCGCTGATCGCGGCAGGGGTCGGTGCCCTCGCGCTGACCTCGCCCGCGCTCGCGCGCCTGCGCCCGGCCATCGAGCGTGCGAGCGGGGGCGAGCTGCCGATCGTCGAGGCGGGCGACGTGGCGGCCCAGCGCGTCCAGCGCACCCTGCGTCACGCGGGCCTCCTGGCACGTCGCCGCCGCCCGGGCCGGCTGATCGTGATCTCGAGCAACCCCTCCCGAGCAGCCGGCCCCCTCACTGCATGAATCGAGGTCAGCCCCCGATGGATGCAGCTACGGGGATGGCTCGTAGGGCAGGGAGTCTCGCGTCAGCAGCGGCCACAGCTCGCGCAGGCCGGTGCGGCGGCGGACCTCTCCGCGGCGGCGGAGCGCGCGGGGTGCCTCGGTCGCGTACGGCTTGAGCCGCCGTAGGTAGCCGGCAACGCCCTCACGGGCGGCGCGCGTCTCGTAGGCCTCGCGAGCCGGCAGCAGCGCGAGGTAGAGCGCGAGCAGCGGAAGCGGCAGGCCCTTGAGCGCCAGGATGGCCTTGTTGCGACGCTCCAGTGCGCCGCGCCACTCGCCCGACGACGCGCCCTGGGCGTGGTGGACGATCGCACCGGGCACGTACAGGCAGCGATGGCCGGCCAGTGCGGCGCGCAGATCGAGGTCGACGTCCTCCCACGAGAGGAACAGCTGCTCGTCGAAGAGGCCGATGTCGTGAAAGAGCTCGCGCCGGTAGAGGGCCGCCCCGGCACACGCGCCGAAGACGATGCGCGGCTCGTCGAAGCGCGGGCCGTCCGGCTCACGGATGCCGCGGTTGTAGCCACCGCGGCCGCGAACGTCGAAGCCGTCTCCCGCGGCGTTCACTCCTCGCTCGCCCGTGAAGAGCATGCGCGAGGCCGCGAACGAGAGTGCGGAGTCGCGCTCGAGCGCCTCGACGAGCGCCGCAAGCCACCCCGGCTCGGGCACCGCGTCGTTGTTGAGGAGGGCCACGTACGGGCTCTCGGAGATCGCGATGCCGCGATTCACCGCAGCGGCGAAGCCGTTGTTGACCGCCAGCGCGTGCCACTCGACGCCGTGCGCCTCCGCGACCGCCCGAGAGCCGTCCACGGATCCGCTGTCGACGACGATCACGCGCGCGGGCGCGAGCGTCTGGGCCTTGACGGCCTCCAGGCAGGCGGCGAGCAGAGCTTCGCCATCGAGGTTCGGGATGACGAGATCGACGGCGGCGCTCACGCCGCAATCATGCCGTGCAGTCAGGCGCGGTCGAGCGCGCCGCTGCCGGCCGCGTCGAGCGCGCGCTCGAACCCGACGTACAGCGACGGGCACAGGAACGCGTCACGCGCCTCGAGGGCGGGCACGCCGACGACGTGCTCGGCGCCCGCGTCCTCCTGGACGTGCAGCCAGACGATCTGGGTGCGGTCGTCCCAGAGCAGCCGGACGGTGGCGGTGTCTTCGCGGCGGCTGTCGAGTTCCTGAAGCATGGTTTCGGTGATGGGCGGGCGTGCCACGGCACGCATGCGCGCGCGCAGCCAGCCCCTCGATCCGCAGTTTTACATATCCGGCGGGCGCCGTTCAACGGTCGCGTCCGACCGCTCGTCGACAGCGGGCCCGGGCGCCGGCAGCAAGGCGCATCCTGACGCTCGTGAACACCTTTCCCCCAGCCCTTGCTGTCATCCCCACCTACAACGAAGCCGCGACGCTGCACCGTCTCATCGAGACGTTCGAGCGCGACGCGCCCTGGATCGACGTCCTCATCGTCGACGACGCCTCGCCCGACGGCACCGGCGCACTCGCCGACCGCATGGCGGCGACCCGGCCGTGGTTGCACGTCCTGCACCGTTCCGGCAAGGACGGCCTCGGCAATGCGTACCGCGCCGGATTCGAGTGGGCGCTCGAGCATGGCTATCCCGCGATCGCCCAGCTCGACGCCGACCTCTCGCACCCGCCCTCGATCCTGCCCGAGATGCTCGCCGCACTCGAGAGCGGCGCCGATCTCGTGCTCGGATCGCGCTACACGCGCGGCGGCTCCACCGAGGGCTGGCCGCTCCACCGACGGATTGCCAGCCGCCTCGGCTGTGCGCTCTCGGCGCGCGCGCTCGGACTCCCGTACACCGATCTCTCCGGCGGGCTCAAGTTCTGGCTCGCCTCCGCGCTCGACACGATCGACGTCGCCTCGACGCGCTCGCAGGGCTATGTCTTCCAGGTCGAGACGACGCAGCGCGCGGAGCGCGCCGGACTGCGCATCGTCGAGGTGCCGTTCACGTTCAGCGAGCGCACCGCAGGCCAGTCGAAGATGCGCGCGTCGATCGCGCTCGAGGGCGTGCGCATGGTCGCGCGCCTGCGCCGCGACGGCTGGAAGCCTCAGCGCATGGTGTCGGCCGTCCGCACCGGCGCGTAGTCCGAGTCCGTCACTGCGTCGAAGCGCTGGATCGCGCCCAGAGCCAGCGCCGCGCGCCCCTCGTCGCTGTCACCGAGCGCGGTCAATGCCGTGCGCAGGGACGCGGCCAGGCCCGCATCGCCCCCGACCAGCACGACCGGCGGGCTGGGCAGATGGCCGAGCCGCGCGATGCGGCGCAGCGACCCGAGCTCCGGATCGGCGCGCCGCTCGAGCGCGAGCACCGTGGAGTCGATCGGCGCCGCCTCGACCTCGCCGCGCAGAAGTGCCCGCAGCGAGTTGTGGTGGCTGCCCGTGCGCACCCACACGTAGCCGTCGGGATCGACGCCGAGCTCGCGTAGCGCGTGGCGGGGCATCACCCAGCCCGAGAGCGAGTCATCGCCATTGAATGCGACGCGCGCGCCGCGTAGCTGCGCAGGCTCCCTCTCCCGCGCGTCCGGCGCGACGAGGAGATCGGCTCGGTAGAAGGCGGCGTCCTCGTCGTCGGGCACCGGCGCCGCGAGTGGCTCCACCTCGGAGCCGGAGTCGCGCATGCGGGTGTACGGCAGACCGCACAGGAAGAGCAGGGCGGGCGGACCGGCGACCACGGCCGGGAGATGGGCGAGGGGCGTCTCCCGCAACGGCTCCACCGCGACGCCGGCCGCCTGCGCGACGGCGGTCGCGACCGCCTCGTAATGCGGGCGCGCAGCCTGGCCGAGGAAGCTGTGAACGGCGAGCGTTTGCACGGGCGGAGGGTAGCGCCGTGGGTGGTTCACCACTCGTTGACCAGATCTTCACGAGTCCGAGATGCCGATCCCCAGGCCGTATGCCTACGGTGACATGACCGTGCGGGGGCGAGCGGCTGGCCTGCTCCCGCGTGCCAACACCGGGAAGGAATGGGCGTGACCGGAAACAGGGTACGGATGGCAGGAATCGCAGCAGCACTGGGAGCAGTTGCGGTGCTCGGCGCGACGACATTCGCGAGCGGACCGTCGATCACCGACGCAGGTCCAGCGAACACGAAGACGGCAGGCATCACGCTGCCCGACAAGCTCTCGCCACAGTGGCGGCAGGTCACCGTGGCGCAGGGCTCGACGGCGCTCGAGAATCCGTCGGCCCTGACGAGCTGGTACGGCTACTTCAACGACGGACCGATGGTCCCGGCCCCCGGCGACGTCCAGGCCACAGGGCACAACGTCGAGGCGACCAAGAGCGAGCCCGACAAGAACACCTATCTCGTAATCAAGGGGCAGCACGGCGCCGATCCGAAGTACGACTACGGCACGCACTTCCTCTACCAGGGACATGAGCTCGACACCGCCAAGGGCGACTACATCACCCGCATCAACCTCGACGCCGACGCGGCCCACCGGGTCACGAAGCTGGCGGAGACCGAGACGGACGGCAGTTCCATTCCCGAGATCGACGGCTCGACCTGGGACCCCTTCGCGCAGCGCCTGCTCTTCAGCACAGAGGGCGGTGACCAGGGCGGTCTGACCGAGGCGACGCTCGACTTCCCGTCCAAGGTCTCGAAGCTCTGGGGCGTGGCCGGGCAGGGCGGCTTCGAGGGCATCCAGAACGACCAGTACGGCAACCTCTACATCGTCGAGGACAGCGGCGGGCCGGCCGGCAAGGTCAACACGCACGCCAAGCAGCCGAACAGCTTCATCTATCGCCTGCTGCCCTACGACCCCGCCAACCTGGATGCGGGCGGCAAGCTCCAGGTGCTGCAGGTGGAGTCGCTCGAGCATCCAGGTGCGATCGTCTTCGGCAGCGACCCCGACGCGGACATCCTTTCGGCCGACACGAAGGACCTGCACACCTACGGCCACACGTTCAAGACGCTGTGGGTGACGATCCACGACACCAAGAAGGACGGCACGGCGGCGTTCGACGCCAACGCGGCGGCCAAGAAGGGCGGCGGGACGCCGTTCAAGCGCCCCGAGAACGGCCAGTTCAAGCCAGGCACGGGCTTCAAGAAGTTCTTCTTCGCCGAGACCGGCGACACGACGCTGACGACGGAGGCCGGCACGCAGTACGGCGGCTTCGGCGCGATCCAGGAGCTGTCGCAGGACCCGAAGAGCGACAAGGGGACGCTGCGTCTCTTCTACCAGTCGGACAAGACGCACTCGAGCTTCGACAACGTCACGTTCTTCGACAAGACGCACGTGATCTTCGTCCAGGACCAGGGCGACGGCCTGCACAGCTCGCTCAACGCGCTCGACTCGGCCTTCATGTTCGACGTGAACGTCGACTACTCCAAGGGCGACCAGCCGGTCAGGGTCATCGCCGAGGGCCGTGATCCGTCCGCCACGATCGACTCGGCGATCAGCGGCACCTCCGGCAACGGCTTCAACAACGAGGGCGACAACGAGCTCACGGGCATTCACGAGTCCAACGGCGACCCGACGGCCGGCGGCCTGCTCGGCGCCGCGATCCCGAAGGGCCTCGGCCACGGCTGGAGGCTCTTCTACACCCACCAGCACGGCGACAACGTGACCTCCGAGGTCATCCCCGCCTGATCAGTCCGCTCCAACGGCGCGGCCGGTCGCCCGACGGCGGCCGGCCGCACCGTGTCCTGCCCGGACTCAGTGCGGCGGGTAGATGCGGACGTGCATGTGGTTGTCGTGGCCGACCAGCGGCTCGACGATGCCGGACGGGCCGTGCAGCGGCAGATGCGGGCCGACGAACACGAATTCGGGCCTGGCGGCCAGGAACAGGTTCAGCAGGTCCTGGGAGAGCGGGACGTTGACCTGGTCGACGCTCGTCGGCGCAACTTCGCGCCGGTCGAGGCGCGGGTAGTAGACGTCGACGTCGAGGCCGTTCTGGTGCGATGCGTGCTCGTCCAGCGGGCCGCCGCCGAGGCGGCTGATGTCGCCGATCACGAGGCGCGGCGCTCCCGGGTGCGAGTCGTGGAACTCGCGAGTCACCGAGAGCAGGAGATGGATGAGCTTCGCGCTCCCATAGCGACGGTAGCCCCGGTCCGGCACGCGGTCGAGCGCCGGATCCCAGGTCGTCCAGAAGGGGCTCTGCACCGGTAGCTGCACGCCGTCGATGAGACGGCCGTGATAGGGCAGGCCGAGCGAGATCGAGTCACGCCACACGACGTCCGGGATGACCGATGAGCTGCCTCCCCGGGCGGGCTCCGCAGGTGTGAGCGGTGCGAGGTGCGGGAGGGCAGTCGGGCCGAGCGTGACGGGCGGCAGCGGCATCGTCGCGCTGCCACCACCGACGAGCACGCGCGCGATCGGTGCCGGAGCAAGGACGAGCGCCGTCACCGCGGGCAGGAAACGGCGGCGGAAGCGCCGCTTGCGCTCTTCGGACCAGGGGCGTCGCGCAGGCCGGACGCGGACAGGCCGCGTGACGACGACGGCGACGGCCTGCGGCTCCACGACGGTGCGCAGGATCCGCGGCGGTGCGATCTCGGCCCCGCCGCGCGGGGCTACGCGGACGCGCTCCCGCTCGACGAGCGAAAGGTCCTTGGGTCCAGGGTCGCGACGGCGACGTGCCTCGACAGCGGCCACGCATTCATCCTAGTCCTCTCTCCAGAGACCGACCCCGGTCCCGTGCGCCGGCGATCTCGGCGGGC